>Ga0209577_10000009_pt1 | contig 169874 bp, 154 predicted proteins | sample GraSoiAngelo_109_FD_185874 | JGI IMG/M metagenome (GOLD analysis project Ga0209577, IMG submission 185874) | Grasslands soil microbial communities from the Angelo Coastal Reserve, California, USA - 14_0903_12_20cm (SPAdes) (version 2) | ecosystem: Environmental > Terrestrial > Soil >... | reverse complement strand
CGCGTACATCCCCAGCGGGGTGTGGCCGGTGGGCAGGATCAGCCGCAGGTCGGGGCGGGCGCGCAGGCGGTTGGCGACCAACTCGGCGCCCAGGAGCGCGACCCGGGCGCTATGGCTCAGGACGAGAGGGGTGTGGGCGACCATGGTTGCCGGGGTCGAGCCTATCCGCGCACGGACGTCGTCGCCCGACTCAGGGCTGCCCCCGGGCGCGGGCGCCCAGCCCCGTCGCCTCGAGGGCCGCGATGGCGATCCCGGCGCCGACCAGGGCGGTGGCGATGACCGCCGCCGTGGGCACGGTGAGCGAGAAGAAGTGGCGGGTCCAGGGCGTGAGAAGGGCCAGGACATAGGCCCCGGCCAGGGCGGCGCACAGCGCCGCCACCCAGGCTTCGCGACGCCGGCCCGAAGCCTCCAGGGCAAAGACGAGATACAGGCCGACGGCCAAAAGGACGGTGGCGGCGACGGTCCGCGCCGCCGGCAGCCCCACGTGCAGGGCGTTAAGCGCGAATTGATAGCTGGCCACCACCCCCACGCCGGCGCCGGCGCCGGCGGGAATCGCGAAGCGGCCGACGTCGCGCAGGAAGTGCTCCGATCCCCACGGGCCGCGGCTGGGAGCCAGGGCCAGGAAGAACGTAGGGATGCCGATGGTCAGCGCGGCAACCAGGCTGAAGTGGCGGGGGAGCAGGGGATAGGCGGTAGTGGTGGTGCCCACCGTGAGGATCAGGAAGGCGGCAAAGCTCGACTTGCTGACGTAGAGCTTGGCCACGCGCTGCAGGTTGCGCAGGATCTTGCGGCCCTCGGCGACCATGCCGGGGACAGCGGCGAAGTTGCCGTCCACCAGGACCAGGTCGGCCACGCTCTTGGCCATCTGCACGCCGCTTCCCTGGGCGATGGCCAGGCGGGCCGCCTTCAGCGCCGGGACGTCGTTTACCCCGTCGCCCACCATTGCCACATAGCGGCCGGCGTCACGCAGGGCCTCAACCACCGCCTTCTTGCCCTCGGGTGAGATCCGGCCGATCACCGTTGCCCCGGCGACGGTCTGGGCGAGTTCGGCGGGACCGGCGGGAAGCTCGCGCCCGTCCAGTGGACCGCCCGAGACCTCGATCCCCACGTCGGCGGCGATCGCCGCCACCGTGGTGGGCGCGTCGCCGGAGAGCACCCGCAGTTCGACTCCCTGGCTGCGGAAGTAGGCGACGGTCTCGCGGGCCTGCGGGCGCAGCTCCTCGGCCAGGACCACCACTCCCGTCAGCCGAAGATCGGGCGGGGGGCTCTCGGGGGCGCGCGCAGGCAGGGGGGCGCCAGAGGAGGCCAGCGCGAGCACGCGCCGGCCCGAGCGCGTGGCTTGGTCGACCCGCGCCTGCAGCGCCCCCAGGGCAAAGTGCTCGGGCGCACCCAGGTACCAGGTCCCGTCCGAGAGCTCGAGCGCGCTGTAGCGACGGCGCGACGAGAACGGGATCTCGGCGCGGGGCGCCTCCGGCGCCTGGGGCTCGAAATCGGCGACCGCGCGCAGGGTGAGATTCTGGGCCGGCGCGCTGGCGGAAAAGCGACCGAGCGCCGCGCGCAGCTCATCGGGGGTCACGTGCGGCCCGGCGTGGAGGTCGGTGACCCGCAGCGAGGAGCCGGTCAGGGTCCCCGTCTTGTCGAGGCAGATGACCTCCACCGAGGCCAGCGACTCGATTGCGTTGAGCTGCTGGCTGAGGGCGCCGCGCCGCGCCATGCGAACCGCGGCCACTGCATAGGCGACGCTGGTGAGCACGATCAGCCCCTCGGGAATTAGGCTGACCACCGCCGCCACCGACGTCGAAACCGCATCGCTGCGGCTGGCGTGGCGCTCCAACAACGAGTAGCCGAGGATCGCGCCGAGCGGGACCATCACCGCGACGAGGGTGAGCAGGAGGCGGTTGAAGCTGCGCTCCAGGGGCGAGCGCGGATGGCGAAAAGCCCGCGCCTCTCCCGCCACCCGGCTTGCGTAGCTCTCCTCGCCCACCGCCTCGGCCACCAGCTCGGCGCCCCCTTCGACGACGAATGAGCCTGAGCGCACCTCCTCTCCGGCCGAGCGCACCACGGGCTCGGATTCCCCGGTGAGGATCGACTCGTCCAAGGAGAGCTCGTGGGCGGAGGTCAGATGTCCGTCGGCCACCACCTGGTCGCCCACCGCCAGGCGCAGTAGGTCGTCCGGAACCACCTCGTGCACACCCACCTCGCGCACGCGGCCGTCGCGCACCACCCGCGCGGAGGGGGCGACCAGCGCGGCCAGTCGGTCGAGGGCGCGCTTGGCCCGGAGCTCCTGGGCGATCCCGATTCCCGCGTTGATGATGACAACGCCGAGGAACAGCGCGTCGCGGGCGTCGCCGAACAGAAGCGTCAGCACGCCGAAGGCGACCAGGATGAGGTTGAAGACGGTAAAGACGTTTGCCCGGACGATGCTGCCCACGGACCGGCTGCTCGCGACCACCGCGGAAGGTCGCGAGGCCAGTCGCCGGGCCGCCTCCTCCTCGCTAAGTCCCCCCGGGCGCGCCGCCGGCGGGGCGCCCGCCGTATCGGTAGCCGAAGCCATGATCAGGTCACCTTGGTCGCGGGAGCGTCTGCCTGCGACGGAACAAAGCACGGATCGCGCCCGGCGGACGCCCCACCCCTGCGTATTGCTCCACAGAGCGGGAGGAGTTGGTGAGCAGGGGAGCCGGGATTCGAACCCGGATTCACGGTTTTGGAGACCGTGCGCGTAACCATTAGCTCACTCCCCTAGGCGCATCGATGGTACTTGCCCCGGGCCTCGATTCCGTCTCTGATCCCGGAGGCCGAGGCGCGCGGAGCGCGCCTCGAGCGGGATTGGTCCCCAATGCCGCCAGCGCAGGAGCCGCCGACGAAGAAGGGGCCGGCGGCATCCGAGCCGCCGGCCCCTCTTCAGCTCGCCGATCCCGACTGGAGATCGGCGTTCAGTCCGCCGCTACTTGCAGCGTTTGCTCTTGCCGCTGAACGTGAACGTGAAGCTCAGCCGGGACGTCAGCTTGAAGGTCACCCGGAACGGCTTGCCCTTCTTGATGAACGCCGGGAGCTTGAGCTTGAGCGCCTTGATCGAGCCGAAGCTGAAGGTCCTCTTCTTCTTCTTGAAGACGAACGTCAGCTTGCCGCTCGCCAGGGTGCCGAACTTCGGTGCAAACGTTGGGATCGTAAACGCGAACTTCTTCTTCGGCTTGATGCACTTGGGCAGCTTGACCTTGCCGCCGGTGCCCGTGTGGGTGACCCGACACAGCCCGGTTGGGCTCGTCGTGCACCTGCGCAGGTCGGCGAACATCGTCTCGGCCTTGCCCGCGTTGTCGCGCTCGACGACGTCGAACGCGCTGCCCCGGCCCGGCTCGGCGAACGAGTTGTGGGTCTTGCAGCAGTTGATGTCGTCGGTGCCCGCGGGCAGACCCGCACATCCCGCGCTGGGGACGGTCGGACCCGTGGGCCCGCTCGGCTTGTCGTTCGGGTCGCAGATCCCGATTGACGGGTCGCGCCCGAGCGGCGTCAGCGTGAACGGCTGAAGCACCGCAATTCCCGTCGCCAGTGCCGACGGCGGCAGGAAGTTGTAGTAGACGCTGGTGGCGGGGTTGGAGCTATCGCCGTGCTGGGCGCCGGCGAGGGCGATGACCCCCGCACCAGCGCTAAACGCGGTGGCGATCGGGCCCGCCGCGACGCTATTGATGATGTTCGAGTCCGGCGTCGGGTTGGTGGAGCTGGTGTCGGGGTCGTTCAGGTCACAGCCTCCACACGTGGAGTCAGACGCGATGATCACCGCGCTGAAGCCTCCGGAGTTCAGCCCGCTGACAATGCTTCCGAAGCTCGGGTCCTGCGGGTCGGCCACCTTGAACGGGGGCGGCCCGCCCGGGTACGCGAACTTCAGCGAGTTGATGACCTCGTCCGAGTTGCCGCTGGCGTTCTTCGGACCCCCGGCGGCATGGTCGATCACCAGCACGGGCTGCGACGCGAACGGGTTGACCGTCGGGTCCCGCACGAGGTCGAGCTCGGTCTTGATGAAGTGGCACTGGTTGGCTGGAGTGGGGCCTGGGTTGCTGCTGCAGTGGAAGTCCTGGTCGTGGCCGGTCACGAACGCTCGCCCGGCCGAGGCGGTCCCGGTCATCGCCAGCAGCGCCACGGCGCTCACCAGCAACCCCAGGGCTCTGCGTCTATGCGTCATTAGGCTCCTCCCCCCAGATCGAGATCGGGGACGTAGTTGGGGCAAGACAGTGGTTGGGACAAGACAGGCGCGGGAAAGTAGCGGTCCGTCGAAACGGCACCTAGCCGCGTGCCGCTGCTTCCGTCGGCCGATCGAGTCCCGAGCACGATTGAGGAAGGCGACGTTCTCAGGCCACCGCGAAGCTGTCAACAGCCCTGGACGGACATGTCATGATGCGATCAGTGAGGCGGGTGCTGACATCGGTCCGCGCGCGGACAGTCGTCCCGGCGGCGGCCCTGACCTTGGCCCTGGCCGCCACCCCGGCCTGGCCGGCCACACGAGCCTCGCTGAAGGTGTCGCCCAATCCCGTCCGCTCGGGCAACAGCCTCCGCGTTCACGGACGGGCGGCCGGCTGCCCGCGCGGGAACATCGTGACGATCATCTCGCGGGCGTTTGGCGGGCCCAAGGAGTTCGCCGGGGTGCCCGCGGTGACCACCAAGGTTCGCGCCCACGGCGCGTTTTCGACGACCGCGATAGTGCCCCGAGTCCGCCGTCCCGGGCACTACCGGGTCAGCGCGCGCTGTGGCGGGGGCAACCTCGGCGTCTCCGTCCGGTTGCGCGTCACCGCCTAGCAGGGCCAACGCTCTGGGAGGACCCACGCCCGTGATGGGCAAGTCCGCGTCGCTTGCTCCTCGTCCGGTTGCCAGGGTGCCGGTGACCACGCCGACGCCGCCTCGGCCTGCGGTGCTTTGGCTTGTGCTTGGCGCGCTTGAACGAGGTCTTCGTAGGCCGGGGAGCCAGCGGCCCGGCGGTCGCCGGTGTACGTCGAAAGTGAGCGGCGCAGTAGGCATCGCGCTGGGCGCGGTATCCCGATGGCTGCTGAATCGCGGCGATCGCGCGGGCGCTCTGCTCGGCGTTGGACTCGATTGACTGCTCCACCGCCTGGCGCTGTTCGAGGGTGGTGGCGTCGAGCAAGCGCTCGGCGTTACGCCATACGTTCTCGCGCCAGGTCTTGACCAGCTCGAGGCCGGCGAGGTGATCGGCCGGGGTGTCGGGATTGGTCGTGTGGACGAAGTCGTCGTAATTGGCGGCGACCGCCCGCACCACCGGTCCGTAGGCGTCGTCGAGGAGCTGGTTGACCCGGTCATGATCGGCCTTGCGCGAGCTTCCGTCGGGTCGGTGCAGGCCGAGGGTGGCCATCACATAGGGCATATCGCGCTGCACGTGGGCGTTGATCCCCAGGAGCATGTCCTGGGCGGCGTTGGCGTCACCCGATGCCGCGGTCTGAAACGCCACCCGCCAGGCGCCGGGCACCGCCTGGCCAGACTCCCACGCGTCCAGCGTGCGAAAGTAGTAGTGGGCGAACAGGGCGTCCTCGTAGATCAGGTAGTCGCGGTCGTCGAAGTACGCCGGATCGCCGGCCAGGGTGTTGCGCAAGACCTCCGTGAGCACCAGGTAGGTGGTGGCGAACACCCCGCGGTGATCGCAGCCGAGGCCCTGTTGGGCCTCGCGCATGCGGGCGATCTCGTAGTCCAGGCAGGCCATGCTGGGCGATAGGCACCCCGGCTGGGGCCCTGGCTGGGGGTTCTCGGCGGTGCCGAGGGCCGGCAGCAGGTCGGGCCAGCCGACGTTGGGCGGAGAGTCAGCCCCGGCCGCCGGCGCGCTCGCCCCGCAGACGGCAAACGCCGCCGCGCACATCCCAAGAGAGGCGCTGATCCGGATCCATCCCCTCGCCATGTGTGAGTTTTCCTCCCGGCTCCCGTCGAAACACCCGAATGCAAGTGTCGGCGCAACCCCGATTATCCTCGGTAGGACCTCGGTAGGAGTCACCCGCGTCGACGGGGCTCCAAATCCCGAAAGGAGACTCATGAAGAACGTGATCTCGATCACCCGCTCGCGACTGGCGACGCTGGCGGTCACGCTGCTCGCGCTCGGCGGACTCGGCGCTACCACCGTGCTGCCGATGGCCAACGCGGCGCGACACCGCAGGCACCACACCAGCAAGCACAAGCGCCACCGCCACAGCCACCGCGAGCCCGATGCCGACAACCGGGGAGGGCCCGACGACGGCGACGGCGCCAAGTAGGCGCTCGGCCACTGACACCAGGCGGCGGGGCCTCGCGCTCCGCCAGACGTCGGTCTTCGTCGCCACCCTGGCCGCCCTAGCGCTTATCGCCTGCGGCTCGGGCGCGAGCAGCCGCTCGAGCCGCACGGCACCCGCCCAATCAGCAACCAGCCCCGGCGCGGCGTTCGCCTGGCTGCGTCCCGCTGGGCCACCGGCCGACTGGAGGGCCCTGGCGCTCCCGGGGGGCGGCGCGACCCTGTACGCGCCGCCGGGGTGGCGGTCGGTACAGAGTGACGCGCTCACGGTGTCGGCGGCGATCGGCCCCTATCCCACCTTCAGCGGCTACCTGAACCTCACGCCGCGACAGGGAGCGGAGCGACTGCACGGGTGGGCGCGCTTTCGCCTCGATCATCACCGCGCCGAGGACGGCCACCCGGCCCGTGGGCTCGCCGCCCAGGAGCACCTGCACTTCCGCAGCGCGCGGGGCTCGTGCCTGCTGGACGACTACACCCCCCGCGCGGGCCAGTTCCAATACCGCGAGATCGCCTGTCTACTGGCCGGCCACCGGGGAAGCGTGGTGCTGATCGCCGCCGCTCCGCTCGCGCAGTGGGCCAAGCGGGCGCCGGTGCTCCAGCAAGCCGTCTCGGCGGTCATCGTGCGTTAGTTCGACCGGTGTTGACGTCCCTGCCGCCGGCCTCGCTAGCGCCAGCGATCCGAGAAGCCCGCTGTTTGCGAATAACCGCGTCATCCCGCCTGGATCTCGGCGCGATCACGGTCTAGGTTGCCTGTCCGGGGCGCCGCGTGGGCTTGATCAGGGACATCTCGCGCATGTCCCGCCGCGGGCGGGTCCGTCGGAATGCGTGGTCGATGACGGAAGGGGGACGCGCGGCGAAAGGTGGACTCCCGTGGCGACCGAGTCGCGTTCCGGGCCAGTGGGATCCGGCCGAGACGGTCGCCCGCGTCGCGTTGGCGAAGCGCGACGTGCTGTTGCGCGTATACCAGCGACGGCTGCGCCGCGAAGACCTCGAAGACTGCTACAGCCAGGCCACACTCGAGCTTGTCGCCCGAGCGCGCCGAGGGGGAGCATTCGCGAGCGCCAAGCACGTATCCAACGCCCTCGAGCAGAAGTTCGCCTCCCGAGTCAACGACCGCCATCGCGCCATGAGCGGTCGCAGTGCCACCGAGACCGCGCTTGCCGGAGCGGTCTCTCTCGACGGAGATGAACCGTTCTCCAACGCCGTGGCGGATCGCTCGGCCGAGGTAGCCGACCGCGTCGCCGCTAAAGAGGAGCTCGAGCGCTTGCGGGAGGTCGCGGACGAGCTCACGTCCGACCAGCGTCTCGTGCTCGCGTGCCAGATCGGTCTGGGCATGGACTGCGTCCAGTTCTGCCGTCGCTATGGCTGGTCTGCCGAGAAGTACCGCAAGGTCGCGCAGCGGGCTCGCGCGAAGCTGAGACAGCTCACAGACGAGTACGAGGCTGGAGGGCGCTGTCACCGTCTCGAGGGCGACATCCTCGCCTACGCATCCGGCGTGGCGAGCGCCTCGCAGGCGGCCCGCGCGGGCCACCACCTATCGAACTGCAAGTCCTGTGCGCACGACTTCAAGGAGCTACGCCGTGCTGCCGAGCGGATCGTGGCATTGCTACCGCCGCCGCTCGCGGCCGGTCCCCTGGCCAAGGTGGCGGCGGCGGCCGGCGCACTACGTCACATTTGGCCCTGGGCAGGGCGCGCGACCTCCCACCCGGATGCCGGTGTGCTGCCGGCCGCCGGGAGCGCAGGCGCTGCCGTGGGCGCGGGCGGATCCACGCTCGGCATCGGCGCGTTGAAAGCCGGATTCGCGGCGGCGTGCCTGGCCGGGGCCGCCGGTGGATATGCAGTGTGCACACAGGCAGGGCTGATCCCCGGCGCCAAACACTCACCAAGCGCCCACCATCTAAGGGCTCGCATGGCACGTACGCACGCCTCCTCCAGGATTGCCCAGGCGGCGGGTACGGCGTTTGCCGCGCGAGAGCGCCACGGACTTCTCGTAGATTCGCCCGCGGCTCGACGATCGAGCCACCCCGGGCTGAATCGACCGGGTCAGGCGCCCGGCGGGCACAAACGCAGCGATATGCGTAGCACCACCGATGCGGCCCGGCGCGAGTTCGGTTTCGAAGGTTCCCGAAGCGCCCCGAGCCAGCTCCCGGCGCACTCGGCCGTGGGCTCGAGGGCGCGGACGGCCAGCACGCGCGCGGTGGTTGCGCACGGCCGAAGCGGGTCCGGCGGGGGCACCTCGAGCCGGCGGACCTCGCGAGCGGCGGCCCGCGAGTTCGGGATCGGCTGAACACGAGCAAAGCCTGGTCGACCGGCACGCTCGACGGGGCGTCCCGCCTGTAGGCGGAGGTCGGATGAGGGCCCGGACATGCCGGTGATGCTCCCTCTCCCCGATCAGCGGTGCGTCTTGCCGGGAAGCGGGTCGGCCGGATCTAAATCACGATTCGTCTGGCCCGCGCCCGGCGGTTCGAGCGGGATAGCGGAGCGCCCGTGCGCAGGGCGCAGGAGAGATCATCGGAGGCCGGGCGCTCGGCGGTGCACGTGAGGTGGCGTCGCAAGCAACTCGAGTTCGAATTGCTCGAGGAGGATGCCTATCTGGCCTACGGCGCGTTTGCCGGCCCAGGCCAGACGACGGCTTCTACGCGGGTGTTTCCAAGCGAGCCGCGCGCAGACCAAGCTCGGCATCGACGCCCCGGCCGCGCGCTCATGGTCGCGGATGGCGACTGCGCCGGACTTGGTCTCGTTCGGCCTTCGCGTCGCCGACGCCCGGCGGCATGGACGCGTTGCGCTGGCGTCGGGCTATTCGGCGCCAGCATTCTCGTCACCGGCGTACTTGTGCTGGCCCGGGCAGCGCTTTTCGTGGCGCGGAGCTCGCCCGTGCCGGGGAGCACTACCCCGCCGTCGGGCACGCCTTCCTCTGCGAGCGCCGCCCTCCCCGGCAGTCTGCAACCCAGAAGGCGCAAGGCTCCTTCGACACCTGCGGGCAGCGACCGAGAGCCAGGAGGCGGCCGGCACAAGAGGCGGGCACGGGTGATCGCTCATGCCGTCTCCGATGAAAGGCGGGCGCCCGGGCCGGCTCCCACGGGGGGCATCCCTGGCCACCGCCGACCGATCCGCTCCCTCGGTCGGGGTCCCGGGGAGGCGAGCATCAGAGCCACAGGCAGACCGCGGGGCTTGCCGATACCCCAGGCCGCCGCGGCCCGGCGGGAGTTCGGCTTCGAGCGATGAGTGGAGCACCCGTGGTGTCGACTGAGAATCGCCCGAGGCGCGCCCGTGTGCAAATCGAGCGCCGCGCGATCTGGCGATTGCGCATCGCCGGTGCGGTGACTCGCTATGTGGTGTGGGCTGTGGCGCTAATGGGGGTGGCCGCGACCGTGCGATTTGCGATCTCACCGCCTCGAGCGGAGCGACTCGAGGTCCGGATGCCCTCCTCCGATGATCCCGCCGGCGCCGGCTTCGCCGCCTTGTTCGCCCGCCGCTATCTGACCTGGGACGGCGCCCACCCAGAGCGGCATCAGCAAGGGCTTCGAGGGTTCTTGGGCGACACACTCGATCCGGACGCCGGCTTTCAGCCGTCTGCAGGCGGCGCCCAAGAGGTCAGCTGGGCTCAGGTCGTACAGGCCCGGTCGGGACCGCGCCACGATCGGGTGTTCACGGTGGCGGCCGATACAGATCGCTCAGGTCTGCTGTACCTGGCGGTGGACGTCGCCCGCGACCACTCGGGCCAGCTACACCTAGCCGGCTACCCAGCGTTCGTTGGAGCTCCGATGGAGGCCGCCGCCACCCTCGAAGACGACGCCTCTCTACACGACGTCGAGGACGCGGGCCTGTCCGATGTAGTGGACCGCTGCCTGCGCAACTACCTGGCGGGCTCGCGCTCGAACCTCGCCGCCGACCTCGCCGGTGGGGCTCGGGTCACAGTGCCTGCCCTGGCCTTGCGCGTCACGCAAGTCAGCTCTCTGAAATGGGCACCGGGCGGCGGCGCGGTCCTTGCCCAGGTCCGCGCGGAGGACACCACCGGCGCCACCTATGCCCTGCGCTATGAGCTCGACGTGGTGAATGTGGCCGGGCGCTGGGAGATAGCGGCGATCGAGGTTGATCCCGGCGCATGACTGCTGGGCACGCGCACGGCGCAAGCCATTGGCAGACCGACTCCGCAACCCGACTGAGGAGGAGAAAATGAACCGCACTCTCACCCGCTGGCCACTCCGCGCTGGAGCTCTGACCGCTATCTGTCTCCTGGTGGCTGCACCGGCTGGCTGGTCGGGCGCGCCGGCGGCCGCGGCCGTGCGGCCCACGGCGAGCCCTTCGGCCAGCCCATCGGGTGGAGGCAACTCGCTCGAATCGGCTGCCAATAAGGCGGGCCAGACGGGGCGGCGAGTGGCCATGAGTCTTCTAGGGCTGGGGCTTGCGATCGCCGCGATCGTGCTCGCGTTCAAGCGCGACTTCCGCGAGGCGGCGGCTGTGTTCGCGGTAGGGGTAGTGGCCGTCCTCCTGGCCACGCCCGCTGGTCTGAACCTGCTGCGCGATACGGTCGGCTCGGTGTTTGGAGGGCGCTAATAGGCCGTGGACACCGTCGAGTCGATCCACGTCCGCTCATACCGGAGCGTCTTCGAACTCGAAAGGCGCCTCTATCGGATCGATCGCTTGCGTCTCAATCCCGCCGGCGTCCCGGTCCGCTCGTTCGTGTACCTCGCGGTCATCGCCATCGCCCTCGCGACGATCGAGCGGATACCCGTCCTCGGGGTGGCCCTAGGCCAGCTTCCCTGGTACCTGCGCTACGGCGGCCTGGCCGGCTTGATGACGGCGCTACTGACGATCGTAAAGGTCGACGGTCGAACTTCTCACCTTGCGGCCCTGTCCCTGTGCCGGATGCTCCTCGCCCCCAGGCGGCTGTGGCAGATGTCCTCTGCCAGGGGCTACGGGCAGCGCTGGGAGCCGCCCGACGTGCTGTTCGTCCCCGACGGATCTCAGGGCGGCGCGGCACGCCTTCGCTATCGCGGCCCCGGCGCCGTCCTGGTGCTGGCCCCCCACCGATGCCGGGTCCGTCCCCAAGGGCGGAGTCTGCGGCTCCTGGCGACGAAGGACGGCCCGGACCGTGTGACGCCTCGGGTCCTAGCTGTCGGCCGCCGGGCAATCGTTGCCGTCGACGGGAAGGCGGAGACCCGCAGTTGAGGATTACTCCAGCCCCGATTTCGTTCGTCTATGGGAATTGCGTCATGTCGGGGGAAGGCGCCGGTGCGTGGGCCCTTTTCGCGGTGCCCACCACGTCCTACACGTACCTGACTCTCGATCGAAAGCGCGAGCTGTTCGGACGCCTCATGGGGGCACTCGAGACCGTCGAGGCCGACTTGCAGATTCTGCGAGTGAGCACCACCTGGGACGTGGAGGACTATGTGCGGCGCCTCAGCCCGACGGTCGATGCCGATCCCCGCCGGGTGACCGAGGGCAAGCCCAATGCCGATGGTCGGGCGGCTGGACATAGCGGATTACTGGATTGGTACCTGCACGAGCACGCGCGGCGACTGGCTTCTCTTGACCCTGCGGTCCCGTCTGTCTATATCGCTGTTCGACTGGCGATGCCGGAAACGGATGTCGCGTCGTTTCTGTCGCGTGCTTTCGAGGCCCACCCACGCGAGTGGCTGCGGGCGCTTCGACGGCAGCTCGCTTGGGGCGAGCGCGGCGCATTCGCCGCATCCCAGCTCGAGGCGCTCCGCGTCGCCGCCGATCGCGCGCACGCCCGACTGGCGGACTTTCTGGACGTTCGGCCCGCGAGCGGGGTCGAGCTGCAATGGCTCGTGCGCCGAAGCTTCTGCCGGGGCTTGGGCGAGCCCGAGGTGGACGGTCTCCACGAACCGCAGGCCCTGGTCTTCGAGCGAAACGGGGAGGCGGTTCTGGCGCCCCTCGAAGCCGACGTCCTTCGCTGGCTTGACAGCTATGTCGAGCATCGCGGGCGCAGCTTGTGCTTGGAAAGCGAGCGGGGCACCGGCTGGCAGGCCCAGCTCGTGCTCGGTGCGCTACCCGAGCGCGCCGACTTCCCCAGCGAGCGGGTCGAACTCATGTCTGCCGTGCCCGAGCAGCTGCCCTTTCCGGTCGACCTTGTCCTTACGTGTCGTTTCCTCCCCAATGAACTAGCGCTGCGCATCGCTCGCCGACGCGTCCAGGACGCCGATCAGATTCTCCGGGCCGAAGCGGAAGGGGATCAAGGCGCCAGCGACAAGGGCTATGAGCGAACCCAGGAGGCCCGCGACCTGGTCTCCTATTTGCAGTCGTCGAGCCGACCCCCGCTGCTCAAAGCGACGATCGCGATAGCGGTGTCCGGGCGCACGGAGGACGAGCTCCAACGCCGCGTCGAGCTATGCCGGCGTGCCTACGGGGAGGTCCGTCTACATCGCCCCTTGGGCGACCAGCTGGAGCTGTTCTGTCAACACCTGCCGGGGCAGCCAACGCGCGTCCGCGGCTACGACGACGTGCTCACGCCCGAGCAGGCGGCCGCGCTGATGCCTATCGCGACCCATTTGGCGGGGTCCGACCGCGGCTTTTATCTGGGCCACACGCTCACCGGCTCGCGCCAGCCCGTGCGCTTCAACCTCAGCGAGGGCTCGGACCGCGACCGCAACACGGCAATCTTGAGCATCGGGGCGCTTGGGTCGGGAAAGACGACGCTCGACCAAAAGCTCAAGTACGAGGGCTTCCTCCAGGGGGCCAGGATTATCGACTGCGACCCCAAGGGCGATCATCGTTTCCACCTCTTGGCGGACGTTGCCCCTCATGCTGAAACCATCGCGCTGAGTCCCGATCAGCGCTTGCGCGGTCTGCTGGACCCGCTGCGCGTCGCGCCCGAGCACCTGCGCCAGGACGCCGCGGTGGCTTTCCTGCTCGATCTGCTCCCGGTCCGCCGCGAACCCGCCTGGGAGACCGCCGTCATCAAGGCGGTGGACGCGGTGCATCGACGGGCCCCCCGCCCTACCTGCCTGGAGGTGATCCGTGCCCTGCAGGACGGGCACGGCGTCGACGCCGAGGTCGCCCGCATCCTCGCCGTCTATGCCCGCGGAGGATTGACCCAGCTGGGATTCGCTGACGCGGACGTGAAGCTCCCTGAGCTTGGGGCCAAGCAGGTCACGTACATCCCAATCCGTGACCTGCCCGCTCCCCAACCTGGCGTCCCACGCACCGAGTACTCCCAGGCCGAGAGACTGGGCGAGCAAATCGTCCGCCTGATCGCGATGTTCGCTATGCACCTGCTCGCGCGCGAACGCCAGCGCCTGAAGCTGTTCTCGTTCGACGAAGGCTGGCGATTGCTGAAGGACCCCATCGGACGCATGCTGCTTGCCTCGCTGCAGCGCATGGGCCGGTCCGAGCTCGCGGTGCCGATCATCAGCACCCAACTCGTGACCGACGCGATGACCGACGAGCGCGAATCGCTGGAGAACCTCGTGGGCGCCACATTCGTGTTCGGGATGCGCTCTGAACGGGAGGCTGCGCGGGCGCTCCAGTTGCTCGGTCTGGACCCCGAGGACCGCGCTTTGCGTGCTCGCCTACTGGACTTCGACGCGGGTCGTTGCCTGTTCCGCGACCACAACGGACGGGTCGAAGCGATCCAGGTCGACCTAGTCATCCCCGACCTGCTGCGCGAATTGTCGACTACCCCGGATACGGCGAGTGCGCTCGCGGGCCGATAGAGCGTCTGGCGGTCGACGCGCTCCCGCTTCCAATCGGCATCGGGTCGGGCAGCGATGGCGCCCATACGGCGGGCCGGTTTGGCCCGTCTGTGCCCTGGTCGGCCTGCTGCTCGTGGTCGTCCCGGCGCGCGCGCCGGCATCACATCGGACAGCCTTACCCCCGCAGCCGCTCCCCAGGGTCGGACGGACGACCGCAGCAAGCGCGGCTCCCGCCGCTCCCTCGCCCGCCAGCCCGACCAGCATCGCTGCGCCGCTGTCGACCGTGGATCCAGCCAGCGGTGACGCAGGTGGCGCGGGGGCGCCCGATCCCCTTGCGGATAACGGGTTCTCGAGCCCTCTATGCCGCGAGCCGCAGCTGAGCCAGCAGCTCAGCGCACGACAGCGCGCCGCGTGCGGGGCTTCGGGCACCGCCGCGAGCTCCGCGCCGATCGGCAACTACGCCTTCGACATCCACATCGATACCGGCCTGAGCAACCTCACCGGCGCTTTTCCCGCCGCTCTTCAGGACTTCCTACTGACCCCAGTTTGGATCGCGGTCGTATGGCTTACCCACGCCTTGGTGATCGCGTTCGATTGGGCCTATTCGCTCGACCTGCTTGGGGGGAGTCGCATGGGCACGGTGGCACGCACTCTGCGCCACGCCGAGGGGGCATTCACCGGCCCGTGGCTGGCACCCGTGCTCGCGGCGGCGGCCATCGCGACGACATATCGGGGCCTGGTTCAACGGCGGGTGTCAGAGACAATGACCGCGGCTGCCTCGATGGCACTCTTGATGGTGGTTGCGCTGGGACTGCTCGCCGATCCGGATGGCACGGTGGGCGGGGCGAGCCGCTGGGTCAACCAGGCCTCCCTGGGATCGCTTGCGGCGATCAGCGGCGGCTCGCCAGCGCGGCCCCAGCGCAGCCTGGCCGACGGCACCGGGGCCATCTTCGACAGCGCGGTGAACTCGCCCTGGTGTTACCTGGAATTCGGCGACGTCGCCTGGTGCCGGGATCGACGCCGGCTCGATCCGGCACTCCGCCTGGCGGCCCGCCGACTTGCCCAGGCCGATCTGGTCGCCGCACGCTGCCATCCCACTAGCGCGGGGGGTCTGACCTGCGATTCCGGTCCAGCGGCCGGCGACTCGGGCGCCCAGCGCGAGATCGCCGGGGTGCGCCTGGCGCGCACCAATGGCGAGCTGTTCCTGGCCTTTCCCGCCAATGGTCCCGCGCGCAACTCGATCAACGACCCCAACTCGCTGCTGCGCATTCTGTGCAACAGCGACAACGCCACCGCATGCCATGGGCCGACGGTCGCACAGGCGGAGTTCCGCACCGGACACGGAACTCTCGCGCGGGCGGGCGGATTGCTGCTGATCTGCATCGGCGCGATGGGAATGCTCGCGCTGTTGGCGTTTCTAGCGATTCGACTGGTCGGCGCCGCCCTGCTGATCCTGCTCTATCTACTCCTGACCCCGCTTGCCGTGCTGGCGCCCGCCCTCGGAGAAACGGGCCGCGCTGCCTTTCGCGCCTGGGGCACACGCCTGCTGGGCGCCCTGATCGCCAAGCTCATCTATTCGGTGTATCTGGGGGCGGTGCTGCTGGCGGTCCGGGTGCTCGATCACATGGGCTCGCTCGGCTGGTGGACCCAGTGGATGTTGATCGCTGCGCTGTGGTGGGTTGCCTTTCAGAATCGCGGGGCCGTTTTGGGGCTGGCGCTGGTCAACCACCGCGGAACCGCCCAACGTCTGCTGTCTGGGCGTGGGGTTTGGCGAGGTGGCGCGCACACCGGCAGGGGTGGGGCGTCCGAACGCGCCGGCAGGCGGCCGCGCCATCGACTGCTGGGGCCGGTTGGAGAAAGGCTGCGCCAGCGATTCCTCCCCGATCGAGAATCCGCGCAGGAAGCGGGCGGCCGCGCCGCATCGCTGCGAATGTCTGTGCCTGGGCCGGCCGAGGGTCTCGAGCGCGCAGGGGTCGGGAGGGCACGGGCCGTTAACGGCGCGACGGGCTTGCCCGCCGACCCCGCGGACGTCGCCGCCGACCCCTGGGCAGCTAACCAGCGCCAAGGTATGCGCCTGAGCGAACAGCCAAGGGGTCGCACCACGGCGCCCGAGCGCCATCGCGCCGAGGAGGCGGGTGTGCTTCGGGACCAGCTCGCCCGGGTGGAACACGAGCAGCACCGCGCTGCTGCGGCGGAGGATCGGCGGCGAGAACTTCGCCTCCGATCGCGGGCCGCGCGGCTGCGCGCGGACCTCGCGACGGCCGAGCGGGACCCCGCTCAGGATGGACAGAGGCGGTCGAGATGGGGGGTTCGGTGGCGGGCGGCGACGTTCGCGGACCTGCGCAAGTCCACGGCCGAGTCCGACGTGCAGACGGCGCTCGGGCGCGGCGTCGCGCACGGGTCGGAAGACGGCGCCCGCCAGCAGCGGGACTATCCACGGCTGGCTGCCCTTGCCGGCCTCTCGGCTATGGATTACCGGCGACTCGAGCCCGCCGCCAGCAGGCGGGCGCGCATCGAGATCGACCGCCAGCTCGAGCCCCGCGCCAAGCGACAGGAGGAAAGTCCCGCACGTCGGGCTCCCGGCCGGCCCGGCGGGCTCTTTGAGGGATCAAGTCCCAAACGCCGTTGGCAGCTCGGTCCGTTGTCATCCCTTGCGCGCCACGCTCGCTCGGCGCCACGCCCGGCCGACGCTCGGCGGGCGCGAGCGCGTCAGTTCGGCTCGGTCCAGCGTCCTGTCCCATCGGCCGGGCCGCGGCGTTCGACCGGCCCGACCGGGTCCGATCGCCCCCCTCGCCCATGAGTCCCAGGCCCCGGGGACCCAAGCGCCCTGTGCCACCCTGTGGCCCATGGCCGAGCGCCACGTCGAGCACCTGCTGATCGGCGGTGGCATCGCCTCAGCAAACTGCGCGCTCGAGCTGCGCGATCGGGGGGCCGAAGGCCAGATCCTGCTAGTGGGGCGCGAGCTGGACTCCCCCTACCACCGACCGCCGATCACCAAGGAATACCTGCGCGGAGAGATCCAGCGCGAGCAAGCCCTGATCGAGCGGCCCGAGCTCTTCGAAGAGCGCCAGATCGAGCTGCTTACCCGTACGAGCGTCACGGCGCTTGACCCCGACGCACGGCGGGCCACGCTATCCACCAAGGACCAGGTCACCTACGACACCGCGCTGATCGCCACCGGGGCGATGGTCCGCCGGCTGCAGGTGGCGGGCGCCGATCTCCAGGGCATCCACTACCTACGCGCCCTCGGCAACGCCGACTCGCTGCGTCGCGAGCTCGACCAGGTCGAAGAGGCGGTGCTGATCGGCGGCTCTTACATCGCCTGTGAGGTGGCCGCCTCCCTGACCGCGCTGGGCAAGCGCTGCACCCAGGTGATGCTCGAGTCTGTCGTCTTCGAGCGTGGATTCGGTCACACCGCGGGCGCCTACTTCCAGGGCGTGCTCGAGCATCATGGGATCGAGGTGCTGGGCTCCGAGGAGGTCGAGGGCTTTGAGCCGCCCGACGGCGAGCAGGTCGTGGAGGGCTGCGAGTCGCGGGTGGGGACGCTCTGCCTGCAGAGCGGGCGCCGGCTGCCCGCGCAGCTGGTCGTCGCCGGGGTCGGGGCGATCCCCGACGTGATGCTCGCGCGAAGAGCGGGATTGGAGATCGGTGAGCGCGGCGGGGTGCGCTGCGACGCTCGGCTTCAGACCGAGCACGCCGGGCTCTACGCCGCGGGCGACATGTGCGAGTACGACAGCGTTCCGCACGGGCAGCCGATGCGGATCGAGCACGAGGAGGTCGCCGCCGCCCAGGGACGTACGGTGGCCCGAAACATGCTCGGTGCCAAGGAGGAGCACGGCGAGGTGCCCTACTTCTTCTCCGATCTGGCCGACTGGACCTCGCTCGAGTACGTCGGCCCGGCGCTCGAGTGGGACGAGGAGATCGTGCGCGGCTCGCCGCCGGAGCATCGCTTCTCGATCTGGTACCTGAACAAAGGACGGTTAGCCGCCGCCTTGTCGGTGGGCCGATCCGACGATCTCGAGCTCGCCCGGCGTCTGATCACGGCCGGCAGCGACCTGGGCGAGGACAAGCGCCTGCTGGCAGATCTAAGCGCCGATCTCCGACCGCTGGCCGGGCGGTCCTAGGCCCCCAGGACGGTGCCCGTGGGCTCAGCTCTCTGCCCTGAGCGCGTATTTATCCGCTCCGACTAGCCTGCCCCCAATGCCGGCTCCATCTCGAGCCCGCCCACCTCGAGCCCGCTTGCCGTTGCTCGGCGCGCTCGCCTGCCTACTCGCGCTGGCCGCCACCGCCGCGATCCCGATGCTGAGTGCGGTGGGTCACGTCCACGACGCGGCCGCCCTCCAGGGCTTCACCGGCCTCTTCGACCCGCGGCTGGCGTGGCTGGCGAACCTCGCCGGCCATAGCGTGGACCTCGCGCCCTACGCGGCCACCGCGGTGGTGGCGGTCGCGGTAGCGACGTGGCGGGGCCGTCCGCGTGTGGCGCTAGCGATCGCCGCCATCGCCGTACTTGCCCCGGCCACCAGCGAGCTGCTCAAGCCGCTAGTCGGGCACTTCCGGGGGCCCCAAGAGGTCGGCGACCACGTCATCCCCTCGGCCTCCTGGCCCAGTGGTCACGCAACCGCGGCGATGACCCTCGCCCTAGTCGCGGTCATGAGCGTGCCCCGGCAGCTCAGGCTGCTCGTCGGGGCGCTGGGCGTCGCCCTGACGGTGGCGGTGAGCTATTCGATTCTGATCCTCGCCTGGCATCTGCCCAGCGACGTGCTCGGCGGCTTCTTGCTCGCCGCGACGTGGGCCCTGCTGGCGATCGCTTCGCTGAGGGCGGCCGATGCGCGCTGGCCGGCGCGCAGCGGGCGCCGCGCGGCCGCGCGCATGAGCCGCGCCCTGGCCGCTCCCCGGCGGTGGGGACGCCGCCCGCTCGCCCTGGCCGGCATCGCCGCCGCACTGGGGGCGACCTTAGCCCTAGCGCTCGCCCTCGCGCTTTCCCATCTCCAGCATGATGCGCAGGCCACGTCGGCGACCTTCTACGCCAGCGCGCTGACGATCGCTGCTCTTCCAGCGATCCTGTCGGCTGTCCTGGCTCTCGCCTTCCGACGCTGAGCGCCGGGCGCGGCGCTAGGAGCCCTCGACCTCGTTGCCCGGCGTCTGCTGTGAGGCGCCCGGCTCCCACAGCTCCTCGCCGCCCTCGTTGACCGCGCGGCTGAGGATGAACAGGAGGTCCGATAGTCGGTTCAGGTAGCGCAGGACCTGGGGATTGACCTCGCCGCCGAGGGCCACGGCGCGGCGCTCGGCGCGCCGGCACACGGTGCGGCACACGTGCAGCTGCGCCGCCGCCGGCGCTCCGCCCGGGAGCACGAATGACTTCAGCGGCTCCAGCGCGGCGTTGACCTCGTCGCACGCGCCTTCGAGCCAGCTCGTCTGATCCTCGGACACGCGCAGGCGCTCGCGCGCGTCGCTCGGGGGTACGGCCAGGTCCGCGCCCACGTCGAACAGGTCGTTCTGGATGCGGTGCAACCACTCGGTGAAGCGACCTGGCAGGCCGGGGGCGAGCAGCGCCACGCCGAGATGCGCGTTGAGCTCGTCGACCGCACCGTAGGCCTCGATGCGGGGGTCGGTCTTGGACACTCGGCTCATGTCCCCAAGGTGGGTCTCGCCGGCGTCCCCCAGCCGGGTATAGATGCGGGTGAGGTTGACCGTCATCGCTGCGGCGAGTCTAGACCTCGCCGGCGCTATCCCACCGACGTGTCCCGCGCCGCGCTGGCCAGCAGCCGGGCGGCCAGCTCGGGGAATGCGGCCCAGTGCGTGTGCAGGTAGCTGGCGTGCACGCCGCCGCGGACGAACCCCTCCGCGCGCTCGCCCGGGAGCGATGATCTGGCATCGACAGGATCGGCGAGCATCCAGGCTGCGGGCCTTCCCGCCGGCGGAGAGACGCCCGAGCGGTGAAACTCCTGCCCCCGCACCCGGTACCCCGCCGGCGCGAGCGCCGAGTCGCGCACCGCCGTGGCCTCGCGGTAGCCGATCGCCAGATGCTCGGTCATATGGGCCTGAGCGTCGAGCACTCCGCACATCGGTCTGCCGTCCAGCCCGTGGGCGAGATACGTCAGCCCGGCGCACTCGGCGACCACCGGTCGTCCGGTCGCGGCGAACGAGCGCACCTCATGGCGCAGGCGAGAATTGGCGGCCAGGGCGTCGGCGTAGAGCTCTGGGAACCCGCCCCCCAGGTACAGGGCGTCGACACCCCGGGGCAGTCCCTCGTCGGACACCGGATCGAATGGAGCCAGATCGGCGCCGCCGCCGACCAGCAGCTCGAGGTTCTCTTGGTACCCGAAGGTAAAGGCCGCGCCGCGGGCCACCCCGACGGTGATCCGGCGCGTCGTCGGGCCGCGGTGGGCGTCCGGGCGCCACGGCTGCACCGACATCGGCGGGGCGGCCGCCGCCAGCGCCATCACGTGCTCGAGTTCGAGCTCTCGCTCCACCAGCGCCTGCGCCGCCGCGATGATGCGCTTGGCCGAAGCCGGGTCCTCGGCGGCCGGCACCAGGCCCAGGTGGCGCTGCTCCTGGGCCAAGCGCCGGTCCTCGCCAACCGAGCCCAGGACGGGCACGCCGACCGGCTCTAGTGCGTCGGTGAGAAGGCGGGCGTGCCCGGGACCCCCCACCCGGTTGAGGATCACACCCGCCAGCGGCAGCGCTGGGTCAAAGGTGGCAAAGCCATGCACCACCGCCGCCGCCGAGCGAGCCATGGCCGACGCGTCAAGCACCAGCACCACCGGGGCGCCGAGGAGTTTCGCCACCTGGGCGGTCGAGGCCCGCTCGGCCAGCGGCCCCACCCCGTCGAACATGCCCATGACTCCCTCGATCAGCGCCAGGTCGCCACCCGCGGCGCCATGGGCGAACAGCCCGCCCACCAGGTCTTCGCCGACCAGGAAGGCGTCGAGGTTTCGCGATGGGCGCCCGGCGGCCAGCGAGTGGTGTGAGGGATCGATGAAGTCCGGCCCGACCTTGAAGGGCGCTGTCCGCACGCCCCGAGCGTGCAGGGCGGCGAGCAGGCCGGCCACGATCGTGGTCTTGCCCGAGCCTGAACCGGGCGCCGCCACGACCAGACGGGGTCCCAGCTTCGTGGTCACCGCGCCGGACGGTAGTACCATCACTCGCCAAAGACGGTCGGTGGTCAAGGGAAGCCGGTGAGAAACCGGCGCGGACCCGCCACTGTGACCGGGGAAGTCCACCGCGTGCGCGACGCGCAGCCACTGGGAGCCACCGGCGACTGGGAAGGCGCGGCAGATAGTCCCGGAAGCCAGGAGACCTGCCGCCGGCCACAAGCCGACAAGCCCTCGTGGAAAGGGGTGGCTCTATGCCAATCCAAGGAGCCTGTTCGCTTCGGCGAACGCACTTCGCCGTCGCGGTATGCGCCGCCGTGCTCACGGTGACGCTACTGGGCGCGCTTCCGGCCGGCGCGCGAGCAACGACAGTCACCGTCCGCGTCGAAGGCGCGAACTCGACGCTGGTTCCGCTTACCCAGGTAACCGCACCCAGCGCTCCGGTGAGCGGCGACGGCGGCGCCCACTCATGCCCGGGCAATACCGTCGCCGGCGCGCTCGACGCGGCCACGGCCCACAGCTGGTCGGGCACCTGGTTCTCGTTCGGTGACTACCTGGTGGCAACGATCCTGGGCGAGACCCATGACTCCAACGCCTCCGACTCGGATGGCACCTACTGGGCCACGTGGACCAACCACGCGTCCAACAACGGCGTGTGCAGCACCCCGCTCAACGAGGGCGACGACGAGCTCTTCTTCGTCGACTGCTTCAGATCACCCTGCGGTGTCGGGCAATCGCCCGCCGCGATCCTTGGATTAGGCGCTCCGGCCACGGCACAACAGGGCTCGCCGTTCTCGGTCAGCGTAACCGCCTATCCCTACGGCGGCGGAAGCCCCAGCGGCGCCTCGGGCGCCACGGTGACCGTCCGGCCCGGTGGCCAGACCTTCGCCACGGACTCTTCGGGCAACGCCAACGTCACCCTTGGATCCACGGGGTCGTTCACCCTGCAGGCGACCAAGTCCGGCGACCTGCGCTCCGAGACGCGCGGCGTTTGCGTGCACAACGGCAACGACGGCAACTGCGGCACCTCGTCCGCGACCTCCGGGGGGTCGACCGGCTCCGCGGGGACCACGGCCGGCTCCACCAGCGGCTCGACCCCGGGGGGTCCGACCGCCGGGGGCGCCGCCTCGCCGCTGCTGAAGAACCCGGTCGCCCACATCACCGGGGTGCGGGAGGGTCGTCACTTCCGGCGCCGGCGGGGCCCGCGCGTGCTGACCGGGACGGTGATCCCCGACTCCTCGGGCCTGCGCGAGGTTCGGCTGCGCCTCGAGCGCAGGCACAACCGCCGCTGCCAGGGCTATGACGGGCGCCGCGAGCGCTTGCGGCCGATCCGCTGCGGCGCCCTGCACGCCCCGTGGTGGGGGATCGGGGCCCAGCGCCGGTTCTCCTACCTGTTGCCGTTCGCCCTGCCCAGCGGCCGCTATGTCCTGGACGTCGAGGCGATCTCGGCCGACGGGCGCCGCGACGACGTCCTCCAGCGCGGGCGCAACCGCATCGTGTTCTGGGTCGGGTAGTCGGTGGGGCGGGCTGGGCAGCGGCGGCTGGGCGCCTGGGTGGCCGGGTGGGTTGGGACCGCCGCGCTGGCGATCGGGGCGGGTCCGGCGATCTCGGCGGTCCCGGCCGTCGCGACCGCGTCTGCGACCGCTCCGGCAGCCAGGGTCCAGACGATGCTCGTCGGGCGCACGGCCACGCTGTTCGCTCCCGCGCGCGTGAGCGCGCGCGCGGGCCGGCTGCGGGTGGGGCGCCGCGTCTGTGCGGTGGCGGCCAACACGCCGCTGGCCGTCCTGATCGCTGCCCGTCGGCTCGGCGGGCCGGCCTTTCGCACGCGCGACTACGGCCACTGCACGCGCTCGGCGCGCAACGGCGGATCGCTGTTCGTCTACCAGGTCGGCCCGGACCGCAACCGGGGTCGCGACGGATGGGTCTACAAGGTGGACGGCCACATCGGCACGACCGGGGCGGCCGATCCGGCGGGTCCGCTGGGGGACGGGCGGCGCCTGCGCGGCGGCCAGCGCGTTGTGTGGTTTTGGTGCACGCTGTCCGCGCGCGAGACGTGCCAGCCCACGCTGGAGCTGGCGCCGTCGGCGGCCCGGGTCGGTCCGGGCAGCCCGGTCCGGGTCGTGGTCCGGGCCGACGACGACCTCGGCCGCCGCCGTCCCCAGCCCGGCGCGGTGGTCTCGCTGGGAACGGCGACCGCGGTCACGGCCGGCGACGGCAGCGCGACCGTGACCGCGCCGCCCGCGGCGGGCGCCTATCTCATCCGGGCCCGGGCCGCCGGTCTGGTCGACGCCTTCCCCGAGGAGCTGCGGGTCGGATGAGGCGGCGGACGCGCGCCGGGCTGCTGCTGGCCGGCCTGCTGGCGGGGATCAGCGGCTGTGGCCTCGGGCCCGGCCGCACCCCCGGCGGGGTGGGTCTGGCGGTAACCGATGACTTCGGGCGGGCGACCGTCTTCGACTCCGGCGCCCCGCGCGTGTCGGGCCAGGACACCGTCATGCGCCTGCTGGAGCGCAATGTCACCATCACCACCCGCTACGGGGGCGGCTTCGTGCAGAGCATCGACGGACGCTCGGGCGGCCATGTCGCCGAGCGGCCGATCGACTGGTTCTACTACGTCAATGGCAGCGAGGCCGAAAAGGGCGCCGCCGCCACCGTCGTGCACCCGGGCGATCGTGTCTGGTGGGATCGCCACGACTGGGGCGCGGCGATGGACACCCCGGCTGTGGTGGGCTCCTTTCCCGAGCCCTTCCTGCATGGACGCGCCGGCCGGAGGCTGCCGGTCCGAGTCGATTGCCTCGGCGCCGACCCGGGACCCTGCCGGATGGTCGCCGAACGCCTGGGTGCCGCGGGGGTGCCCACGGTCGGGCGCGGGTCGCCCGGCCCGGCGGCGGGCGGGGCGAGCGCGCTGCGGGTGCTGGTGGGCGTCTGGCGCGCCCTGCGCCGCGATCCCACGGCCGCCCGTCTGGAGGGGGGACCGGTCAGCAGCGGCGTCTACGCGCGGCCGACCGCGTCGGGGGCGAGCATCGAGCTGCTCGACGAGCGTGGCCGTCGGGCGCAAGCCCTGGGTCCGGCCGGCGGTCTGGTGGCGGCCACACGCAGCGAGGGCGATATGCCGGTTTGGGTGGTCACCGGCACCGATTCGGCCGGGGTAAGGCAAGCGGCCGGCGCGCTGCGCCCCGAGGTGTTGCGCCACCGCTTCGCCGTGGCGGTGGGCCCGGGCGCCAGCGTGGCGCTGCCCGAGGCACCGCGATGACCTACCACCGCCAGGCGACGCCCCTGCACGCGGCCCGGGTCGTCGCGGGGGGCGGGTTCTGCCTGGCGCTGGTCCTCTGCGCAGTCATCGCGGATCACCCCCTCGTGCTGGGGGCTCTGCTGGTCGCCGTCCTGGGCGCGGGCGTCGGTGCTCGCTGCCTGGGAGAGCTAGGTCGGGTGCTGCGCTACGCCCTTCCCCTGGCGCTGATCGCGGCGGCCCTCAACCCGTTGTTTTCTCATCAGGGGTTGACCGTCCTCGCGCGCCTGGGAGACGTGCCTCCGTTCGGCCAGCTCGATGTGACCCTCGAGGCACTCGTCTTCGGCGCGGTGTTCGCGCTCAAGCTGCTGGTGGTCGTGCTGGCTCTGGCCCTCCTGAGCAGCACCGTCGATCCCGACGAGATGCTTCGCGTGGTGCGTCGCGTGTCGCTGCGCTCGGCGCTGACCGCGTCGCTGGCCACGCGAATGTGGACGGTGCTCGAACGCGACGCGCGACGGCTGGCCGAAGCCCGGCGCTGCCGAGCCGACTGGCGAGAGGGCGGCGCCGGACGCGCCGCCCGGGTGGCGGCGGCGGCGGTAGTGGTCCGCGCCGTGGCGGCCGGCGCGCTCGAGCGCGCGGTAGACGTAGCGGCCACCCTTGAGATCAGGGGCTACGGCTCGGTACGCCGGCCACCGAGGCACGCCTTGCCCTGGTCGCGGCACGACCTGGACTTCGCCTCCGCGGGGTTGGCGCTGGTGAGCTTGACCGTGGCCTCGCGACTGGCGGGCGTGGGGGACTTCGACACCTATCCGACCGTGCACGGCTCGGTGGGGCTCCCGGAGGGATTGCTGGTCGCCGTCCTGCTCGGGGTGGCGCTGCTCCCGTTCACCGATCGCCGGGGGGTGACGGGGTGAGCGTCCTGTGCATGGAGCAGGTGACCTATGCCTATCCGGGCGCGCCGCGGCCGGCGCTGCGCAACCTGAGCCTGGAGCTGGCCGGGGGAGAGTTCTGCGTGCTGGCCGGAGGCTCCGCGTCGGGGAAATCGACCCTGCTGCGAGCCGCGTGCGGGCTGGTGCCGCATTTTTACGGGGGGGTGTTCAGCGGCCGGGTCACGGTCGGCGACCTGGACTCCCGCGACCACGGACCCGACCACATGGCGCGCGTGACCGGCACGCTGCTCCAGGATCCCGAGACCCAAATCGTGATGAGCACGGTGCGCGCCGAGCTGTCGCTGCCGCTGGAGAACCGCGGCTACCGTCCGGCCGCGGTGGCCCGCGGCGTAGAAGAGGTGGCCCTAGCCCTGGGCATCGAGAGCCTCCTGGACCGTTCAACGGCCACGCTGTCGGGGGGCGAGCTCCAGCGGGTCGCGCTAGGCGCCGCGCTCGCCGGACAGCCGCTGCTCATCCTCTTGGACGAGCCCACGTCCCAGCTCGATCCCGTCGCCGGCGACGAGCTGATCGGTTTACTGCGCCGGCTCAACGAGGAGTGGGGGACCACGGTGCTCCTGATCGAGCACCGGCTCGAGCGCTGTCTGGCCGCCGCCGATCGGGTGATCGCCCTCGTCGACGGGGCGATCGCCTGGGACGGCGATCCCGCCGGCTTTCAGGAATGGGCCGGTCGCGAGAGGGCAGAGCTCCAGACGCCGGCGGCGCGCCTGATCGCCGCGGCCGGGCTGCACCCGGCGCCGGTTGGGGTAAAGCAGGCGCGCGCCATCCTGTGCGACCACGGGCTGGAGGCCGAGCCGGCCGGCGAGCCCGGCGGCGAGGCCCATTCCCGCCGGGGCGTCATGTCTCGCCGCCCGGGCCGCTGGCGTCGCCGTGCGAGGGGCGCCGAGCCCGCACTGGAGGTGCGGGGCCTGTGGCACGAGCTGCGCGCGGGCCCGGCGATCCTGCGGGGCGTGAATCTGACCTTGGCGGCGGGGGAGCGGGTAGCCCTCATGGGCCGAAACGGAGCGGGGAAGTCCACCCTCCTTCGCCACGCCAACGGGCTGCTGTCGCCCACCCGCGGACGGCTGCACCGCGCCGGGCGCGTCGCGCTGCTGCTCCAGAACCCGGGCGACTACTTCCTGCACGAGCGGGTGGGGGAGGAGGCCCCGCCCGACGCGCTCGCCCTGGTCGGGCTCGACGGCATGGCGGATCGTCACCCGCGCGACCTCTCGGGCGGCGAACGCCAGCGCCTGGCCTTGGCCGTCGTCCTCGGCGCCGGGGACCGACCGGCGAGCGTGGTGGCGCTCGATGAACCCACGCGGGGGATGGACCGGGGCTCCAAGGCCGAGCTCGCCGAGCGCCTGGGCGGGCTGGCCCGGCGCGGGGCGGCGGTGCTGGTGGCCACGCACGAGGTCGAGTTCGCGGCGTCGTTCGCCGAGCGGGTGGTGCTGCTCGCCGAGGGCCGCGTGATCGCCGACGCCGAGGCGCGCGAGGTGCTGGCGGGGGGCTGGTATTTCGCCACCGAGACCGCGCGCATCCTGGGCGGGGAGGGCGGCGCGGTGCGGCCCGAGCAGGGGGCGGAGCTGCTGCGCCGGCGGCTGAGGCTGGAGGTGGCGGGGTGAGCTGGCCCGTTGCCTCGCTGATCCTGCTGGGGCTGGCCCTGGTCGGCGGGTTTGCTTGGTATGAGCGCTCCCGTCCGTCTTCGCGCACCGTCGCCCTGGTGGCGACGCTGGCCGCCCTGGCCGCGCTGGGCCGGGTGGCGTTCGGGGCGATCCCTGACGTCAAGCCCACTACCGACATAGTGCTGCTGTCGGGCTATGCCCTGGGCGGGGCGCCCGGCTTCGTCATCGGGGCGCTGGCGGCGCTGACGTCGAACCTGTTCTTCGGCCAAGGGCCCTGGACCCCGTGGCAGATGTTCGCCTGGGGATCGGCGGGTGTGCTGGGCGCCGGGCTGGCAACCGTCGGCGGACGGCGCCTGGGCAGGGTCCCGCTGGCGATCGCCTGCGCGGTGATGGGCCTGCTATTCGGGGCGATCATGAACCTGTTCACCTGGACGGACACCGGGGCCGGCAACCTCAACCAGTACCTGGTCATTTCCGGCCAGGCGCTGCCCTTCGACCTCACCCACGCCGCCGCCAACCTGGCCTTCTGCCTGGCCTTCGGGCCGGCGCTGGTGCGGGCTCTGGGTCGCTTCCGGGCGCGCTTTGAGATCGTCTGGCGCCCGGCGGGAGCGGCGCCGGTCGCCGTCGCGCTGGCGCTGGTGGCCGCTGCCGCGCTGGTGCCCGCCCGGGCGCAGGCGGCACGCGATCCGACGGCTGCGCGGGCCACCTCCTACCTCCTGCGGGCCCAGAACGCCGACGGCGGATTCGGCGCGGCGCGGGGAGAGTCATCGACCCAGATGTACAGCGCCTGGGTCGCCCTGGGGCTGGCCGCGGCGGGACGCGACCCCAGCGCCGTAGCGCACGCCGGGCACTCGGTGACCGACTACATCGTGGCCACGGGCCGCGACGTGACGAGCATCGGGGACATCGAGCGGACGGTCCTCGCGCTGCGCGCGGGCGGCAGGCCCGCCCGCCTGTCGGGCCGCGACCTGGTCGGCGAGGTGCTGCGGCGCCAGTCGGCGCGGGGCGACTTCGGAGGCCAGGTCAACTACACCGCCTTTGCCATCCTCGCCCTTCGGGCCGCGGGTCGATCGGCGCACGACGCCGCGCTGCGCCGAGCGCGGCGTTGGCTGGAGCGCGAGCCTGACGCCGACGGCGGATTCAACTTCCTCGCCCGCGGCGGTGCCAGTGACATCGACGACACCGCCGGAGCGGTGGAGGCATTGGTCGCCGCGGGGGGGCGCGGGGTGAAGGCGGTGCGATCCGCGCTGGGCTTCCTGGCGCACCGCCAGAATCCCGACGGAGGCTTTCCCCTGCAGCCCGGGGGGTCCTCCAACGCGCAGTCCACCGCCTGGGCGATCCAGGCGCTGATCGCCGGCGGGCGCGATCCCGCCCGCGTGCACCGGCGGGGCGGACGCTCGCCCCTGGGCTTCCTGCGCTCGCTGTCGGCTCCCGACGGGTCGATCCGCTATTCGCGCACCAGCGCGCAGACCCCGGTGTGGGTCACCGGCCAAGCCCTGACCGCGCTCGCCGGGCGGCCGTTCCCGATCCGGGCCCGACCGGGGTGGGGCCACGCCCGGGCCCGCGCCCGCGGCGCCAGCTCCTCCGCTTCTGCCGCCGCGGGCACGGGTCGTTCCTCGCCCCCGACCACGGGCGCCCGCGGCGCGCGCCGCGCGGGCGCCGGAGCCGGGCGGGGGCCGGGTTCGGCGCTCGGCGGGCTCGCGCTGCAGCGGCGGCTGGCCGTGGTGGTGCAGGCCGTGCGGGCGGTGGAGGGGATGCTCGCGGTGATGCTCGACTAGCGGTTCAGGCGCCGCTGGCGCGCGGAGGACGCTCGTCGCCCGGGCGCGTGCCGGCCTCGGGAGGTTGCGCCTCGGCGCGCGGCGGAAGCGGCTGGTAGGGAGCCCATAGGCCCTGCGGCGGCGCGGTGGCGCCGGTCGGCCGCAAGCCGCGCGCGCCCGCCCCGGTCGGCGGTCGGAGCGTGCCCCCGGTCTCGCGCGCCAGCCAGGCGGCGACCTTCTCGACGTTCCCGGAGTTCTTGCCATAGTCGGCCAGCGTTCCGGGCAGGGAGGACCGGCTCGTGACCTCCACGGTCGTGCAGTCGGCGCCGCGCTCCTCGAGGCGCAGCGTCACCCGCTCACCCCAACTCCGGATCGACATCGGCACCTTGAAAGTGACCGTCCCCGCCGACTCATCCTCGTCCTTGACCATGGCCTTGCCGAGCGCTTGGCCCACCTCCAGACAGCGAGCGTATGACTCTGACCGCGGGAGCGGGACGTCGATTACCTGGGTACGGCTAAGCGCCATGGTTTGGTCCCCGATGGGCCGGCCAGCGGGCGAACGTGATTCTAGGGTGGTCAGCTAACGTGCCCCGCCCGATGCGGGTAGGCGTACCCACCGAGACCGCCGCAGGCGAGCGCCGCGTGGCGCTGGTGCCCGACGTGGTGCGGCGTCTGGGCGCCAAGGACATCGACGTCGTCATCCAGGCCGGGGCGGGCGCCGGGGCGCTGATCCCCGACGAGCAGTTCACCGACGCCGGCGCCGCGGTGGCGCCCTCCGCCGAGGAGGTGTGGAGGGCGGACGCCGTGGTCAAGGTGGCCCCGCCCAGCGAGCACGAGGTCACCGGGCTCGGCGCCGACAGCGTCCTGATCGGCTTCCTGGCCCCGCTCACCGGCGCTCGCACGATCTCGGCGCTGGCCGCCGCCCGCGCGACCGCGTTTGCCATGGAGGCGATCCCGCGGATCTCGCGGGCCCAGTCGATGGACGCGCTGTCCTCCCAGAGCAACGTCGCCGGCTACCGCGCCACCCTGCTCGGCGCCCAGCACCTGGGCCGCTTCTATCCCATGCTGATGACCGCCGCGGGCACCATCCCCCCGGCCAAGGTGCTGATCCTGGGCGCCGGGGTGGCCGGCCTGCAGGCGCTCGCCACCGCTCGCCGACTGGGGGCCCAGACCACCGGCTATGACGTGCGGCCCGAGGTGGCCGAGCAGGTCCAGTCGCTGGGCGCCACCTTCCTCGACCTCGGCGTAGAGGCCGCCGGCGAGGGCGGCTACGCGCGAGAGCTCACCGAGGAGGAGCGAGCCCAGCAGCAGCAGGCGCTGACCGACGCCATCAAGGGATTTGACGTGGTCATCACCACCGCGCTGGTGCCTGGGCGCCCAGCGCCCAAGCTGGTCACCGCCGAGGCGGTGCGGGGGATGCGCCCAGGGTCGGTGATCGTCGACCTGGCCGGCGAGGCGGGGGGCAACTGCGAGCTGTCCGAGGCCGGCGAGGTGGTCGTGCGCCACGACGTCAAGATCGACGCCCCGCTCAACCTGCCGGCGACGATGCCCGAGCACGCCTCCCAGCTGTATGCCCGCAACGTGCAGGCCCTGCTCGAGCTGTTCGCCGGCGAGGACGGGGCGCTGGAGCTCGACTTCGACGATGAGATCGTCGCCGGCGCCTGCGTCGTGCGCGAAGGCGAGATCGTCAACGCGGGGGCCAAGGCCGCGGTGGAGTCCGCCGCCGCTCCCTCCTAGACCCCAGAAGGAGCACTCCGATGCTCGTGACCAACCTGACCATCCTCGTCCTAGCCGGCTTCGTCGGCTTCGCGGTCATCTCCAAGGTGCCCAACACGCTGCACACGCCGCTGATGTCGGGGACCAACGCGATCCACGGGATCGTCCTGCTCGGCGGGCTCCTGCTGATCGGCCTCTCGGGCAACGGCTTCGTCAACAAGCTCCTGCTGGTGATCGCGATCGCCTTCGGCACGATCAACATCGTCGGCGGGTTCCTGGTCACCGACCGGATGCTCGAGATGTTCAAGCGCAAGCCCGAACCCCCGCCGGCCAGCGACGGCGACGCTTCTGCGGCCGGCCAGCCCAGCGAGACCGCCAGGTGACGCTCCCGCTGGCCAGCTTCCTGCAGGACCACGACTTCATCCAGGTCCTGTACATCGTCTCCTTCGGCCTGTTCATCTACGGCATGTCGGGGCTCACCGGCCCCCGCACCGCGGTCCGCGGCAACCGCATCGCCGCGGCGGGCATGGCGCTGGCGGTCATCGCCACCCTGCTAGATCCGCGCATGGGAAATTGGGGGTTGATAGCGCTGGGGCTGGTGATCGGCGCCGCGGTCGGGGTCCCGGCCGCGCGCAACGTCAGGATGACGGCGATGCCCCAGATGGTGGCGCTGTTCAACGGCGTCGGCGGTGGGGCGGTGGCGCTGATCTCGTGGGTGGAGTTCCGCAACACACAGGGCTTTGCCCACACGCCCACCTACGTGGCGGTCTTCTCGCTGTTCGCGGCGATCGTCGGGTCGGTCTCCTTCTGGGGGTCGAACATCGCCTTCGGCAAGCTGCAGGAGCTGATCCCGGGGCGGCCGATCACCCTCGGGCGTGCCCAGCAGCTGGTCAACGGCGCGCTGGCGGCCGCGGCGATCGGGCTGGCGGCGGCGATCGTGGCCGGAGGGCACTCGCAGGCCCTGATCATCGGCGTGCTGCTGTGCGCGGCCGTGCTGGGCAACTTCGTGGTGCTGCCCATCGGCGGCGCCGACATGCCGGTGGTGATCTCGCTGCTCAACGCGTTCACCGGCCTGTCGGCGGCGGCCACCGGGGTGGCGCTCAACAACCCGGCGCTGATCGTGGCGGGCATGATCGTCGGCGCTTCGGGCACGATCCTCACCAACCTCATGGCGGTCGCCATGAACCGCTCGGTGCCGGCGATCGTGGCCGGCGGCTTCGGCGGCGGGGGGGTCACCGCCGGGGCCGCCGGGCCCGGCGAGCACGCGGGCACGGTGCGCTCGACCTCGGCGTCGGACGCGGCGATCCAGATGGCCTACGCGCGCCAGGTGGTGGTGGTGCCGGGGTACGGCATGGCGGTGGCCCAGGCCCAGCACGCGGTACGCGAGATGGCCAAGGTACTCGAGGATCGCGGCGTCCAGGTCAAGTACGCCATCCATCCGGTGGCCGGACGGATGCCCGGGCACATGAACGTGCTGCTCGCCGAGGCCGACGTGCCCTACGAGCAGCTCAAGGAGATGGACGACGTCAACCCCGAGTTCCCGCGCACCGACGTCGCGCTGGTGATCGGCGCCAACGACGTCACCAATCCGGCCGCCAACAGCAACCCGGACTCGCCGATCTTCGGGATGCCGATCCTCAACGTCAACGAGTCCCAGTCGGTGATCGTGCTCAAGCGTTCGATGAACCCCGGGTTCGCCGGGATCGACAACGAGCTGTACTACGACCCCAAGACGGCGATGCTGTTCGGCGACGCCAAGGCGTCGGTGGACGACATCACCGCCGAGCTGCAGGCCCTCTAGGGCCCCTCGTCCTTCCTCTGCCGGCCGCGCGGTCGGTCGTCGGCGCTAGCTCGCCGACCCGGCTAGTACGCCTGGGGGGTGGTCAAGGACTGGCCCGAACGTGTCGATGGTGTAGGCAGACGGCGCAGGGGCTGCCCCGCCCTGCGTCGGCTATGGGGTCGATGAGCCGCCACGCCGCCAACGAGAGTCCACCGTCCGAGCCGGACGGTCTCGTGGCACCCGGCGCGCAGCCCGGCGCTCCCTCCGTCGGCCAGGTCTCCTGCTCGATGGCCAGCGTCCTGCTCACCCAGGTGCGCACCACGCGCGGCGAGGAGGCGGTCGCTCGGCTGCTTCAGACGGCCGGGGTCCCCTACACGGCGGCCCACCTCGCCGATCCCGCCAACTGGATCTGGTACGACGAGGCGATCGCGCTGTTCGAGGCGGCCATCGAGCTGATGGGCGACGAGGAGCTCCCCCGGCGGGTGGGCGAGGAGACGGTTCGCCAGCACGCGGGAACCCCGGTGGCCACGCTGCTGCGCTCGCTCGGGTCTCCCGAGGCGATCTACGAGCAGCTGGCGGTCGGGGTGACGAAGTTCAGCACCGTCACCGAGCTGCAGCCGGTCGAGGTCGAGCCCGGGCGGGCGGTGGTGAGGGCCACGGCCCGGCGCGGGTTCCGGCGACACCGCTACCTGTGCGAGTGGACGCAGGGCCTGCTCTCCCAGCCCACCGCGCTGTTCGGCCTGCCTGCCGCCCGGGTGGAGGAGACCTCCTGCGAAGTGCGCGGGGACCCGCATTGCGAGTACCGGATCGGCTGGGACGTCGAGGCGGCCGCGAGCATGTCCGATCCGCAGGCCCTGATCTCGGCGCTCGAAGCCCAGATCGTGGCCATGAAGGATCGCCTGGACAGCATGTACGCGACGGCCCGCGACCTGATCGCCTTCGACGACCTGGACGCCGCGCTGGCCCGGGTGACCGAGCGCGCCGCCACCGCGGTGCGGGCGCCCAAGTACCTGCTCGCCGTGCGCCTCGACCACACGGGCGAGGTGTATGTGCATCACCGCGGGTTCGACGACGAGGACCCCGATCGGGTCGCCAGCGCGCTGCTGGCCGGCGAGGTGGCTCATGACGACGACTCGCGCCTGATCGCCGAGGTGGCCTCCACCCGTCGCCGCTACGGGTGGCTGATGGCGGCGACCCCAACCGACGCGGGGTCGTCGGCCGGCGCCTTCTTCGCCCAGGAGCGCGACCAGCTCGACGTCTACGCCCGCTACGCCGCGGCGGTGCTCGATCTGGCTACCGCGCTGGAGGACGCCTCCTGGCGGGCCGACCACGATCCGCTCACCGAGCTCTACAACCGTCGCCGGCTGACCACCGAGCTCGAGCGCCAGCTGCACCACGCCGCGCGCTATCGCCGCTCGGGCGCCCTGATCATGCTCGATCTGGACAAGTTCAAGATCGTCAACGACTCCTACGGCCACGCCGCCGGCGATCGCCTGCTCAAATCGGTGGCCGAGGTGCTCTCCCGCCGGGTGCGCGAGACCGACGTGGTCGGGCGCCTGGGGGGGGACGAGTTCGCAGTGATCCTGCCCGAGGCGGACCTGGCCCAGGCCCTGACCCTGGCCGAGAGCCTGCGGGTCCTGGTCAAGGAGATCCAGTCGGAGCTCCCGGTGGAGCTGGGCGTGAGCATGGGCGTCGTGGTGTTTCACGCCGCCCACCGCCTCAGCGTCGATGAGGCGATGGTCGCCGCCGACGTCGCCCTGTACCGCGCCAAGGAGCTGGGCGGAGACGCGGTCGAGGTCTACTCGGGACAGGCCCGGGCGGCGCTGAGCCGGGCCGGGCGCCTCCAGGACGCCCTGCGCGAGGATCGCCTGGTCCTCCACGCCCAGCCGCTTGTCGATCTGCAAAGCGGCCATGTCGCGCGCCGCGAGCTGCTGCTGCGGATGGTGGGCGCAGACGGCGAGATCAGCGCCCCCGGCACCTTCCTGCCCATCGCCGAGCAGTTCGGTCTGAGCGCCAAGCTCGACCGCTGGGTCGTCGGACGCGCGCTGGTCCTGGCCCGGGCGGGGGAGGCCGTCAGCGTCAACCTCGCCGACTCCTCGATTGGCGACCGGGAGATCCTCGAGTCGCTGCGCGCCGCCATCGGCGACGGGCTCGATCCGGCGAAGGTGGTCTTCGAGCTCGGCGAGGCGGCGGCCGAGCGCAACCTCCACGGAGCCCGGGCCTTCATCGCGGCGCTGGGGGAGCTGGGCTGCGAGGTGGCCCTGGATGACTTCGGCGCCGGCTTTGGCTCGCTGGCCTCCCTGCAGGAGCTGGGGGCGCGGTATGTGAAGATCGACCTGGGCCTGGTGGGTGCCCTCGCGCGCGACGAGGTCGCCGCCCGGGTGGTCCACGCGATCGTCGACGTGGGCCACGCCCTGGGCAAGCTGATGGTCGCCGAGGGCGTCGAAGACGAGGCCACGCTGGAGGCCGTCCGCCGCTGCGGCGTCGACTACGCCCAGGGCTTTCACCTCGGGCGGCCGCTGCCGCTCCAGGCGCCGGGAGCGGCCTCTGCCTCCGACGCCGCCGCCTAGAGATCAGGCTCGGCGCGCGCTTGCCCCGAGCATCCGCTCGGGCATCGACAGGCGTTCGCCCGCCTGGTAGTAGGGCTGCGCGGCCTCGCGCAGCCGCGCCTCGATCGTCCGTCGGTCCTTCTCGTTCAGGCCGGCGAGCAGCGCCCGGATCGGGCCCGCCAGGCGGCCGGTCAGCTCGAACCAGTGCTCGAAGGACTCATACTCGACGACGTCGTCGAGCTGCTGGATGTGGACCGACTCGAGGCCGGCGTCCTCGAGCAGGCGCTGAAGGCGGGTCCGGTCGGCCAGCGCCCACAGACCGGGAGCCCCCGGCTCGGGGGGCGGGGCCCCGAGCTGGGCCATAATCGTCTGCATGGGCAGCGCCGCCCAGGGGTTGGAGATCGCATCCGACCACACGGTCAGCGCCGCTCGACCGCCGGGGGCCAGCACCCGCGCCGTCTCGCGCAGCGCTGCGGCCGGGTCGGCCATGAGCATGTAGCCCATCCGGCACAGCACCACCTCGACCGCTCCGTCGGGCAGGTCGATCGCCTCGGCGTCCACGACCCGGCACTCGACGTTCTCGGCGCCCTCCGCGGCCAGGCGCCGACGGGCGGTGTCGACCATCGCCTCGGCGAAGTCGGTGCAGATCACCTGGCCCTCGGCGCCCACCGCGCGCGCCGCCCCCAAGCTCAGCGTGCCCGGTCCAGCGGCCAGCTCGAGCACGCGATCACCGCGTCCCGGCGACGCCTCCTCGAGCATCCACTCGGCGGCGATACCCAGCTGATAGTCCACCCACGCCGTCAGCTCGTCCCAGTCGGGCGCGACGGCCGTCCAGCTCTTAAGCGACGCGGCGCGAAAGTCCTCCACCGAGCCCCGATCCTACCCTGCCCGGCTGCGGACCGGCGGGCGCCGGCGATAGCAGCCCCCGGGGCCGAGCCGGCGCCGTCGACGCCCGGGCCCGGGCGCTATCGTGCGCCACGCACCGCATACACCGGGGGGTCCCTTGGCGAGGGGCTGAGAGGGCGCTTCCTAGCGCCGACCCGCCGAACCTGATCTGGTTCAGACCAGCGAAGGGAGAGACATGTCGCAAGAGCACCGCACCGCCTTTTCGGCCGACGGCGACTGCCGCACCCAGATGCACCTCGCCCGACAGGGCGTCGTCTCTCCCGAGATGGCTCGCGTGGCCGAGCGCGAGCAGCTCGACCCCGAGGCGATCCGCCAGGAGGTCGCCGCCGGGCGCATGATCATCCCCGCCAACGTCGAGCACGAGCGCCTGGACCCGATGGCCATCGGACAGCTGGCCCGGGTCAAGATCAACGCCAACATCGGCAACTCGCCGACCACCTCTTCCCTGCAGGAGGAGGTCGACAAGCTCACGATCTCCGAGAAGTGGGGCGCCGACACGGTCATGGACCTGTCGACCGGCAAGCGCATCGACGAGACCCGCGAGGCGATCGTCGCGGCGGCCACGGTGCCGATCGGCACCGTGCCCATCTACCAGGCGGTGGAGAAGGTCAAGCGCATCGAGGACCTCGGTCCCGAGCTCCTGGTGGACAACATCGAGCACCAGGCCCGCCAGGGGGTCGACTACATGACCATCCACGCCGGGGTGCGCCTCGAGCACCTACCGCTGTGCCAGCACCGCGTCACCGGGATCGTCTCCCGCGGGGGCGGCATCCTCGCCCGCTGGATGGTCCACCACATGCGCGAGAACCCGCTGTATGAGCGCTTCGACGACATCCTCGAGATCTGCCGCCGCTACGACGTCTCGATCTCGCTGGGCGACGGGCTGCGCCCGGGGTCGATCGCCGACGCCTCAGACGCGGCGCAGTTCGCCGAGCTCAAGACGCTCGGCGAGCTGACCGAGCGCGCCTGGGAGCGCGAGGTGCAGGTGATGATCGAGGGGCCCGGTCACATCCCCATGGACCAGCTGGAGATGAACGTCCGTCGCCAGCGCGAGATTTGCCACGACGCGCCCTTCTACACCCTGGGGCCGCTGGTCACCGACATCGCGCCCGGCTATGACCACATCACCTCGGCGATCGGCGCGGCGATCGTCGGCTGGCACGGAACCTCGATGCTCTGCTACGTCACCCCCAAGGAGCACCTGGGCCTCCCCGACGCCGAGGACGTCAAGCAGGGGCTGATCGCCTACCGGATCGCGGCGCACGCCGCCGACCTGGCCCGGGGCGACCGCCGGGCGGCGGCCTGGGACCGCGAGCTGTCAAAGGCGCGCTTCGAGTTCGACTGGCGCCGCCAGTTCGCGCTGGCGCTCGACCCGGCGACGGCCCAGGCGATGCACGACGAGACCCTGGCCGACGACTACTTCAAGACGGCGGAGTTCTGCTCGATGTGCGGTCCCAAGTACTGCCCGATGCACAACTTCAAGGACGTGGACTGGGACGCGGTGCGCGAGGCCGTACGCGAGCGCAAGCGCGAGCGCGAGCGCCCTCCCGCCGTGGCCTAGAGCCTCGTCATGAGCGCGCGTCCCTCGGCGACCGCGACGGCCGGCCCCTCGGCCCGCGTCCCTGGGCTTGGCCGCCGGGAGGCGGCCATCTTCCTGTCCTTCGCCGACACGGTGCTCGCCCCCCGACCGCCGCTCCCGGCGGTGGCCGATACCGACGCGCTGGCTGCCTTTGCCCGTTTTCTGGGCGCCTCGCCGGGACCCAACCGGATCGCCCTGCGCGCCGGTCTGCGCGCGCTCGACGCCGGGCCGCGGGCGTTGGGCTTTCGCCGTGGCCTGTGCGCCCTGGCGCCCGAGCGGCGGCTGGCCTACGTGCAGCGCCTGCAGGCCGGGCCGCTGGCGGGTCCGGTAAAGGCGCTGGTCGGTCTGGCCGCGGTCTCCTACTACGGCGACGACCGCGTCATGGGCCTGCTCGGATACGACGCCGACGCCCGCCTGGCGCGGGCGCGCGAGCTGCGCGAGCGCGAGGGGCGCTGGTGAACGACACCGGGGATGGCGTCCGTCCCACCGGCGAGCGGGCCTACCGCGATGGCACCGGCACCTTTCACCCGGCCCAGCGCCGCGTGGAGGACGGTCGCCGGCAGCGCGTCGGGCGCACGGTCGAGGTCGACGCGTGCGTGATCGGCTCGGGGGCGGGGGGCGCGCCGGTGGCCAAGGAGCTCGCCGAGGGGGGCATGCGGGTGGCGGTGCTCGAGGAGGGGGACTGGTGGGAGACGGAGCAGTTCAACGCCCGGCCCCGCGAGATGATGCCCCAGCTGTACCGCGACGCCGGGCAGGTCGTCACCCTGGGCACCCCGCCGATCGTGCTGCCGCTGGGCCGGGCGGTGGGGGGGACGACGGTGGTGAACTCGGGGACTTGCTTTCGCACCCCGGGGCCGGTGCTCGAGCTGTGGCGGCGGGAGTTCGGCCTGGAGGCGCTCGGCGAGGCCGAGCTCGAGCCCTACTTTCGCCGCGTGGAGCGGATCCTCAACGTCAGCCAGGTGCCGCCGGCGCTGGCGGGCCGCAACGCCGAGGTGGTGCGGCGGGGGGCCGAGCGCCTGGGTCTGTCGGGCGATTACCTGTACCGCAACGTGCGCGGCTGCGTGGGCACCGGCGTGTGCGCCTACGGCTGCCCCACCGGGGCCAAGCAGCACGTGGGGATCACCTACCTCCCCCGGGCGTGGGCGGCGGGGGCGGTCACCTACGCCTCGACCCGGGCCGAGCGCCTGGACATGGCCGGCAACCAGGTGCGCGGCGTCATCGCCCGTGCCGCCGGCGGGGGCACTCTGCGGGTCCGCTGCCCCCGCGTGATCCTGTCCTGCGGCACGATCCACACCCCGCTCTTCCTGCGCCGCCAGGGGATCGGAGGCGCCTCGGGCCAGCTCGCCCGCAACCTCTCCATCCACCCCGCCACCGGGGTGCGCGCCGGCTTCGACGAGCGCATCGACCAGTGGGACGGGGTGCCGCAGAGCTACTACGTCGACGCGCTCGCCGACGAGGGCATCATGCTCGAGGGCGCCGCCGGGCCTCCCGACTACCTGGCCATGTCCACCCCCCACACCGGGCCCGAGCACCGGGAGACGATGCTCCGCGCCCGCACGCTGGCTAGCTTCGGGGTGATGGTCTCCGACAGCTCGCGCGGGCGGGTGGTGCGCGCCCCGGGTCGGGGGCGGGGCGGGGCCCTCGTCCGCTATGACCTCGACGACGCCGACACCGCCCGCTTCAAGCGCGGCATAGAGCTGCTGTGCGACATCTACTGGGCGGCGGGGGCGCGCGAGGTGGTCCTGCCGATCGCCGGCCTGCCCACCCTGCACGACGGCGACTCCGGCCCGCTGCGCCGAGCCCGCGTGCGGGCGCGGGATCTGACGCTGATGGCCTTTCACCCCCTGGGGACGGCCCGGGCCGGGGCCGACCCGGCGCGCGCGGTCGTGGACCCAGGGCTCGCCGTGCACGGGGTGCGGGGGCTCTACGTCAGCGACGGCAGCGTCGTGCCCTCCTCGCTCGGGGTAAATCCGCAGATCACGATCATGGCCCTAGCCACGCGCCTGGCCTTCGCCCTGCTCGGCGCCCCGGCCCCGGCGGGCGAGCCCGCCCCCGAGCACATGGCGCGACCCGCCATCCATCGGGCGCACGCCGCCGTCGGCGGCTAGGCGCCCCCGGGCCGGCCCGGCGCGCCCGGGCGGGGCGCGTCCGAGCGCCGGCACGCGCCGGGCGCGGGGGCTGGAAGACTGTCGCCCGTGCTAGCCCGCCCGGACGCCCTGGCCGCCCTCTCCCAGGAGAGCTTTGACCTGGTCGTCGTGGGCGGCGGCATCACCGGCGCCGGCGTGGCGCTCGACGCCGCCAGCCGGGGCTACTCGGTCGCGTTGGTCGAGCGCGCGGACTTCGCCTCCGGGACTTCCAGCCGCTCGAGCAAGCTGGTCCACGGCGGGTTGCGCTACCTGCAGAACTTCGACCTCGGGCTGGTGCGCGAGGCGCTGCTCGAGCGCCAGCTGCTGGTCGAGCTGGCCCCCCACCTGGTGCGCCCGCTCCCGCTCGTGGTGCCGGCCTTCGAGGGCACGCGCCCGGACCGCATGATGGGGGTGGGGCTGAATCTCTACGACGTGATGGCCGTCGATCGCCTGCGCGGGCGGCGGACGCGGGGGCGCGGGGACGAGCGCCCGCGCCGAGGTGAGCGCACCCGGCGGCGCGGACCGGCCCGCGCCGCCCGGCGAGCTCCGGGCCGGCGCCCATCCACCGCGGCCGGGGCGGCGAGCGACGGCCGCGGTGCGCCCGAGGACCAGGGCAGCTCGTGGAGCCCCGAGCGCCACCGGATCATCGGTGGTGAAGAGGTGGTCGAGCTGCTCCCCGCCCTGGCCTCGCGCTCGCCGACCGCCGGCTACCTGTTCTTTGACTGCCAGACCGACGACTCCCGCCTCGTGCTGACCGTCCTGGGCGAGGCCGAGCGCTTCGGCGCGGTGTGCGCCAATCGCCTCGAGGTGACCGCGCTGGTGGTCGACGACGGCCGGGCCGCCGGGGTGAGGGTGCTCGATTGCGAGAGCGCGGAGTCGTTCGCCGTGCGCGCGGACGCGGTCATCAACGCCACCGGCGTGTGGGCCGACCGGCTGCGCCCGGAGGAGCTCCACGACGAAGCCGAGGTGCCCCGGATCAGACCCAGCCGCGGCACCCATATCACGCTGAGCCCCGAGGACCTGCCGCTGGTGGCCGGGGCGATCGTGCCCGCCGCCGGCAACCGCACGATCTTTGCCCTTCCTTGGCTGGGACGCAGCTTGATCGGCACCACCGACAACGACTACGAGGGCGAGCTCGAGCACGTCCAGCCCGCCAAGGAGGACGTCGAGTACCTGTTGGACGCGGTCAACGGGCACTTCGGCACCGACCTGGGCCCCGACCGCGTCACCGGCGGCTACGCGGGGGTGCGCCCCCTGATCGCCACCGGCGACCCGAAGAAGTCGGTCGACATCTCGCGCAAGGCCGAGCTGTATGAGACCTCGAGCGGCATGATCACCATCACCGGAGGCAAGCTCACCACCTGGCGTCGTATGGCCAAGATGGCCGTGGACCGCCTGGTCGAGCGCGAGGCCCGCGACGCCCCCTGCCGCACCCACGAGATCCCCCTGGGACAGGCGGTGCAACCCGACGAGCTGCCCCGCGTGGAGGGGGTCCCGCCGGAGTCCTACGCGGCGCTCGCCGCGCGCTACGGGCACGCCGCCGGGGAGGTGCTCGAGCTGGCCGCGGGACGCGGCGAGCTGGCCCAGCCGATCGTCCCCGGCCTGCCCGACCTGCTCGCCGAGGTGGTACAGGCGGCGCGCCGGGAGCAGGCGCGGTCGGTGGGGGACGTGCTGCTGCGACGCACCCGCCTGGGCCTGCTGGCGGCCGAGGAGCTGCTCGGCTCCGAACGAGCCGCCGCGCGCGTGGCCGCGACCCTGGGCGCCGAGCTCGACTGGGACGAGCGGGCGGTGGCCGCCCAGCTCGAGGGCTTCGAGGGCGAGGCCAGGGCCGAGGGGATCCGCGTCGCCGCCACGTTCGCTGACCGTCCGGCCCCCTAAGCTTCCCGCCTCCGTGACCCCTATCACCCGCATCGCAGGCATGCTCGGCGCCGCCGCGGCCGTGGCCGCCTCCGGAGCCCTGGCGGCGCCCGCGGGGGCGGGGCCGTTCGCCGGTCGCACGATCGACGGCCCCAGCCCCGACATCGTGGGCAGCGCCCAGATCTCGATGGCCCGCGACGGCACCGCGGCGCTCGTCTATCTGCGCAACGACGGCGGCGTCCCCCATGTATTCGGCGCCATGCTGATCAGCGGCGGTTGGCGTTCGCTGGGACGACTGGACGGCGGGCTGAGCGCCGCCGCCGACCAGCCGACCGTGGCCGCGGGGAACCTCGGGCGGGCGCAGTTCGCCTTCCTCAGCGGGGGAAGCCTGTTCGGGGTGGTCGTGCCGGGCCGGCCCGAGGTCGTCGCGCTGGTCCAGCCCCGTCCTAGTGGCGCCGATCTGCGCCCCACCGCGCCGGCGCTGATAGCGCCCGCGGCCGCCACCCCCAGCGCCGCCATGTCGCAGCACGGCCAGGGCTACGTCGCGTTCACCGTGCCCGCGGTGGCTTCCACGCTGGCCGGGAGCCCGGCCACCGCCGCCCGGGTTCGGGTGGCGTGGCTGGCGCGCAAGCAAACCTCCTTCGCCGTCAGCGATCCCCTGAACATCAATCCCGGCGCCAACGCCGGCGACGGGCCCCAGCGCCGGCCGCGGCTCGCCGCCTCCTCAGACGGCAGCGCCGAGGTGGCGTGGGGAGAGGCCGGGGGCGACGGGCGCGTCCACGTATTTGCCCGGCGCGTGGTCCACACCGCGATCAGCACTGCACCGCAGGACCTGACCGTGCCCGCTCTCAGCGGTCACCCCGGGCACGACGGCGACAGCCCGGCGCTGGCCCTGGACGACAACGGCAGCCTCGGCTGGGCCGTCCTGCGCCAGGCCTTCGACGATCCGAGCGGCGTCCACACCCGCGCCTTTCAGCGGCGGCTGGTGGGGAGCGCCTTTGACCCCCCGGGGGAGATCGACGGCCAGCCCAGCTCCGGCTCGGAGGGAGTCGACGCGCCCAGCGTGGCCCTGAGCGGTCTCGGCGAGGGCCTGGCGGCGGTGGGCCTGTCGGGCAGTCACCAGGTGGTCGCGGCGGTGGGGACCGGAACCAGCTTTGCCCGCCTGCAGCGCGTGGACTCCGGCGCGAGCACGATCGCGGCGGAGCCGGCGGTGGCCATGGGCGGAAAGCACGTCGGCATGGTGGCGTGGGTCCGGTCGAGCGGCCCCACGGATCCGGCGTCGGTGCACGCGCGCGTGCTCCGCACCGGCAAGTTCGGCCCCGAGCTGGTGCTCTCCCGGCCCACCTTCGGGCCGGTCGACGGCACCCAGCCCCTGACCGCCGGCGCGGACCGCCAGAGCAACGTGCTCGTGTGCTTCGTCGAGGGACCGCCCACCGTCCGGCGGATCGTGGTCGGCGGCCTCACCAAGCCGGCCCCGGGCAAGGCGGTCACGGCCGGCCGGCGCGCGCGGCGGGCCGCCGCCGCCTCGCTGGTGCAGGCGAGCGGGGGCTAGCACGGCCCCGCTCCGGCTGCGCGCGGGCCCCGGGGTCCTCGAGCTCGGCGGGCGCCCGCTGCTCATGGGGGTGCTCAACGCCACCCCGGACTCGTTTTCGGACGCCGGGCAGCTGGCGGCCGAGGAGGCCCGACTGGCGCGCCTGCGCGAGCTGGTGGGCGCCGGCGCCGACCTCGTCGACGTCGGCGGCGAATCGGCGGTGACCGATCGCCCCGCGGTGCCGGTGGCCGAAGAGATCGAGCGGGTGCTTCCGGTGATCGAGCGCGCGGTGGCCGAGTTTGACGGGCCGGTCTCGGTCGACACCTACAAGCCGGAGGTGGCGGCGGCGGCGATCGCCGCCGGCGCCGGCCTGGTCAACGACACCAGCGGCTTGCGCGACCCGGCGATGGCCGACCTGTGCGCGTCGACCGGCGCCGGCCTGGTGATCATGCACACCCTGGTCGAGTCCAAGCAGCGCCGCCAGGATCCCCGCCTCTACGGCGAGGACATCGCGGCCGAGGTGGCCCGCTTCCTGGACGAGCGCGTCGAGCTCGCGGTCTCCCGGGGCGTAGACCGCGAGCAGCTACTGCTCGACCCCGGTCCGGACTTCGCCAAGACCCCGGCCCAGACCCTGCGGCTGCTCCGGGATCTGGGGCCGGTCCGCGCGCTGGGCCGGCCGCTGCTGCTCGCCGTGTCGCGCAAGGACTTCGTCGGAGCTCTCGTCGGCCGGCCGCCCGGCCAGCGCCTGGCCGGCACGCTGGCCGCGGTGGGCCATGGCCTCGATCAGGGAGCGCAGGTCCTGCGGGTGCACGACGTGGCTGCCGTGGCCGACTACCTGTCGGTGCGCGCCGCCCTGCGGGGCGAGGATCCGGTCCCCGACACGCTGATCCTGGCCGAAGAGCTGCGCCGCGAGCCGGCGGTTCCGCCGGCCGGCTGACGCGCCACCCGGCGCCCCATGATTCCGTCGGGTGCGGGCGCGATGCTCTGGGCGCTCGAGGTCCCCGCGCGCCCCGCGGCGCGCCCAGCCAGAGGAGGTCGCGCCCATGAGGCTGTTCATCGATACCGGCTCGGTGGCCGAGGTACGGGAGCTCGCGGCCTGGGGCGTGCTCTCGGGCGCCACCACCAACCCGTCTCTGCTCGCCCGCGAGGACGGCGACCCCGGAGAGGCGATTCGCCGCATCTGCGAGGCCGTGGACGGGCCGGTGTCGGCGGAGGTGGTCTCCGAGGACCGCGAGACGATGGTCCTCCAGGGCCGCGCGCTGTGCGGGCTGCACGAACACGTCACGGTTAAGGTCCCCTTCGGGGCCGAGGGCCTGGCCGCCACGGCGCGGCTGGCCGCCGAGGGCATCGACGTCAACGTCACGCTCGTGTTCTCGGCGGCCCAGGCGCTGCTCGCCGCCCGGGCCGGAGCCCGCTACGTGTCCTGCTTCCTCGGACGCCTCGACGACGTGGCGGTCGACTCCGAGGCCGTGCTCATCGAGATCGTGCACGCCCTGCGCTCCGAGGAGGCAGCCGAGGTCCTGGCCGCGTCGATCCGCACGCCGGGACACGTGGTCACCGCCGCCCGGCTGGGCTGTCCGGTGGCCACGGTGCCCGCCTCCGTCCTGCGCCAGATGCTCGTGCATCCGCTGACCGCCAGCGGGATCGCCCGCTTCGAAGCCGACTGGGCCAGCCGGCCCGAGCTGGCTCGCTGGCTCGACGAGCTGACACCCAGGCCGCGCCTGGCCGTCGCCGCCCGCTAGGCTCGCGCCAGGGGTGCCGGCGGCTGTTCCCACGCCGCCGGGCGCCGACCACCCACGCCAGAAGGAGAACCGCATGTCTGTGCTTGACCCCGACGAGCTGTCCGCCAGCCCACTCGCCGACCTTCACGCGCTGGCCTCCGAGCTGGGGCTGGACGGCTACCGTCGCCTGCGCAAGCAGGAGCTGATCGAGGCGCTGCTCGCCCACCAGGGCGCCGAGGGCGGGGCCGAGCCGGCCGACGGCGGGGCCGAGCCGGCCGAGGGCGGGGCCGAGCCGGCCGACGGCGCGCCGGCCGAAGGCGGGGCCGAGGCCGAGGGCGCCGAGCCGGCCGCCGCGGCACCGGACGAAGTCACCCCGGACGCCGACGCGGACGATGAGGCCGCCGCCGAGCCGGCCCCCGGGGCCCGCGAGCGGGCCCCCGCGCGACCGCGCGTGCGCCGTGCACGCGGCCGGCGGGGCCGCGGCGACGGCGAGGACGGAGCCGAGAGCCGGGCCGAGACATCGGTCGAGGGCGTGGTCGAGCTGCTGGGCAACGGGTCGGCCTTTCTGCGCGTGCATGGGCCCGAGGCGTCCGACGAGGACGTCTACATCTCCGCCGCCCAGGTGCGGCGCTGCGAGCTGGTCTCCGGGGACCGCGTATCGGGACGGGTGCGGCCTCCCCGGCGCTCGGAGCGCTACCCATCGCTGATCCGGGTGGACACCATCAACGGGGCGCCCGCCGACGCCGTGGCCGCGGGTACCCCGTACGAGGAGCTGCCCGCCGCGTATCCCACCGAGCGCTTCGCGCTGGGGGCCGACGACCCCACGCTCAAGGCGATCGAGTGGCTCACGCCGGTGGGCCGTGGCTCGCGCGTGACGATCGTCGGCCCGCCGCGCGCGGGCAAGACCGAGGCCCTGCGCCGCCTGGGCGCGGCGCTCGGCTCCCAGGAGGACCTGGCCGTGACCCTGGTGTTGGCCGGGGTGCGTCCGGAGGAGGTCGCCGAGTGGCGCGAGGGGCCCGTCGCGCCGGTTGCGGCGCTGACGCTGGCCGCGTCGGCCGAGGCTCAAGCCCAGGCGATCGAGCGGGCGGCGGAGACGACCAGGCGCGTCGCCGCTCGCGGCGAGCACGCCGTCCTGCTCATCGACTCGCTCGAGGCGGTGCATCCCCCCGCCGCGCGCAAGGCGCTCGCCGCGGCGCGCAACGTCGTCGACGGCGGCTCGCTGACCGTGATCGCGACCGCCGACCGGCCGTTGGGGGGGGAGACGACCGTGATCGCCCTCGACCTCGCGCTGACCAGCACCGGCCGGTTACCCGCCTTGGACTTGGTCGCCAGCGGCACGCTCCGTCCCGAGCTGCTGGTCGGCGACGCGGGGGCGGAGGCGATCGCCCAGGCGCGCGCCGCGGCGCTGGAATGAGCGCCGGTCAGCGCCGGTAGGCCACCCGGTTCCAGGAGGGCTCGGGGGCCAGCTCGATCGGCTCGCCGCCGCGGTCGGGCTGTATGTAGGCGAAGGTCTGGCTGTCTTCGTTGAAGGCGATGTCCAGCTCGCCCTCGGTGACTCGCTGGTCCAGCCACGCGCTGCGGAAGATCAGCCGCCGCAGCCAGTGCACCAGCGAGCGCTCGGCGGGACCAACGAGGTCGGGCCAGCAGTCGTTGACGTGCTCGCCCAGGGCCGAGGCGGGTTCCTGGATCTCGCCGTTGACGGTGAGATTGACTAGGTCCTCGAGCTCGGCCTCGCCCAACCGGCCACCCACGAAGCCCAGCTTGATGGCCGCCTGCTCGCAGCGCTCGGTGAAGTCGCGCTCGTTAAACGTGAAGCGAAGCTCGCCGTATTCGAGGACGAAGTCCTCACCCGAGTTGTAGTTTCCGCGCCGCGCAGTATCCATTGCCCGCACCGCGGCCTCCCCGCGGGGCGTCGGGATCATAGGACGGGTTCCTTCACACGCGCCGGGGGTGCAGGGGAAATTGCAGCTCCGCCGGGCCCCGCGCCACCGGACTCGCCAAGCGTCGGCCGGCCGTTTAGATTGCCCGGCCGATGGCCGTCGATCTCCAGGGCCGGGCCGCCGCCATCACCGGTGCCTCGTCGGGCATCGGCGAGGCGGTCGCGCTGTCGCTCTCGCGGGCGGGCGCGGCGGTCGCGCTCGCCGCGCGCCGAGAGGAGCGCATCGCCGCCCTGGCTGGACGCATCGCCGAGGAGGGGGGCCGCGCCCTGGCCCTCCCCACCGACGTCGCCGACGAAGACCAGGCGCGGGCGTTCATCGCCCACGCCTACGAGCACCTCGGGCGGCTCGACATCCTGGTCAACAACGCCGGCGTGATGCTGCTCGGACCCGTCGAGGGCGCCGACACCGACCACTGGCGGCGGATGGTGGACGTCAACGTCTATGGGCTCCTGTACTGCACCCACGCCGCGCTGCCGGTCATGCGCGAGCAGGGGGGCGGGCACGTGGTCAACGTCTCCTCGGTGGCCGGGCGCCACGCCCACCTGGGGTCGGCCGTTTACAACCTGACCAAGTTCGGCGTCAACGGGTTCTCAGAGGCGCTGCGCCAGGAGGCCCTGCACTCCAACATCCGCGTCACCGTGATCGAACCCGGGTTCGTCGACACCGAGCTGGCGGGCCACAACGAGCTCGAGCTAGTGCGCCAGGGGGTCGAGCGCATGCGCGAGCAGATCGGCGAGGTGCTCACCGCCGAGGACATCGCCGAGGCGATCACCTACGCCGTCACCCGGCCCGAACGGGTGAGCGTCAACGAGGTGTTGGTGCGCCCCACCCGACAGCAGCGCTAGCCCGTGGCCCGGCTGACCGAACACGGTCTGCGCCGGGCGGTCGGGGTCCCCGGCCTGTTCGCCACCGCCTACGGCAACGTCGGCTCCTCGATCTACTACGCCCTGGGCTTGGTCGCCGCCCACGCCCTGGGCCTCACACCGCTGGTGTTCATGTTCGCCGGGGGCCTGTTCGTCCTGACCGCCAAGACCTACGCCGAGGGCGCGGCGATGTTCCCCGAGGCGGGGGGCGCGTCCTCGTTTGCCCGCCACGCCTTCAACGAGGTCGTCTCCTTCTTCGCCGGCTGGGCGCTGACGCTCGACTACATCCTGACCATCGCCATCTCGGCGTTCTTCGTGCCGCACTACCTGAGCGCGTTCCCGGGGCTGCACGGCCTGACCCACAACCCGGGCGACATCATCGGCGGGCTCATCACCGTGGCCGTGCTGGCGGCGCTGAACATCCGGGGGCTGGGGGAGTCGGCCAAGCTCAACCTGCTGCTCGCCCTGGTGGACCTGACCACCCAGCTCCTGCTGGTGGTCATCGGCTTCGTCCTGGTGCTGAACCCCTCGCTGCTGATCGATCAGGTGCACCTGGGCACGGTCCCCAGCTGGAGCCAGGTGATCTTCGCCCTGTCCCTGGCCATGCTCGCCTACACCGGGATCGAGACCGTGTCCAACATGGCCGAGGAGGCCCGCGACCCGGGGCGCGACGTGCCCAAGGCGGTCAACCTGGTGCTGTTCGCGGTGCTCGGCATCTACGCCGGCATCTCGGTGGTCGCACTGTCGGCGCTGCCCGTGTGCGACTCGCTGCATCCGCTGGCCCACGGGTGCACCGGAGTGGTGCGCCACGGGCACCGGTTCTTCACCCAGCTCGGGGACACGTTCCAGAACGACCCGGTGCTGGGGATCATCGAGCATCTGGGCCTGCACGGGACGCTGCTCCACGTCGCCCAGTACTACGTCGGCGCGCTGGCGGCCACGATCCTGTTCATCGCCACCAACGCCGGTTTGATCGGGATCTCGCGCCTGTCGTGGTCGCTCGCCGAGCACCGTCAGCTGCCCAGCCTGTTCGCCCGCCTGCACGCGAACTTCAGAACGCCGTGGTTCACGATCCTCTTCTTCTCGGCGTTGGCCGGAGTGCTGGTCCTCTGGGGGGACACCAACGTGCTGGGCAACCTCTACTCGTTCGGTGCGATGCTGTCGTTCACCACCGCCCACGTGGCGGTGATAGCTCTGCGGGTCAAGGATCCCGACCGCGAGCGGCCCTACCGCATGCCCGGAAACGTCCGCATCCGCGGCCGCCTGATCCCCCTGACTGCGGTGGTGGGAGGCCTGGGCACGTTCGCCGCCTGGATCTCGGTGGTGGTGCTCAAGGGCGAGACGCGCCTCGTGGGCATCCCCTGGATGGTGCTCGGCCTGGGCGCCTACTTCCTCTACCGCCGTCGCCAGGGGCTGGACCCTCGCCGGCAGTATCGAATCCCCCGGGCCGAGCGCCCCGCCGGCTTTCAGGCGCTCGCCTACCGCACGGCGCTGGTCCCCATCTTCGGTGGCGACGTGAGTGCCCAGACGCTGTCCAGCGCGGCCAAGCTAATCGGCTACCAAGGGGTGGTCTACGCGGTTTACGTGCTCCCGGTCCCCAGCCAGCTCTCGCTCGACGCCGGCCTGGAAGAGGAGGAGGCGGCGGGACGCAGCGTGCTCGAGACGGCGCGTATCAAGGCGCGCCGCGAGCGTATCCGGATCCACACTGACCTGATCCGCACCCGTAATCCGGGCGCGGCGCTGGTCGACGAGGCCGAGCGCGTGCACGCCGACGTCGTCTACCTGTCCACCCTGCACGCCCCCGCCACTGAGCAACGCATCGGCCCCACGGCCATGTACCTGCTCAGCCGGCGTCCCTGTCGAGTGATCGTGGAAACCGACAATCGAGTGGGTCCCGGATCGGCGAGCGCTCGGGGCCAGCCCGCCCCCGTGGGGACCTAGCCCGCGCGGCGCCGTCCCCCTCGCCCGCTCGCCGTCGGCGTGGAGGCTCGTGGGGCAAAGTGGAAGATCGAGTTGCGAAGTGGGGGAAAGTGGGTTACAGTGCCCGCGCGAACCGGGGTGGAGGAGCTCCTCCCACTCCTCCACCTCGGTTCCCGAGCTATCGCTCGGGGGACACCAGTGGCCTTCCGTGGCACCTTCGATCACACGCTCGACGCCAAGAACCGGCTCACGATCCCGGCTCGCTACCGCTCGCAGCTGGCCGACGGCGTCGTCCTCACCCAGCCGGCCGACGGCAGCCCCTGTCTCCAGCTGTGGCGGGCCGAGGAACTCGAGCGGGCAACGGCCCGGATCCTCGAGCAGTTCCGTCCTGGCTCGCGCGAGCGCGAGACGCTCGTCCGCTTCTTTAACAGCCGCTCGCACGAGACCGAGCTCGACGGCGCCGGGCGGGTGATGGTGCCCGGCTTCCTCGCCGAGAAGGTCGGCCTGGGGCGCGAGGTCGTGGTCACCGGCGCCGACGAGCGGCTGGAGATCTGGGACCGCCCCGCCTGGGCCAGCTACGAGGCCCAGCTCGACCCGCAACCGATCATCGACCAACTTGGCCATTCTGCTTGACATGACCGTGACCCACGTGCCCGTTCTGGCGGGCGAGCTGCTCGAGGCGCTCGCCCCCGGCCCGGGCGAGGTCGCGGTCGACTGCACCTTCGGCGGCGGCGGCCACGCGCGCACGGTGGCCGCCCGCCTGGGTCCCACCGGCACGCTGATCGCGATCGACCGCGACCCTCTGGCCGAGGAGCGCTTCGCCGAACTGGCCGACGAGCTGGCGTGCGACGCCCGCTTCCTGCGCGCGCCGTTCGCCGAAGGGCTGTCCCAGCTCGAGCAGGAGGGCGTGCGGGCAGACGCGGTGTACCTCGACCTCGGGCTGTCCTCGATGCAGATCGATACCCGCGAGCGCGGCTTCGCCTACTCCTACGACGCTCCGCTGGATATGCGCATGGATCCCGACTCCGAGCTCACCGCGGACGACATCGTCAACGAATGGCCCCAGGCCAGGCTGGCGGGTCTGCTGCGCGAGCTGGGCGAGGAGCGCCACGCCCGGGCGATCGCCCGGGCCATCGTCCGCCGCCGGGCGGACGAGCCGCTGCACACCACCGCCGAGCTGGTAGACACGATCATCGGCGCGGTTCCCGGGCCCGCCCGCTTCGGCTCGGGGCATCCCGCCAAGCGCACCTTCCAGGCCCTGCGCATCGCGGTCAACGATGAGCTCGAGCAACTGGACGCCGCCCTGCCGGCGGCTTGGAGGCTGCTGGGGTCCGGTGGGCGCCTGGCCGCCATCGCCTTCCATTCGCTCGAGGACCGCCGGGTCAAGCGCTTCCTGGCCGACCGCGCCCGCGGCTGCATCTGTCCGCCCGAGCTTCCGGTCTGCGTGTGTGGCCGCGAGCCCGAGGCCGACCTGCTCACCCGCGGGGCGGTCACGCCGTCCGAGCCCGAGCTGGCCGATAACCCCCGCGCCGCGTCGGCGCGCCTGCGCGCCGCCCGCAAGCGCGAGGCGACCCCATGACCCCCGCCACCTCGGCCGCCCGCGCCGCCGAGCTCCGCCCCGGAGGGCGCGGTCACCGGCGTCGATTGGTGCACCGCGTCTCGCCGCCCGCGCCCCGGCGCCTCTCCGGTCCGGCCGGCGCGATCGCTCTGCCCGCACCGCGACCGTGGTCGCCTCGCCGGCGCCGCGGCGGGGCCGCTCTGCCCAGCCAGGTGCTGGGTGGCCTGCGGCACGGTCTCCGCGCCGTGCCCGACCATCGCTTCCTCGACCGGCTCATCCGGGGCCGGGCGTGGATCGGCCTGATCGCCTTCGCCCTGATCGGGATCGTCGCTCTGCAGCTGATGCTGCTCAAGCTCAACACCGGGATCGGCCGCGACCTGCAGAAGACCAATACGCTCGCGCGCGAGAACGCCGCCCTGCAGGCCCAGGTCTCGCGCCTGTCGGCAGGCGACCGCATCGCGGCCGAGGGCCAGCGCTTGGGCCTGGTGATGGCGCCGGCTGGCGAGGCGCGCTTTCTCACCACCCGGGGCGTAATCGACGCCCGCGTTGCCAGTCGGCGGGTGCGCAACTTCCACGCCCTGGCGCTTAGCGGCGTCAACGGGTCGTCGTCGAGCGTCGGCGGCGCGGATGGCTCGAGCCTCGGCGGCTCGGGCCCCGCGAGCTCGTCACCCTCGGGCTCGGGCTCCTCGGACTCGGGGTCATCCTCCTCGGGCTCGGGGTCGGGCTCCTCGGCCTCGGGGTCGTCCTCCTCGGACTCCGCCTCGGGCTCCGGGTCGGCCTCCGGCTCGGGGTCGGCGGCCTCCGGGTCGAGCTCCGGCGGCGCGGGCTCGTCCGCCAGCGCCGGAGCGGGCACCGGCGACGCCTCGGCGGCGGGCGCCGCGGGATCTGGGAGGTAGCGTGCCCACCACCGAGCGGCGGGTCGGGCAGCTCTTCGCCGTCTTTCTCGTGCTGCTGGCGGTCGCCGGTGTGCGCACCGCCTACCTGGCCGCCGTCAAGGGTGGCTCGCTGCGCCAGCGGGCCGCCTCGCAGCAGACGACCGCGGTCACCGTGCCCGCCCAGCGCGGGTCGATCGTCGACCGCCACGGCACGCAGCTGGCGGTGTCCGAGCCCGCCGACGACATCGCCGCCAACCCCCGCCTGATCGTCGATCCGGTGGCCGCGGCGCGCCGGCTGGCTCCGCTGCTGCACCAGGGCGCCGATGCGATCGCGGTCAAGCTCGCCGCGCGTGGGTCGGGCTTCGTCTACCTGGCCCGCCAGGTGCCCGCGGACATGGCCGAGCGCATCCGTCGCCTGAACATCGCCGGCCTGCAGTTCACCTCGGTCGACAAGCGCGACTACCCGCGCGGGAGTCTGGCTGCCCAGGTGCTCGGCACGGTGGGGATCGACGGCAGCGGCCTGTCCGGCCTGGAGTACGCCGACGACCGCGTGCTGCGCGGACACTCGGGCACGCGCCGCGTCACCAGCGACGCCCTCGGCCACCCGATCGCCGTCGCCGACGCCAGTCAGGCCGAGCCGGGACACGGCCTCGAGCTCAGCATCGACGCCACGATTCAGAGCCGCGCCGAGGCGGTGCTGGCCTCGGTGGGACGCACCTACGGGCCGAAGGCGGCGACGGCGATCGTCATGGACCCGCGCAGCGGCGAGATCCTGGCCCTGGCCAACTGGCCGCCGGTCAACGCCAACCACGTCGCGCGGGCCTCCATCGCCGCGCGCCAGGACCATGCGGTGGGTTTCGACTACGAGCCCGGCTCGACGTTCAAGGCGTTCACCGTGGCCGGGGCGCTGCAGGAGGGCCTGGTCACGCCCTCGACCCTGTTCGACCTGCCCCCAGAGATCCAGGTGGCCGATCGCACGATCTCAGACGCCGAGTCGCGTCCGGACGAGACGCTGTCCACGGCGCGCATCCTGGCCCAGTCGAGCAACGTGGGCGCGATCCGGATCGGGCTGCGCCTGGGGCGCAGCCACTTCGACTCGTGGGTCCACCGCTTCGGCTTTGGTCGGCCGACCGGCGTGGACCTGCCCGGCGAGGAGCGCGGCCAGGTCCTGCCGCTCGATAGGTACTCAGGTTCGTCGATGGGCAACCTGCCGATCGGGCAGGGCAACTCGGTGACCCCGATGCAGATGGCGACCGCCTACGCGGCGGTCGCCAACGGGGGGATCCTGCGCGCGCCCCACCTGGTCCGGGCGGTCGACGGGCATGGCACCCGCGAGCCGACGGGCCGGCGCGTGCTCACCCCGCCGGTGGCGGCCGAGCTGCGTCAGATGCTCAAGGGCGTCTTCTCCCCCGGAGGCACGGCAAGCGAGGTGTCCATTCCCGGCTACCAGCTGGCGGGCAAGACCGGCACCGCGAACAAGATCGACCCCGTGACCCACACCTACTCGAGCTCGCGCTACGTGGCCTCGTTCGTGGGCTTTGCGCCTGCACGCCGGCCGCGCCTGCTGTGCGCGGTGATGGTCGACGAGCCCCAGGGCGCGATCTACGGCGGCGTCGTGGCGGCGCCGGCGTTTGGCCAGATCATGTCGTTCGCCCTGCCCTACCTGCGCGTCCCGCCGGCCTAGGTGGGCTCGCCCGAACCCTAAGATCCGGCCGATGAGCAGCTCCGGCCCTTCGTCGACGCGCCCGCGCGGCCCTTGCCCGCGGCGGCACCGGTGAGGTTGGCCCAGCTCATGCCGAGCGCTCCGGCGCCCGCCGCGGCGCTGGAGATCGCCGCGCTGGCCTACGACAGCCGGCGGGTGACTCCGGGGACGCTGTTCTTCTGCGTGCGGGGGTTCACCACCGACGGCCACGAGCACGCCGGGGAGGCGGTCGCCCGCGGAGCCGCGGCGCTGGTCGTCGAACGCCCGCTGGGACTCGGCGTGCCCGAGGTGCGGGTGCCCGACGCCCGCGCGGCGATGGCCCCCGCCGCGGCCCGCTTCTACGGAGACCCCACCCGCCGGCTGGCGGTGGTGGGGATCACCGGGACGAACGGCAAGACCACCACCGCCTTCGTCGTCCGCTCCCTGCTCGAGGCGGCCGGACGTCCGTGCGCCCTGATGGGGACCGTCAAGTCGGTGGTCGGGGGCCAGGATCGCCCGGTGGTCCGCACCACGCCGGAGGCGATCGACCTGCAGGCGGCGTTTGCCGAGATGCTCGCCGTTGGAGACCGCTGCTGCGCAATGGAGGTCTCCTCCCACGCGCTCGAGCTGGGGCGCGTGGAGGACGTCCACTTCACGGTCGCGGTGTTCACCAACCTGACCCAGGACCACCTCGATTTTCATCCGACGATGGAGGACTACTTCGCCGCCAAGCGGCGCCTGTTCGCCTCGCCCGAGCACGCGGTGGTCAACCTGGACGACCCCTACGGCGCCCGCCTCGCCCGGGAGCTGGACCGGGCGGTCACCTTCGCCATCGACTCCCCGGCCGACTACCGGGCGCGCGACGTCGACTCGGACCTCTCGGGCTCGCGCTTCGTCATCGACGCGCCCCACGGTCCGGTGGACGTCGAGACGCCCCTGCCGGGCCGCTTCAACGTGTCCAACCTCCTGGCCGCCGTGGCGGCGGTGGGGCGCCTGGGTGTCGAGCCGCAGACCGTGGTGGGCGCGCTGGCCACCCTCGAGGGCGTCCCCGGTCGCTTCCAGCCGGTCAACCAGGGACAGCCGTTCGCCGTGCTCGTCGACTACGCCCATACCCCCGACTCGCTGGAGAACGTCCTCTCGGCAGCGCGCGGGCTGGCCGGGCGCCGGGTGATCTGCGTGTTCGGCTGCGGGGGCGACCGCGACCGCGGCAAGCGGCCGCGCATGGGGGCGATCGCCGCCGCCGGCGCCGACGAGGTGATCGTCACCTCCGACAACCCGCGCTCCGAGGACCCCGAGGCGATCGTGGCCGACATCATGGCCGGGATCGCGCCCCCGGCGAGCGAGCGTGTACGGGCGGTGATCGATCGCCGCGAGGCGATCGAGCGCGCGGTGGGGGCGGCCCGCCCGGGCGACGTGGTGGTCATCGCCGGCAAGGGCCACGAACAGGGCCAGGAGTTCGCCGCGGGCAGGAGGATCCCCTTCGACGACGTCAGCGTCGCCCGCGAGGCGCTGGCCGCGTCCTCGGCGGCCTAGTGGCCTCCCCGCAGATCCACACCCCGGTCGCCAGGAGGAACCACTAGCCGTGCGCGCCTGGGCGCCCGAGCGGGTGGCTGAGGCGGCCGGCGCCCGCCTGGTCGCCCCTGCGCCGGCGCGCGGGGGGGATCCGGGGCCCGCGCGCGCGGTGATCGACTCCCGCGCGGCCGGGCCCGGGGACCTGTTCGTCGGGCTGGCGGGCGCCACCGCCGACGGGGGACGCTTCGCCCCCCAGGCGCTGGCCGCCGGGGCGTGGGGCGCGCTGGTGGCGCCCGAGCACGCCGAGGCCGCGCGCCGCGCCGCGCCGGGCGTCCTGCTCGCCGCCGCCGACCCCCTGGCGGCCCTGCAGGCGCTCGCCCGCGCCTGGCGGCGGGCGCTCGGCGCCCGCGTCCTGGCCATCACCGGATCGACGGGCAAGACCTCGACCAAGGACATCCTCGCCGCGGTGCTGTCCGAGCGCCTGCGCACGGTCGCCAGCCCCGAGAACCTCAATACCGAGATCGGCCTGCCGCTGGCCGTCCTGGAGGCGCCGGACGCAACCGAGGCGTTGGTGCTCGAGCTGGCGATGCGGGGGGCCGGCCAGATCGCCGAGCTCGCCGCCATCGCCGAGCCCGATGTGGGCGTGATCGTCAACGTCGGTCCCGTGCACCTCGAGCTGCTGGGAAGCCTGGAGGCGATCGCCGCGGCCAAGGCCGAGCTGATCGCCGCGCTGGCGCCGGGGACGACCGCCGTGGTCCCGGCCGGCGAGCCCCTGCTCGTGCCCCACCTGCGCTCTGACCTGCGCACGGTGACCTTCGGCCCCGGGGGGGAGGTGCGCCTGGCCGCGGGTCCGCCCCCCGCTGCCGCCGACCATCCGCTCGACGACCGTGCCCCGGTCCGGATCGCCGCCGGCGACCAGCAGGTCGAGCTCCAGCCGAACTTCGCCTCCGCCCATCAGCTGCAGAACCTGCTCGCCGCCGTGGCCGCCGCTGGCGCCCTGGGGGTGGTGCCGTCGGGCCGCCTGGACGTGGCCTTCTCCGCCTGGCGGGGCGACCGGGTGGCGCTGCCCGGGGGGATCGTGATCATCAACGACTGCTACAACGCCAACCCCATGTCGATGGCCGCCGCGCTCGACGACCTCGCCGCCGGCGCTCCGGGCCGCCGCGTGGCGGTGCTGGGCGACATGCTCGAGCTCGGTCCCGCCGAGGCCGACTATCACCGCGAGCTCGGCACCCGCGCCGCGCGCGCCGGGGTGGGAGTGCTGGTGGCCGTCGGCCCGCTGGCCCGAGGGGCGGCGCGGGCCTTCGGGGAAGCGGGGGAGGTCCACGCGGTCGACAGCGCCGAGCAGGCGGCCGAGCTGACGGCCCGGCTGGTGGGCTCCGGCGACACGGTGCTAATCAAGGGCTCGCGCGGCGTCGGCCTGGAGATCGTCGCCGAGCGCCTGCTCGCCGAGCGCGACGGGCCCCTCGGCCCGGCCCCCGACCGGGGCGACAAGGCCAGGACCGCCTGATGGGCCGCGTACTCATCGGGGGCACGGCCGCGCTGCTGATCTGCATCTTCCTGGCCCCCAAGTTCATCGAGCTGCTGCGCAACCGGGAGTTCGGCCAGCGCATCCGCGAGGAGGGGCCCGAGGGGCACCACCACAAGGCCGGGACCCCGACCATGGGGGGGATCATCATCTTCCCCGCCATCGCCATCCCCTTTTTGATCCTCACCGGATACGACTGGCGCGCGGTGGGGGTCCTGGGGACGGCGGTGGCCTGCGCCGTGCTCGGGTTCGCCGACGACTACACCAAGATCGTCAAGCGCCGCTCGTTGGGGCTGCGCGCCCGGACCAAGCTCGGCGTGACGATCGCCATCTCGCTCGGCCTGTGGTGGGTGGCCACCCACGAGGCCCATCTGGGCAACACCCTGCGGCTGCGGATCGTCGACTACCAGGTCGACCTCGGCGTCTTTTATCCGGTGCTGGTCTACCTGGTGGTGGCGGGGACCACCAGCGCGGTCAACCTAACCGACGGGCTCGACGGCCTGGCCGCCGGCTGCGCCGCCATCCTGCTGCTCGCCTACATCGGGATCACCTTCATCACCACCGGCCAGCAGGACCTGGCGCTGCTGTCGGCCTGCGGGGTGGGGGCCTGCGTGGGCTTTCTGTGGTTCAACGCCTTCCCGGCGACGATCTTCATGGGCGACACCGGCTCGCTGGGGCTCGGCGGCGCGATCGCCGGGCTGGCGGTGATGACCAAGACCGAGGTCCTGCTGATCCTGCTGGCCGGGATCTTCGTCGTCGAGGCCCTGTCGGTGGCCATCCAGGTGTTCTCCTTTCAGACGCTGCGCAAGCGCGTGTTCCTGATGGCTCCCATCCACCACCACTTCGAGCTGATGGCCTGGTCGGAGACCAAGATCATCCTTCGCTTCTGGATCGTGGCCGCGATCTGCGGGGCGATCGGCTTCACGATCTACCAGCAGACCATCCACTGATGGGGACCTTCGGTCCCCGGGCTCCTCGGCCGGGTCGCTCGCCCGCGGCGCACTGATGGGGGACCGGCCGCCGCTGCCGCCCGGCCCGTTCCTGGTGGTGGGGCTGGGCCGCTCGGGGCAGGCCGCCGCCCGCGCCCTGCACGCCCGCGGCGAGCGGGTGATCGCCGTCGACGCCGGGGCCCCCGACGTCGGCGCCCTGGCCGCCGCCGGCATCGAGGTGGCGCTCTCGGTCGACGGCACCGAGCAGCTCCCAGGCGCCCGGGCGGTGATCAAGAGCCCGGGCGTGCCCGCCGCCGCGCCCGCGATCGCCGCCGGGCACGAGCGCGCCCTGCCCGTGCTGGGCGAGCTGGAGCTGGCCTGGCGCCTGCTGGAAAACGAGTTCGTCGCCGTCACCGGCACCAACGGCAAGACCACGACCGCCGAGCTGCTCGGCCACCTGCATCGCCAGGCGGGCCGACCGGTGGCGGTGGCCGGCAACGTCGGCACCGCCGTCAGCTCGCTGGTGGGCGAGCTCGACGCCGCCGCGGTGGTGGTGTGCGAGGCGTCGTCGTTTCAGCTCGAGGACACGCTGGCGTTCGCGCCGGAGGCGGCGGCCCTGCTCAACGTCGCCGAGGACCACCTCGACCGCCACGCCACGCTCGACGCCTACGTGGCCGCCAAGCTGCGCGCGTTTGCCAACCAGGGGCCCGGGGACCTGGCGCTGGTCCCGTGCGCGCTCGACGTCGGCCCCCTGCCCGGTGGCGCGCGGCGGCTGTGCTTCGGCTCGGCGCCCGACGCCGACCTGGCCCTGCGTGACGGGATGCTCGTGTGGCGCGGGGACGAGCTGATGGCCGCCTCCGACATACGCCTGCGCGGCGCGCACAACCTCGAGAACGCCATGGCCGCGGCCGCCGTCGCCCTGGCCCGGGGGCTCGACGCCGGCGCGGTGCGGGCCGGTCTGGCCTCGTTCCCGGGCGTGGCCCACCGCCTGGAGGAGGTCGGCGAGCACCGCGGCGTCGTGTTCGTCAACGACTCCAAGGCGACGAACATCGCCTCCACCCTGGTCGCCCTGCGCGCCTTTGCGCCCGGGACCATCCACCTGATCCTCGGCGGCCAGGGCAAGGGCCAGGACTTTCGCGCCCTGCGCGACCCGGTGGCCGCCGCCGCCCGGCGCGTGCTGCTGATCGGCGAGGACGCGCCGCGCATCGGCGCCGCGCTAAAGCACATCCCGCCGCGGGTGACCCAGTGCGGGGACCTCGAGCGGGCGCTGGCCGCCGCCCGACGCGGGGCGCGGCGCGGCGACGTGGTCCTGCTCTCCCCGGCGTGCGCCAGCTTCGACCAGTACCAGGACTTCGAGGCACGGGGCGAGCACTTCCGGGCCCTGGTGCGCGCGCTTCGATAGCGCCCCCGGGGCGGCGCGGGCAGGCTTCTCGGCGCCGGCGTCGAAGGGATTTCAATGTCCAGTGCGCCGGGGCGCGCCGCCACGCGCCGGTCACCCCAGCCCCTCGAGCAGAGCATCCTGCTCACCGCCACTCTGTGCCTGCTGGCCGCGGGCGCGGTGATGGTCTACAGCGCCTCCTCGGCGCGCACGCTGCTGCAGGGCCACGGCGACGGCACCGGCTACCTAATCAAGTACTGCCTGTACGGCGGTCTGGGCCTGCTGGTCATGCGCGCGCTCTCGCGCGGCGGCCTGGACGCCGCCCGGCGCCTCACCGGTCCCCTGCTGGCGGTGTCCTTCGTCCTCCTGCTGGCGGTCAAGGTGCCCCACCTGGGCATCAAGGTCAACGGCGCCCAGCGCTGGCTGGGCGCCGGCTTCGTCCAGTTTCAGCCCTCCGAGCTGATGAAGCTCGCGCTCGTGCTCTACGCCGCCGCGCTGCTCGCCCGGCGCCCGGAGCGCGTGCGCTCGGTGAGTGCCCTGGCGCGGCCGCTGCTGGTGGTAGCCGCCGCCGCCTGCCTGCTGATCGCCGTCGAGCCCGACATCGGCACCGCGCTGGTCATCGGCGTCACGCTCGCCGCGGTGCTGATCGCCGCCGGGGTGCCCTGGCGGGTGCTCGCCCTGCTGGCCGCCGCGGCGGCCGCGGTCGTCGTCCTCGACGCACTGGCCTCGCCCTACAGCCGCGCCCGTCTGACCTCGTTTCTGCACCCTTACGCCCACGCGGGATCCAGCGGCTTTCAGGCGGTGCAGGGCCAGATCGCGATCGGCTCGGGCGGCCTGCTCGGGGTTGGCCCCGGGCGCTCGGTGCAGAAGATCTTCTACCTGCCCGAGGCCCACACCGACTTCATCCTGGCGGTGATCGGCGAGGAGCTGGGCCTGCTCGGCGTCTCGGCGCTGCTGTTCCTCTACGGCCTGATCGCCTACGCCGGGCTGCAGGCCGCGCGCGCCGCGCGCGGCGCCTACGCCCGCCTGGTGGCGGTGGGGATCACCTCCATGATCCTGTGCCAGGCGCTGCTGAACGTCTTCGCCGTGCTCGGGCTGGCTCCGCTGACCGGGGTGCCGCTCCCGCTCGTCTCCTACGGCTCGAGCAACCTGGTGATCGTGATGGCGGGGATGGGACTGCTGCTCAACGTGGCCGGAGGGGCCAGCCACCTGGCCGCGGTCACCCGCCGCGGCGCGCGCGACGCAGGCGACCGCAAACAGCGACGATGGAACGAAGATGGCGCTCAGGCCGATCGTGATAGCCGCCGGCGGGACCGCCGGGCACGTCGTGCCCGCGCTGGCGGTGGCCGCCGAGCTACGGGCTGAGGGCGCGCGGGTCGTCTTCGTCGGAGGCCAGCGCGCCGAGCGCCGCCTGGTGCCCGAGGCCGGCTACGAGCTTCGCACCCTGACCGTCGAGGGCCTGGACCGGCGCCACCCCGTCCGGGCCGCCCGGGCCACCGGGCGTGCCGGGCGCGCGCTGGTCGGCGCCCGCGCGATCCTGGCCGAGGTGCGACCGGGGGCGGTCCTGGGCGGCGGTGGCTACGTCGCCGGTCCGGTCGGCGCGGCCGCCGTCAGCCGCCGCATCCCGCTCGTGCTGACCGAGGCCGACAGCCACCTGGGCCTGTCCAACCGACTGCTCGCCCCCGCCGCCCGGCGCGTGTGCCTGGCCTTCCCGATCGCCGGGCGCGATGGGCCCCGCTACCGGGTCACCGGACGCCCCGTCCCGCCCGCCGGTGGCGACCGGGAGCGGGGCCGCCGCAGCCTGGGGGTGGCCGCCGACGAGCAGCTGGTCCTGGTGTTCGGCGGCTCGCAGGGCGCGCGCTCGATCAACCGGGCGGCCGCCCTGGGGCTGGCGGGGGGCGACTTCCACGTCCTGCACATCGCCGGCGCGCGCGACTACCCCGAGCTGGCCGCCGGCGAGCTGGGAGAGCGCTATCACCTGTACGAGTACCTGGACATCGAGCGCTTCGAGGACGGACTGTCCGCGTGCGACCTGGTGGTGGCCCGGGCCGGGGGCTCGGTGTTCGAGATCGCCGCCCACGGGCGCCCCTCCGTGCTCGTTCCCTATCCCCACGCCACCGCCGACCACCAGACCGCCAACGCCCGCCATATGGCCCAGGCCGGGGCGGCGGTGGTCCTCGCCGACGCCGAGCTTACGTCCGCGCGGCTTGCCCGTGAGGTGGCCGCGCTGCTGGGCGATCGTGGGCGGCTGGTGGCGATGGGCCGCTCGGCCACCGCGGTGGCCCGTCCGCGCGCGGCCCGCGACGTCGCCGAGGAGCTCCTGGGCGCCGCGGAGGCGCGCGGGTGAGCGCTCCGGCGCGTCCTTGGTCGGGGCGGCGGCTTCACTTCGTGGGCATCGCCGGCGCCGGCATGAGCGGCTACGCGCTCGCCGCCCACGCCCTGGGCGCCGAGGTCAGCGGATCTGACCGCGCCCCGTCCCCATACCTCGAGCCGCTGGGGCGGGCCGGCATCGCCGCCCCAGCGATCGGCCACGACGCCGGCAACCTGCCGGCCCAGGGGGCCGTCGAGCTCGTCTACTCGACCGCCGTCCCGCCCGAGAACCCGGAGCGCCGCGCCGCCCGCGAGCGGGGCCTGCGCGAGCTTCCGCGGGCCGAGCTGCTGGCTGAGCTCACCGCGCTTCGCCCCACGATCGCGGTCGCCGGCGCCCACGGCAAGACCACCACCGCGGCGATGATCGCCCACGTCCTGCTCGGCCTCGGGCTCGATCCCGCCTTTCTCATCGGAGGCATCGTGCGCTCCGCCCGGGCCAACGCCGCCTGGGGCGCTGGGGGGTGGCTGGTGGTCGAGGCCGACGAGTCCGACCGCTCGATGCTCTCCCTCGACGTCGACATCGCCGTGCTCACCAACGTCGAGCTCGACCACCACGTCACCTACCGCTCGCTGGGCGAGCTGCGCGAGGCCTACCGCCAGTTCCTGAGCGGCCCCGCCCAGGCGGTGGTCTGGGACCGGCCCGAGCTGCTCGAGCTGCGCTCCGGTCCGGTGGTGGCGTTCGAGCCCCAGCAGGTCGCCCTGACCGCGGGAGGCTCGCGCTTTGACTGGCGCGGGCACCAGGTCCGCCTGGGCGTCCCGGGCGTCATGAATGCGCGCAACGCCGCCGCCGCGCTGGAGGCCTGCGCGCTGGCGGGTACCGACCCGGCCGCCGCCTGCGCCGCCCTGTCCGACTTCGCCGGCACCGCCCGGCGCTTCGAGCGCGTCGGCCGCACGCCCCAGGGAGCCGACGTCTACGACGACTATGCCCATCACCCGACCGAGCTGGTCGCCACCCTGGAGGCGGCGCGGACGCTTGACGGCGGGCGCCTGGTCGCCGCCTTTCAGCCCCATCTCTACTCGCGCACCGCGCACCTGGCCCGCGAGTTCGGGGCCGCGCTGTCGCTGGCCGACCTGATCGTGGTGCTCGACGTCTACGCCGCCCGCGAGCGCGCCGAGGACTTCCCCGGCGTCAGCGGCCTGCTGGTGGCCCGCGCCGCGGCCGACGTCGCCGGCGGGCGCACGGTGGTGTGGGCGCCGGCGCTAAAGGACGCCGAGCGCGCGCTGGTCCAGCTCCTGCGCCAACGAGACACGCTGCTGACGCTAGGCGCGGGCGACATCGACGCGCTTGCCGGGGCGCTGGTGAAGGAGCGCCCGGCATGAGCGCCCGGCCCCCGCCGCCCCCCCCGGCGTCCGACCGGCCGCCTCCCCCCCCGGGGGTGGAGGCCGACTACCCGCTGGCCCGCCTGAGCACGGTGCGCACCGGCGGACCGGCGAGCCATTTCGCCCGCGTGCACGACCCGGCGCAGGTGGCCGAGCTGCTGCGCTGGGCGCGGGCGGCCCGCCAGCCCGTCTCGGTGGTCGGATCGGGTTCCAATCTCCTGATCGCCGACGAGGGGGTGGCGGGCCTGGTGATCAAGCTCGAGGGGCCCCTGGCCTCGATCGAGCGCGAGGGGCTGCGCCTGGTGTGCGGCGGCGCCGCCCGCCTGCCCGCGGTGGCGGCCCGCGCCGCCCAGCTGGGCCTGGCGGGAATCGAGTTCGGGGTCAACATCCCGGGGACGGTGGGGGGAGCGGTGCGCATGAACGCCAATGCCTATGGCGGCCAGCTCGCCCAGGTGCTCGAGTGGGTGGAGGTCGCAACGCACGCGGGCCTGTCCCGGCGCGCGCCCGACGAGCTGGGCTTCTCCTACCGCAGCTCCAACCTCGGCCCCGGGGAGGTGGTGGTCCGCGCCAGCTTTGCCCTCGGCGAGCGCCCCAGCGCGGAGATCAAGGCGGTCCTGGCCGACATGCGGGCCCGCCGTCGCGCCGCCCAGCCCTCGGGGATAAAGACGTTCGGCTCGACGTTCAAGAACCCAGACGACGAGGGGGGCCGCACGGCGGGCATGCTGCTGGAGGCCGCGGGCCTGCGCGGCCTGCGCATCGGCGCGGCGCGCTTCTCGCCCAAGCACGCCAACTTCATCGAGAACACGGGGTCGGCTAGCACCGCCGACATCCTCGCCCTGCTTCACGAAGGGCGGCGCCGCGTCCGCGAGCGCTTCGGTATCGAGCTCGAGCCCGAGGTCCAGCTGCTGGGCGAGGTCTCCTTTCCCTGGCAGGAATCGTCCAACCGTCCAGGGCCGTAGGACTCGCGCCCGGGGGGTCGAAGGAGGCTCGGATGCACCGCGCGCCCGGTCTCCGTCCGTGATCGCCCTGCGGCTCGGTCCCTTGCGCCTGGGCGCGCCGCCCCGGCTGGGAGCGCCGCGGCGGTCCCGCGCCCGTGCCCGGCCGAGCGGGCGCCTACGGGCCGGCGTCGGCCGCCGGCCCGGCCCCAGCACGCGCCTGGGTCGCCTGCGCCGCGCCCGGGGTGCGCGCATCGCCGCTGTGGTGCTGACCTCCGCCCTGTCGCTTGCGCTGGGGTGGCTGTGGCTGCGCGACTCGTTTCTGGTCTCCGTGGACGACGTCTCGGTGCGCGGGCTGAGCGGGTCCCAGGCACCGGCCATCCGCGACGCCCTGATCGGGGCCGCCCGCGGGATGACCACCCTGCACGTGCGCCGCGGCGCCGTGCTCTCGGCGGTCTCCGGATTTCCCATCGTGCGCGACGTCCGCCTCAGCACCTCGTTTCCCCACGGCCTGCGCATCGACGTGATCGAGCGGCCGCCGATCGCCGTCCTGTCCGGGCCCGGCGCCCGCCTCCCGGTGGCCGCCGACGGGCGGGTGCTGCGCGGCCTGGACCCCCCGGCGGGTCTGCCGACGATCACCGCGCGCCTGCTCCCGGCGGGCACGACGGTCACCGATCGCCGCGCCCGGGCCGCGCTGGCGCTGCTGGCGGCTGCCCCGGCCGCGCTGCGACGGGCGGTGACGCGCGTCTCGGTGACTCCTAACCGGGCGGTGGCCGTCCTGCGCTCGAGGACCACGGTCTACTTCGGCACCCCCGACCGGCCCCACGCCAAGTGGGCGGCGGTCGCCCGCGTGATGGCCGACGCCACGTCCACGGAGGCCACCTATCTGGACGTACGGCTGCCCGAGCGCCCGGCGGCGGGGGTTCCCGGTGCCCAAGCGCTGTTTGAGCGCGCCCAGGCCGCCCTGCAGGCCGGCGACGGCGGGCTCTCGGCACCGGCAACCGCTGCCGGGGACACCTCCGCCTCGACCCGTGCCGATGGCGCCTCGGCGACCACGGCCTCGGGCGACTCAGGGGCTACGAGCGGCGCCTCCCCGGACGCCGGCGCCGGCGCGAGCGCGGGCTCGGGGGCCCCGGGCACCGGAGGCGGCTCGAGTCCCTAGACGAGGGGCTCGGGCCCCTGGGCGCGCCCGGCTCGGGCCCCGAAGCCGCCCGAGGGCGCCGGTTCGCCCGTCTCGCCCGCCCCGGAACCAGGCGGGAACGGCGACATCCACAGCCTAACCCTCGACTTTAGCTTGATTGCATCGGTCCACCGATTCTCCTGCTAAGGTCGAGAGTTGCGCGATCTGCAACCGATGTTGCAAATGGGGTCGCGGCCGTTGACAACGAGATCGAGCCGTGCTTACTGTGGTTTTCCGGCGCGGGCTACACCCGCCGGAAAAGCCTCAAGTCTAACTAGAGGGTATGACAGACAATGGAGAGCGGCAGCTACCTGGCCGTCATTAAGGTCGTTGGCGTCGGAGGGGGTGGCACCAACGCCGTAAGCCGCATGGTCGACGCCGGGCTGCGTGGCGTCGAGTTCATAGCCGCCAACACCGACGCCCAGGCGTTGCAGATGAGCGACGCCGACATCAAGCTCAACATCGGCCACGAGCTGACCAAGGGCCTGGGCGCCGGCGCCAACCCGGAGGTGGGTTTCGGCGCCGCGGCGGAGTCGCGCGACGAAATCAAGGAGGGGCTCAAGGGCGCCGACATGGTGTTCGTGACCGCCGGCGAGGGCGGTGGCACCGGCACCGGCGCCGCCCCGGTGATCGCCGACATCGCCAAGAACGAGATCGGCGCCCTGACCGTCGGCGTCGTCACCCGCCCGTTCGACTTCGAGGGCAGCCAGCGCAATCGCCAGTCCAATGACGGCATCACGCGCCTGCGCGAGGTGGTCGACACCCTGATCGTGATCCCCAACGAGAAGCTGCTCGCGATCATCGAGCGCCGCACGTCGATGCTCGACGCCTTCCGCGAGGCCGACAACGTCCTGCGCCAGGGCGTCCAGGGCATCACCGACCTGATCACCATCCCCGGGCTGATCAACCTCGACTTCGCCGACGTGCGCACGATCATGACCGACGCCGGCTCGGCGCTGATGGGCATCGGCGTGGCCAACGGCGAGAACCGCGCCGAGGAGGCGGCCAAGGCGGCCATCTCCTCGCCCCTGCTCGAGGAGTCGGTCGACGGCGCGACCGGGATCCTGCTCAACATCACCGGCGGCCACGACCTGGGCCTGTTCGAGGTCAACTCGGCGGCCGAGATCATCCAGCAGGCGGCCGACCCCAACTGCAACATCATCTTCGGAGCGGTCATCGACGAGGCCCAGGCCGACAACGTCCGCGTGACCGTGATCGCCACCGGCTTTGACCACGGGCGCTCGCGCCCGCGGACCACCCGTGAGGACCTGCGCTCGCGCCGGCGCAGCCGCGAGGTGCGCATGGAGGACAGCGAGCGCTCCCAGCTGGAGATCTCCGAGGACGAGATCGACGTGCCGCCGTTCCTGCGCTGAGCGTCCGCGCGTTCAGGCGATCTCCCGACGCCAACGAGACGACCCGAAGAAGGCTCGTCTTCCTGTCCCCTCGTCGACGCCCTGGCGTCGGGGCGAAGTTGGTCGCCGCCGGCCGCCACGCCACCTTCAGCGCGGCGACCGGCAGCGAGCCGTGGTTAGCCGGTCACCGCGGTGCTACTGGCGGTGCCCACCTTGATGGCAACTAGTCGGATCTTGGTCGCGATCGTCGAACCGCCGATCCCCGAACACGACAGGGTCGCGCTGCCCGTGGCGGCGAACGTGTGCGTGAGCTGCACCGCGATCGTGGAGCCCACCGCCAGCGTCTGGTTCAGAGTCGCCAGGCCCGTGTCGTTGTCGCCCTCCGCCGCCAGCGTGCAGCTGCCCTGGGTCGCTCCTCCTCCGTTGCGCGTCACGTTTGCCTTCGCCGAGATCGCGTAGGACCCGGCGGGCAGGCTCGCGAGCGTCGCGACCGTCTTGTCGACTCCGTCGGGAGTCGCGGTCGAGCTGGCGTTCGTGACCTCGATGGCGTTGGATGGGCCGACTGGACCCGGCGGGCCCGGCGGGCCGCCAGGGGTTCCGCGAGGCCCGCGGGGCCCGCGGAGCTTGGAGGCCTGCTGGCGGATCAGCGCTATGTCCTGGGCCCGGTCGGCATGCTTGCGGCCCTTCTTCCGCTTTTTCTTCTTGGCGGCCGCGACGCCACCACCGCCGGTCAGCGAGGGCCCTGCGAGCGCCCCGCCCGTACCGGCGCCGACGAAAAGAGCGAGAACCGCCACCGCCATGGCAGGTGACGGGTGACGCAAGCGTCTGAAATTCATCGGTCCTCCCGCAGTAGTAGACGAAGGCCCCACGCTACAGCCAAGTTGCAGGGCGACCCGTGGCGCTGCGCGAGCCGCAAGCGGCTGGTGACCTGCTTCAGCATCGGGGCCTAGCGGCTGTCCGCGTCGAAGAGCCGCCCATCCTGCGCTAGGGGCTCGCCCGGCCCTCGGTCTGAGCCCGACCGGCGCCCGCCAGACGGTTGCTAGCCTCGCCCGGGTGCCCGCCGCCGACTCGCTGCGCGCCGACTCGCTGCGCCGCACCCCCCTGTGGGAGCGCCACCGCGACACCGGCGCCCGCCTGGTCGACTTCGCCGGCTGGGAGATGCCGGTCCAATACCAGGGCGTCTCACCCGAGCACCTCGCCGTGCGCCGCCGGGCGGGGATCTTCGACGTCTCCCACATGGGAGAGGTCGAGACCTCGGGACCCCAGGCGCCGGCCTTCCTGCAGCGGGTGCTCTCCAACGACGTGGAGCGCATGGCGGTGGGCGGGGCCCAGTACAGCCTGCTGTGCCGCGAGGACGGTGGGATCCTCGACGACCTGTTCACCTATCGGCTCGAGACCGACCGCTTCCTGACCGTCACCAACGCCTCGCGGCACGCCGAGGACCTCGCCTGGCTGAGCTCCCACGCCGCAGCCTTCGACGTCGACGTCGTCGACCGCCTCGAGAACTACGCGATGCTGGCCGTCCAGGGCCCGCTGGCCCGCGAGCTGGTGCAGGCGATCGCCGACGACCCGCTTCCCCCGCGCATGGCCGCCGCCCGCCGGGTGCTCGATGGTCACCCGGCGCTGGTGTGCGGCACGGGCTACACCGGCGAGGACGGGGTCGAGATCCTGTGCGACCCCGCGGCCGCCGCGCCCCTGTGGGACGGGCTCGTGCGTCGCGGCGCCGTCCCGGCCGGGCTCGGCGCCCGCGACACCCTGCGCCTGGAGGCGTGCTTTCCCCTCTACGGCAACGACATCTCCGAGCAGCGCAACCCGATCGAGGCCGGCCTGGGCTGGGCGGCCAAGGAACAGACGGGCTTCCTCGGCGCCGACGCGGTGGCCCGGGCGCGGGCCCAGGGCACGGCCGAGCGCCTGGTCCCGTTCCGGTTCTCCGGCCCCGGCATCCCGCGGGCGGGGAACCCGGTCATCGAGGGCGGGATGGTGACCAGCGGCACGATGTCTCCGAGCCTGCGCACCGGCGTCGGCCTGGCCTATCTACCGGCGCGCCGAGCCGAGGTGGGCACCGCGTTTGAGGTCGACGTGCGCGGCAAGCGGCGCCCGGCGGTGGTGGCGGCAAAGCCGCTGGTCGCCCCGTCCAAGCCCTAGAGTCCACGCCCCAAGGAGGAGCCGCATGGCCGACGCCGACTACCCCGAGGACCTGCTGTATCACCCCGAGCACGACTGGGCGCGCCTGGATGGCGAGGAGGCCACGTTCGGGATCACCTGGTACGCCCAGGACGCGCTGGGCGAAGTGGTGTTCTTTGACCCTCCCGAGGTCGGCACCCCGGTCGCCCGGGACGAGGCCTACGCCGAGGTCGAGTCGGTCAAGGCCGTCTCCGACGTGATCGCCCCGCTGTCGGGCGAGGTGGTGGCGGTCAACGACGCCCTGGTCGACGCGCCGGAGCGCATCAACGAGGACCCCTACGGCGACGGCTGGCTGGTGCGCGTGCGCCTCTCGGACCCCGGCGAGCGCGAGCACCTGATGGGCGCCGCCGCCTACGCCGCGGCGCTGCCCTAGGCCGATGGCCGGCGGTGGCCCACATATTCATAAGGGCCGCCTGGCCGGCGGCCAGGAGGAGGGCCGGTGAGCACCTACACCGCGGTCACCGACGGCGATCGCCGGGCGATGCTCGAGGCCATCGGGGTCTCATCGATCGAGGATCTGTTCGCCGACATCCCCGCCGAGCTACGCCTGGGGCGGGAGCTGGCTCTGCCCGCCGGGATGACCGAGCAGGACGTCTATGAGCACCTGCGCGAGCTCGCCGCCCGCAACCGCTCAGCCGAGGACGAGATCACCTTCCTGGGGGCCGGCATGTACGACCACTACGTGCCCGCGGTGGTGGACATGCTGCTCTCGCGCTCGGAGTTCCTTACCCCCTACACGCCCTATCAGCCCGAGGTCTCCCAGGGCACCCTCCAGGCGATGTTCGAATACCAGACCGCGATCTGCGAGCTCACCGCCCTGCCGGTCTCCAACGCCTCGGTCTATGAGGGACCTAGCGCGGTGGCCTCGGCCGGCTACCTCGCCCGCCTGGCCAACGGGCGCCGGCGCTTCGTGGTCTCCCGCGGGGTCCATCCCCACAGCCGCCAGACGCTCGAGACCTACGCCCACGGGTTCGGCGCCGAGATCGTCGAGGTCCCGCTGCGCGACGGGGTCACCGACCCGCAGGCCTGGGCCGGGGCTCTGGATGAGGACACCGCGGCCGCCTTCGTCCAGCAGCCCAACTTCCTGGGCGCCGTCGAGGACGTGGCGCCGCTCGCCGCGGCGGCCCCCGACGGGACCGTGGTCGTCGGCGCCTATGACCCGATCGCCCTGGGCGTGCTCGCGCCCCCCGGCGCGTGCGGCGTGCACGTGGCGGTGGGAGAAGGCCAGGGCCTGGGCAACCGCCTGGACTTCGGCGGCCCCTCGTTCGGCTTCTTCGCCGCCACCGACGCGTACCTGCGCCGCATGCCCGGGCGCATCGCCGGCGAGACCGTCGACGCCGACGGGCGACGCGGCTTCGTGCTCACCCTGCAGACCCGCGAGCAGCACATCCGCCGGGAGAAGGCCACGTCGAACATCTGCACCGCCCAGGCCCTCAACGCCCTGGCCGGGATCGTCTACCTGAGCTGGCTCGGGCGGCGCGGCCTGGTCGAGCTGGGGGAACTGCTGCTCCAGCGCACCGCCTACGCGCGCCAGAGGCTGGGCGCCCTGGACGGGGTGCGCGCGCTGCACGACGCTTCGGTGGTGCGCGAGTTCGCCCTGGGTCTCGACGTCGAGGGGCTCGAGGGCGTGCGCCGGGTTATCGACCGCTGCGCCGAGCGGGGGATAAACCCGGGATTCGCCCTGGGCAGCGAGCTTCCCGAGCACCCCGACGGGCTGCTGGTGGCGATCACCGAGCAGCGCAGCCGGGCCGACATCGACCGCCTGGCCGAGGCGCTGGGCGCCGCGTTGGCCGCCGAGCCCCGCCCCCAGGGGGTTGCGGCGTGAGCGAGCACTCCCCGCCGCGGAGCGCGACCGAGGGCGCCTCGCCCATGCAGCGCGAGCCCGCGGTGACGATCTTCGAGCGGGGCGCGCCCGGCCGGCGGTCGTTCGTGTGCCCCGAGCTCGACGTGCCCCGCCGCGACGGCCTGCTGCCCGAGCACCTGCGGCGGGCCGAGCCGCCGCGCCTGCCCGAGGTCTCCGAGCCCGAGCTGGCGCGCCACTACGTGCGCCTGAGCCGGCGCAACTTCGACCTGGACTCGGGCTTCTATCCGCTCGGCTCGTGCACGATGAAGCACAACCCCCGCCTGCACGAGCGCGTCGCCGCTCTCCCCGGCCACGCCCGCCTGCACCCCCTCCAGGATCCCCGCCGGGCCCAGGGCGCGCTGGAGCTGATGTGGAATCTCGAGCGCGCGCTGGCCGAGATCGCCGGCCTGCCCCACGTCTCGCTACAGCCCTCGGCCGGCTCGCACGGGGAGCTGGCCGGCGTGCTGCTCACGCGGGCCTACCACGCAGATCGTGGCGAGCGGCGCCACAAGGTCCTGACCCCCGACACCGCCCACGGCACCAACCCGGCGACGGTGACCATGGCCGGCTATGACGTGGTCAAGGTGGGCACTGCGCCCGACGGCGGCGTCGACATCGAGGACCTGGCGGCCAAGGCCGACACCGACGTGGCGTGCCTGATGCTCACCAACCCCAACACCCTCGGGCTGTGGGATCGCCACATCGAGCGCATCGCCGCGATCGTCCACGACGTGGGGGCCACGCTCTACTACGACGGCGCCAACCTCAACGCGGTGATGGGCGTTTCCCGCCCGGGGGACATCGGCTTCGACATCGTCCACTTCAACCTGCACAAGTCGTTCACCCAGCCCCACGGCGGGGGCGGCCCGGGATCGGGGCCGATCGCGGTGTCCGACCGCATCGAGCCCTACCTGATGGCGCCCACCATCGTGCGCCGCGCCCCCGCCGAGCCCGGGGGCGGCAACGGCGCCCCCGCCGACGGCGCTGCGCTCGAGTTCGACCTGGACTTCGACCGCCCCAAGTCGATCGGCCGGCTGCGCGGCTTTCAGGGCAACTACGGCTGCTTCGTGCGTGCCTACGCCTACATCCGCTCGCTCGGCGCCGAGGGTCTGCGCGACGCCTCCGAGGTGGCGGTGCTCAACGCCAACTACCTGCTCGCCCGCCTGCGCCGCGCCGGCGTGGCCGACCTGCTGCCGGCGGCCTATGACCGCCTGTGCATGCACGAGTTCGTGCTCTCCGGCGCGCCGATGAAGCGCGACCTGGGCATCCGCACCCTGGACCTGGCCAAGCGGCTGCTCGACCACGGCTACCACCCGCCGACGGTGTACTTCCCGCTGCTCGTGGAGGAGGCGCTGCTGATCGAGCCGACCGAGACCGAGACGCGCGAGACGCTCGACGCCTTCGCCGACGCCGTGGCCGCGATCCTCGCCGAGGCGGCCGAGGACCCCGAGATCGCCCGGCAGGCCCCCTACACGACGCCCGTGCGCCGGCTCGACGAGGCCGCCGCCGCCAAGCGCCCGGTCATCCGCCAGCCTGCCTAGCCCGAAGCGGCCCGCCCGCGCCGGCCGCCGCCGCCGTCGCCCTGGGCGTCCTCGGCCCGCGCCCGGTCCGGTCCGGCGGGCTCGGCCCGCGGCGCACGACGGCTAAGCGCGCCCTGTCCCTCGGAGGGCCGCCCGGCGTCGGCCGCGGAGCACAGGGCAGAGAACCCCCCGTGCAGGAAGTCGTTGACCGCCGAGACGGCGAGCACGGTGTTGAGCACGCGCGCCTCCTGGGGGCGCGCCACCCGCAACGCAACCAGCCCCAGCGCGCTCCACGCCCCGGTGCACCGACTGCAGCTGAGCAGCTCGCCCACCGCGTAGCGCAGGCGCCGCCCCTTGGGGCGCCGCTCGCCCCCCGGGCGCTCCTCGACGAACGGCTGGCGCACCCAGCTCTCGGCCTTCTCCTTGGTCACCAGCTTGGACAGGGCAAAGCACGCCGCGCCGAGCGGGACCAGCTCGCCCGGCCGCAGCGGCTCGCCGCCGTCGCGCCTTCGCGCGGCGAGCACGAGGGCGCCCAGCAGCGCACCGTACCCGGCGCTCAGGGCGGCGTAGTCCACCGGCTGGGTGGGGGTGTCGGAGGCCGAATCCATGTCCCGCGCCTACCCGACCGGCGCGGGCGACGAACCCGCCGGTAGCCTGCCGCGACGTGCGGATCTTCTCCGGAATCCAGCCCACCGGACGCAAGCACCTGGGCAACTACATCGGCGCCATCCGCCAGTACGTCGCCGGCCAGGAGCGCGGGGAGGCCCTGTACTGCATCGTCGACCTGCACGCGATCACCGTGGCCTACGACCCCGTCGAGCTGCGCGAGCGACTGCTCGACACGACGGCGATCCTGCTCGCCGCCGGTCTCGATCCCCAGCGCTGCGTCCTGTTTCGCCAGAGCGACGTGGCCGCGCACACCGAGCTGTGCTGGCTGTTGTCCTCGGTAACCGCGCTGGGCGAGCTGAGCCGCATGCACCAGTTCCGCGACAAGTCGTCCGCCCAGCGGGAGCTGGTCTCCGCTGGGTTGCTGTTCTACCCCGTGCTGCAGGCCGCCGACGTGCTCGCCTACCGGGCCGAGGAGGTGCCGGTCGGCGAGGACCAGCGCGAGCACCTGGAGCTCATGCGCGAGATCGCCCGCCGCTTTAACGCCCGCTTCGGCGAGACGCTGGTCGTGCCGCGCCACCGCATCCCCGAGGTGGGCGCCCGGATCATGGACCTCCAGCACCCCGAGACCAAGATGTCCACCACCGGCACCAGCGAGGAGGGGACGGTCTACGTGCTCGACCCGCCCCAGGCGATCGAGAAGAAGTTCCGCCGGGCGGTGACCGACTCGGGCACCGATATCCGCCGGGCGCCGGACAAGCCGGGGGTGAGCAACCTGGTCGAGATTCTGGCCGTGGCCCGCCAGCGCACCCCGGAGGAGATCGAGGGAGAGCTGGCCGGAGCCGGCTACGGACAGCTCAAGTCGGTCGCCGCCGAGGCGGTGGTCGGGCTGCTGTCCCCGGTACGCGAGCGCTACGAGCAGCTGCGCTCCGACGAGCGGGCGCTCGAGCAGACGCTGTCCGAGGGCGCTCGGCAGGCCCGGGAGCTCGCCGCCCCCACGCTGGCCGAGGTGCGGGAGCGCATGGGCGTTGGCGGACGGCACGGCCCCGGGTGAGCCGAGCCGCCCCGTCCACGTCGCCCGCTACGGTGAGCCGGTGACCGTCGCCGCGCTCGAGCTCGACCTCGAGGTCTTCAGCGGTCCGTTTGACCTGCTGCTCACGCTCGTCCTGCGCGAGGAGGTCGACCTGCTCGAGCTCGAGCTCGCCGACATCGTCCTGGCCTACCTCGACCACCTCGAGGCCACCGATCAACTCGATCTGGAGACGGCGACCGAGTTCATCGTGCTGGTGGCTGCCCTGCTGGAGCTTAAGTCGCGGCTCATGCTCCCGGGCGAGGAAGAGGAGCTGCTGGATCTCGATCCGGCCGAGGCGGCCGACGAGCTGCTCGAGCGGATGCTCGGCGCGCGGCGCTACCGCCACGCCGCCGCCTACCTCGGCGAGCGCCTGGCCGCCGAGGCGGGCTATCGCTACCGCAGCGCTCCGCTGCCCGCCGAGCTGCGTCGTAGCTCGCTGCGGGACGCCCGGGCGAGCTACTCGCCGGATCAGCTGGGCGAGGCCCTGGGCGCCCTGCTGCGCACCCCGCCGACCATCGACCTGCGTCACCTCACCGTGCCGCGGGCGTCGCTGCCCGAGTGTCTGGCCCGCCTGCGCCGCCTGCTCAGCCGGCGCCAGAGCGTCGCCTTCGACGAGGCGGTCAGGGACGCCGATCGGGTGACGGTGGCCGTCACCCTGTTCGCCTTGCTCGAGCTGCACCGCCAGGGCGAGGCGAGCTGGGAACAGGCCGAGCCCTTCGGAGAGATCACGGTGCGGGCCGCGGAGCCCGCCCCCGTCCCGGCGCGCCGGGGCTCCGGCGCCCGGGCACAAACCGCCCGGGCTGGGGAGCGCTAGCAGTGCCCGAGCCCGAGCTGGCGCGGGTGGTGGAGGCGATGCTGTTTCTCTCGAGCGAGCCGGTGGCGCTCGACGAGCTCGCCGCCGCCGCCCGGGTGGCCCCCGAGGCGGTGTCCGCCGCCCTCGAGCGGTTGGGCGAGGAGTACGCGCCCGGGCGTCGCGGCCTGGTCCTGCGTGAGCTCTCGGGCGGCTTTACCTTCGCCAGCGATCCGATCGCCGAGCCCGCCGCCCGCCGCCTGCTGGCCAAGCCGCGCGCGCCGGCGCTCGCCCCGGCTCAGGCCGAGACGCTGGCCATCGTGGCCTACCTGCAGCCGGCCTCTCGCCCCGAGATTGCCCGCATCCGCGGGGTGAGCTCGGACTCGGCCACCGCCACGCTGCTCGAGCGCGGTCTGATCGAGGAGGCCGGGCGCTCGCAGTTCGGCGCCGTGCTCTACCGCACCACCGAGCTCTTCCTGCGCCTGTTCGGCCTGCGCGAGCTGGACGATCTGCCAGACCCCTCGCGCTGGGATCCCACTCCCGAGGAGCGCGCGGAGCTGCGCGATCGTCTGCTGCGGGCCGGCGAGGCCCGCAGCGGGCCCCCCGGCGTCCGGGCGCCCGCCCCGCACGCGCCGGGGCAGCCGCCCGAGGACGAGGCGGCGCCCGAGGAGGCCGCGACCCCCGAGCCCGCGCGGGCTCCCTAGCCCGCGCCCGCCGGACCGGCCGGTACCCCGGCGGCCCCTGCGCCGGCCGGCGCCCGGGCCGCGAGCTGTCCGCAGGCCGCGTCGATGTCGCGGCCGCGGGCGAGGCGCACGGTGGTGGGGATCCCCTGGCGCCGGAGCGCCGAGGCAAAGGCGGCGATCGCCTGGGGCCCCGAGCCCGTGAAGGCGGTGTCGGTGGGGTTAAACGGGATCAGGTTGACCTTGAACGCGCGTCGGTCGAGCAGGCGGGCCAGGGCGAGGGCCTGCTCGTAGCGGTCGTTGACTCCGGCCAGCATCACGTACTCGATGAACACCCGGCGCCGGCGGCGCGCGTGATACGCGCGGCAGGCGTCCAGGACCCCGGCCAGCGGGTAGCGCTCGTTGACCGCCATCAGCTGCGAGCGCAGCGCGTCGTCGGGGGCATGCAGCGACAGGGCCAGGCGCACCGGTAGCTCGGATTCGCTCAGGCGGCGGATCCCGGGCAGCCAGCCGACGGTGGAGATAGTGGTGCGCCGATGGGTTACGCCGACCTCGGGCAGCCGCGCGCAGGCGCCCAGCACCGCCTGGAGGTTGAGCATCGGCTCACCCATCCCCATGAACACACAGTGGTCGACCGCGCCCCGGCGGCGAAAATGAAGGACCTGGTCAAGAATCTCCGAGGCGGTCAGGTTGCGACCAAAGCGCATCTGGCCGGTGGCGCAGAACGAGCAGGTCAGCGGGCATCCCGACTGCGAGGAGACGCACACCGAACGCCGCTCGTCGCGGTAGCGCATGAGCACCGCCTCCACCGGACGCCCCTCGTGCGTGCGCAGCAGCGCCTTGAGCGTCCCGTCGCGCGAGCGGTCCTCGCGCTCGAGCGTCAGGCTCGAGAAGGGCACCTCGGCCGCCAGTCGCTCGCGTAGCCCGGCCGGGAGGTCGGTCATCTCCGCGTATCCCCGGGCGCCACGCGCCGCCCACGCCCACACCTGGCGGGCGCGAAAGCGCGGTTGGCCGATCAGGGCGTCCTCGAGCCGAGCCAGATCCACGCGCCTATGGTGCCAGGGCCATGCGCCTGGGCCGCTATCTCGCGCACGCCGGTGTCGCCTCTCGTCGCGCCGCCGAGGAGATCGTCCGGGCCGGACGGGTCACGGTCGACGGCGAGTCCGTGCGCGACCCGGCGCGCGATGTGGACGAGCGCCACGCCGTGGCGGTAGACGGACGGCCGCTCGCCGGGGCCGAGCCCCGTGTGGTGATCGCGCTGCACAAGCCGACCGGGGTGGTCTCCACCGCCCGCGACACCCACGGGCGACCCACCGTCGTCGAGCTGGTGGGGTCCGCCCTCCAGGCGCCGGAGGCCGGGCGCGAACGCGCTACGAGCGGACGCCTGCGCGTGTACCCGGTCGGGCGCCTGGACGTCGACACCAGCGGCCTGATCCTGCTCACCAACGACGGCGAGCTGGCCAACGCCCTGCTGCACCCCAGTCGCGGCGTGCCGCGCACCTACGTCGCCCGGGTCGGCGGCGGACCCGTCCACCAGGCCGCGGTGCAGGCGCTGCGCTCCGGCGTGCGGCTCGACGACGGCCCCACCGCGCCGGCGCGGGTTCGGCGCTTGGGCCCGGGACGGCTGGAGCTCACCGTCCACGAGGGCCGCAAGCGCCAGGTCCGCCGCATGTGCGAGGCCGTGGGTCACCCCGTGCTGGCCCTGTCGCGCACGCGCTTTGGCCCCCTGTCGCTGGGCGGCCTGCGCGCGGGCGAGAGCCGGGTGCTGAGCGTCGCCGAGGTCGAGCGCCTGCGGCGCTTGGGGCCCTGAGAGCGCGGGGCCCTCTGGCACAATGGCGCGCCCTATGCGCCTGTTCGCGCTGCGCGGCGCCACCACCGTTGCGGACAACGAAGCTCAGACGATCCGCGACGCCACCGCCGAGCTGATCCGCCGGATCGTCGAGGTCAACCAGCTCGAAGCCGACGCCGTGGTGAGCTGCATCTTCACCGCGACCGACGACCTAGACGCCGAGTTCCCGGCCGTCGCCGCGCGCGAGCTCGGCTTCCAGCGCGTGCCGCTGCTGTGCGCCCGGGAGATGGGCGTGCCGGGCTCGCTGCCCCGCGTGATCCGCGTGCTCATCCACTACTACGCGCCCGAGGGGCACGCGGCGCGCCACGTCTATCTGGGCGAGGCCCGGGCGCTGCGCACCGACCTCGACGCCGCCCAGTAGGACGCGACCCCGCCCCCGCGACCCCGGCCGTCCTGCCGACCCGCAGCCACCCGCGGGTGCCGCGTCGGGCGCGCGAGCCGCCACAATGGCCCCATGGCCCTCGAGTTCTCCCAGGCGGTGCGCCGGATCCCGGTCTACCCGGCCGCCGAAGGTTACGGCGACTCCGACTCCCTGGCCCGGCTGGCCTCCAACGAGTCCGCCGAGCCGCCCCTGCCCGAGGTCGTGCGCGCGGCCACGCGCGCCCTGGGCTCTCTCAACCGCTATCCCGACCCCACCAATGCCGAGCTGCGGCGCGCCCTGTCGGACCGCTACGACGTGCCCGCCTCGCGCATCGCGATCGGCAACGGCTCCTGCGACGTGCTGCTGGCCGCGGGCGAGGCCCTGCTCGAGCCCGGCGCCGAGGTCGTCTACGCGTGGCCGTCGTTCTCGGTCTATCCCCAGCTGAGCGCGGCCACCGGCGCGCGGGCGATCACCGTCCAGCTCGACACCGAGCAGCGCCTGGACCTCGACGCGATGGCCCGCGAGGTGACGGTCGCCTGCCGCCTGGTGATCGTCTGCAACCCCAACAACCCGACCAGCACCGCGGTGAGCACCGAGCGCGTGGCGGCCTTCCTGGAGCGGATTCCGCCGCACGTGTGCGTGATCGTCGACGAGGCCTACTGCGAGTTTCGCACCGACGAGGATCCCGACTCGAGCCTCGACCTCCTCGCCCGGCATCCGAACCTGGCGCTGCTGCGCACGTTCTCCAAGGTCTACGGCCTGTGCGGGCTGCGGGTCGGCTTTGCCCTGTGCGGCTCAGAGGAGCTGCCCCGCGCGCTCGATCAGGTCCGCCAGCCGTTCTTCTGCAACGCCGTGGCCCAGGCCGCCGCCACCGAGGCGCTCAAGCACCAGGACGCCGTCGCCGACCGCGTGGTGCGTACGGTCGCCGCCCGGATCGAGATGGACGAGCGTCTGCGCGCCCTGGGCCTCGCGCCCGCCGATTCGCAGGCGAACTTCTGCTGGTTTGACCTGGGCGAAGGGCGCGACGAGGACGAGGTCGTGCGCGGGCTGGGCGAGCGGGGCGTGCTCGTCCGGGCCGGCTCCTCGCTCGGGCGACCCGGCGCGCTGCGGGTGACCTACGGCCTGCCCGAGGAGAACCGTCGCCTGGTGGACGCGCTGGGAGAACTGCTGTAGCCGCGCGGCGCTTCTGCTACAAACGAGTTGATGCGCGCCGCCGTCACGACCGCCTCTTCGATTTCCTCCGAGCGCAGGTCGGCCGTGCGCGCCCGCCCCGGTGCGTCCCTGACGGCACCGCGCTACCTGCGCTATTGGCGATTTAGCTAGGCGCTCGGCCGTCGACCGCCGCACGCGGCAACCGCCGCTGCCGAGCGCCGCTCCCACCGCGCATCGCGCCAGCTGACCGGCCGATGCACGGGCCCGCCCCACGCGGCATGGGCCCCGTCCGTAACCTTTCTCCTACCTCGCAGAAGGGGGTGTGCAGATGATGATCGTGATGAAACCGACGGCCACCGAGGAGCAGATCGAGGCCGTCGTGGAGCGCGTCCAGAGCGTCGGCGCCCGCGCCCACATCAGCCGGGGGGCCGAGCTGACCCTGATCGGCGCCATCGGTGACCGCGAGCTCGTGGCGCGCCTGGAGCTGGAGGGAGCGCCCGGCGTCGAGGAGGTCGTCCCGATCTCCCGGCCCTACAAGCTGGCGTCGACGCAGCTGAAGGCCGGCCAGCGCAGCGTGTTCGAGATCAGCGGGCGCCGCGTGGGCGGCGATAACTTCACCCTGATCGCCGGCCCGTGCACGGTCGAGTCGCGCGACCAGACGCTCGAAACCGCGCGGATCGCCAAGGAGGGGGGCGCGTCGATGTTCCGCGGCGGTGCCTACAAGCCGCGCACCTCCCCCTACGTCTTTCAGGGGCTGGGCCAGGAGGGTCTGCGGCTGCTGGCCGAGGCCAAGGAGATCACCGGGCTGCCGGTGGTCACCGAGCTCCTGGACGTGCGCGATCTCGAGCCGGTGTTGGAGGTCGCCGACGTGATCCAGCTCGGCGCGCGCAACATGCAGAACTACCCCCTGCTGGCCGAGGTCGGGCGCAGCGGGCGCCCGGCGCTGCTCAAGCGTGCCGTGTCGGCCACCCTGGACGAGCTGCTGATGGCCGCCGAGTACATCCTCAAGGAGGGCAACGACCAGGTGCTCTTGTGCGAGCGCGGGATCCGTACGTTCGAGACCTCGCATCGCCGCGCCACCCTCGACCTGATGGCGGTGCCGGTGCTCAAGGAGCTGTCGCACCTGCCCGTGATCGTCGACCCCAGCCACGCCGCCGGGCGCCGGGATCTGGTCGGGCCCCTGTCGCTCGCCGCTGCCGCCGCGGGCGCGGACGGCATCATCGTCGAGATCCACCCGGCGCCCGAGGAAGCGATCTGCGACGGGCCTCAGCAGCTGCGGGCCGATTCCTTCGCCGAGTACGCGGCCCAGGTCGAGCGGGCGGCGGGCTTGGCGGGCAAAGCGCTCAGCACCGTCTAGCCCGTGCGCGTCGCGGTCGTGGGCGTCGGGCTGATCGGCGGGTCCATCGGCCTGGCGGCTCGCCAGCGCCTGGAGGCGCGGGTCACCGGCTATGACCACGACCCCGGGGTGCTGGCCCAGGCGGCCGAGAAGGGCGCGATCGACGCGGCGGGAGCCGACGTGGCCGAGGCGGTGACTGGGGCCGAGCTCGCCTTCGTAGCGGTGCCGGTTGGCGCGCTGCCCGCCACCGTCGAGCAGGTGCTGGCCGCGGCGCCGGCCGACTGCGCGGTCACCGACGTGGGGTCGACCAAGCGACCGGTGCGCGCCGCCGCGCTCGACGAGCGCTTCATCGGCGGCCATCCCCTGGCCGGCGCCGAAACCTCCGGGGTCATGAATGCGCGTGCCGACCTGTTCGAGGGCGCGACCTGGTACCTGACGCCGGGCGAACGGGCCTCGGGCGTCCTCTACGAGCGCCTGCACCGGGTGCTGGCGGCGCTGGGGGCGCGACCGGCGGCAATCGACTCCGAGACGCATGACCGGGTCATGGCCAGCGTCTCGCACCTGCCCCACGTGATCGCCAACGTGCTGGTGGGCCAGGCCGCCGGGACGCTGAGCGAAGGAGGCGAGCGCATGCCCGCCACGGGCCCCAGCTTCCGCGATGCCACACGGGTGGCGGGGGCCAACGGCGCGGTCTGGACCGACATCTACCTCTCCAATCGCGACGCGCTGGCCGCCGAGATCGAGGAGACGATCAGGCGGCTGGGCGCGGTGCGCCAAGCGCTGGCCAGCGCTGACGCTGGGGCGATCGAGCGCTGGAACGACACTGCCGGCGAGCACCGCCAGGCCCTGCTGGAGGTGGGGCTGGCCGGCGGGCCGGTGCGCGAGCTGCGCGTGTTCGTGCCCAACCGTCCCGGCGTGATCGCCGAGATTGCGCTGGCGCTTGGCCGCGCCGGCGTGAACGTGGTCGACATGGCGCTCTCACCGGCCGACGACTTCAGCCGCGGGGTGGTGGCCCTGTGGGTGCGCGGCGATAGCGACGCGGCGCGGGCTCAGGAGTTGATCGCCGCCCTCGACTTCCCGGTGCTGCCCGCGTGAGCACCCGCGGCGTGCGCTTTGCCCCCGGCGGGCGTCTGCGCGGCCAGTTCACGCCCCCGGCCGACAAATCGATCTCACACCGGGCCGCCATCCTCGGTGCGATGGCGTCTGAGCCGGTGCGGATCGCCAACTTTCTCGCGGCGGCCGACACCGCCTCCACCCTCGACGCCATCGACATCCTGGGGGCCCTCGTCGAACGACGCGACCACGAGTTGGTGGTGCGGGGGACCGGTCTGCGCGAGGCGCGCGAGCCCGACGCGCCCATCGACGTGGGCAACTCGGGCACGCTCATGCGCCTGCTGGCCGGGTGGTTGGCCGGCCAGGGCGGCGGGCGCTGGACGCTCGACGGCGACGCCTCGATCCGCCGGCGCCCGGTGGATCGGATCGCCGAGCCGCTGCGCCAGATGGGAGCCGAGATCGAGGCTCGCGACGGGCGCTACCCCCCGTTCACCGTTCACGGCGCGTCCCTGAAGGGGATCTCCTACGAGATGCCGGTGGCCAGCGCGCAGCTCAAGTCGTGCCTGTTGCTCGCCGGCCTGGCCGCCGACGGCAACACCGAGGTGGTCGAGCCGGCGCCCAGCCGCGACCACACCGAACGGCTGTTGAGGGCGGCGGGGGTGACGGTCGAGCGCGACGGCCCGCAGCTTTCGGTGACCAACTGCGACGAGCTGGTGCTGGACCGGGTCGAGGTTCCCGGCGATATCTCCTCGGCGGCGTTCATGATCGTCGCCGCCCTACTCGTGGCCGGTTCGCGGCTGGAGGTGCACGGGGTGGGGGTCAACTGGACCCGCTGTGGCCTGCTGCGGGTTATCGAGCGCATGGGCGGCATCGTGCTGGGCGAAGTCGAGTCCCCCGAGCAGGCGGCCCCCGACCGCGAGCCGCTGAGTGACCTCGACGTGGCCGCCGCTCCGTTGGTGGCCACCGAGGTCGGGCCCGACGAGGTGCCGTTGCTGATCGACGAGCTCCCGCTGGTCGCGCTGCTGGGCTGCTTCGCCGACGGGGACACGGTGGTGCGCGGCGCCGGAGAGCTGCGGGTCAAGGAGTCCGACCGCATCGCGGGCGTCGTGGACGGTCTGCGGGGGCTGGGGGCGCGGATCGAGGCGCATGAGGACGGCTTCGTGGTCTCCGGCACCGGCGGGCTGCGCGGGGGGCTCCTGGACTGCGCCGGCGACCACCGCCTGGCCATGCTCGGCGCGGTGGCCGGACTCGCCTCGCGCGAGGGGGTTGAGGTGCTCGACATGGACGCGGCGGCCGTCTCCTACCCCGGCTTCGTCGAGGATCTGGCCGCGCTGGCCCAATCCGGGCCCCACCTGGGCGAGGCGGGCGGGAAGCGCGCCTAGCGGTGCACGACCACCTGCGCTCCGGCGAGGCGGTGGTCGATCTCGGGCGGACCGTCTCGGCAGATCTCGTCGGCCGGAGCGTGGGCGCACGGATCCGCTCCGAAGGTGATGCGCAGGACCTGGATGCGGTAATGGCCTACGCACCAGCGTCCTCCGTCGACGCGCAGCGGGCGCAGTCGCACGGCGTATCGCTTGCCCACGCGGTGGGCCCGGACGGCGCGGTCCCCTCCGGTCGAGCAGTTAAGGAAGAAACCGGTGCCCCGCCGCTGCATGCGCACGGTGTACTCGAACTTCTGCCGAGCGCGGAAGCGGACGGTGAAGGTAGTTCGCCGGCCGCCGCTGTGGGGTCGCACGGTCATGTGCACCGGCAGAAAGCGCGGCGCTCTGCGGTGGGGCTTGCGCTTCTTGGCCACCGCCGGAGTCCCCCCGAGCAGGCTGGCGCCGACCAGCAAGAGGGCGCAGGCCAACGCGACGACGCGCGCTCCCACGGGTTTGAGCTCCATGTGCGACACCGCTGGCTTCAACGCCCGAGCACCGCCATGGTTGCGCGTTATGGCAGCCGGAGGTGGCGAGCGAAAACGCGGATCGGAGCGCTGGGGACGCTCGTACTGGCCGCAGCGCTCGCCATCCACCCCCCCGAGGGGCGCGCCGCGCGCGGTCAGCTGCGCGTCTTTCAGGACGACCGGCTGCTGTTGCAAGATGGGCCGCGCACGCGCGACGCCACGCTGGACCGGCTGGCCTGGCTGGGGGTCGACGTGGTGCGCGTGCAAGTCACCTGGGCGGCGCTGGCCCCCCGCAGCCCGCGCATTGTCCCCCGTAGGCTGGCCTCGTTGGACGGCCTGGTGGCCGCGGCCCGGCGCCGCGGGATGCGGCCCCTGCTGACGCTGTCCAGTCCCGCTCCGGCGTGGGCCGCGGGTCGCCTGGGGCCGTTTCGCAGCCGGCGCCCCTCGTCGCGCGCCTACCGGGCGTTCGTCACTCAGCTCGGCCGTCACTTCGACGGCCGCGCTGCGCCGCGCGTGGACCTGTGGGCGCTGTGGAACGAGCCCAACCACCCCGAGTTCCTCTCACCGCAGCGGTCCCGGCGGGGCGGGCTGCTGGCCCCGGCGATGCTGCGCGCGCTGCTGCGCGCCGGCGGGGCCGGACTGCGCGCCACCGGCCACGGCGGCGACACGATCCTGATCGGAGAGTGGCTGCCGGTGGGCTCCGGCCAGCCCTGCGGGCTGTGCACCCAGCCGCCGCTGGCCTTCGCGCGCGAGCTGCTGTGCCTCGACGCACGTGACCGTCCCCTGCGCCGCCGAGCCGCTCGTCGCCATCCGGGCTGCGGCGGCCACTTCCGGCGCCTGCCCGGAACGGCGTGGTCGGTGCATCCCTACGCCCACGACGGGGACCCGCTGCGCCCGCCGCCTGGGCGCGACGACCTCGGGCCCACCACTTTGGGCCGCCTGCACGCGCTGCTGGTCCGGGCGGCCCGGGCCGGGCGAGTACGGCGGCATATGCCGCTGTGGGAGACCGAGTTCGGCGTGCAGACCAATCCGCCCGACCGTCGCGTGGGGGTTCCGCTGGTGGCCCAGGCGCGCTACCTCAACCAGGCGGAGTGGGTGGCCTGGCGTCTGGGCTTCGTACGCGCAGTAGCCCAGTATGCCCTGCGCGACGATCTGCCCCTGTCGGGCTTTCAGAGCGGCCTGCTGTTCGCGAATGGGACTCCCAAGCCGGCGCTAGCCGCCTACCGGCTGGCGCTGATCGTGACGCGAGGGAGGGCGCGAGCCGCCGCGGTGAGGGTCTGGATGCGCCTGCCGCCCCACGCTCGCGCGGTCACCATCCTGCCGCCGGCGGGCCGTGCCGTGCGCGTGCGCGCGCCCCGCAAGGGCCACTACCTCACCCTACGCCTGCGTCGCCGGTTCCGGCCCCGGGGTCTCTGGCGGGCGCACCTGGACGACGGGAGCGCCAGTCGCCCGGCGTCCGAGCTCCTGGGGGGCTGAGCGCCCGAGCCTCCCGGAAGCTCGGAGGCCGCGGCTATCGTCCGGCAGATCATGGTCGTGGCCATCGACGGGCCCGCCGGAGCGGGGAAGTCCAGTGCCGCCCGGGGGGTCGCACGGGCTTTGGGCTTCTCCTATCTGGACAGCGGCGCCATGTACCGGTGCGTGGCGCTGCTCGCGATCGAGGGCGGGGTCGGCCCGGCTCGCGCGGCCCAGGCGCTCGAGGTCTCTCCCGGGGAGCGCGTGCTGCTCGCGGGCCGCGACGTAACCGACCGCATTCGCACGGCGGAGGTGTCTCAGGCCGCGTCGCGGGTGGCCGCGGACCCCGATGTCCGCGCCGCCCTGGTCGAGCACCAGCGGCGACTGCTCTCCCAGGGCGACTGGGTGGCCGAAGGTCGGGACATCGCCACCGTGGTCGCGCCCGACGCCGAGGTCAAGGTGTTTCTCACCGCCACCGACGCCGAGCGCGCCCGCCGGCGCGCGCTCGAGCTGCGGGCATCGCCCGAGCGGGTGCTCGCCGAGCAGCGTGTGCGCGACGAGCGCGACCGCACGCGGCGCGATAGTCCGCTGGTGCCCGCCGCCGCTGCCACCGTGCTCGATACCACCGAGCTCGACCTGGACACCGTGATCGCGCGGGTGTGCGACCTGGTCGGGCGCCGCAGCCAGGCGTCCTAGATGCGGAGCTCGCCTCCCCGCGTGGCGGTGGTCGGCTACCCCAACGTGGGCAAGTCCTCGCTGGTGAACCGCCTCACCGGCAGCCGCGAGGCGGTGGTGCACGAGCGCCCGGGCGTCACGCGCGACCGCAACGAGGTCGTGGGCGAATGGAACGGACGCCGGTTTGCGCTGGTCGACACCGGCGGCGTCGACTTTGCCGACCAGGATCCCCTGGCGGAGGCGATTCGCGCCCAGGCACGCGCCGGGCTGGTCGACGCCGCGGCCGTCGTACTGGTGGTGGATGCCCGGGCCGGCGTGAGCCCGGGCGACGAGGACCTGGCCCGGCTGCTGCGCGCCGCCGAGCGCCCGGTGCTGGTGGCGGCCAACAAGTGCGACACGGCCGCTGACCTTCCGCTGGCTGCCGAGTTTCACCGCCTGGGCCTGGGCGACCCGCTCGCGGTCTCTGCCGCCCAGGGGCTGGGCACCGGGGACCTCCTCGACCGCCTGTCCCAGCTGCTGCCCGCGGTCGCCGGCGCCGAGCCCGACCTTGGCGTGCGCCTGGCCATAATCGGTCGCCCCAACGTTGGTAAGTCCTCGCTAGTCAACCGCTTCCTCGGCGAGGAGCGCGTGATCGTCTCCGAGCGCGCGGGGACCACGCGCGACGCAATCGACCTGCCGTTGAGCTTCGACGGGCGCGATCTGGTCCTGATCGACACCGCCGGCTTGCGCCGCGCCGCCAAGGTGGCGGAGTCGATCGAGTATTACACCGCCCTGCGCTCGCGCCGCGCGGCCCAGCGCGCCGAGGTCGCGCTCGTCGTATGTGACGCCACCGACGGGGTGACCGCCCAGGACTTGCGCATCGCTGAACTGGCGATGCGTTCGGGCTGCGCCACGGCGCTGGTGCTCAACAAGTGGGATCTGGTCGGCCCGGACTTCGATCTCGACCACCAGCGCGCGCGGGTGCAGCGCAAGCTCCGCCTGCGCCCGCGCGTGCTGACCACCAGCGCCAAGACCGGGCGCCAGGTCGCCCGCCTGCTCCAGGAAGGCGTGGCCCTGGCCGATCGGGCCGCCGCGCGCATACCCACCCCCGAGCTCAATCGCTTCCTGTCCGAAGCGGTACAAGCCCGCCAGCCGCCGGCGCGTCGGGGGCAGCGCCTCAAGCTGCTGTACATCGCCCAGATCGGCGAGCGCCCGCCGCGCTTTGCCATCCAGGTCAACGCCCGCTCGCGGGTAACCCGCGACTACGCCTATTACCTGGAGAACCGGCTTCGCGCGCGCTACGGCATGGACGGGATCCCGCTGGTGATCGATTTCGTCGCCCGCGGCGCCCGGGCCGGGCGCCGGAAAGGCCAGGGCGCGGGTGCTAACCCCCGAGCCGCGGCGCGCTGAGGATCTCGCCGGCCGAGCGGCGTACCCCGGCTGAGGCTCGATACGCTCTGGCGCGATGCAATTCCAAGACAACGAATTCCTCTTCACCTCGGAATCGGTCACCGAGGGACACCCGGACAAGGTCGCCGACCAGATCTCCGACGGGGTGCTCGACGCCGTCATGGCCGACGATCCGACGGGGCGGGTGGCTTGCGAGACGCTCGTCAACACCGGCCTGGTGGTCGTCTCGGGCGAGATCAGCACCACCACCTACGTGGACATCCAGGACGTGGCCCGAGAGACGATTCGCCGCATCGGCTACGACAACGCCGCCTACGGCTTCGATTGCCACACGTGCGCGGTGATCAACGCGATCGATAAGCAGTCGCCCGACATCGCCCAGGGCGTCGACTCCGCATATGAGACCCGTCACGATCCCTCCGACGACGACGAGCTCGACGTCGCCGGCGCGGGCGACCAGGGGATGATGTTCGGCTACGCCACTCGCGAAACGGACGAGCTGATGCCCGTGCCGATCTCGCTGGCCCACCGCCTGGCCAAGCGCCTGGCCGAGGTGCGCAAGGGCGAGGTGGTGCCCTACTTGCGCCCCGACGGCAAGACCCAGGTCACCGTCCGTTACCTGGGGGGCAAGCCGGTGGAGATCGAGAAGATCCTCATCTCTACCCAGCACCGCGACGGCGTGGACTGCGAGTCGCTGATCAAGCCCGACCTGTTCGAGCATGTGCTGCACCCGATCCTCCCCGCGGACCTCTACGACGAGAAGAAGCTGATGAAGAACTTCCTCGTCAACCCGACCGGCCGGTTCGTGATCGGCGGCCCTATGGGCGACGCCGGGCTCACCGGCCGCAAGATCATCGTCGACACCTACGGCGGCATGGCCCGCCACGGGGGCGGAGCCTTCTCGGGCAAGGACCCCTCCAAGGTCGATCGGTCCGCCGCCTACGCGGCCCGCTACGTGGCCAAGAACGTGGTGGCTGCCGGTCTCGCCGACCGCGTCGAGGTCCAGGTCGCTTACGCGATCGGCGTGGCCCACCCCGTGTCGGTGATGGTCGAGACCTTCGGGACCGAGAAGATCGGCCGCGCTCGGATCGCCCAGCTGATCGACGAGCACTTCGACCTGCGCCCGGGCGCGTTTCGCGAGTACCTAAAGCTCCATCGGCCGATCTACCAGAAGACGGCGGCATACGGCCATTTCGGCCGCGAGGATCACGACTTCACCTGGGAGAAGACGGACAAGGCCGAGGCCCTGCGCGCCGCCGCCGGGCTCGGCGAGCGCGAAGCCGAGCCGGTCTAAGCCCCGTCCCTCTGGAGGGATCCGGGGCGGGGCCTAACGTCCCGGTGGTGCCCGCCATCGCCCAGGTCGAGCCCCTGACGACGGCCCGCGCCCTGCGCGGGCCGTTCGATTATCAGCTGCCCGAAGACCTGCGCGAGCGCGTAGCGGTCGGCTCGATGCTGGTCATCCCCTTCGGCCGCCGCGAGCTGGTGGGGGTGGTGGTCGGCCTGGTCGAGGAGTCGCCCGTCCCGCCCGAGCGCCTGGCGGCGCCGCTGCGCGCCCTGGAGGCGGGTGTCTCCGCCGAGCTGGTCGACCTCGCCGGCTGGGTCGCCCGCGAGTACTGCTCGACGCCGGCCCGCGCCCTGTCGCTGGTGCTGCCCCCGGGGGCGGGGCGCACCCGGCCCAGGCTCGCGCTGGTAGCCACCTTGGCCCCTGCCGGGGCGAGCGCCTTGGCCGAGCCCCGGTCCCGGCTGAGCGATGGCCAGCGGCGCTTGCTCGGTCGCCTGCACGCCGAGGGGCCGCTGCTGGCCACCGCGACGGGCGTCGACCACGGGACGCTACGCCGGGCCGCCGCGCGGGGCCTGATCGGGCTCGATCGCCACGCGCAGCGACGTCGCCCGAGCCACGAGCCTCTGGGCGCGCTGCGCGGCTCGCCCCCCACGCTGAGTCTCGACCAACGCCGGGCGCTGGAAGTGGTGGGCGAGGCGCTGCAGCGAGGAGCCCACCGGCGCTTTTTGCTGCACGGCGTCACCGGCTCGGGCAAGACCGAGGTCTACCTGCGCGCCGTCGAGCGGGCACGGGCCTCGGGCCGCGGCGCGATCCTGCTGGTCCCCGAGATCGCGCTCACCCCGCAGGTGGTCAGCCGGGTCACCGAACGCTTCGGCGACACGGTTGCGGTGCTCCACTCACGGCTTTCGTCGGGCGAGCGCCACGACGAGTGGATGCGGCTCCGAGCGGGCGAGGCGTCCGTCTGCGTGGGGCCACGCTCGGCTGTCTTCGCGCCGCTCGAGCGCCTGGGCTTGATCGTCATCGACGAGGAGCACGACGCCTCCTACAAGCACGAGGGCGATCCCCGCTACGACGCTCGCCGCGTGGCCGAGCGCCGCTGCCAGCTCGCCGGGGCGGTCCTGCTGGCCGGCAGCGCCACGCCGCGCCCCGAGTCGATCGTCGGCCTGCCCCGCCTGGCTTTGCCCACCCGAATCGACGGGCAGGTCCTGCCGCCGGTGCGGATCCTCGACATGCGTGGGGCCGCCCGGGCTCTGCATCCCGAGACGGCACAGGCGCTGAGCACGGTGCGCGCCCAGGGGGGCAAGGCGATCGTCCTGCTCAACCGCCGCGGCTGGTCGAACTTCCTCACCTGTCGCTCATGCGGTCGGGCGTGGGGCTGCCCTTCGTGCGACGTGACGCTGGTGCTGCACCGCGCCCGCGGGACACTGGCCTGCCACCACTGCGGACACCGACAGCCGGCCCCTGGTCGCTGCCCGGACTGCGACTCGGTGTCGGTGGCGCGCCACGGCATGGGCACCGAGCGTCTCGAGCGGGAGCTGGCCGGGGCGCTGGGGGACGATGGCTTTCCGATCTTTCGCCTCGACGCCGACGTGGCGGCCAGAACAGGCCGAGGGGCCGGGGTGCTGCGGGCGTTCGAGCGCGCCGAGGCGGGACTGCTGGTCGGCACGCAGATGGTGGCCAAGGGCCACGACTTCCCCGACGTCACGCTGGGCGTCGTGCTCGACGCCGACGCCACCCTGCGCTTCCCGGACTTTCGCGCCGAGGAGCGGACCTTCGCGCTGATCGCCCAGCTCGCCGGCCGCGCGGGCCGCCGGCGGTCAGCGCGGGGGTCCGCGGGACGGGTGCTGGTGCAGACGCTGGTCCCGGAGGCCTCCTCGATCCGCCACGCCGCCCGCCACGACAGCGAGGGCTTCCTGGTCGAAGAGCTCGAGCGCCGTCGCGCGCTGCGCTATCCGCCGTTCAGCGACCTGATCCGCGTTGTCTGCCTGGCCGACGACGCCCAGACGGCTCAGATCGCCGCCGGCGAGATCGCCGAGCGCCTCCGCATCCCCGGCGCGGACGTGCTCGGGCCGGCCCCGCTGTTTCGCCTCCGGGGCCGGGAGCGCAGCCAGGTGGTGGTCAAGGCCAGCGATCGGGCCGCGGCAGTCGTCGCCGTGGGCGCCGCCGTGGAGGCGGTGGCCGGCGACCGCCGGCATCGCCTGGTGTCCTTCAGCGCCGACGTCGACCCGGTCTGACCTACGGTCCGGCGTTGGGACGCACGCGACGGCTGCCGCCGTGGCGCGCGTAGACGTCGACCGGGTCGCCGACCTTCACCCAGGCGAAGACGGCGGCCGCGTTGGGGATCGGGATGCGCAGGCAGCCGTGGCTCGCCGCATAGGTAGGAACGTCGGCGTAGCCGTGGATGGCATAGCCGGCGATGAAGTAGTTGGAGTCGACCATGCCCTCGGAGTTTGTCCCCGGGTCCTTGGTGTAGACGCGGAAGTGGCCGATGACGGTGGGGGTCGAGGGCTTGCCCGAGCTCATCGTGAAGATCTGATGCACGTGGGCGCCGGGTTCGATCTCGGCCAGGACCTGATGAGAGAGGTCGGCCTCTACGTGCTTGCCGTCGCGCGGGTAGCGCACGTGGAAGCGCCCGCCCCCGTGCGACATGCGAATGAAGAAGGCGCGGTCGGCCCGGGTGGTGCGGGACAGGCCGCTCGTCTTGCGAAAGGCCAGGACGGCCCGCTCGGTTGCCCCGTCCATCACCCCGCTGTGTTCGACGGCGTAGCCGAGGTTGGACAGCTCGGTCTGGAGCAGGCGCACCGTGTCGCCGCGCTGGTGGCCGTGGACGCTGCCGCTCACCGCCCGTAGGTAGACGGGGCGGGCCCGGAGCGCCGCCATCTGAGGCGTGGCGGCGTGATCGGCGGTGATCGTGACCTTGCCCGCGCCGGGGCTCTTATAGCCCCAGCTGAACACGCCGGTGTGGTGGGGGCCGCGCTTGACGGCGAAGAAATGCACGGCCACCTGGCGGCCGTTGCGAACGACGCGCACGCGAATCCTCTGGCCGGGCACGAACGTCTTCAGCACGCCGCGGATCTGAAAGCCCTCGCCGCGCACGACCAGCGGGGGGTGCCCCTCGGCGCCGACGAGGTACAGCGACAGGGTGGTGGTCACCGGCGCCGGTGCCGGGGGACCCGGCGGGGCCGGCGGGGACGGGGGGGCCGGCGGGGCCGGGGGGGACGGGGGGACGGGAGCCGCCGGCGCGGCGGGGGCGGCGGGGGCCGCAAATACGATTCCCACGATGGCGGCAGAAGCGATCAGCTTGCCCCGGATCACGCCGGCATCCTAGGCGGTGGGTCGGTTGGCTGGCTTCTGGCGAGGGCCCGTCCTCGCCGCCGTGATTCTCGCCCCGAGCGCGTGGTGCGCGGCGCGGGCCGAGCCCGCCGCGCCGGCGGCGCGCGCTGGGCGCGCTTTGGCTCGGGCCGTCCCTCTCGGCGCGGTCGTCCGGTTCGGGCGCTCGGCGCGGGGACGGCCGTTGCTGGCCTGGGTCAGGGGCCCGCGGCGGGCGCCCCGCCGGATTTTGGTGGTGGGCTGCATCCACGGCGACGAGCCGGCGGGGATCGCGGTGACCAGGGCGCTGCGCCGGTTGCCGGGGACGCCGGGGGCACGGCTGATCCTGGTCGACGAGCTCAACCCCGATGGCCGACGCGCCGGCGCCCGGCAGAACGCCCGGGGGGTCGATCTCAACCGCAACTTCTCGGTCGGGTTTCGCCGCTCGGGGCGTCGGGGGGAGACGTTCTACTCGGGGCCTCGTCCGTTCTCCGAGCCCGAGACCCGGGCGTTGCGGTCGCTCGTGCTTCGCGAGCGGCCAACCGTGACGATCTGGTTTCACCAGCATCTGAACCTGGTCGACTTGTCCGGTGGCAACGCCGGGCTCGAGCGTCGCTTCGCTCGGCGCATCGGGCTGCGGGCGGTACGTCTGGCCCCCTTGGCCGGGACGGCGACGCGCTGGCAGAACCGGCGCCTGGCCCACACGAGCGCGTTCGTGGTCGAGTTGCCCGCCGGCGCGGCCAGGCCGGGCCTGCGGGTGCGGCTTCTGGCGGCGATACGCGCACTGGAGGGCCACCGTGCGCGCTCGCGCGCCGCCGGGACGCGGCGTCCGGCCGCTGCCTTCTAAGCTCGGTCCGTGACCCCCGAGGAGCAAACCGCCGCCCTGGCCCCGGTTGGGTCGGCCGACGCCCCGGCTGGGGGCGAGCAGGAACCGGGCGCGCCGCCGGCTCCCCCCGAGCTGGCGCCCGAGGTCAAGGCCCGGCGCGATGCCGCTCTGCGCCACGTGCGCCAATTCGGCGATCCCGCCCTGCGCTCCAAGGCACGCGAGGTCGAGCGCTTCGACGATGCCTTGCGCCGTGAGGTCCAGCGCATGGCGCGGATCATGAGCGACGCGTTGGGTGTCGGGCTCGCCGCCACCCAGGTGGGCGTGCAGCACCGGCTGCTGGTCTACCGGGTGGGCCCGGACGCGCCGGCGGTGGCCCTGGTCAACCCACGCATCGAATGGTCCGGTGCGGCTCTTGAGACGATGGAGGAGGGCTGCCTGAGCCTTCCCGGGGTGCACGTCGACGTCGAGCGCGCGATCCACGTCCGGGTCGGCGGGCGGGGCCCCGACGGTGATGCCCTTACCGTCGAGGCGTCCGGTCTGGAGGCCCGCGTGCTCCAGCACGAAATCGACCATCTCGACGGCATCCTGGTTCTCGACCGGACCAGTCGCGAGCAGCGCAAGCAGGCGGTGCGGGCCATGCGCGAGGCCGAAGTCGGCAGCGGCCCGCCCCCGGTCGCCAGCGATGGTCAAGCCGGCGCGGCGTGAGCGCCGCGGGTCTCGACGGATGTCCGATGGCGCGCCGCCGCTTGCTGTGGAAAGGTCCTGGCGTCCCCGACGTACCGGCGGCGGCTCACCGCATAACCCACTGGCGGCCCGCGCCCATGCCGGCGAGAGGAGAGCTCTGTGATCTACCTCCTGACGCGGCCGATCGCCTGGCTGTTCAAGCTCCTGGTCACGATCGTAAAATCGCCGGCCAAGGCGGGCATAGCCGTCCGTGACCACCGCACGCGCAAGCGCATCAAGGAGGCGGCCAAGCTGGCCAAGCAGCCGGTGCCCGGAGGCCCGCCCGCCTAGCTCGAGCCTGGTCGCGGCCTTCCCCGCGCGCCCGCCCGGCCACGGCGGGTAGCGGGCCTCGTGCCTACCGTCTTTCTGGGCACCTCGGACTTCGCCGCCGCCGTGCTGGAGGGGCTCGCGGCGGCGGGCGAGGCGCCGGCGATCGTGGTGTCGCGGCCCGACCGCCCAAAGGGCCGGGGCCGTCGCCTGGCGTCGCCGCCGGCGGTGGAGGCGGCTCGGCGGCTGGGCATCGAGGTCCAGCAGCCAGCGGACGTCAATAGCGCCGAGGCGCTTGCCGCCATCGAGGCGGCAAATCCCGATGTCCTGTGCCTGTGCGCCTATGGAGCGATCATCCGCGAGCCCCTGCTCTCGGCGCATCCGATGCTCAACCTGCATCCGTCGCTGCTTCCCCGGTGGCGGGGAGCGGCGCCGATCGAGCGGGCGATCATGGCCGGGGACGAGAAGACCGGCGTGTCGATCATGCGCCTGGGCGCGGGGCTGGACGACGGTCCCGTAGGCCTGGTCGCCGAGGAGTCGATCGACGCCAGCGACACCTACGGCGGGCTCGCTAAGCGCCTGCAGGCGCTGGGTAGCCCTCTGCTCCTCCGAGCTCTGCGCGAGCCGCTTGAGTTCGTCGCGCAGGACGACCAGGCGGCCACCTACGCGGACAAGATCACCGCCGAGGACCGCCGGCTGGACCCCGCGCGCCCGGCGGTGGAGCTCGAGCGCGTGGTGCGGGCGCTTCACCCGCATATCGGCGCTCGCCTCGAGGCGCCGCACGGGCCGACGCTCGGCGTGGAGTCCAGCCGGGTGGCCCCCGAGGTCGACGCCCCGCCCCCGGCGGGCACCCTGCTCGCCGCCGGGGATCGCCTGCTCCTGGGCTGCACACCGGGAACGCTCGAGCTACTCGAGGTAAAGCCGCCGGGGGCGCGGGCGATGGCGGCGGCCGACTACCTGCGCGGCCACGGCCCTCCCTCGGCGCCCCAGGCTTCCCGGAGCGGGCCGTGAGCCCCGCCGCTCCGCGCGCGAGCGACGCCGGGCGCGGAGGATCGCCGGGCGCGCCGGCGAAGCCGTCGCCCACCCGGCGCTCCACGCCGCCGCCGGTCTCGCCGGCTCGGCGCTGCGCCTACCGCGTGATCCGGCGCGTCTTCGAGCAGGGCGCCTACGCCGATCGGGCCCTGCACGCCACGGCGGCCGGCCTGGCGTCGCGCGAGCGCGCCCAGGCCACCCGGCTTGCCTACGGCGCCGTGCAGCGCCGGGGGACCGTCGACCACCTGGTGGGGCGGCTTACCAGCCGCCCCCTGCAGCGCTTGGACGCCCCGGTGCTGGCCGCCCTGCGCCTGGGGGGCTATGAGCTGCTGTTCTCCGGCGGAGCCGCTCCGCACGCCGCGGTCAACGAAGCGGTGACCCTGAGCGGCTCGGACTCCTCCCACGGATCGGGGCTGGTCAACGCCGTCCTGCGGCGGCTGGCGCGCGAGGGCGGGGCAATGCTCGCCGAGCTCGGTGACGGCACGCCCGAGCAAGCCGCGGTGGCCCATTCGCTGCCTGTCTGGCTGGCGCGGATGTGGTGGCAGGAGCTGGGAGCCGACGAGGCGCGGGCGCTCCTGGGCCGGGTCAACGAGCCGGCCGAATCGGCGCTACGAGCCAACACGTTGCTTCTGGACGCGGGGACGCTCGCCCAACGTCTGCCCGTCGCGTGCCGGCTGGCCCCGGAGCTGGCCGAGGCGGTGGTCGTGGAAGAGCCGTTTGACGCCCACGGCTCGGCGCTGTGGCGGGAGGGAGCGTTCATGCCCCAGTCGCGGGGCTCGATGCTCGCGGCCCGCGCCGTGGCGCCGCGCCCCGGCGAGCGCGTGCTCGACCTGTGCGCGGCTCCAGGAGCCAAGACCACGCACCTCGCCGCGCTGATGGAAGACTTGGGCTCGATCACCGCCGTCGAGCGCCATCCCGCGCGGGCCGGGGGGCTGGCGCGGACCTGCGAGCGGATGGGTGCCACCGCCGTCGAGGTGCACGTGGCCGACGCTGGGGCCTTCAGGGGCGCTGGCTTTGACCGGGTCCTCATCGATCCGCCCTGCTCGGGGCTGGGCACCCTCCAATCGCGCCCCGACCTGCGCTGGCGTGCATCGCCCGAGCGGATCGACGCGCTCGCCGCCGAGCAGGCGCGCATCCTCGCCGCGGCGAGCGAGGCGGTGCGGCCCGGAGGCACGATCGTCTACTCGACGTGCACGCTCGCCGCGGCCGAGAACGAACGCCAGCTCGAGCGCTTCCTGGCCGTGGACCGCCGCTTCTCGGTGCTGGCAACCGGCTCCGACCTGCCGGCGTGGCACCATCCCCACGTGGCCGGTGCCCTGCTGGCGCTTCCCCATCGCCACGGGACCGATGGGTTCTTCGTCGTCCGCCTGGAGCGGGCGCGCTCCCCGGCGCCTCCGCGATCACGTAACCGGCCCACCGCAACGGGTAGGTAAGGAGATGTCGGCACCCGACGACCGCCCGCTGCGCTCCGACGATCCGCCGGTCGACCTGGGGCTGGTGTGCCCCAACTGCGCCGAGCCCTGGCTGCGTCCGACCAACCTGGCCGGGCGCTACCGCTGCGTCTACTGCCTGCATCGCTTCGAGCTGACTTCGGTCTGCCCCAACTGCGGGGAGCACTCGACGATCGTGCGCATGTCCAGCACCGCGATGGTCAAGTGCAATCACTGCGGCGAGAGCATGCTGCAGCCGATCTGACGTGGGGGCTGAGCTCCTCCAGGGCATCCACGTCGCCCCTTCGATCCTGTCGGCCGATTACGCCCGACTGGGCGAGCAGGTGCGCGAGGTGACCGATGCCGGCGCCCGCGTCATCCACGTCGACGTGATGGACGGCCACTTCGTCCCCCCGCTGACGATCGGCCCGCCCGCCGTGTCCGCCCTGCGCGAGCAGGTCTCTGCCGTCGGCGGGATGCTCGAGGTTCATCTCATGGTCGAGCGTCCCGAACGCCACGTGGCCGATTTCGCCCGCGCCGGCGCCGACCTGATCATCGTCCATGCCGAGGCCACCCCCAACGTGCACTACGCGCTGCACAGCGTGCGCGAGTCGGGGGCGGCGGCCGGGCTGGCCATCTGCCCGGCCACGCCGGTGTCGGCGGTGTCGGAGTCCGTGGGGGACACGGCGCTTTTCCTGTGCATGACGGTGGACCCCGGGTGGGGCGGTCAGCCGTTCATCGCCTCGTCGTTGGACAAGATCGCTCGCCTGCGGGACACGATCGGCGCCGGCCCGGCGCTGGAGGTAGACGGCGGCATCGAGACCGAGACCGCCGGCCCCTGCGCCGCGGCCGGCGCGACCCGGTTCGTGGCCGGCTCGGCGATCTTCGCGGCACCCGAGCCCGCGGAGGCCTACCGCGCGATCGTCGAGGCCGTCGGCGCCGCCTGACCCCGGCCGCCGGTCCGCCCGGCGCCCACCCGGTAGACGAGCCACAGGGCGACGGTGAGCGTCGCCGTCGCGCCGCAATAGCCCACCTCGGCTCGCAGCAGGCCGTCTCCCACGACGGGCAGCAACAGCCAGGCGACAAAGCCGGCGGCGCATAGCGCCCACGCGGTGGCCGCGGCTCCCGCCTGACCGCGCGCCAGCGCGGCCTGGTTGAGCGTGCCCGCGCACAGGTGAAATGCCATGCCGGCGCCGACCACGGCGAGCCCCGCCCGCCCGTAGGAGAAGTGCTGGCCGAACAGGTGGCCCATCACGAAGGGCCCCCCCACCAGCAGGGCCAGGGCCACCAGGGCGCCGAAGGCGGCGATCGCCAGCAGGGTGACGCGCACCGCGCGCGCGAACGCGCTCCGGCCCTCGGTGACCTCCAGGCCGGCCAGGTGCGGAAGCAGCGCGGTCTGGATCGACTGGAAGAGCTGCAATGGGGCGCGGGCGATGAGCAGCACGTTGAAGACGATGCCCGCCAGGGCCGCATTACTCGAGGTGGCGTCCACGGTCAGCACCGCGGCGTTCAAGAGCGCCTGCTCGGCGAGCATGATCGCCGCCACCGCGGCGGCGAAGCCGCCGCCGCGGCGCAGCGACAGCGGCTCGCTCGCCTCCTCCTCGACCGCGGCCGCGGCCGGACCCTGGAGCGCCGCGTCGGCGTCGGCGACCGTGGGATGGCGGGGGCCAAGCGCCGGCGTGGTGTGGGCCCCGCGCTCCCGGCCGGCGCGGCGGGCGAACGCCGCCGGTAGGACGACCAGCGAGACGAATGGGCCGGCGGCGATGCCGAGCGCGACCGCGGACTGACCGGAGGCGATGCCCACGGCGACCGCCAGGGCAAAGCAGACACGCGAGGTGGCCTCCATGAACACCAGCGCCCCGTAGAGGCCGAAGTACTTGTGGCCGGCCAGCCACCCCCGGGCGAAGTAGCTCGCCGCGTAGGCCAGGACGCCCACCACCAGCACCCAGTACAGGGTGCGCGATCCGCCGAACACGTCCTGCTCGATGCGGCGGTGCAGCGCCAGCGCCACCGCGAGGAAGGCGAGCGCGAATGCCGCCTCGAGGGCGACGGCGATACGCAGCGGATGCTCCCGGTGCAGGCCGCGGGCGCGGCGCGCGGCGATGGTGCGGGACAGCAGCTGCTCCACCGGCCGGTAGATCACCGAGATGATCACGAACATCACCGACCACAGGAGGTCCAGCCGCTTGGCGGCGACCTCGCCGAGCACGTGGCTGGCCAGCGAGAAGTAGGCGAACGTCAGCAGGCCGGTGGCGGCGATCCCCACGGACAGCACGCGCGCCCCGCGGCCGTAGGAGCCGACGGCGCCGCCTTGACCGGCCGGCGGCGACGGGTCCCCCCGGCGCGGCTCGGGCACCGCTAGAGCCGCACCAGCAGCACGGTCCAGGGCACCGGCGAGCGCGCTTGGACCACCTCTCCATGACGAGCGGCGAGCGCTACGAATGACCGCTTGGACCAGTGGTTGAGGTGTCCGGGCGTGTTGCCCAGCTGCCGGAGATAGGCGCCGCGGGCCAGGTTCAGAGCGCGCCACAGCGGCTCGCGGGGGACCGACAGGAGCAGGTACCGGCGCGCGCAGCGGGCCATCTCGAGCAGCGTCCGCTCTGGCTCGGGCACGTGCTCCAGCACCTCGATGGCGGTGGCCACCTCGAACTCGTCGTCGGCGAAGGGCAGCTGCTCGGCGCTCACCGCCCGGTACTCGAGGTTGGGGGCCTGGCGGCGCTCCCACTCGGCGCGGAGCTTGCCATCGTCGAGGTCGATCCCCACGACGCGCCCCGCGCCCATGTGCGCCGCCCAGCGCTGGGTGAGCACACCCTCGCCGCAGCCCACGTCGAGCAGCGACCCCGGGCGTGCCATGCCCATGAGCTCGTCGAGCGTCGCCTCGAAGCTCCCCATGAGGCGCCGCACGACCGGGTTGGTGGACCCGTACTTGTCGTAGGTGTTGCCGGTGACGACGCCTTCGGCCGAGGCGCTGGACGCGGCGATGCCGCGGCTCATACCCCGAGCGCCTGGCGCTCGCCGCCCTCGGTCGACTGGGGCCGCGTGCCTTCGGCCGCCTGCCCGGTGGCCCGCCCGCTGCCGGCCCCGGTCGTGACCGGAACGCCGGTGTCGCGGGCGCCGGGCTCGTAGTGGGACGGCGCCACCCCGAGCTCGAGCTCGATGCGCCGCACGCGCTCGAAGATCCGCTGCCCCATCAGCCGTTGGGCGCTGAGCAGGTCGCCCACCACGCCCAGGGCGGCGAGCAGCATGGCGGCGTTGAACAGCACGGCCCCGAGGATCAGCGACTGGACGTGACCCTTGCCGTTGCCCTCGATCACGTAGGCGTAGGCGAAGCGTCCCCACACCACCAGGGCAGCCAAGCCGACCACCAGCGCCGCGCTCATGAACACCTTCAGCGGCTCGTACTGGGAGTAGATGCGAAAGACCGCGGTTGCGTTACGCCGCACGTAGCCGCCCATCGAGGGAGCCAGACGCGACGGACGGCTCGGCGCGTTGGTGCGGATCGGGACGTCCTCGACGGCAACCAGCAGCTTGCCCGCCTGGATGATCGTCTCCAGCGTGTAGGTGAAGCGAGAGATCACCAACATCTGGATCGCGGCCTCGCGGTTGTAGGCGCGAAACCCGGAGGTGGTGTCGGGCACCTTGGTGGACGAGGCTTGACGGACCACCCAGGAGCCGAGCCGCTGCAGCCCCTTCTTCAGGGGCGAGAAGTGCTCGAGGTGGGTGATCTCGCGGTCGCCGACGACCATGTCGGCGCGACCGTCGAGAATCGGCGCCACCAGCTTGGGGATATCGGCCGCGTTGTACTGGTTGTCGGCGTCGGTGTTGACCACCACGTCGGCGCCCAGCTTCAGGCTCGCGTCCAGGCCGGCCTGAAAGGCGGCGGCCAGGCCCTTGTTGTTGGACAGGCGCACGACGTGGTCGACCCCGTGGGCGCGGGCGACCTCGATCGTGGCGTCCAAAGAGCCGTCGTCGATCACCAGCCACTCGACGGTGTCAAAGCCCGGCACCTCGCGCGGCAGCTCGGCGAGGGCCACCGGCAGGTGGTCCTGCTCGTCCTTGCACGGGATCTGGATGATCAGCTTCATAGGCGCCATCGTCCGGACCGCATGAGGGAGCGAAGTGCGACGCAGGCGTCCGCGTGGGGGCCCGGACCTGCCGATAGACTGGCCGCCTCAGTATCCCAGAGGACCGGTCGGGCGCCAAGTCGGCCGAGCATGGCGCGGGCCCCGGGTCCCATGCGGGAGCTGCCGATGGAGAGCGCGACGCTTACCCGACCGCGGCCGGGGGCCGGCTGGCTGGCGCGGCTGCAGGCCGTGTCTGCGTCCACCTGGGCCAAGCTGGGCCTCGGGGTCCTGGTGCTCGTGGCGCTGCTCGGGTTCCTGCTCTACCCGACCTATCCCAACTACGACTCCTACTACTACCTGCTGTGGGGTCGGGACCTGCTGCACCTGCACGCGCCCGCGTTCAGGGTCTACCGCGCCCCCACCGAGCACCCGCTGGCCCTCGCCCTGGGCGCGCTGCTGTCGTTGGCCGGTCGCTCCGGGGATCGCCTGTGGGTGGCGATGATCATCGCCTCCTACGTGGCGCTGGTGGCCGGCCTGTACCGGCTCGGTCGCCTGGCGTTCACTCCGCTGGTCGGGGCGGTCGCGGCCATCCTGCTGCTCAGCCGCTTTCAGTTCGCCTTTCTCGCCGCCCGCGGCTACATCGACATTCCCTACCTGGCCCTGGTGGTGTGGGCGGCGGTGCTCGAGCTCGAACGGCGCCGGCGGGGCTGGCCCGTGCTGCTGCTGCTGGCCGGGGCCGGCCTGCTGCGCCCCGAGGCCTGGATGCTCACCGGGCTGTATCTGGTCTGGTGCGCCTGGCCCGAGCCGTGGCCGGCGCGGATCCGGCTCGCTGCGCTGGCGGCCGTCGGTCCCGCGCTGTGGCTGGGAATGGACCTGGCCATCACCGGCGACCCGCTGTACTCGCTGCACTCCACCAGTGGCCTGGCCGCCGACCTCGGACGGGCCACGGGGGTGGGCAACATCCCCCTGGCCACCGTGCAGTTCCTCGAGCGCCTGGACCGCGCTCCGGTGGTGGTCGCCGCGGTGGTGGGCACCGTCCTGGCGTTGGGACTCGCGCCGCGCCGCTGTGTGGTGCCCGGGGCGCTGCTGGCGATCGGGGTGGCCACGTTTTTCATGGTCGGCATCGCCGGCCTGTCGATCATCGACCGCTACCTGCTCGTGCCGTCGCTCATGGTGATGGTCTTCGCCGCCGTGGGGATCGCCGGCTGGACGATGCTCGAGCCGGGCGCCCTGCGCCGGGCCTGGGCCGCGGCGGCGCTGCTGCTCGTGGTCTACGCGACCGGCTACACCGTGCTCAAGGTCAGCCTCGACAACATCGACACCGAGCTCGCCTTTCGCCGCGATTCGCACCGGGCCCTGACGGCCTTGCTCGCCGACACAGCGGTGCGCCGAGCGCTGGCCTGCGGACCGGTCTCCGTGCCCAACCACAAGCTCATCCCCGAGCTGCGCTGGCTCATGGACCGCGGGCCCGACGAGATCGTCGCCCGCAGCGACGCGCGGGCTCGCGCCGATCGCGGCGATCAGGCGCTCGAGCGGCGGCTGGCGAGCGGAATCGCGATCTACCCCACCGGCGACGCGGTCTTTCGCCAGGCGATCGTCGACCCCGGCGACGCGGCCATCGACCAGGTGCCCGCGGCGAGCTTTGACCGCGTGGCCACGACCCAGTATTACGCCGCCTATGCCCACTGCTGACCCCAGGCGGCCCGCTTGAGCACCGCCGTCCTGGAACCCACGGGGCCGCCCGCGGCGGCGACCGACGAGCTCGCGCCCGCCGCCTCTCGCGAGCGCCGGACCTGGTGGTGGCTGGGCCTGGCGGGGGTGCTGGCGCTCGCCCTGATCTTGCGGATCTGGGGCTCGGGCCACGGCCTGCCATGGGCGTACAACGTCGATGAGAACAACCACTTCGTCCCCAAGGCGATCGCGTTCTTCAACGGGGATTGGAACCCCCACTACTTCGACAACCCGCCCGCCTACAGCTACCTGCTAAAGCTCGTCTTCGGGGTGTGGTTCGGCGGCCGCGCCGCGGTGGCGCACGCGTTCGCCACTCACCCGGGCGAGGTCTTCCAGGTCGCCCGGGTCGTCTCCGCGGTGCTGGGCACCCTGGCCGTATGGCTGCTGTACATCGCCGGCGCGCGGCTGATCGATCGGCGCGTGGCGCTGCTCGCCGCCGCGCTGCTGTCGGTGTCCTTCCTGCCCGTCTTCTACTCGCACCTGGCGCTCAACGACGTGCCCACGCTGTTTCCGCTGACGCTCGCGCTGGTGGGCACGGCGGGCGTGCTTCGCTACGGACGGCCGCTCGATTATCTGGTCGCCGGACTGGGCTTGGGGCTGGCCTGCGCGACCAAGTACACCGGGGGAATCGCACTGCTCCCGCTGCTGGCCGCGGCGGGAGCGCAGTTCACCGCGCCCGACGGCCACCGGGCCGCGACGACCGGTCTGGTGCTCGCCGGGGCCACGGCGGTGGTGTGCTTCTTCGCCACCGACCCCTACTCGCTGCTCGACTTCTCGGCCTTTCGCGATGGGCTCGGGCACCAGTCCTCGGTCGCCGACGACGCCGCGGGCAAGCTGGGCATGACCCACAAGAGCGGCGTCGTCTACTACCTGTGGTCACTGACCTGGGGCATGGGCTGGATACCGGCGCTGGCCGCGGTGGGGGGCGCGGTGGCCCTGTGGCGCGACGAGCGCCGGCTGGTCGCGGTGCTGGTCCCGGCTCCCGTGCTGTTCCTGATCTTCATGGGGGCCCAGGGCCGCTACTTCGGTCGCTGGCTGATGCCGATCATCCCGATCGTCTGCCTGCTGGCTGCCTACGCGGCCCTCGAGCTGGCGCGGTGGCTGGCGCGGCTTCGGCCCGCGCTGGCGCCTTCCCTGGCGGTGGCGGGCGCCGCCGCCCTGTGTCTCCAGGGGCTGATCCACTCCGTGCACGCCGACCTGGTCCTGTCGCGCACCGACACCCGGAACCTCACGCGCCAGTGGCTGGTGGACCACGTCCCGGTGGGCTCCAAGCTGGTGATCGAGCCGGTGGTGCCCGACCTGTGGGTGATGGATCCCGGACACCCCTCGCCGGTCACCGACAACGGCTACCGCTGGCAGAAGTTCCCCACCAGCCATACCCAGGTGGCGGCCGACGGCTCGCTATTTCCGGGGGCCGGGCGGTCGGTAAACATCGAGGACTACGAGCGCACGCTGCGCCCCGATCTGATCGCCCTGTATGAGGCCAGCGGCTACTGCTGGGTGATCACCGGGTCGACGCAGGCCGGCCGGGCGGCGGCCAACCCGCGCCGGGTGCCCGGCGCGGTCGCCTACTACCGGGCGCTGGACGGCGGCGAGCAGGCGGCCTTCCGGGCGTCGCCGTTCGGGGGCGACCAGCGAGCGGTGCCGTTCAACTTCGACTTCACCTTCGACTACTACCCGCTGGCCTACCACCGCCCCGGGCCGGTGATGACCGTCTACCGCCTCACCGGCGGGGGCTGCTGAGCGGCCGGGCCGCCGAGCGCCATGCAGGAAGGCGCCGTGCACGAGCGGCGCTCGGCTGGGCCTATTCTCCAGGGCATGCCCGTGCGCACGGACACCGACCGCGTTCACCTGGCGCGCGCCATCGAGCTCGCCCAGCGCGGCTTCGGCCGGGTCAATCCCAACCCCATGGTGGGAGCGGTGGTGGCCCGCGACGGCGACCTGCTCGGCGAGGGCTGGCACGACGAGTTCGGCGGTCCGCACGCCGAGGTCAACGCGATCGCCGCCTGCGGGGACGCCGACCTCGGCGGGGCCACGCTCTACGTGTCACTCGAGCCGTGCTGCCACCAAGGCAAGACGCCGCCCTGCACGCAGGCCATCCTCGACGCTGGCCTCGAGCGGGTGGTGGTGGGCTCCGACGATCCCTCCGAGCGGGCCTCCGGCCGAGGCCTGGGCATTCTCCGCGACGAGGGGGTGGAGGTTGTGCTGGCCGACGGCGAGCTGTGCGCCCGCGCCCGGCTGGTCAACCAGGCGTTTCGCAAGCACGCCCGCACCGGGCGCCCCTGGGTGCTGTTCAAGTCGGCCATGACGCTCGACGGCAAGGTGGCCACCCAGGCGGGCGACTCGCAGTGGATCTCGGGCGAGCCGAGCCGGGAGCTGGCCCATCGCTGGCGCTGCTCGGTCGACGCGGTGGCGGTGGGCATCGGTACCGCGCTGGCCGACGATCCCCAGCTCACCGCTCGGGTCGAGGGGGTGCGGCGCCAGCCGCGACGGGTCGTGTTCGACTCGCTGGGGCGCCTGCCGCTGTCCAGCCGGCTGCTCGAGGCCGCCCCCGAGGTGCCGGTCACCGTGGTGGTCTCGCGGGCGGCGCGCCGCGCCGACATCGGCGCTCTGGAGGCGGCCGGCGCGCAGGTGCTGGTGGCCACCGGTGAGAACGAGTCTGCCCGCGTGCGCTCGGCGCTCGATCAGCTCGGGACGATGGACGTCGCGGCGGTTCTGCTCGAGGGCGGTCCCCACCTGGCGGGCGCGTTTCTGGACGCCGCCCAGATCGACGAGATCCGCCTGTTCTTGGCCCCCCTGGTGGTAGGGGGGCGGGCGGCTCGCGACCCGCTGGAGGGAAAGGGCGTGGACCGCATCTCCCAAGCCCTGCAAGCGCTCACGCTGGAGTGCGAGCGGGTCGGTCAGGACCTGATGATCTCCGCGCGGCTGAGGGAGTGGTGAGGGCGCCCGCGGCGCGCCGGCAGATGTTCACCGGACTGATCGCCGACATGGGGCGCGTCGCCGACGTACAGACGCGGGGCGACGGCGTGCGCCTGACGGTGACCAGTGCGCTCGCGGGCGAGCTCGGCGAGGGAGACTCGGTCGCCGTCGACGGGGTCTGCCTGACCGCCGCCGTCGTGGCGGATGGGGCGTTTGGCGCCGACGTGGTGCGCGAGACGCTGGCCCGCTCGGCGCTGGGGGACTCCCGCGCCGGCGACCCGGTCAACCTCGAGCTGCCGCTGCGGGCCAGCGACCGCCTCGGCGGTCACCTGGTCCAGGGCCACGTCGACGGGGTGGGGACGGTCACCGGCGTGTTCGGCGACGGGCTGGCGCGCACCATCGGCGTGGGCGCCGATCCCGGTCTGCTGCGCTACGTGGTGGCCAAAGGATCGATCGCGGTTCAGGGCGTGAGCCTGACCGTCGCGGCGGTCGACGGGGAGGGCTTTGAGGTCGCGCTGATCCCCGAGACCCTCGAGCGCACGACCCTGGGCGAGCTCGAGCCCGGGGCACGGGTCAACCTCGAGGTCGACGTGCTGGCCAAGTACGTGGAGAAGCTGACCGCGGCCGCGGCGGCACCGGCTGCGCCCTCGGAGACGGCGGCATGAGCTCGGCCCGCGTGCAGAGCCCGTTCTCGACCATCGAGGAGGCGCTCGAAGACATCCGCGAGGGCAGGATGGTCGTGGTCGTCGACGATGCCGATCGCGAGAACGAGGGCGACCTGACGATCGCGGCCCAATTCGTCACCGCCGAGGCGATCAACTTCATGGCCAAGGAAGGGCGCGGGCTGGTCTGCCTGTCGCTCACGCCGGATCGCTGCAACGAGCTCGGGCTCGACCTGATGGCGGCCAAGAACGAGTCCCCGTTCGAAACGCCGTTCACGGTCTCGATCGAGGCCCGGGAGGGCGTCACCACCGGGATCTCCGCCCACGACCGCGCCCACACGATCCAGGTGGCGATCGATCCCGAATCGCGGCCCAGCGATCTCGTCCAGCCCGGTCACGTGTTCCCCCTCAAGGCGCGCCCGGGCGGGGTGCTCGAGCGCGCCGGCCAGACGGAGGCGGCGGTTGACCTGGCCCGGCTGGCGGGGCTGAACCCATCCGGCGTGATCTGCGAAGTGATGAACGACGACGGCACGATGGCGCGGGTGGGAGACCTGGAGTCCTACTGCGCGCGCCACGGGCTGAAGATGGTCACCGTCGCCGACCTGATCGCCTACCGGCGGATCCACGACAAGCTGATCGAGCGCGTCGTGGCCACCCACCTGCCCACTGGCTTCGGCGCTTTCCAGGCGATCGGCTACCGCTCGCTGATCGACGACAAGCACCACGTCGCGCTGGTCAAGGGCGAAGTGGCCGGCCACCCCGACGTGCTCGTGCGGGTGCACTCCGAATGCCTGACCGGCGACGTCTTTCACTCCCTGCGTTGCGACTGCGGCGAGCAGCTCGAGTCCGCCCTGGCCATGATCGAGCGCGCAGGCCAGGGCGTCCTGCTCTATCTGGCCCAGGAAGGGCGCGGCATCGGCCTGCTCAACAAGCTGCGGGCGTACAAGCTCCAGGACGGCGGTCTGGACACCGTCGATGCCAACCTGCGCCTGGGCCTGCCCGCCGACCTGCGCGACTACGGCATCGGCGCCCAGATCCTGGCCGACCTGGGTCTGAGCTCGATCCGCATCCTCACCAACAACCCCAAAAAGATCCGCGGCCTGGAGGGCTACGGCCTATCGGTCACCGCGCAGGTCCCGATCGAGCACCTGCCCAATCCCCACAACGAGCGCTACCTGCGCACCAAGGCCGACCGCATGGGCCACACGCTGCACCACCAGGGCCTCAACGTCGACGCCGAGCTGCGGCACAGCGAGCGCCATTCGGCCGACAGCCGCGCCGAGGGCGCCGCCCGCGACCCCGGCGCGGGCGACCACGACGGCAGGCGCGACGGCGAGGATCCCCCGCCTCGGTGAGCCGGTTCGCGATCGCCGTCGGGCGCTTCTATGAGGACCTGGCCGACCGCCTGGTGGCCGGTGCCCAGGCGGCGTTCGCCGAGGCCGGTGTCGAGCCCGCCGACGTCTACGAGGTCCCGGGAGCGTTCGAGCTCCCGCTGGCGGCGCTGTACGCCGCGCAGTCGGGCCGCTATGCCGGGGTGGCGTGCCTGGGCGCGGTGATTCGCGGCGAGACCGACCACTACGAGTACGTGTGCGCCGAGGCGGCTCGCGGGATCGGCGACGTCGGGCTGCGCACCGGGGTTCCTTGCGCGTTCGGCGTGCTCACCGTGGAGAGCATGGACCAGGCGCTGGCGCGCGCCGGCGGGGACAAGCGCGATCAGGGTCGTTTGGCAGCCGAGGCGGTGGTGACGATGGCCGCGCTGCGCGCTCGGCTGACCCGGTGAGCCTCGGCGGCGCGATCGCCCCCCGGCGCCGCGGCGGCCTCCTGCTACCCTCGCCCGCTATGGCCAAGGTCTGCCACAGCTGTGGACGGGGTCCCGCGTTCGGCCACAGCCGCAGCCACTCGATGGTCGCCACCAAGCGGCGCTTCGATCCCAACCTGCAGAAGGTGCGAGTGCTCGACGCCGGGTCCCCGCGCCGGGTCTACGTCTGCACACGGTGCCTGAAGGCTGGCAAGGTCACCAAGGCGCTCTGAGAACGCGCCGGGAGGTAGATCACGCGCAGGACCGGCGGGCGATGTCGGATCCCAACCTGGTCCGATTTCGCTCGGTGGTCGCCGCCGCCCTGGCCGAGCTCGAAGCGCGCCGCCAGGAGGTCAACGACCTCAATGTGTTCCCGGTCGCCGACGGTGACACGGGCGACAACATGGTGCTCACCCTGCGCGCCGTGCTGGTCGAGCTAGACCGCCTGGCCGGCGGCGGCGATCGCACGATCGACGAGATCGGTCGCGAGGAGATCGTCGAGTCGGTCGCCCGGGCGGCGTTGCTGGGGGCCCGCGGGAACTCCGGGGTGATCCTGTCCCAGTTGATCCGCGGGGCGGCCGAGGAGCTGGCCAGCCGGCCCGGCGAGCTGGTCGATCCCGTGCTCATCGGGGCGGCGCTGGCCAAGGGCTCTGATCGCGCCTACCAGTCGGTGCGGGACCCGGCGGAAGGGACGATCCTCACCGTGGCCCGCGAGATGGCCCACCGCATCGTCACCGAGCTTGCCCATACGCCCGAGGCGCGCCAGTCCGCCTACGGCGATCCGACCGAGCAGAACGAGGCGATCGCCGCCGTGCTCGAGCGGGCGGTCGCCGCCGGGCGCGACTCGGTCGAGCGCACGCCCGACCTGCTGCCGGTGCTGCGCGAGGCCGGCGTGGTCGACGCCGGGGGGCACGCCCTGACCGTAATCTTCGCCGGGATCGTAGCCGCGCTGCGCGGCGCCGAGCCGCCGCCGCTCGAGCGGCGCGCCCCGGCGCGGGTCACCCACCCCGAGCATCAGTCGAGCACATATCGCTTCTGCACCAACTTCGCGGTCACCGGCCACGAGCTGGAGCCGTCGCGCTTTCACGCGCCGCTCGAGACGCTTGGCGACTCGGTGCTGGTGGTCGGCGACGCCGCCACGCTCAAGGTCCATCTCCACACCGACGACCCCGAGACGGCGATGCGGGTGTTCGACGGGGTGGGCGATGTCTCGCGTCTGGACGTCGCCGACATGCGCGCTCAGATCGGGCATCGCGCCGCACGGCTGGCGGGGGAGGAGGACGGTGCCGCTTCGGTGCGTACCCAGTGTGGGGCGCTGGCCGTGGTGGCCGGGGAGGGGATGCGCGAGCTCTACGAGAGCCTCGGCGTGCACGCGCTCGACGGCGGGGCCACCCTGAACCCATCCACCTACGAGCTGCTGGCCGGCATCCACGAGGTGCCCTCCGAGGAGGTAGTGGTCCTTCCCAACAGCCCCAACGTGATCATGGCCGCAGAGCGGGCCGCCGAGCTGTCGGACAAGCGCGTGCGGGTGGTCGCGTCGCGCTCGCCGCAGGCAGGCCTGGCCGTGGCGGTGGCGCTGGACACCACGCGCGAAGCCGAGCACAACGCGAAGGCGATGGAGGCGGCGCTGGGCCGCGTGCGCACCGGGGCGGTGGCGCCGGCGGCGCGCGACGACGGTCAGGGGCGCTTTCGCGAGGGCGAGGCGGTGGGCTTCGTCGACGACGACCTGTGCGCCTGGGGCGCGCCCGAGCCGACGTTGCGCTCGGTACTCGAGGCGCTGGCCGGGGAGGCCGAGCTGGTGACCTGCCTGGCCGGCGACCAGCCGCCGCTTGGGCCCGAGCAGGTGCGCAGCCTGATGCCGGCGGGCGTCGAGCTCGAGTACGCCGCCGGGGGCCAGCCCCGCTACTGGTGGCTGCTGGCGGCCGAGTGAGCCGGGTCGCGCTCCTTCGCTGAACCCGCGGGCGGCGCACGGCAGGGCGGCAACGACCGCGGCGGGGGTCATCATCTCCGGGGCCGCCATGTCTGACACCGCACCCGCAAGCTTCGCGGGCGGGCCGCCAGCGGACCGCGCCGAGCTGCTGGAGGCTCGCGTGCGCTGGCCCCGGCCCTCGCGGCTTGCGCGGCCGCTGCGCACGGGTCGCCGCCGCGCCGACGAGGCGCTGGGCGCGCTCGGCGTTCACTCGGTCGGCGAGCTGCTCGAGCACCTCCCGCGCGACCGCCGCGAGGCCCGCACGGTGGCCAACCTGGGGCGCTCGGAGGCGGCGACCGTGGTGGTGGAGGTGCGCTCGATCCGCTCGCGACCGGTGCGCCGGCGTGGCATGCGCCCGCTGGTCGAGGCCACCGTCGCCGACGAGACCGGGCCGATGAAGGCCACGTTCTTTAACCAGCCGTGGCTGGCCGAGCGCTACCGACCGGGCACCCGGCTGCTCCTGCACGGGCGCTACGAGGGAAAGAATCGCTTCCGGGTCTCCCACCACGCGGTCACCGACGAGCCCCTGGGCGGCGCGGGGGGCGACCCCGAGGGGGAGGGAGACGTGGCCCATTACCCGGCCAGCGAGGGCATCACCTCGACCGAGATCCTGGCCCTGGTGGGTGCCGCGCGCCCGGCCCTGGCCGACGTGGTCGAGCCGCTGCCCGCCAAGGTGAGGGTGGGGCAGGGGCTCGCCGACCGGCCGGCGGCGCTCGCCGCCATGCACTTCGCCGGCCGGCCCGACGACGCCGAGACCGGCCGCCGGCGACTGGCGTTCGAGGAGCTGCTCGTCACCCAGCTGTTGTTCCTGCGTCGGCGCGCGCGGCGCGACGCCGCCGCACGGGCGCCCGCTCTGGACGAGCCGCCGTCGCTCACCGCGCGCTGGCTGCAGCGCGGGCTGCCGTTCGAGCTGACCGCCGATCAGACCCGCGCGCTCGCCGAGCTTCAGGCCGACCTCGGTCGCGATCGGCCCATGCAGCGGCTGCTGATGGGGGAGGTCGGGGCCGGCAAGACGGTGGTGGCCGTCTACGCCATGCTGCGCGCGGCCGAGCACGGCATGCAGGCGGCGCTTATGGCGCCCACCGAGACGCTGGCCGAGCAGCACTTCGGCACCCTCCAGCGGCTGCTGGTGAGCGAAACGATCAGCGCCGCTCTGCTCACCGGGTCCACGCCGGCGGCGCGGCGGGCCGACGTGGTGGGCAAGCTGGCCACCGGCGAGCTATCGCTGGTGGTAGGGACCCATGCGCTGATCGAGGAGGACGTGGCCTTTGACCGCCTGGCGGTGGCCGTCGTCGACGAGCAGCACCGCTTCGGGGTGCGCCAGCGCGCGGCCCTGGACGCCAAGGGGCCCGCCGGCCTGTCCCCGCACGTCCTGCACATGACGGCCACCCCGATCCCGCGCACGCTGGCGCTGCTCAACTACGGCGACCTGGACCAGACCAGCCTGCGCGAGCTGCCGCGCGGACGCCAGCCGGTGGCGACCCACATCGCCGGGGGCGAGGGCGAGCGGGCCCGGGCCTACGAGCGCATTCGCGAGGAGCTGCGCGCCGGGCGCCAGGCGTTCGTGGTCTGTCCCCTGGTGGAGGAGTCCGAGCAGCTGCAGGCGCGGGCGGCCACGGCCGAGTACGAGCGCCTGGCCGGGGGCGAGTTCGCCGACTTTCGGGTCGTGCTACTGCACGGCCAGATGCGGCCGCGGGAGAAGCAGACGGCGATGGCCGCGTTCGCCGAGGGCGGCGCCGACGTGCTGGTGGCCACCTCGGTCATCGAGGTGGGGATCGACGTGCCCAACGCCACCGTGATGCTGGTCGAGAACGCCGAGCGCTACGGCATCTCACAGCTTCACCAGCTGCGGGGGCGGATCGGGCGGGGCGCCCATCGCTCGCTGTGCGTGCTGTTCGGCCCGCGGGAGTCGCGCCGTCTGGAGGCGCTGGCCCAGCACACTGACGGCTTCGAGCTGGCCCAACTCGACCTCGAGCTGCGCAAGGAGGGCGAGCTGGCGGGAACGCGTCAGTCCGGCCTCAACCAGTTCGGGGTGGCCCGGCTGCCCGAGGACGCCGACCTGGTGCGCGCGGCTCGCACCCAGGCCGAGCGCATTGCCGCGCCCGATCCCGAGCTGGTCGAGCCCGAGCACGTGCTGCTGGCCGACGCGCTGGCGCGCGCCTTCGGACCCGAGCAGCTCGAGCCGCTGCCGGCCTGAAGCCGTGCGGATCGTCGCCGGACGCCACCGCGGCCGGCGCCTGCGGGCGCCGGCCGGACAGGCCACCCGACCGACCGCCGACCGGGTGCGCGAGGCGCTGTTCTCGATGCTCGGATCGGTGCACGGGCAACGGGTGCTGGACCTGTTCGCCGGTACCGGCGCGCTGGGGCTGGAGGCGGTCTCCCGCGGGGCCGCCGCGGCCGTATTCGTCGAGCGCTCAGCGCCCGCGCTGGCCGCGCTGGGCGCCAACGTGCAGGCGCTGGGGCTGAATCCGGAGCAGGCCGAGATCCGTGCCCAAACCGTGCGCGCCGCGCTCCGGCGTGCACGCGAGCGCGGCGAAACATACGATCTGGTGCTAGTTGACCCGCCATACGGCCAGGCGAGCGCCCTCGGGGGCGAGCTCTCCGACGCCCTGCCCGCGCTGCTTGGCCCGGGCGCGCGCGTGGTGACCGAGAGCGACCGTCACGCCCCGATCGAGCTCGCGCTGCCCGTCGTCCTGACCCGCCGCTACGGAGACACCGTGATCGCCATCCACCACCCGCCGGGGGATCCGGCCCCCCGATGAGCTCGCCCGACGGACGCCCCAAGACGCGGATCGCGGTCGTCCCCGGCTCCTATGACCCGATCACCAACGGCCACCTGGACATCATCACCCGCACCGCGGGCCTGTACGACGAGGTGGTGGTCGCGGTGGTCAACCTGCCGGTGCGCAAGGGCAAGACGCTGTTCGACGCCGAGGAGCGCCTGCGCTTCATCGAGGAAGCCACCGGCGACCTGTCCAACGTGCGCGCCGAAGCGTTCGACATCCTCGTCGTCGACTTCGCCCGCCGCGTCGGTGCGTCGGCGATCGTCAAGGGTTTGCGGGCGATCTCGGACTTCGAGTACGAGTTCGAGATGAACCAGCTCAACCGCCGCCAGGCCCCGGACATCGAGTCTGTCTACCTGATGGCCGGACCCCAGTACAGTTTCCTTCGCTCCAGCGGAGTCAAGGAGTTGGCTACCTTCGGGGGACAGATCGAGGATCTGGTGCCCGCCAACGTTGCGCAGCGCCTGAAGGAAGAGCTCACACGCTGACGAAAGAGATGATCCGAATATGGACGTCCTCGTACTGATCGACAAGCTCGACGACCTGGTTCACAACGCCAAGCCGGTGCCGCTCACCGACCAGGTGCGCGTGGACAAGGAGGAGATCTACGACATCCTCGATCAGATGCGCGCCACGATCCCCGAGGAGATCAAGCAGGCGCGCTGGATCGTCAAGGAGCGCCAGGAGATGCTGGCCGAGGCCAAGCGCGAGGCCGAGCGCATCGTCAAGGAGGCGCGCGAGGAGCAGAGCCGCCTGATCTCCGAGCAGGAGGTCACCCGCGAGGCCGAACGCGCCGCCGAGGACATCATCGAGGACGCGCGGACCCGCGAGCGCGAGATTCGCCTGGGCGCAGAGGACTACGCCGACGAGATCCTCAACACGCTCGAGGTCAACCTCTCGAAGTTCATCGCCGCGGTCCAGCGCGGCCGCGAGCGCCTGCAGGGACGCGACGAGCCGGCCGAAGTCGCCTAGGCTCAGCCCGCCTCAGCGCACGGCGAAGCCGGTCGCCCCCGAGGGCTCGCACTCGCTGACCTCGACGTGCTCGACGTGGGCGCCCCGCGGCCCGCGCCGGCAGACCTCGACCGTAGCGTCCACCGCCTCGGGCGCGCCCTCGAGCTGGGCCTCGACGCTTCCGTCGGGGCGGTTGGCGACCCAGCCGGCGACCCCTCCGCGCTGCGCGGCGCGGCGCACGGTGTCGCGGAAGAACACACCCTGCACGCGCCCGTGGACGATCACGCGCCGGCACACCTGGCTCACGCCCCGGAACCTAGCGGGCGGGCGCGGTCTTCTCGGAGTCCGGGGGCGCGGCGACCAGCGCCTGGATCTCGGCCAGGCTGGTCTTGACGCCGGCGGCCATCGTCTCGACGATCTCGGCCGCCTTGTCGACCGCCGTCTTTGACGCGGTCAGCTGCTGCTTGATGCGCTGGACCTCGCCCAGCGCCTGGATGGCGCGCTCGGCGCTGGCCCGCACGGCCTCGGCGTCGATGCCCTCGCCACCGCCGTGGCGCATCAGCACGCGGGCGCGGGCCAGGGCGTAGGCGACCTGCAGCTCCAGCGGCGGGCCGTCGTCGGGGTCGTAGGTGACGATCAGCTTGTCGCCGTTGTACTCCCGCAGGGGCCGCATCCGGGCCGGCACCTTGCCGGCGCCGGCGACCACCAGCACGGCGAAGTCGGCGTTGCGCTCGGAGCGGGCACGGTCGAGCTCGCGCAGGGCCTCGGGACGCGAGAGGCGGGAGTTCTTGGCCTCGAAGACGATACGTCCCCGCGGCGGCCCGGCGCAGCCGTCGATGCCCACGACGACGTCGCCGGTCTTGCCGCTCGCTTCCTTTACGTCCCCCACCGCCGCGGCGTCGTCGCCCTGGGCGGCGGCGATCTGCTCGATGGCGTCGGCGACCTCCTCCTCGAAGGTGCGTCCCTTGGCGCTGCCGCGCTCGCGCTCGGCCGCCACCTCCTCGAGCTTCTCGCCCTCGGCGCGCAGGCGCTCGACCTCGAGCCGGGTGGCCTCGAGCTTGTCCACCACCGCGCGCAGCTGCTGGGAGTGGGCGTCGGCGGTCTGCTTGGCCACCGCCAGCTGGACGCGGTGAAACTTGGCCAGCGGGTTCTCCTCGCCCTCGGCCAGGAGCTGGGCGCGCAGCTCGTGCTGCATCTGGGCCGAGACGTCGCGCACGACGTCGCGCACCTTGTGCTGGACGGCGTCGGCCGAGGCGTCGGAGAAGTGGCGCTCCAGGGCGCGGGTCACGTGGCCGGCCTCGGGGCCAAAGGCCTCCTCGAGCTTCTCGTCCAGGCGCTCGGCGACGCGCCGGGCTCGCTCGACGAACTGGGCGTCGAGGTCGCGGGCGGCACGCTCGAACTCGGCCTTGACGAAGTCGGCCTGGGCGCCGGCCTGCTCGCGGTCCAGGACGCGGGCACCGATCTCGATCGCGTCGAGCACGAGCTTTACCGCGTCCGCGCCGGCCTGCTCGCGCTCTGAGGCCAGGCGCACGGCGCACTCGTCTTCGACGACGAGGCTCTCGACGTACAGGCGTCCGGCGCGGGTGCGCACCGAGGCGAGGGGCAGGGGAGTGGCAGCTTCCATGGTGCGTCGATGCTAGGCCTGGCCCCCGACGGATCGACTCGGCGGCGCCGTGCGCCGCCAAAATCGGCGGGCGATTAGCCCGCCCTAGACGGGGAAAGTGCTTGGATACCGGCGCATGCTCGATGCCCTCTCCCACCGTTTGCACGTAACGCGCACGCTCGTGGGAGCGGGGGTATTCGCGCCGTCGCGTCCGGATCGGATGTTCCACGCCCTGCGCGAGATGGCGCGCTGGGGCCCCACCCCGGCGGCGGGCTATACGGTCTCGGCCGCGCGCTACCCCGACGATGAGGCGCTCGTCGACGAGCTCGGCACGCTGACCTTCGCCGAGCTCCACCGCCGCACCAACGGCCTGGCCCACGCGCTGGCCGACCGCGGCATCAACGAGGGCGACGGGGTGGCGATCCTGTGCCGCAACCACCGCGGCTTCGTCGAGGCCACCGTCGCCTGCTCGAAGCTCGGCGCCCACTGCCTGTACCTCAACACCGCGTTCGCCGCCCCCCAGATCACCGACGTGGTGGCGCGGGAGAAGCCGGTGGCGCTGATCTTCGACGAGGAGTTTCAGAACCTGGTCGAGGAGGCGGGCCACCGGCGCAAGCGCTTCATCGCCTGGACCGAGAACGAGGAAAGGCCCTCCGACCCGGTGCTCGAGGACCTGATCGAGGGCGGCGACACCGAGGACGTCGTCCCCCCCTCCGAGCCCGGGCGGGTGATCATCCTCACCTCGGGGACCACCGGTACGCCCAAGGGCGCGAGCCGCTCGCAGCCCGACTCGCTGGACCCGGCCGCCTCCTACCTGTCGCGGATCCCGCTCAAGGCGCGGCAGACGATGATGATCGCCGCCCCCATGTTTCACTCCTGGGGGTTCGCCCACTTCACCCTCGGGCTGGGGCTCGGCGCAAAGCTCGTCCTGCGGCGCAAGTTCGACCCCGAGGAGACCCTTTCGGCCACCGCCCAGCACCAGGCGACGGCGCTGGTGGTGGTGCCGGTCATGCTCCAGCGGATCCTCGAGCTGCCCGAGGAGACGATCGCCCGCTATGACCTGCGCTGCCTGCAGGTGATCGCCGCCAGCGGCTCGGCGCTCCCCGGCGAGCTGGCGCTTCGGGTGATGGACACCTTCGGCGACGTGCTCTACAACCTCTACGGCTCCACCGAGGTGGCGTGGGCGTCAATCGCCACCCCCGAGGACCTGCGCGCCGCCCCCGGCACCGCCGGGCGCCTCCCGCGCGGCACGGTGGTCAAGCTCCTGGATGAGAACGGCCAGGAGGTTCCGGAGGGCGAGACGGGGCGCATCTTCGTGGCCAACGAGATGCTGTTCGAGGGCTACACCGGCGGCGGGGGCAACAAGGAGGTCCTGGGGGGCCTGATGAGCACCGGCGACGTGGGCCACTTCGACTCCGACGGCCGCCTGTTCGTGGATGGCCGCGACGACGAGATGATCGTCTCCGGCGGCGAGAACGTGTTCCCGCGCGAGGTCGAGGACCTGCTCCACAATCTGGACGGGGTGTGCGAGGTGGCGATCATCGGCGTGCCCGACGAGCAGTTCGGCCAGCGCCTGAAGGCATTCATCGTCAAGGACGACGGCGCCAAGCTCTCCGAGTCAGACGTCAAGGAGCACGTCAAGTCAAACCTGGCGCGCTACAAGGTCCCGCGCGAGGTGGAGTTCCTCGACGATCTGCCGCGCAACGCCACCGGCAAGGTGCTAAAGCGCGAGCTGGCCGAGCGCGAGGACGAGGAGGGCGGGGACGGCAAGGGGGACGGCAAGGGCAAGGGCAAGGCCAAGGAGAAGGCCAAGGCCTGAGCCGTCGCGTGCGCCGCGGGGGCCGAGGTGGTTGGGTTTGCCCGCGCGTGGACAGCTTCGCCGGGGGGCGGTAGGGTCGCCCGCGTGCCCCTCGCACGGACGCGACGGCGCCCTCGTCTCAGATCGTCTCGCCCTCCGGGCGCTCGCGCGCGCCGGGCTGTGGCGGCCGGGGTGGCGGTGGCCGCGCTCGCCGCCGCCGGGGCCCAGGACGCCCCCGCCTCGACGACGCTCGGGTCCACGTTCTCGCCGAACACGGGGTGCACGTCCGGCGACACGTTCATCCAGGAGGCCACCCCCGCGGGTGCGCCCAGCTACGCGGCGCCGTTCAGCGGGGTCATCAGCTCCTGGAGCTACCAGGCGACGGCCAACGCGCTCATGACCATGAAGCTCAAGGTCGCGCGCGCAGCCGGGGGCACCAACTACACGACGGTGGGCGAGAGCACGACGCAGACCCCCGCGGCCAACACGACGAACACCTACCCCACGCGGATCGCCGTGCAGGCCGGCGACGTGATCGGCTTCTACCAGACCAATGGAGGCCAACCCAACATCTGCGGCATGGGCGGCCTGACCGCCGCCGACCAGTACGGCATCACGGGCGGCGACCCGGCCCCCGGCACCACGGCCAGCTACCTCACCAACATAACCGTGCGCTACGACGTCTCGGCCCAGCTCGAGCGAGACGCCGACGGCGACGGCTACGGCGACGAGACCCAGGACGTCTGCTTCACCGACCCCTCCACCCAGGGTGCGTGTCCGGCGCCGACGATCGCGGGCACGGCCCAGATCGGCCAGACGCTGACGGGCACTCCGAGCGGGGCGCCGGTCAGCCCGTCCTATCAGTGGCTCGACTGCGACGAGGGCGGCGCGAGCTGCGCGCCGATCGCCGGCGCCACCGCCACCAGCTACGTCGTCGCGTCCTCGGACGCTGGCCACACGCTGCGCTTTCGCAAGACGGCCAGCGACGCCTCGGGCGCCCAGACCACCGACTCGGCCCAGACGGCGGTGGTGCTCTCGCCACCCGGAACGGGGCCGGGACCCCGGCCGATCCCGGTCCCGACGCCCGCGCCGCCTCCGAGCTGCGGCTTCAGCCTGTTGGGCGCGACCGCCAGCAGCGCCGACGGGGGCATCGTGGTGACGCTGCGCCTGCCGGGTGCGGGCGCGCTTGACGTGCTGGGTACCGAGGACAAGCCCAGGGCCTGGGTTGCCCGCCTCCAGCCGGGGCGCAATCGCTTCGCCTATGGGCGCCTGGACCGCCGGGTGCGGGGTGCCGGGCGCGTGCGGATCCGCCTCAGCCCCAACAAGCAGGGGCGCCGTCTGCTCCGGCGCCACCGCGGGCGGGGCTGGGCGCTTCACATCCGGGTGTGGGCCGCCTACACACCGCGGGGTGGGCACGCGTGCGCGAAGGCCCGCAAGGTGCGGGTGCTCAGGCCCCGTTAGCGCCGGCCGGCTCTCCCCGCCGGCTCTCCCCCTCCACGACCAACACGCCGGCGCCGTCATAGCGTCCCGCGCGCAGGTCATTCAGGGCGTCGTTGGCCCGCTCGAGCGGGTAGGGCACGGGGTGTGCCCGGACGTGGGCGCGCGCCGCCAGCGCCAGGAACTCGCGCCCGTCGGCCCGGGTCAGGTTGGCCACCGAGCACAGCGTGCGCTCGCCCCACAGCTCGGCGTAGGGGAAGGAGGGGATGTCGGACATGTGGATCCCGGCGCACACCACCGTCCCCCCCGGGCGCACGGCGCGCAGCGCCGGTCGCACGAGCGCGCCCACCGGGGCGAAGATGATCGCCGCGTCCAGCGGCTCGGGCGGCGCGGCCTCGGCGTCGCCGGCCCACACGGCGCCCAGCTCGAGCGCGAACGCCTGGGTGCGCGAGTCCCCGGCGCGGGTGAACGCGTACACCTCGCGGCCCTCGAAGCGCGCCGCCTGGCACACCAGGTGCGCCGAGGCGCCGAAGCCGTAGAGGCCCAGGCGCCGGGGGTCGCCGGCCCGGCGCAGGGCGCGGTGGCCGATGAGGCCGGCGCACAGCAGCGGCGCCGCCTCGGTGTCGGGAATGTCCTCGGGCAGGGGCAGGCAGAAGTCGGCCGCGGCCACGGCCCGCTCGGCGTAGCCGCCGTCCACGTCGAGCCCGGTGAAGCGCGCCCGGGGGCACAGGTTCTCGCGCCCTGAGCGGCAGTACTCGCATTCCCCGCACGCCCAGGCCAGCCAGGGGACGCCGACGCGGGCGCCGGGCTGGAGCTGGACTCCCGGTCCGGGCTGGACCACGGTCCCGACGATCTGGTGGCCGACCACCAGGGGCAGCGCCGGCGCGGCCAGCTCGCCGTCGACGACGTGTAGATCGGTGCGGCACACGCCGCAGGCCTTGACCGCGACGACCACCTGTCCCGGGCCCGCGGCGGGGTCGGGACGCTGGTCGGCCACCAGCGCCTCTCCCGGGCTATGAAGGGCCATGGCGAGCATGCCTGACCACATGATGGCGGGCGGCCCAGGGCGGTCTACCATCGACGCATGGCGCTCACCGACGACTTCGACCTGGGGGCTCTGGCGCTGGGCCCGGGCGAGGGACGGCGGCTGTCGCTGGACGTCAGACTGGCCCCGTTCGCGCTCGGCGGCCAGACCTACCGCGGCCGCGACGCCAGCCAGCCGGTGGTGCTCGACGTCGCGCGCCTGAGCGGCTCGGGGTACAGCCTGCGTCTGCGACTGTCCGCGCGCATGACCGGGCCGTGCGTGCGGTGCCTGGAGGAGGCCGCTCCGGAGCTGGGCGTCGACGCGCGCGAGGTCGACCAGCCCGGCGGCGGGGAGGAGCTCGACAGCCCGTACGTCCACGACGACGTGCTCGACCTGGCCGGCTGGACCCGCGACGCGGTGTCCCTGGCCCTTCCCACCCAGGTGGTGTGCCGGCCCGAGTGCGCGGGGCTGTGCGCCGTGTGCGGGGCCAACCTCAACCAGGCCGGGCCCGAGCACCGCCACGAGCGTGCGCCCGACCGGCGGTGGGCCAAGCTGTCCGAGCTCCGGTTCGACTAGCCGCCGAGGGCTCCGGCCCGGGCGCGACCCCGCGCCGGGCCGCGCCCGGGAGAAGGTAAGCGCCGCTGCTAGCCTCTTGCCGCCGATGGCCGTCCCCAAGCAGAAGCAGTCGCATGCCCGCACCGCCAAGCGCCGGGCCCAGCACCGGGTGTCCGCGCCCGCGCTGAATGAGTGCCCGCAGTGCCACAGCCCGCGCCGGCCCCATCGCGTGTGCCCGGTGTGCGGCTTCTACTCCGGCCGCGAGGTGGTGGCGCCCTCGGGCGGCGGGCACGACCACGACCACGATCACGACCACGAGTAGGTAGATGGCCGGGGCGCCCGCGCCCGAGACGGTCACCGTCGCCGTCGACGCCAACGGCGCCGACCTCGGGCCGGCCGAGGTCGCCGCCGGCGCCGCCCGCGCCGCCGAGAGCGGCGTGCACGTCCTGCTGTTCGGCCCCGAAGGCGAGATCGGCGACGTGGCGCCCGGCGTGGAGGTGATACCCGCCCCGGTGTCGATCGCCAAGGCGCCCGACCCGGTCCGCGCCGCCCGCTCGACCCCCGAGGCGTCGATCGTGCTCGCCGCGCGTGCCGTCGCCGAGGGTCGCGCCCAGGCGCTGGTGGCCGGCGGCTCGACCGGCACCGCTCTGGCCGCCGGCCTGTTTCACGTCAAGCGGGCCCCGGGGATCTATCGCCCAGCGCTGGCCCTGCCGCTGCCCATCCCGCGCAACCCGGTCACGCTGCTCGACGTGGGGGCCAACACCGAGGTACGGCCCGAGCACCTGGTGCAGTTCGCCTTCATGGGGGCCGCCTTCGTGCGGGCGGTGCTGGGGATCGAGCGCCCGCGCGTGGGACTGCTCTCCAACGGCACCGAGGTGGCGCGCGGCAGCGAACTCGTGCTGGCCGCCCACGCCACCCTGGCCGAGCGGACGGCGGACTCCGACGCGCTGGAGTTCGTGGGCAACGTAGAAGGCGACGGCGTGACCGCCGGTGCCGCCGACGTGGTCGTCTCCGACGGATTCATGGGCAACGTCGCGCTCAAGCTGATCGAGGGGGTGTCCCAGACGATCCTGGACGCGGTACGCGAGGCGGCCCTATCGTCCCCGCGCTCCAAGCTCGGCGGGGCTCTGCTGCGCCCCGCCCTGCGGGGCTTTCGCGCCGAGATCGACCCCGAGGAGCAGGGGGGCGCCTACCTGCTCGGCCTGCGGCGCCTGGGCGTGGTCCCGCACGGGCGCTTCACCCGCCTGGGGATCGGGAGGGCGATCGAGCGGGCGGCCCTGGGCGTGCGCCAGGACGTCGTCGGGCGCACCCACCAGGCGCTGGCGGCGGCCGGCGCCCTGCGGACCCCGCCCGCGGCGCAGGCGGGCGCCGCCCCGGCGGAAGCGGCGACTGCGCGCGGCGTGGTGCCCCCGTCCGGATCTGCGACTAGCGTTTCACCGGCATGACCCGCGAAGAGGTCTTCGCCCTGGTCCAGTCGCACCTGGCCGACGAGCTCGACATCGACCCGGCCCGGATCGACGAGAGCACCCGTTTCAAGGAGGACCTCGAGGCGGACTCGCTCGACCTCTATACGCTGGTGCAGGAGCTCGAAGACTCCTACCGGGTGCGGATCACCGACGAGGAGGCCGCCAGGATCCTGACCGTCGGCCAGGCGATCGACTTCGTCCTCGCCCGCGTGGTCGCCACCTAGCCTTGCCCAGCCGCCGATCCCCTGACCGCTGAAGCTGCTCACGCAACTGCTGGACGAGCTGCCGGAGGACCTCTACCGGCAGGTGTTCACGCACGCTTCTTGGAGCGAGCGCCGCTCGGACTCCTACGCGCGGCTGGCCTTCCTGGGCGACAGCGTGCTCGGCCTGGCGGTGGCCTCGCATCTGTACCCGCGGCTGGAGGCCGAGCGCTACGGCGCCGGTCATCTGACCAAGATCCGCGCCCAGGCGGTCTCGGGCGTCTCCTGCCACGCGGTGGCCGAGCGCCTGGGGGTGCCCGAGCGCCTGGCCGAGGCGGCGCCGGCCCAGGGCCACAACGCCGAGGCGCTCAACACCGAACGGGTGCTGGCGTCGGTGGTCGAAGCGGTGATCGGGGCGTGCTACCTGAACGCGGGCCAGGAGCGGACGGTGGCCGCGGTGGTGGAGGCCTTCGGCCCCGAGATCGAGCGCGCCCTGGAGCACCCGGTGGACTTCAAATCGGCGTTGCAGGAGCGCCTGGCCCGCCGCGGCGAGGTGGTGACCTACGAGGTCGAGCGCGAGCTCGGTCCGCCCCACGACCGCACCTTCGAGGTGACCGCGCTGGTGGACGGGGCCCCCATCGGGCACGGCAGCGGACGCTCCAAGAAGCTGGCCGAGCAGCAGGCGGCGCGCGCCGCCCTGGACACCGCCGAGACCGGGGCATGAGATGCACCTGAAGTCGATCACGGTCAAGGGGTTCAAGTCCTTCCCCGATCGCACCCGCCTGGAGTTCGCCCCCGGGGTGAGCGTGGTGGTGGGACCCAACGGCTCGGGGAAGTCCAACATCACCGACGCCGTGCTGTGGGCGATGGGCGAACAGTCGCCGTTGGCGGTGCGCGGGCAGTCGATGCAGGACGTGATCTTCGGCGGGGGCAAAGGGGTACAGGGCCGCTCCGCGGCCGAGGTCGAGATCGTCCTCGACAACTCCGACCAGACGGTCGACCTGCCCGTGAGCGAGCTCTCGATGCTCCGGCGCCTGGACCGAAACGGCGAGGGCGAGTACCGCATCAACGGGGCCCGCTGTCGCCTGGTGGACGTGCTCGAAGTGCTTTCGGATACCGGGCTGGGACGCGAGAGTCACTCGGTGATCTCCCAGGGCAGGGTGGAGGCGATCGTGACGTCCAAGCCCCGCGACCGGCGCCTGCTGATCGAGGAGGCGGCCGGGCTGGGCAAGCATCGCAAGCGGCGCCGCCGCGCCCAGCTCAAGCTCGAGCGCACCCAGGAGAACCTCGACCGCGCGCTCGACGTCGAACGCGAGGCCCGCGCCCGGCTGCGCCCGCTCAAGCGCCAGGCCGAGGCGGCCGACCTCCACCAGCGCCTGGAGCGCCAGACGCTCGAGGCGCGCTGGGACCTGGCCCGCGACGCGTTGCGTGCGCGCCAGGCCGAGCTGTCGGAGGCCGAATGGGCCGCCGGGGGCGCCCGCGCCGAGCGCGAGAAGGTGGAGCAGGCCCTCGGCGAGATGGCCGCCCGCCGCGAGCACGCCGAGCGCGAGCTCGCCCAGCGCTCCGAACAGCGCGAGCGCCTGGCCGCCCGCGCCTTCGGCGCGCGCGCCGCGCTGAGCGCCCTGGAGCTGCGCCTGGAGCAGGTGCGCTCGTCGGGGCGGGCGCTGTCCGAGCGAGTCGAGCGCCGCTCCGCAGAGCGGGCGCGCCTGCGCGAGCACGGCGACGGCGACGGCCCCGCCCCGGCCGGGCGTCTGGCCGAGCTCGAGGCCCAGCTGGCCGAGCTCGAGGCCCAACGCGAGCACGAGCTCGAGCGCGAGACCGCCGACCTGCGCACCCGCGAGCGCGACGCCGCCGCGCGCGCGCACGTCCTGTCCGGCGAGGCGACGGCGGCCGCGTCCGAGCGCGAGCGCTGCGAGCGCGAGGCGAGCGCCGCGCGCGAGGCGGTGGGCGCCGCCGAGCGCCGCTGGGGTCACGCTCGGCGCGAGGCGGCGGCGCTGGCAGCCGAGCTGGCCGGCGCCAACCAGTTCCTGCGCGCCCACGTCGCCGCGGGGCACGCGCAGGCGCTGAGCGCCCAGCTCGAGGTACAGGCGGGCTGTGAGCTGGCGGTGGCCGCCGTGCTCGACGGGCGCCTCGACGCAGCGCTGGTCGGCGACTGGGACGCCGCCGCCGAGGTGCTCGACCGGGGCGGCTCCGACGGGGCCCGGGTGCTCATGGCCGACGCCCCCGGCCCCGCCGACGCGGGCGCCTCCCCGGCGGCCGACCTCGACCCGCCCCCGACCGCGGACGCCCGGGCCCTGATCGACCTGGTCTCCGGGCCCGAGCCGGCGCTGGGCGTCGCGCGGCGCTTGCTGGGCGGGGCCTGGCTAGTCGAGCGCCTGGAGGACGTGGCCCCCCATTTCCGGGGCACGGCGGTGACCCCCGCCGGGCGGGCCTGGCTGGCCGCCGCCGGCGAGCTGCGCCAGCTGCCGGAGGGGGGCGCCGAGCGGGTGCTCGCCGAGCGCAACCGCCGCGCCGAGCTGCTCGCGGCCCACGAGCGCGCCGCCGGCGCCGAGCACGCGGCCGAGCGCGAGCGCGAGCACGGGGTGGAGGCCAGCCGCCAAGCCGAGCTCGCGCTCGACGCCGCCGACCGCGCCCTGCGTCAGGCCGATCGCGCCCGCGCCGAGGCCGAGGAGGAAGCGCGGCGCGCCGCCTGGCTGATCGAGCAGCGCCGCAGCGCCCCAGCCGAGGGGGCCGGCGCCGTGCGCCGGGCCGAGCTGCGCGGACGGCTCGAAGGCGAGCGCCGCGCGGTCAAGCGCGCGGCCCGCGAGCGCCAAGCGCGGGCCGATCGCGTCGCCGCTCTGGAGCACCTGGTGACCGAGGACCAGGTCCTGGTTGCTCGCGCCCAGGCGCTCGCCGGCACGCTCGAGCGCGCCCTGGCCGGCGCCCGCCAGCGGGCCCAGGGCCTGGACGCCGACCTGGACGCCGACCGCCGCGCCGGCGAGGACGTGGCCGCGCGGCTACGCACGTGCGCCGGAGAGGAGACCCAGCTGCAGGGGACGCTGCGCGAGCGCGGCGAGGAGGTGACCACCGCCGAGGTCGCCGCCCAGCAAGCGCGCGATCACGCCCACGAGGTGGGCGGCGAGCTGGATGAGCTGGCCCAGGCGCTGGGCCTGGAGGCGGAGCCGGCGGCCGAGGAGCTCGACCCCGAGCAGGAGCAGGCGTTGCGCGAGCGCATCGCGCGGCTCGCGCGCCGCCGCGAGGCGCTGGGGCCGGTTAACCCGCTGGCCCAGGACGACTACACCGCTGCCGTCGAGCACGTCGCCGAGCTCGAGACCCAGCGCGCCGACCTGGACACCGCGCTGCGCGAGCTGCGCAACCTGATCCGGGACACCGACCGGCAGATCCGCGAGACGTTCGAGCAGACGTTTGCCGCCGCCGCGGCCAACTTCGAGGAGCTGGTGGCCGAGGTCTTCCCGGGCGGGCGTGGGCGCCTGCGCCTGGTCAGGGAGGACGCCGGGCCACGCCCGGTGCTGGGGGGACAGGCGGCGGGCGACTCCGGGGCCCAGCCGGCATCCGGCCAGGAGGGCGCCGACGCCGAGGCGGCCGCCGAGGCCGAGGCGACCGAGCAGGGACCCGGGGCCGATCCCGATGAGCTGCTGGGGGTGGAGATCGAGGTCACCCCGGCGGGGAAGTCGATGAAGCGCCTGTCGCTGCTCTCGGGGGGCGAGAAGTCGATGACCGCGATCGCCTTCCTGTTCTCGATCTTCCTCGCCCGGCCGTGCCCGTTCTACATCCTCGACGAGGTCGAGGCGGCGCTCGACGACCTGAACCTCGACCGCTTCCTCGGGCTCCTGCGCCGCTACAGCGACCGCGCTCAGTTCATCGTCGTCACCCACCAGAAGCGCACGATGGAGGCGGCCGACTGCCTGTACGGGGTCTCGATGGGCGACGACGGCGTCTCCAAGGTGGTCTCTCGGCGCCTGCCGCGCGAAGGGGCGGCGCCGGCGCTGGCGTCGGCCGGCGCCGCCTGAGCCCGGCGGGCGTGCCCCGCGACTGGTCGGAGCTGTTCGTCACCGGCGAGCCCGCGGCGGACGCTCCGGCGCCCGCGAGCGCCGCGGCCGACGCCGAGCCCCAGCGCCGCCGGTTCCTCGGTCGCCTGCGCGAGAGCCTGTCGCGCACCCGCGAGGCGCTGAGCGGGGAGCTGGCCGCCACCCTGGCCGTTCCGGAGGACGAGGCGGGTTGGGAGCGCCTGGAGGAGGCGCTGGTGATGGCCGACGTAGGGGCCCGGACCACCGCCGAGGTGGTGGGGCGCCTCGAGGCCGAGGCCCAGGGCGGCGGCCTGGAGGGTCGGGCCCTGACCGAGCGCCTGGCCGAGCTGCTGGCCGAGATCGCCCGCGGCGACGACGATCTGATCGACATCACCGCCCGCCCGGCGGTGATCCTGCTGGTGGGGGTAAACGGCACCGGCAAGACGACCACCGCCGGCAAGCTCGCCTACCAGCTGCGCCATCGGCTGGGCAAAAGCGTGCTGCTGGCCGCGGCCGACACCTTCCGCGCCGCCGCCACCGAGCAGCTCGAGGCGTGGGCCCAGCGCGCCCAGTGCCCGGTGGTCACCGGGACCCCGGGCTCGGACCCCGGCGCGGTCGCCTTCGACGCGCTCGCCCAGGCCCGGACGCGCGGCTGTGACGTGGTGCTGATCGACACCGCGGGGCGCCTGCACACCCAGGACGCGCTCATGGACGAGCTGGCCAAGGTCCGCCGGGTGATCGCCAAGCAGGCTCCGGGGGCCCCGCACGAGACGCTGCTGACCGTGGACGCCACCACCGGGCAGAACGGCCTGCGCCAGGCGGCCCTGTTCGCCGAGGCGGTGGGGGTGGGAGGGATCGTGCTGACCAAGCTCGACGGCACCGCCCGGGGCGGCATCGCCCTGGCGATCGCCCGGGAGCTGGGCATTCCGGTCAAGCTGATCGGGGTGGGAGAGGGGCTCGAGGACCTGCGGCCGTTTGATGCCGATGATTTCGCCCGCGCGCTGCTGGAGTAAGCTCGATTTCGTATGGATGCATGGGTTGTCTGGACCCTGGTCGCCTGCGCGCTGGCGGTGGGGGAGATGCTCACGATGGGCTTCTTTCTCGCCCCGTTTGCCGGGGGTGGCGTGGCGGCGGCGATCGCCTCGCTGATCGGGGCGGGCACCACCGGGGCGCTGATCGTCTTCGTCGTCGTGTCGCTGGGGCTGTTCCTGGGGATCCGGCCGCTGGCCCGCCGCCACCGCCGGCTCCCGCCGCGGCTGCGGACCGGGACGGCCGGGTTGATCGGCCAGCGCGCCCTGGTGGTGGAGCGCATCGCCAACGCCGAGGCGGTGGGCTGCGTCAAGATCGACGGCGAGGTGTGGACCGCTCGGGCCTACGACGACGACGAGGTCATGGAGGTCGGGGAGCGCGTGCACGTAATCGAGATCCGGGGCGCCACTGCGCTCGTCGGAAGCTGAGGAGGTGACGGGATGGCCGGGTTGATCGTTCTCGGTGCCCTGGTACTGCTGCTGCTGGTCATCGCCGCACGCACCGTGCGGATCATTCCCCAGGCGCGGGCCGGGATCATCGAGCGTCTGGGGCGCTATCACCGGACGCTAGATCCGGGGGTGGCGCTGGTGGTGCCGTTCGTGGACCGGGTCAGGCCGCTGATCGATCTGCGCGAGCAGGTGGTCACGTTCCAGCCCCAGCCGGTGATCACCGAGGACAACCTGGTGGTGCAGATCGACACCGTCCTGTACTTCACCATCACCGAACCCAAGTCGGTGAGCTATGAGGTGGCCAGCCCGCTGCAGGCGATCGAGCAGCTGACGGTGACCACGCTGCGCAACGTGATCGGCGGCATGACGCTGGAGCAGGCGTTGACCAGCCGCGAGCGGATCAACTCCGAGCTGCGCGTGGTCCTGGACGAGGCTACCGGGAAGTGGGGCATCCGCATCAACCGGGTGGAGATCAAGTCGGTCGACCCGCCGGCCAACGTCCAGGAGGCGATGGAGAAGCAGATGCGCGCCGAGCGCGACCGGCGCGCGGCGATCCTCACCGCCGAGGGCGTAAAGCAGTCCCAGATCCTCACCGCCGAGGGCGAGAAGCAGGCCGCCGTGCTCAAGGCCGAGGGCGCCCGGCAGTCGGCGATCCTGCGCTCCGAAGGTGAGGCCAAGGCGATCTCCACGGTGTTCGAGGCGATCCACCGCGGCAAGCCCGACCCCGAGCTGCTCAGCTACCAGTACCTGCAGATGCTGCCGCGCCTGGCCCAAGGCGACGCCAACAAGGTGTTCGTGATCCCGTCGGAGTACTCGCAGGCGCTGGGGCAACTCGGCCGGGCCTTCGGCGCGGCGGGCAACAGCCCGGCGGGCGAGCCCGGAGAAGATTGACGCCGATCCTCGACGCGGCGCTCGACGCCTACGCCGAGCGCCACACCACCGCGCCCGATCCGGGCCTGGCCGCACTGGTGAAGGAGACGCGTGCGACGCTGGACTCCCCGGGGATGCTCACCGGGGCGGTCGAGGGGCGGCTGCTCGAGACGCTGGTGTTCGCCCTGCAGCCCCGCCTGGTTCTGGACATCGGGACGTTCAGCGGCTACTCGGCGCTGTCGATGGCGGCCGCGCTCGCCCCGGATGGTCGCGTCATCACGTGTGAGGCGTCCGAGCGCCACGCCGAGCTGGCCGCGCGCCACATCGCCGCCAGTCCCCTGGCGGAGCGGATCGAGCTGCGTCTCGGGCCGGCGCTGGAGACGATCGAGGGCCTCGGGGGGCCGTTCGATCTGGTCTTCATCGACGCCGACAAGACGTCCTACCTCGACTACTACGAGGCGGTCCTGCCCAAGCTGTCCGAGCGCGGTCTGATCGTGGCCGACAACACCCTGTGGAGCGGGCGCGTGCTCGAAGCCGACCGCCCGGACGCCGCGCCGGAGACGCGCGCGCTGGCGGCCTTCAACGAGCGCGTGGTGACCGATCCCCGGGTGGTCTGCGTGATGCTCACCGTGCGCGACGGCATCACGCTCATCCGGCGAGCCGGGTGAGGCCGCGCGCGCCGGCTGCTCCCCCGGTGGCATCCGCCGCCGGGCGCGTCGGCGCCTGGATCGTGCTGCTTTGGATCACCGTCGCCCCGGGGATCGGCCTGGCCCTCGGCGGCTGTGGGGGCGCCAAGCCGCACCATCGGTCGGGCCCGCCCGGCCGCTCGCGGCCGCCTCACCAGGGCGCCGGCGAGGAGGGGCGGGGAGGCGCCCGGGGCATCGCTCGAGCCGACCAGATCGCCTACTACCAGCTCGCCACCACCACCGGCTTCCTGTGCGCCAGTGCCGGCACTGCGCGGGTGCCGCACGCCGGGCCCGACCGCGCCCTCGCCCATCTGGCCGGGGCAGCGCGCAGAGCGAGCGCCGTGCACCCCGGCGATGGCGACCTGGCGTCCGCGCGCGCGCTGCTGGTATCCGACCTGCAACGGTGGCGCACGGCCGCCGGCGGGGCGGGCCGGCGTCGCCTCGCCCCCGCGGTCCTCGCCGACTGCGGACGTCTGCAGCGCTCCCTGAACCGCTTCCTGACCCGCCATCGGGGCGGCGGCCTGTCGGGCCAGGTGCCCGACTAGCCGCTTGGGGCGTCCCCACGTGCACGGGCGCCGGCGACCCCCTGCAGACCGAGCTAGGGGACGCGAAAGCGGGCGCGGTTGCCCCGCAGGCGCCGCAGCTCGACGCGTCCCTGGCCGTCGATTGCCTGCGAGAAGGCGACGTAGCGACCACGCGGAAAACGCCCCCGCAGCGAGAGGCTCCACCGCGAGCGTCCCCGGGCTCGCAGGAACTGCGGGTGAGCGCAGCCGGTGGTCCGCCGCATCCGGCCCCGTCGGTTGACAAAGCGGCAGCGCCCACGGACCACACGGGCCACCGCCACCCGGACTTGGGTGATCCGCCCGCAGCGCCCCGGGCGAGCGGTGCCGCGCAGGTGCAGGCGGCGGCGACGCGAGAGCTGGCCGCGGAAGATGCGCGAGGCGGGGGGGCGTCCCGCACACCCGGCGCCGCCCGCTCCCGCGGCGCACCCCAACACGCTCGAGCTCCCGCCCAGCTTGCCGCCGGGCGAGCTCGACCCCACGCCGGTGCTTCCCGGTGGCGACGCCGCGCACAGCCCCTCGGGGTTGGGGGTGCCCGTGGGACCGCCCGAGGGACCGACCACCCGGCGGATCGAGTAGGCGACCTGGTAGTCGGGCGGGACCGTGCTCGGATCGGCGCCGGGGTTGCTCTGCGGTGGATCGTGGTTGGGGGAGAGCAGGGTGTGGTCGCCCAGGGCGGCGTCGGCCGAGGCAAAGCTGGCCACCGCCTCGCCGGGATGGTCGTTGGCGTCCGCCAGCTCGGCCGTCGCCGCGCAGGGATCCATCCGCGGCAGGTCGCACTCGCGCCCGCTGACGTCCAGCCGCACCGGGGCACCGGCCGGGACGAAGAGGTCCACCGTCTGGTTGACGTCAAAGGACTGGCCGTCGTGGACGAAGCCGAGACCGGGCGCCCAGGAGGTGTCGGGCTCGGGCGCGCGGCCGCCCATGAAGTTCCAGTAGCCGTTGGCGTTGAGGTAGAGGTTGTAGCGGCCCACCCCGGGCGGTCCGGCGGCGGTGGGATGCACGGGGTTGGGCTCGGCCAGGGCGTTGTTGACCGTGATGCTCTTGACCGTCAGCCGCAGGTGGGCGGGCGCGACCCCGGCCGAGGACCCCGAGGGGTGCGCCCATCCCACGTAGTAGCGCTGGCCGAACGCGTGCGGGCTGCCGTCGGCCGGTGGGTTGGCGGTCACGGTCACGTCGACCCCGTCGCCGGCCGACGCCACCTGCTCGGTAAAGCCCCTGCCCGTCACCATCTGCTGCTCGCGTAGGGTGAGCTGGGCGTCGGCGGAGGGTCGCGGCGGCGCGGGGATGTGAAACGAGTAGCTGCGCCCCGCGATCGGCTGCAGGTCGTTGGCCGTGTTGTTCACGCACGCCGCGAAGTCGGGGCCGTAGGTCGCTAGCCCGGGGATCGGCGACGGGGCGCCCGGCTGCCCGGGGCCCGCCGCCGAGGCCCGTCCGCTGGCGCACTGCTCCTCGGCGTAGGCGTGCGTGCCGTCGCTGGAGATGAACGCGTCGGTCTCGGTGGCCGCCTGGGGCGAGCTCCACGACGCCGCTCGGGTGACCACCAGCGCCTGCATGGGATGCAGCTCGGTCTGCTCGCCGCGCAGGGTCGGGGGCGGCGGGCCCTCGATCTGGCCGGGAAGGAAGTAGTCGCCGGTGTTCTGCAGCGAGCCCTGGAAGTCCTGCTGGCTGGTGGGCGTCTGGATGCCTTGCCCCCAGTGGCCGCAGTCCCAGATCCACTGCCCCCACAGCGCTATGCGGTCGTGCTCGGCGGGCCAGACGAAGGTGGGCACCGAGCCCGACTCCCATTCGACGTGCAGCTTGGCGAAGTCCTGGTCGCGAGCGAAGTTGCCGTTTCCCTTGCCGCCGTTGGCGCTGGGATCGCCCGCCAACAGGCCCGTGTACGGCGCATCGGGCGCCACGTCGAAGTCCATGTCGTAGCTGTTGTGACCCTCGGGCAGGTCCTCGTCGGCGGTGTGCACGAGCGTCGCGCTGCCCTGGATCTGATGCACGGGGTCGCCGGCGGCCTGGCCGTTGACGAACACCCACTCGGGCGACATGAAGGTCAGCAGGCCGGCCGGGTTGCGCTGACAGCCATCCACCAGGGGCTGGTTGACCGGGTCGGGCCCGGCCTGGGCCGTCGCCGGCGCCGACAGCGCCGCCAGCGCGCTCACTGACGCCAACCCTCGCCGCCACGGCCTCATCCGCGTTCCCCTCTCATTGCTTCACGTCTACTTTACGTCCGCGCCGGCCGCGCGGCGAAAGTCGTCGCCCGGGCGCTGCCAGACTGTGTGTCGGTGTTCGACTCCTTGGCCGACAAGCTGCAGGGCACCCTGTCTGAGCTGCGCGGCCACGGCACGCTCACCGAGGACGACGTCAACCGGGCGATGCGCGAGATTCGGCTGTCCCTGCTGGAGGCCGACGTCAACCTCCGGGTGGTCAAGCAGTTCACCGCCACGGTGCGCGAGCGCTGCCTGGGCGCCCAGGTGGTGGGTCAGCTCAACCCGGGCCAGCAGGTGGTCAAGATCGTCTCCGACGAGCTGACCTCGCTGATGGGTGGCGCCGCCCGCGACCTCAGCTTCTCGCCCCGGCCACCGACCGTGGTCCTGCTCGCCGGCCTGCAGGGCTCGGGTAAGACGACCGTGGCCGCGAAGCTCGCCCGCCACCTACACACCGAGCACCGCTCGTCGGTCGCCCTGGCCGCCTGCGACCTCCAGCGCCCGGCGGCGGTCGAGCAGCTGGTGACCGTCGGAGGCCAGGTGGACGCCGCCGTCTACGAGCAGGGCACCGGGGCGGCTCCGGCCGACGTCGCCCGATGGGCGCTCGAGCGCGCGGTCAGCGAGGGCAAGGACGTGCTCATCGTCGATACCAGCGGCCGGCTGCACGTGGACCGGGAGCTGATGGAGGAGCTCGCCGAGATCCGGCGGACGATCAAGCCCCACGACGTTCTCCTGGTGCTCGACGCGATGACCGGTCAGGACGCCATCAACGTCGCCGAGCAATTCGGCGAGACCGTACGGTTCGACGGCGTGATCCTGACCAAGCTCGACGGCGACGCGCGCGGCGGCGCGGCCCTGTCGGTCAAGGCGGTGACCGGCACCCCGATCGTCTTCGCCTCTACCGGGGAGCGCCTGGAGCAGTTCGAGCGCTTCCACCCCGACCGTATGGCGCAGCGCATCCTGGGCATGGGCGACGTCATGAGCCTGATCGAGAAGGCCGAGCGCCAGTTCGACGAGCGCGAAGCCGAGGAGCTCGAGCACAAGCTCAGGCGCAATGAGTTCACGCTCGAGGACTTCCTCTCCCAGCTGCGCCAGATCCGGCGCATGGGTCCCCTGACCAGCGTGCTGGGCATGCTCCCCGGCATCGGCGCGCAGCTGAAGGGGGCGAAGGTGGACGAGCGCGAGCTCGACCGCATCCAGGCGATCATCCTGTCCATGACCCCCGAGGAGCGCCGCCGCCCGGAGCTGATCAAGGGCTCGCGGCGCCTGCGCATCGCCCGCGGTTCGGGGACCAGCGTGCAGGCGGTCAACCAGCTGGTAAAGCAGTTCGACCAGATGCGCAAGCTCCTGCGCCAGCTGGGCTCGGGCCGTATGCCCGATCTCGGGGCGCTGATGCGCCAGGGGCGCTGAACGCCCCCGCGGCCCCCGACCGACTACCCTGAGCGTCCCGGGCGGGCGCCTCAGCGCGCCTCGCGCCGTAACGAGAACGACGAGGAAAGCCGAGATACGAGTTGGCGGTACGACTTCGCCTGACGCGAGTGGGTGGGCACAAGGATCCGATGTGGCGGGTGGTGGCCGCCGACCAGCGCTCGCCGCGCGACGGCCGGGTGATCGAGACCCTTGGCCACTACAACGCCCGGAGCGAGCCGTCGGCGATCACGCTCGACGAGGAGCGGGTGCGCGCGTGGCTGGCTCGCGGCGCCCAGCCCTCGGCCACGGTGCGCAGGCTGCTGCGCCTGCAGGGCATCCAACTGCCCTCCTGATCGGCGGGATGGACCCGCGAGAGCTGCTCCAGACCCTGGCTCGGCGCCTGGTCGACGCGCCCGAGCGGGTGTCGGTCGAGGAGTTCGAGGAGGACGACGGCACCCTGGTGCTCGAGCTGGCCGTGGCCGAGGACGACTACGGCAAGGTGATCGGTCGTGGCGGGCGCACCGCCCACGCCCTGCGGACCGTGGTCAAGGCGTCGGCGGCCCAGGAGAACCGCCGCGTCGTCGTCGACATCGTCGACTGAGGTCCTGGATGGCTGAGGCGGGCCAGCGGGCGGCGTCGGGCGCTGGACGCGAGCCGACGCTGTTCGCCGGACGGGTCGGCCGCCCGCACGGCCTCGACGGAAGCTTCAGGGTGATCACAGCGCGTGCGTCGCTGCTCGTCCCCGGCGCCGTCGTACAGCTGGGCGAGCGCAGCTGGAGGGTGTCGCGGCGGGCCGGCAGCGACGCCCGGCCGATCCTCCGTCTGGAGGGCTGCGACAGCCGGGAGGCGGCCGCCGCGCTGACCGGGTCCGATCTGCGCGTCTTCGCGCCCGATGCCCCGGCGCTCCCCGAAGGAGAGTGGTGGGCCGAGGAGCTCGAGGGCTGCCGCGTCTACGACGGCGATCGCCTGGTGGGAGTCGTGGAACGCATGCTTGGCCTGCCGTCGTGTGAGGCGCTTGAGGTACGCCGCCCGGAGGGCGGGGAGCTGATCGTGCCGATGGTGCGCGACGCGATCCGCGGCATCGACGTGCCCGCCACGCGTATCGAGGTCGACCTCGAGTTCGTGGAGGGGGAGGGGTGAGGGTCGACGTCTTTACCCTGTTTCCCGAGTGGTTTGAGTGGTTCCTGGGCCAGCGCCACGTGGCCAACGCCCTGGCCCAGGGCCACGAGATCGGCTTCGTCAACCCACGCGAGCACACCCCGCTGCCGGCCGGCCAGGTGGATGACACGCCGTTTGGCGGGGGGGCCGGGATGGTGCTGCGCGTCGACGTGATGGAGGCGGCCCTGCGCGCTCGCTACGGCGGCGACCCGGTGCAGCTGCGCGCCGATCGCCGGGTGATCGCGCTGGCCCCAGGCGGGCGCCTGCTCGACGACGCGCTCGCCGACGAGCTGGCCGGCGAACCGGAGATCGCCCTGCTCTGCGGGCGCTACGAGGGGTTTGACGAGCGCGTGATCGAGTACTACGCCAGCGACGTGGTGTCGATCGGGCGCTATGTCCTGGCGGGTGGCGAGCTTCCCGCGATGGTGCTCTGCGACGCCGTATTGCGCAAGCTGCCGGGCGCTCTGGGGCACGCCGAGTCGGCCCTCGAGGAGTCGTTCAGCCCGGCCCTGGAGGGCGGGCCGGAGTACCCCCACTACACGCGGCCGGCCGAGTTTCGCGGCTGGCGGGTGCCCGAGATCCTGCTCTCGGGACACCACGAGCGGATCCGCCGCTGGCGCCTCGAGCACAGCCGTGAGCGCGGCCGGGGCTAGCGGGGCGTTCGCTACCATTGACGGCGCCCGCCGGCGCCCCCGCGCGCGGCGTTCTTTTTGCCCATGAGCGGTGTCATCGAAAGCCTCGAGCGGGCCCAGCTCCGCCGGATTCCGACCTTCGCCGCCGGCGACCGCGTAAAGGTCCATTTCCAGGTCATCGAGGGGTCGCGGCGCCGGACCCAGGTCTTTGAAGGGGTGGTGATCAAGCGCCAGGGTCACGGGGCGCGCGAGACGTTCACCGTGCGCAAGCAATCCTTCGGGGTGGGCGTTGAGCGTACGTTCCCGGTGCACTCGCCGAAGATCGAGCGCATCGAGGTGGCTGCCCGCGGTGATGTGCGCCGGGCAAAGCTCTACTACCTGCGAAGCCGGGTAGGCAAGCGTGCGCGCGTGCGTGAGCGCAGCTACGCCGGTCCCGAGGAGGCGCTGGAGCCCGGGCTGATCGAGCCACCCGCCGATCCGACCGAGATGGCGGACACGCAGGGCACCCAGGCCGAGGCCGCCCCCGAGACGGCGCCCCCGCCCGAGGACGAAGGCGAGGGCGAGGCCGAAGGCGAGGGCAAGGCCGGAGGCGAGGGCGAGGGCTCCGCCCGGCCGGAGCCCGACCCGGAGCAATCCGCCGAGGGCGAGCCCGAGGCGGCGAGCGAGACACCGGCGGCGACCGGGGGGGATTCCGCCGACGAGCCGCAGCCGTCGGGCGGCCCCGACCGCGTGTGAAGACGAGACGCAAGTCGGGCGTGAGCTCGCTGGTCGAGCTCGTGGTGATCGTCGTCATCGCCTTGCTGCTCGCCTTCGGCATACAGGCGTTCCTGATCAAGCCCTACCGCATCCCCAGCGAGTCGATGGAGCCGACGCTGGACATCGGCCAGAGGGTGCTGGTCAACCGCATCGGAAACCGCTTCTCCGATCCCCACGTGGGCGAGATCGTCGTCTTTCACCCCCCGTCGGGGGCGTCGTCGCAAACCTGCGGCAACTCGCGCCAGGGGCAGGGATCCGATCAGGCGTGCGACACACCCACCAGCGGCCAGTCGTCTCAGAACTTCATCAAGCGCGTGGTGGCAGGCCCCGGCGACACGATCACCATCGTCGATGGTCACGTCATGCGAAACGGCCGCCTGCAGCCCGACGGCTTCACGCGCCCATGCGGCACTAGTCGGGCCTGTAACTTCCGCAACCCGATCACGATCCCCAAGGGCTCCTGGTTCATGATGGGCGACAACCGCGGAGCGTCGGATGACAGTCGCTTCTGGGGGCCGGTCCCCAAGCGCTGGATCATCGGCGGGGCGTTCTTCACCTACTGGCCGCCGGGCAAGATCGGGCCGCTGTAGGCCCAGCCGGGGCGGCCTCTGGGCGGGTTCCCGGAATTTCGGGCGCTTTCACGATCCTTCCGCCCGTCCGCTCGTTCATCATCCGGCGTGCGTGGCCGTCACCCCGACAACCGCCCCCCGCGCTCCCGGCAACGGCAACGCCGGCCGTCGGCTCGGCGCCTGTTCAACTTCGACCGCCGCCTGGGCATCCGGTTCGTGGCCGGCGCCGACGAGGCGGGGCGGGGCTCGCTGGCCGGCCCGCTGGTGGCGGCGGCCGTGCTTTTCGACTACCAGCGTCTGCGGCCGCGCGACGTGCGGGCGCTGGGCGCGCTCAACGACTCAAAGCAGCACACCCCCGAGATGCGCGAGCAGCTCTACCCCGTGGTCCTGCGGATCGCCGCGCGGGTCGCGGTGGCCTCGCGCTGCCCGGAGAGGATCGACGGTCGCGGCCTGCACGTCACCAACCTGCGCGCCCTGCGTGACGCGCTGGAGCGGGTCGCCACCGCGGGCTGCATCTGCCTAGTCGATGGCTTCCGGCTCGCCGACCTGCCGCATCGGCAACGAGCGATCGTCGACGGCGACGCCACCAGCGCGGCGATTGCCGCCGCGTCGATCGTGGCCAAGGTCACCCGCGATCGGTTCATGCACCGCGCCGATGCCCTGCACCCCGGCTGGGACTTCGCGTCGCACGTGGGCTACTCGACCCCCGAGCATCGGGCCGCGATCCAGGGGCGCGGGGTCTCGCCGCTGCACCGCCTCTCCTTCCAGTCGGCCGCCTACCAGCAGCTCGCGCTGTAGACCTCAGAAGGCGCCCTCGACGTGGTCGAGCCGGACTAGCTCCCCGGCGCGGTCGAGCACCACGCCGACGGCGTCAAAGCGCAAGCGATCTCGCACGGGGCGCGGTCCCGGCGCGGCCAGCCACGCGCGGGCCAGCGCGCGTACCTGTGCCTGCTTGGCCGGACCGACGCCCTCCAGCGGCAATGGGCACGGCGCCCGCCGCGTCTTGACCTCGACGAACACCAGCGTGCGGGCGTCGCAGACGATCAGGTCGAGCTCTCCCCATCGGGTGCGCTCGTTACGCGCCACACGGCGATAGCCGAGGCGTTCCAGATGGCGCGCCGCCAGCTCCTCTCCGCGTCGCGCGAGTTCGGCGCGCGAGGGTCCGACCATGCCGCTGACGCTAGGAGGCCACGCCGCGGAAGCCCCGGGCGTGGGTGACCGAATCGTGTCCGCGCGGCGGCTCTTCCGCGCGCGACACGCGACGGTCACACCCCGGCCGCTGATCGGACACAGCCGGCGCCGTCGGCGACCCCGGGGCCGCCTACCTTCGCCCGGTGCTTGCGCGCGCCCGGACGTTCGCCCTCGACGGGCTGGAGTCCACCGGCGTCTCCGTCGAGGTCAATGTCCGCTCGGGACTGCCCGCCTTCCTGATCGTCGGCCTCGGCGACACCGCCGTGCGCGAGGCGCGAGAACGGGTGCGCGCCGCGATCGTCAACTCGGGCTTCGATTTCCCCCCGCGGCGGATCGTGGCGAACCTGGCCCCCGCCCACCTGCGCAAGGAGGGTGCCGGCTTTGACCTGGCGCTCGCCTGCGCAACGCTGGCGGCCAGCGGCCAGCTGGCGACTGCAGCGCTCGACCGCTGGGCGCTGTTCGGCGAGCTATCCCTGACCGGGGAGGTGAGAGCGTGCCCCGGGACGCTGGCCGCGGCCGAGGCGGCGCGCCGGCTGAGGTGTCGGGGTCTGGTGGTGGCGCGCGCGACCGCGCCCGAGGCGGCCCTCGCCGAAGGGCTGCGGGTCGCGGCGGCCACGTCCCTGCGCGAAGTCGTCGCCCTGCTAAGGGGAGCCCCGGCGCCGGCGACAGCGCCCGCCCAGCCGACCTCCTCACCCGCCGAGGAGCCGGATCTGGCCGACGTCCGCGGACAGGAGATGGCCGTGCAGGCGCTGGCGATCGCGGCGGCCGGCGACCACAACCTGTTGATGTATGGCCCTCCGGGCACGGGCAAGACGATGCTCGCCCGTCGCCTGCCCTCGATCCTGCCTCCGCTGAGCCGGGCCGAGGCGCTCGAGGTCACGCGCATCCACGGCATCGCCGGCGAGCACCCGGGAGGGGGCCTGGTGGGGGCGCGTCCGTTTCGCAGCCCCCACCACACGATCTCCGCGGTGGGGTTGGTGGGAGGCGGCGCGCGTAGACGCCCAGGCGAGGCCAGCCTGGCACACCGTGGGGTGCTGTTCCTCGACGAGCTCTCGGAGTTCAGTCGCCCCAGCCTCGAGGCGCTGCGCCAGCCGTTGGAGGACGGCCGGGTGACGATCGTGCGGGGCCAGCGGGCCGTCGCCTACCCGGCGAGCTTCATGCTGGTGGCCGCCACCAACCCCTGCCCGTGCGGCCTGGAGGACGAGATGTGCCGCTGCACCGAGGCCGACTTCGCGCGACACCGCCGTCGCCTGAGCGGTCCGGTCCTGGACCGGATGGATCTCGTGGTGCATGTCGGCCGTCCCAAGCTCGAGCGGCTGCAGGCCGCTCCGAGCATCCATTCCGCCGAGGTCCGCGAGCGGGTGCTGACGGCGCGAGAGCGGCGGTCGGCGCGGCGCCCGGACCCGGTGGGCGCCGCCTGTGGCGGCGACAGGCTGAAGTGGGCCCAGCCCGAGGCGAGGGCTCGGTCGGCGCTGGCCGCCGCCTATGAGCGCGGCGCCCTCAGCGCGCGGGGCCACGATCGCGTGTTGGGGGTGGCCCGCACGATCGCCGACCTCGACGCCAGCCCGGCGGTCAGGCTCGAGCACGTGCTGCAGGCGCTCGCCCTGCGCCAGGACGCCGCGTTCGGCGCCCAACGCGCCGCATGACCGGCGGCCAGCCGTGTTCCGCCTGCCTGGGGCGCAGCCGGACGCTCGCCCGCCTGAGCCCCTACCTGGACCGGGCCGGTCGCGGCGCCGACCGCTTGGTGGCCCTGCTGGGCCTGTCCGACTCCCGCCTGGCGCAACTCGCCGGTCGCGAGGCCGACGGTGGCGATCCCGGCGCAGAGCTCGGCCGCTGCCGCCGGGCCGGCCTCACCGCGATCTGCCGACACCAGGACCTCTACCCCGCCCGCCTGCGCGGACTGGACGCGGCGCCGGCCGTGCTCTACTGCACCGCACCCGGCGGGCGGCTGGGCGACGCCCTGGCCGGGCCTACGATGGCGATCGTCGGCACGCGCTCGGCCTCGGCGCTGGGGCTGGAGACTGCGCGGGCGCTCGGGCGGGGCCTGTCGGCGGCTGGGGTCACGGTGATCAGCGGGATGGCGCTGGGCATCGACGCCGCCGCCCACGCCGGTGCCCTGGAGGCGCCCGGACACACGGTCGCAGTGCTCGCCGGGGGAGCGGAGCGGGCCCACCCGGTCGTGCACCTGGGCCTCTACCGCCGGATCGCCGAGCGCTCGTGCGTGGTGTCAGAGGCGCTGGCCGGCGAGGCGCCACGGCGGTGGCGTTTCGTGGCCCGCAACCGCCTTATCGCCGGGCTCGCCGACGCGGTGATCGTCGTCGAGGCGCCCCCGCGCTCGGGCGCGCTCCTCACCGCCCGCTGGGCCCGCGAGCTGGGACGGCCCCTAGGGGCGGTGCCCGGCCCGGTGAGCGCTCCGCGCGCCGCCGGCGTCAACGCACTGGTTCGTTCTGGAGCCGAGCTGATCCGCGATGCCGAGGATGCCCTGGAGCTGGTGTGCGGCATCGGGGGGCGGCGCGTGCCCTCCCCCGAGGCCCCGGCCGAACTCCCGGGCCTGCTCGGGAGGCTGCTCGCGGCGGTGGCCGAGGGAGCCGCCACGCCGAGCGAGCTGGTGGAGTCGGGCATCGCCCCCGACGAGGTCCTGGCCGGGCTGGCCGAGCTCGAGCTCCGCGGCGCGGTCCGTCGCACGCTGTCGGGCACCTACTTGCCCGCGCTCTAAGCTGCGCGGCCCATGCCCGACTTCCGACCACCGTGCGTCCTCGCGATCGCCGGCTCGGACTCGGGTGGGGGAGCCGGCATCCAGGCCGACCTCAAGGCATTTGCCCGCTGCGGAGTGCACGGCATGACCGCGGTCACCGCGGTCACCGCCCAGAACACGGTCGCCGTCGAGGCCGTGGCGCCGGTCGCCCCGCAGCACATCGTCGCTCAGGTCCGCGCGGTGCAGGCCGACATCGGGGTCGACGCGGTCAAAATCGGCATGCTGGGCAGCGCCGAGACGACGCGGGCGGTCGCCGAAGCCCTGGCCCAGGTCCCCGCCCAGGCGCCGGTGGTCCTCGACCCGGTGATGGTCGCCGAGACCGGCGGTCGTCTACTCGAAGACGACGCCGTGCACGCCCTTCTGACCCTCCTCGTCCCCCGCGCCGACGTGCTCACCCCGAACCTGCCCGAAGCGCGGGCGCTCACCGGGGCCGAGCCCGAGGCCGATGCCCAGACCCTGGCGCGCGCGCTGCACGCTCTGGGGCCGAGGGCGGTGGTCGTCACCGGCGGGCACACGCGCGACGGGACCGACGTGTTCTATGACGGGGAGCGCTGCGTCGCCTTGTCCGGGACGCGCCATCCGGGCGGCGCCACCCACGGGTCCGGGTGCACCCACTCCGCGGCGCTGGCCGCTCACCTGGCCCTGGGCCGGGCGCCCCTGGAAGCGGCGCGCGCGGCGCGCGCGGTGGCGGAGGCGGCGATCCGCGACGGGTTGGTCGGGGTGGGGGCAGGCGCTGGCCCGGTCGACGCGCTGGGTATCGCCCGTCACGCCGCCGCCGGCGCCGCCGATGGCCGGTCCCCCTCGGCGCATTTGCGATAATCGGCGGCGTGAAGCTACTGCGCATGCGCCCAGGTCACGGAGAGGTTCTGCTCGCTGAGGGCGACGTCGAGGTCGCCGAGGAGGAGCGCGCCCTGATCGAGGCGTTCCGCGAGCAGCTCGACGCCGGGATGTGGGCAGCGGTGCCGACGGTGGACAAGGGCGGCCGGCGCGAGGCCGAGCTGGTGCGCAGCTTCGAAGAGGCGCGCCACGCCGACCGGGTGATCTTCTTCCCGCGCGCCGCCGGCGGTCGCTGAGCCGCGATGCTCCTCGCCCTGGGCGCGACTGCGATCGTGATCGTCGCGCTGCTGTGGGAGGTGGCGGCTCCCCGGGTGGTCGCTGCGGCCCGTCAGCGCCGGGCGCGGCGGCGCCGGCTCGACGACGCCGAGTTGTATGACCCCGGCCGCGAGCGCCGGGCCGAGCAGCGGGCCCGCGCCCTGCTGAAGTCCTGCGTCAACGCCGAGGAATGGGCCATGTACCGCGATCTCGGCTTCCTGCGCGTGTGGGGAAAGAGCGTCGCCCCGGTCAGTCGGGGCAGGGGCAGCCGGCTGGGTGCGCCCTACGCCTATCTCATCTACCCCCACAAGCCGATCGTGGCCTACCTGCCGCAGACCTCGACCCTACTGTCGGAGTACTGCATCGAGTTTCTCGACGAGAGCCGGCCCTACGGCAGTCCGCGGCTGCCCGACTCCGACGACGTACTGGCCAAGTGGATGGCGCTCACCGGAGACGAGGAGCGGTTGATCAACAACGCCAACATGCACCTACCCGGTCGCCAGGTCGATCCCAAGCAGGTTCGGCGCGACCTGTGGCGGCTCGGGCGCTGGGAACGCGAGCGCCTGGGGCGGGCGGGGACCTCGCCGCGCGAGGTTAGCGCGCGGTGAACGGGGGCTTCGACCTCAAACACCGCAGCCGCGCGCTCACCGAAGGGCCGGAACGGGCCGTAGCGCGCGCGTACCTCAAGGGCATCGGCTACGACGACGAGGCGCTGGCCAAGCCGATCATCGGGGTGGCCTCGACGTGGATCGAGACGATGCCGTGCAACTTCCACCTGCGCGCGCTGGGGGCCAAGGTCAAGGAGGGCATCCGGGCGGCGGGGGGGACTCCGATGGAGTTCAACACGATCGCGATCTCCGACGGGATCACGATGGGAACCTCGGGAATGAAGACCTCGCTCGTCTCGCGCGAGGTGATCGCCGACTCGATCGAGCTCGTCGGCCGCGCCCACCTGTTCGACGCGATCGTCGCGCTCAGCGGCTGCGACAAGACGATTCCCGGGACGGTGATGGCGCTGGCCCGGCTGAACGTCCCCGGGGTGATGATCTACGGAGGCTCGATCCTACCCGGGCGCTTCCACGGTCACGATGTCACGATCCAAGACGTCTTCGAGGCGGTCGGCAGACACGCGGCGGGCACGATGAACGACGAAGAGCTCCACGAGCTCGAGGGGGCGGCATCCCCGGGCGCGGGCGCGTGCGGGGCGCAGTACACGGCCAACACGATGGCCATGGCGTTCGAGATCCTGGGCATCTCCCCGATGGGCTCGGCGATGGTGCCGGCGGTCGACGCGAGCAAGGCCGACGTCGCGCGCCAGGCCGGAGAGCTGGTGATCGACGTCCTGCGCCGCGGCCTGATGCCCCGGGACATCATCACCCGCCAGGCGCTGGAGAACGCGATCGCCGCGGTCGCCTGCAGTGGCGGCTCCACCAACGGGGTGCTGCACCTGCTGGCGGTAGCCCGCGAGGCCGGCGTGGAGCTGTCGATCGACGACTTCGATCGCATCAGCGAGCGCACGCCGCTGCTGTGCGACCTACGTCCGGGCGGCCAGTACGTCGCGGTCGACCTCTACCACGCGGGCGGCGTGCCCCTGGTGGCCAAGCGCCTGCACGAAGCCGGGGTGCTCCACGACGGCGCCATCACCGTCACCGGACGCAGCGTGGGAGAGCACGCCCGCGAGGCGGTCGAGGCCGACGGTCAGCGCGTCGTGCGCCCGGTCTCGGATCCGCTGAAGCGCACCGGAGGGCTGGCGATCCTGCGCGGATCGCTGGCGCCCGAGGGCTGCGTGGTCAAGCTCGCGGGCCACGAGCGCCGCACGCACACCGGGCCGGCTCGAGTGTTCGAGAGCGAGGAGGACGCGATGGCGGCGGTCACCGCCCAGACGATCGAGCCGGGCGACGTGATCGTCATCCGCAATGAAGGCCCGGCGGGGGGGCCGGGCATGCGCGAGATGCTCGCCGTCACGGCGGCCCTGGTGGGAATCGGGATCGACGACCGGGTGGCGCTACTGACCGACGGGCGCTTCTCGGGGGCCACCCACGGCCTGATGGCCGGCCACGTGGCGCCCGAGGCGGCGCGCGGGGGCCCGATCGGCGCCGTCCGCGACGGCGACCGGATCACCTTCGACGTCGACGCTCGCCGGCTCGACGTCGACCTGGGCGAAGACGAGATCGCCGAGCGCCTGGCCGCCTACCGAGCCCCGGCCAACGGCGACATGACGGGCGCCCTGGCCCGGTATGCACGGGTGGTCTCGAGCGCCGCCGAGGGCGCCGTCACGCTCTGATCAGGCGCCCAGGAACTCGTCGAGCAGCTCGTTGAAGCGGGCCGGGCGCTCGAGCATCGCCACGTGCCCGGTGTCCTGGAGGATGACCTTGCGCGAGTCGGGAATCAGGCGCTCGAACTCGTCGGCGTCGCGCACCGGGACCAGGCGGTCGCGGTCTCCCCAGACGATCAGGGTGGGGCAGGCGATCTTCGACAGGCGCTCACGGATCGGATAGCTGGTCAGGGCGTCGACGGCATCCACGAACCCCGGCTTTCCCGACCCCCGGATCTGCTCGGCGGCCAGAGGCGCCGGGAGCCGCTCGGGGTGGGCGGCCACGAAGGCCAGCAGCGCCCGGCGCAGACGCCGCCGGCGCGCCACCGCGTCCGAGCGGCTGGCGATCCAGGCGGTGTAGAACGCCAACACCTTCTCGGCCCGCCGCAGGGCGGCCAGACCGCGGTCCGAGCGCTGGTTCTCGACCGTCAGCCCGGCGGCCGAGACGAGGACCAGACGCTCGACCCGCTGGGGATAGGCGATCGCCAGCTCGGCGCTGATGAAGCCGCCCATCGAGTTGCCCACCAGGGCCGCGGAATCGATGTCCAGCGCGTCGCAAAGGGCGTCGAGCACGCGCGCGTAGCCGGCGATGGAAATCCTCTCGGCCGGCATCTCGGAGTGACCGAACCCCGGGAGGTCCAGCGCGATCACCCGGTGCCGGTCGGCGAACACGGGCAGTTGCTCGAGCCAGTTCTGCCAGGACCCCGACAGCCCGTGGACGAAGACCACCGGCGGCCCGGCCCCGAGCTCGATCACGTTGACGGGCCGCTCGTGGAGTCGCATCCAGCGCTGGTGCTGGCGCCAGTCGACATCGAGCCACGCCGAGCGGCCCGACGGCCCGTATCCGTCCGAAGCCTCGGGGTGCAAGGGCGCGGTGGCCGGGGGCGCCGTCGCCATCGGCGACTACATTATCTCGGCGTGCGCATCGCCATCGACATCGATTCCACGCTGCACCATTACTGGGACGTGCTCTCGCGGGCGGCCGAGCGGCGCTTCGGGATCTCCCTGCCCTACGAGGAGCAGGTGACATGGGGGATCACCCGCCTGCGGCCCGAGCAGCTCGAGCTGTGCATCGCCGAGACGCACAACGAAGAGAACGTGCTGGCCGGACGCCCGTACCCCAACGCCGTCCAGACGATCGGCCGGTGGCACGGCGCCGGGCATTTCATCCACATCACCAGCCACCGCACGCCGGCCTCCTACCCCGCCACCGAGCACTGGCTGCGGCGGATCGGGCTGCCCTACGACGAGCTCTACTGCTCGCGGGACAAGGTCGCCCGCTGTCGCCAGCTGGAAATCGATGTCTTGATCGACGACAGCCCGCTCAACCTGATGCGGGCCGCCGAGCACGGCATCGTGCCGGCGACCATCGTGCATCCGTGGAATCGCGACCTGTGCGAAGAGGAGGATGTCGTCTTCGGCCGGGATTGGTTTGAGCTGGAGCGCAGGCTGGCGCCGGTGCTAGGAACCGCCTCCTCCACCGGGGATCTCCAGCCGCCACCCGATGACCCGGGCGCCGCGCAGGCCGACCCCGGCCAGGCCCGCAAGCCCGCGTCGACAGAGCCGGGCCTCCACCGCCCCGAATCCGAAGCCCCCGCGCGGGGTGAACGCCGGGCCCAGCGGCGCCGCCGTCAGCCCGGCACCCGCCGGGCGATCGACCGGGCACGGGCCGCCGTGCGCCGCCGCGCCGCCTGACCGCCGCCGCGTCCCCGTTCGGGCCCGCGGCGAGCGGCAGGACGGCCGTCAGAGGCAGGCAGACATTCCCGCGGGGCGAAGACCACGGCCATGAGCGCCCTGCCCGTCTCGCCGGATCCTCCGAGCGTCGAACGCCCCGACGGACGCTGGGAACAGGCGTTGGCCCTGTTCGACGCCGATCTCGGGCGGCGCGGTGCCGCCGAGAAGACGCGGCGCGCCTACGGGCTGGACGCTGGGCAGCTGGCCGAGTGGTGCACATCGATGGGGCTAGACCCCGCCGACGTCTCGGCTCGCGACCTGCGTCGCTATGCCGCTCACCTGTCGGATCGTCGCCTGAGCGCCACCACCACCGCGCGCAAGCTGGCCTCGGTGCGGACCCTGTTTCGCTGCTTGCGCGAGCACGGCTGGGTCGCGCACAACCCGGCCGAGCTGGTGCCCGCGCCCAAGCGCCCGGCCCGCCTGCCGCGCGTGCTCAAGCCCGCCGAGCTCAGCGCCCTGCTCGACCGCATACCGGCGAGCACGCCGCTCGACGTCCGCGACCGGGCCCTGTTCGAGGTCGCCTATGCCTGCGGCCTGCGCGCCGAGGAGCTCGTCGACCTCGAGCTGACCAGCGTGGACTTCGACCGCGAGACCGTCCGGGTGGAGGGCAAGGGCGCCAAGACCCGGCTGGTGCCCATCGGCGAGGAGGCCCTCGCCGCCCTGGGGCGCTACCTGGCGCGGGCCCGCCCCGCCCTGGCCGGCGCCGGGGACGAGAGCGCGCTGTTTTTGTCCAAGTCGGGACGGCGGCTGGGGACCTCTGATGTCCGCCGCCGACTGCGCGTGTGGGCGCGCCGCAGCGGCCTCCCCGGGAGTCCCTCGCCGCACGCCCTGCGCCATTCCTTTGCCACCCACCTGCTCGAGGGAGGCGCGGATTTGCGGGCGATTCAGGAGTTGCTGGGCCACGCCAGCATCTCGACGACCCAGCTCTACACTCGGGTAGAGTCCGCCCGGCTTAGAAAGGCGTACCGGCGCAGTCATCCGCGCGCATAGCGGATCGAGCCGAGCGGACCGGGAGAGGGCCCTGGAAACCAACGTCAAAGCCGTCGAGCTGCGTGATCTCTGGCGCCGCTACAAAGCCAGCGCCGACGAGCGGGCGCGCGAGCGGCTCGTGGTCGCCTACTCGCCGCTGGTCAAGTACGTCGCCGGGCGGATGGCGTCCGGCCTGCCCGCCCACGTCGAGGAGGCCGACCTCATCTCCTACGGGCTGGTGGGTCTGATCTCGGCCATCGAGCGCTTCGATCTGGCCCGCGACATCAAGTTCGAGACCTACGCCATCACGCGCATCAAGGGCGCGATCATCGACGAGCTGCGCTCGATCGACTGGGTGCCGCGCTCGGTGCGGGCCCGCGCCCGGGAGATCGAGCGGATCAACTCCAAGCTCGAGCACGAGCTCCAGCGCGCGCCCACCGACGAGGAGATGGCCTCCGCGCTGGGGATCTCGGTGGGCGAGTTCCAAGACACGCTGTTGCAGATCTCAAACTCGTCGGTGGCGGCGCTGGACGAGCTGTGGACGGTGTCCGACGCCAGCGGAGACCAGGTGTCGCTGCTGGACACCCTGCAGGACCCGGGAGCGCCCGACCCCGCCTACATCCTCGACGCCACCGAGCTCAAGGACCGGATCGCCGACTCGATCGCCCGCCTTCCCGAGCGGGAGAAGCTCGTGATCGCCCTCTACTACTACGAGAACCTGACCCTGCGGGAGATCGGGGAGGTCCTGGGCGTGACCGAGTCGCGGGTATCCCAGCTGCACACCAAGGCCGTCCTGCGCCTGCGCTCACGGCTGCAGAACGACATCGTGCACGACTAGTCCCCGATCACCTCGGCGACCGGCTCGCCCCCGTCGCCGAGGCCTCCTGGCGACCGGCGCTATCCCTTACGTCGCGACCGGTCGGGCGCTAGTGTCCCTGCCGCCCACGCCCAGGAGGAGAGAGCATGCGCAGCAGCCCGGACCGGATTCGCAACGTGGCCTTGGTCGGCCACCGCGGCGCTGGCAAGACCGCGCTGTTTGAGGCGCTCCTCTTCGAGGCCGGCGTGATCAACCGGATCGGCGCGGTGACCGACGGGGGCACGGTGTCCGACGCCGACCCCGACGAACAGTCGCGCCAGATGTCGATCTCGACCACGTTGAACTCGTTCCAGTGGTCCGAGCGCAAGATCAATCTGCTCGACACCCCGGGTGAGCCCAGCTTCGTCGCCGACGCGCTGAGCGCGCTGCGGGTGTGCGAATCCGCGGTCTTCGTCGTCAACGCGGTGATGGGCGTGGAGGTCGGCACCAGCCGCCTGTGGGCGCGGGCGGAGGAGCTCGATCTCGCCCGCATGCTGTTCGTGAACATGCTCGATCGCGAGCGCGCCGACTTCTTCCGCACCCTGGACTCGCTCAAGTCGGCCTTCGGCCAGCACGTGGTGGCGACCGAGATCCCGATCGGCTCCGAGCACGAGATCTCGGGCGTGGTCGACCTGGTCGATATGCGCGCCTACCGCTACGAGGGAGACGGCCGGAGCGCGGCGCGGGAGGAGGACATTCCCCAGGAGCTCGCCGAGCGGGCCCAGGAGTACCGCGAGAAGCTCATGGACGAGGTCTGCGAGGTGTCCGACTCGCTCATGGAGCGCTATCTCGAGGGCGAGGAGATCTCCCATGACGAGATCGTCGGGGCGCTCAAGGAGGGCACCAACCACGGCAACATCTTTCCCGTGGTATGCGGGGTGGCCACCCGCAACCTGGGCACCAACCGGTTGCTCGAGGCGATCGTCGAGGACCTGCCCTCGCCGGTCAAGCACGGGGGCCTGGAGCTCGGCGAGGTCACGCTTGACCCGGTCGAGGACGGCGAGCTGTTCGCCTACGTGTTCAAGACGCGGGCCGACCCGTTCGCCGGCCGCATCAACATGTTCCGGGTCTACCAGGGCGTGATGCGCCACGACACCCAGGTGCTCAACACCCGCGCCCACGCCAAGGAGCGGATCGGTCAGCTGACCGTGTTCGAGGGCAAGGGCACCGAGCCGGCCGAGGAGTTCGGGCCCGGTGACATCGGGGCGGTGGCCAAGCTCAAGGAGACCCGCGCCGGCGACTGGTTGGCCGACCGCGACGAGCCGATCGAGATGCCCCAGATCAAGCTCCCGGGCCCGGTGATGGCCTTCGCCATCGAGCCGCGCTCCAAGGGCGACGAAGACAAGGTGTTCACCGCCCTGCGCCGGCTGCAGGAGGAGGACCCGACGATCGACCTGCACCGCGATCCCCAGACGGGCGAGCAGATCGTGGCCGGCCTGTCGCAGATCCACGTCGAGGTGATCGTCGATCGCCTCAAGTCGCGCTTCGGCGCCGAGGTCAACCTAAAGCCCCCGCGCGTGCCCTACATGGAGACCATCCGCCGGTCGGCCAAGGCGCACGGCCGCCACAAGAAGCAGACCGGCGGCCGCGGCCAGTTCGGCGATTGCCACATCGAGATCGATCCGCTGGGGCTCGACGAAGGCTTTGACTTCGTCAACAAGATCAAGGGCGGCGCGATCCCCAGCTCGTTCATCCCCGCGGTCAGGAAGGGCGTCCAGGAAGCGATGGAGCGCGGGGCGGTCGCCGGCTACCCGGTCAAGGACGTGCGGGTGAGGCTGGTCGACGGCTCCTACCACTCGGTCGACTCCTCCGAGATCGCCTTCAAGCTGGCCGGCACGCAGGCCATGAAGCAGGCGCTGGAGCAGGCGGACCCCGTCCTGCTCGAGCCGATCATGCTGGTCACCCTGACCGTGCCCGAGGACTGCGTGGGCGAGGTCATCGGCGACCTCAACAGCCGCCGCGGGCGCCCCCAGGGGATGGAGCCCGCCGGCGCGATGACCGAGATCAAGGCCGAAGTGCCGATGGCCGAGCTGCTCAGCTACGCGCCGGACCTGCGCTCGATCACCGCGGGACAGGGCGACTACTCGATGGAGCTGCTGCGCTACGAGGAGGTCCCGGGGCACCTGGCCCAGAAGCTCGTGGCGGCCGCCGCCGACGAGCACGCGGCGGCCTGAGCGCCTCGGCCCCCGATCGCCGGGCACCCCGGCCCCGATCGCCGGGCACCCCAGCCCCGGACGGTCGGGCCCAGAGCACGGTCAACGCGGGACCGGGGCCACCGTCCGCGCGGGACCGCGCCGGGGCACTCGTTATGTTGAGGGCCGGCATGGCACGGAGGTCGATCACCACCGGTCAAGGAGCGGCGGCCTGCGACGTGTGCGGGCGCACGCTGCTGCGCGGCGAGCAGGCCGACGTATTCATCAGCGGCGGGTCGCGCCGCGCGGTATGCGAGCTGTGCGTTGCCCGGGCCACCCACGAGGGCTGGATCCGGGAGAGCGTCGACGACTCCCTGGGCGTGCGCCCGCGCCAGGAGGGGCGCGGCTCGGTGCTCGGCCGTCTGCGCCAACGCCGCGGTAACCGGGTCCGCGAGCGGCCGGTGGGCGCGGGCCAGGGGATGGAGGAGGCCCCCGAGGCGCCCGCCGCCGAGGCCGTCGCCGCCGGCGTGCCTCCGCGCGAGCGCCAGGTGCACGCGGTGCCCACCAACGCCGACCTCAAGACGGCCCGCGCTCTGGACGTGTTCAACGCCAGCGAGCACCCGCGCACGGTGGCGGGGGTGATGCGCTCCCTGGGGGCCCCGTTCGTGAGCGTGCGCCCGACCGAGTCCAGCGGCAGCGTGGTCTGCATCCTGGTGGGCTGGGAGCTGTGCTGGTATCGCTACGAGGTCGATCTGGCCGACGAGGCCGCCGGCGTGCGCCTCAGCGGGCAGGGCGACGAGCTGGGAGAGCTCGACCCGGTCGATCGCGACGCCAACGGCGCCGCCGACGAGCAGGGTCTGCTCTACGTCGAGTAGTCACGCGGGCTCGGTAGCATCCGCGCCGATGATCTACTGCGTGGTTCCCGAAGCGCTGGCCGACGAGCTCTACGACAAGCTCACCGCGTACTACGCCGAAGACGACAACGTCAAGGTGATCATCGATCGACGCCGCGAGGAGCGCCGCCGGGGCTCCGAGGCGGGTGACCAGGGCCAACGTCAGGTCCGCGACCGGCGCCGGGCCCGGGTGCCGGGTGAGTTCCCGGCCATCGACGAGCCCGCTCGCTGACGGTTGAAGCTGGTCGTCCACGTCGACGGGGGCGCGCGTGGCAACCCGGGGCCGGCGGCCGCCGCCGCCGTGATCACCCGGCCGGACGGCGAAGCGGTGGAGGAGGTCTCCGAGAGGCTGGGGAAGGCGACCAACAACGTGGCCGAGTACCGGGCCCTGCTGCTCGGGCTGGCGCGGGCGCGGGCGCTGGGAGCTACCGAGGTGGAGGTGGTAAACGACTCCGAGCTGGTGGCCAAGCAGATCAACGGCGATTACAAGGTCAAGCACCCCTCGATGCGGCGGCTTCACCTCGACGCGCGGGCCGCGCTGCGTCAGTTTGACCGCTGGATCGTGCGTACGGTGCCCCGCGAGCAGAACGCCGGGGCGGACGCGCTCGTCAACCAGGTGCTCGATGCCGCCGACGTCTAGCCCAGCGGCCGCGCCGAGTTGGCGATCGCCACTATCTGGGCGTTGGTCAGACCGTCGAGCAGCGTGTTGCTGACCCAGTAGAGCGCGTTGCCCTGCTGCCAGGCGATGGTCTTGATGTGCTGTCCGTCCATCACCTCGCGGTAGGCGCGCCCGCCCACCTGGACCTTACGGGCGTGGGCGATCAGCGGCGGGTCGGTCCAATCCATCCCCGAGAAGCCGTAGTACTCGCCGATCGTCCCCCGCGAGTAGACGACGCGGTAGATGCGGCGGGGGTGGTTGTGCAGGTCGCGCACGACGTAGCGGCGCACCGTCTGCAGGCTGCCCGAGCCCAGGGCGCGGCGCGGCGCGAGCACCGGGAAGGGCAACCCCACCGTGGCGTTGACCAGTGAGTCGTAGCTGCCGGCCGACACCCGCGCCAGGCTCAGGCCGCCGCCCCCGCCCCGCCGGCCTCCCCGGCGCCCGCGGGCGGCGCGGCTGGCCGGCGGCGCCGCCGAGCTCGAGCGGCTGCCGGACAGGAAGTCGCTGACCGTGCGCTGGATGTCCTGCGCACTGGCGGTGACGTAGGACGGGCCCTCCACGGAGCGAAAGTGGACCTGGCGCACGGGGCGGCTGACGGAGAAGGCGGCCAGCTTGAGGATCCGCAGCGTCCCCTGGGTGCCGTGGATGTCGGTGTGGATCGAGTCCCCGGCCGCCCTCTCCAGCTCGTTCTCGTGGTCGAGCAGCTTGCTCACCCCGATCTGCTCCTTGAACTGGCGCACGAAGTCCTGCTGGCGCGCGGCGCGCACGAAGTCCGAGTCGGCGTGGCGAAAGCGCACGTAGTCGAGCGCCTGCTCGTCGCACAGCTTCTGATAGCCGGGCTGGACGTCGATCGAGGCGTAGCCGGCGTTGGGGGGCACGTAGTAGCGACGGTCGATGTCCGCGTAGACGCAGCCCACCGCGTTCACGGCGCGCTTGAAGCCGCCGAAGTTGACGTCGACGATGTGGTTGATCTGGATGCCCAGGAGGCGGCGCACGGTGGCCAGCGCCAGCTTGTCGCCCCCGAAGGTGAACGCGGCGTTGATCTTCTCCGTCCGCGGGCCCTGATGGGGAACGTCGATCGTCACCTTCAGGTCGCGGGGGATCGACAGGATCGAGGTCTGCCCGGTGTCGGGGTCCATGCGCACCAGCATCATCGTGTCCGAGTGGGGCGGCTCGCTGCGGTCGATCCCCTTGGAGCCCGCGCGGCGGTCGGACCCGATCACCATGATCGTCTCGGCTCCGCCCGGATCGCCGGTGCACAGCTCACAGGCGATGCGGTTGCGGGTGGGAAAGACCTTCTGGGAGACGTCGGAGACCTTGAGCAGGGCGGCGGTGGCGGTGGTGGCCGCGGTCATGATCACGATCGCCAGCGCGGCCAGGGCAAAGCGCTTCCACATCCACCGCGCCGAGGCGGTCGGGCCGTCGTCAAGCATCTGGCACGCCCTCCCGGGTCGCATCCGGGCCGGGCCCGCGCTCGGCAGGCAGCATCGGGTCAAGGCTAGCGGCCGGCCCCGGCGCCGCCGCCGGCCGGCCGCGATCGTGCTCCCCGCCCCTCTCAGTCGGGGTCCCACCGGCGCCGCGCTCCCGGCTATGGTGGCCGGCCATGCTGCGCCCGCGAAATCGGGAGTTGCTGGCGCTGGTCCCGGCGGGGCTGCTGGTCACGGGCGGCTTTGCCGCCATCTTCATCCAGTCCTCAAAGCGCCTGTCCGACCTCTCGCTGACCTACGGGCTGGCGTTCCTGGGGCTGTGCGTGATCACCCATCTGGCCATCCGCTTCGTGCTGCCCGACGCCGATCCCTACCTGTTTCCCCTGGCCGCCGTGCTCGCCAGCTTCGGGTTGGTGATCGTCTACCGGATCAGCCCCACCCTGGCCCGCCAGCAGGCCCAGTGGTACGTGCTCGGGTTGGTGCTGTTCGCGGGCACGATCCTGTTCCTGCGCCGCCACGGCCTGGTCGTGCTCGAGCGCTACCGCTACACGATCGCCACCGTGGGGATCGCCATGCTGGTGCTGCCCCGCCTACCCGGGATCGGCGAGCAGGTCAACGGCGCCTACCTGAACATCAAGCTGGGGTCGATCAAGTTCCAGCCCGCCGAGCTGGCCAAGCTCGCGATCGTCATCTTCCTGGCCAGCTACCTGCGCGATACGCGCCAGATCCTGGCCGGCGGGGGACGGCGGATCCTCGGGGTCGAGGTGCCCCCGATGAGGATCACCGGCCCGATGCTCCTGATCTGGGGCGCGGCGATGGGGATGCTGCTGCTCACCCGCGAGCTGGGGACGTCGCTGATGTTCTTCGGCGTGTTCGTCGCCCTGCTCTACGTCGCCCTGGGCCGGGTCCGCTTCCCAGTCATCGGGCTGCTGGTGATCTGGTGGGCCGGCGCGTACTTCATCTCCCAGCACGTGGGGCACGTCCACGAGCGCATCCAGGCCTGGCAGCACCCGTTCGACCCCGTGCTCTACAACAAGGTGGGGGGCAGCTACCAGCTCGCCCAGTCGCTGTTCGCCCAGGCCGACGGCGGACTGCTGGGCACCGGCTTCAACGAGTCGCTGCTGCAGCTGCCCAACGGGCACTTCATCCTCCCCGTGCCCGAGAGCGACTTCATCTACTCGGTGATCACCAACGAGCTCGGGCTGGCCGGGGCCACCGGTCTGTTGCTGTGCTATCTGCTGTTCGTCGCCCGCGGGCTGAAGACCGCGGTGCTGGCGCCCAACTCGTTCGCCAAGCTGCTGGCGGTCGGCCTGAGCTTCATCGTCGCGCTGCAGGTGTTCGTGATCGTGGGCGGCGTGACCCGGGTGATCCCGCTCACCGGTGTGACCATGCCGTTCGTGGCCTACGGCGGCTCCTCGGTGGTCATGAACTTCGTGCTCCTGGGGCTGCTGCTGGCGGTGTCTGACCGCGCCCGGCGCGAGATGGCAAGTGGATAAAGGGCGGCCTGGCGGCCGCCGTGCTCGCCGGCGGCGCCGGGGGATCACCCGGAGGCGGAGACCGACGCCGCGGAATCCGCCGCGCCCGCGGCCAGCAGGTGCCCCCAGCGCTGGCTGCGGCGAAAGGCGTGCAGCGTATGGAACACCGACCAGGCCAGCAACGCCACCAGGAACGGCGCGTCGCTGAGCGCCGCCACGAGCAGGTAGCGGTCGGTGGGGAGGGTCAGCAGGGCGGCCAGGCGCACCACCGCGCGCGCGAGGAAATAGGCCCCCCAGACCACGGTGATCCGCCGCATCGCGCCCCGGAACGTCTGCGAGCCCAGCATGTCGGGCGTGAACGGGTAGACCTCGAGCGCGAACAGAGACGCGAACGGCCGCCTGGTGGCCAGCGAGGCGAGCACGGCGCTCCCCAGCAGCGTGTCGATCGCCACCTCCTGACCGAGGTAGACGGTGGCGTTCTGGGAGGTCAGCCCGACGATCGCCCGGATCGTCACCAGCACCAGCGCCAGTCGCACCACCATCGCCGGTCGCCCGGCGCGCCGCTCGTGCACGAAGACCACGAGCCCGAACAGCGTGGCGGCGCCGATGCCGGCCACCAGCCCCACCAGCTTCCAGGCGACGAAGAAGGTGGCCAGCGGGCCAAAGCCATCGCGCACCAGGCGGGGGCCGGCCCGGCGCACGACGGCCGCCACCCCCAGCGGCGCGTCCGGCAGCCGCTCGTCGGTCTGGTCGTTCACGGGCTGGAGGCTACGCCGTTCACCGCCGCCGTCCGGCGGCGAAGCTCTGGACCGCGGGGGCGACGGCGCGCATGTCCGACCCCAGCGCGGGCAGGTCCTCGGGGCGGTGGGCTTGGGCCGGGGCGTCCTGCTCGGCGGGGGTCTCGCCGGCGGGGTGCAGCGGGTGCACCGAGGCCGCCTCCTCGCGCTCGGCCGGCGGCGTGAGCGCGCGCAGCTCGTGGGCGATCACGTTGATGGTGCCCATGCCCTCGGGGGGGCGCTCGAGCCTGCCCGAGACCAGCACCAGCGGCTCGGCCCGGGCCGCCGAGCGGTGTCGCTCGTACACGCCCGGGGGAAGGATCACGTTGGCCGTCCCGGTCTCGTCCTCGAGCAGTAGGAAGACCACTCCGTGCGCGGTCCCCGGCCGCTGGCGGGCGGTGACCATCCCCGCCACGCAGACCGGGGTCAGATGGGGGAGGTGGGCCAGCTCGGCGCTGGTGGCCACGCCGTCCAGGTGCTCGCGCAGGGCGGCCATCACGTGGTCAGAGACCGTCACCCCGGTGGAGGCGTAGTCGGCGATCAGGCGCTCCCAGCGATCCAGGGTGGGCAGGTGCGGCGCCTGGGGCAGGCCCAGCGGCAGCGCGAGCTGGGTGCCCGCGGGCACCGTGTGCGAGCCGGCGGCCACCCCGGCCTGCCACAGCGCCGAGCGCCGGTCGCCGGCCAGCGCGTCGCACGCCCCCGACCAGGCCAACAGCTCCAGGCCGGCCGCGCCCATGCCCGAGCGGGCGGCCAGGTCGGCCATGTCGCCGAAGGGCCCCCCGGCGTGCCGGGCCGCCACCAGCGCCTCGACCTCCTGGCGGCGGATGCCGCCTATATACCCCAGCCCCATGCGCACCCGGAGGGGCCCCTCACCGCCGCCCGCCACCGTGCACTTGACCGCGGAGGCGTTGACGTCGACGTCCTCGATCGCCAGCCCGCGGCGCTGGGCCTCGTGTACCAGGCTGTCGGAGGGGTAAAAGCCCATCGGCTGCTCGTTGAGCAGGGCGCACAGGAACTCCTGCGGGTAGTGCACGCGCAGCCACGTCGACTGGTAGGCGAGCAGGCCGAACGCGGCGCCGTGGGCCTTGGGAAAGCCAAAGCCGGCGAAGCCCTCGATCATCTTCCACACCCGCTCGGCGGTCGCCTCGTCGGCTCCGCGGTGGCGCGCGGCGCCGGCGATGAAGTCGGACCGGTAGCGCTCGATCGCCGCCAGCGAGCGCCGGCGGCTCATGGCCCGGCGCAGTCCCTCGGCCTGCCCGGGAGAGAAGCCGGCGAAGGCCTGGGCCACCTCCAGCACCTGGTCCTGGAAGATGATCGTGCCCAGCGTGTCGTCCAGCACCTCGCGCAGGCAGGGGTGGGGGTAGGGGACCTGGTAGGCGGGGTCCTCGCGCAGGCGGGCACGGCGCTCGATGTAGGGGTTGACCGCGCCGCCCTGGATCGGCCCGGGCCGGATGATCGCCACCTGGACCGTCAGGTCGTCCAGCGTCGCCGGGCGGGTGCGTCGCAGCGACTGCATCTGGGCCCGACTCTCGATCTGAAAGACGCCGACGGTGTCGGCCTCCTGGATCGTGGCGTAGGTGGCCGGGTCGTCGAAGGGGATCCGAGACAGGTCGATGCGCTGGCCTCGGTGGCGGGCGATGTGCTCGACGCACTCCTCCACCGCCGAGAGCATCCCCAGGCCCAGCAGGTCGATCTTCAAAAAGCCCGCGTCGGCGCAGGAGTCCTTGTCCCACTGGGCGATCTGGCGGCCCTCCATGGCCGCGGGGACCACCGGGCAGCAGTCGATCAGCGGGCGGGTGGCGAGGATCATGCCGCCGGGGTGCTGGGAGAGGTGGCGGGGCAGGCCGTAGACCTCGGCGGCCAGGCGCACGAGCCAGTTCCAGCGGTCCGAACGTCCTGGGGCGCGCTGGCCTTTGCCGGCGGGGCGGGGGGGAGGGGAGCCGCTCAGCGCCGCGTCGATGTCCGCCCGCAGGTCGGCGGCGAACGGGTCGGCCCCGCGGGCGGCGCGCTCGATCTCCCCCGGGGGAAGGCCCAGCACCTTGCCCAGCTCCCGGATCGCCCCCCGCGCGCGAAAGGTGGGAAAGGCGGCGACCAGCGCCGTGCGCTCGCGCCCGTAGCGCTGGTGTACGCGCGGGATCAGCACCTCGCGGATGTCGCGCGGGAAGTCCAGATCGATGTCGGGAAGCTGGGCCAGCTCCTCGTTGAGAAAGCGCCCGAGCAGCAGCCGGTTGGCCACCGGGTCGATGTGCGACAGGCCGGTGAGAAAGCAGACGATCGAGGAGACCGACGAGCCGCGACCCCGCCCCGGGGGCAGCAGCGCGCGGGCCGAGTCGGGCCCGCGCACCTCCACGGCCACCTCGCGGGCGAGCTCGAGCATGTCGTGGTGAAGCAAGAAGAAGCCGGCCAGCCCCAGCTTGTCGATCACCCGCAGCTCCTCGTGCAGCCGGGCCTCGGCCTCGGCCCGGTGGGTGGCGGACACGCCCGGCGGGGGAGCGCCGACGGGCCGGTCTCGCCGGCGGGGGTAGCGCTCGCCCAGGCGGGCCCAGCACAACTCGCCCAGCCGGCGCAGCGCGCCGGCATCCTCGGCGCCGGGATAGCGGTAGCCGAGGTCGGCCGTGAGATCGAAGTGCAGCATCTCGGCCACGCGGGCGGTCTCGGCCACCGCCTCGGGGTGGTCGGCGAAGCGGGCGGCCATGGCCGCCGGCGAGCACAGCACGTGGGAATGGTTGCCCCGCCGCAGCGGCTCGGAGGCCTCCAGCGTGCAGTGGTGGCGCAGGGCCACGAAGGCGTCCTGGAGCTCGGCCCGGCAGCGGTGGTGGGCGTGGACGTTGCCGGTGGCCACGCAGGCCACCCCTAGGCGACCGGCCAGGCGCACCAGCGCCCGGTTGCGGGCGCGGTCGTGACGGGCGAACGGGCGCTGGAGCTCGACCCGCAGTCGCTGGGCGCCAAACGCCTCCCGCAGGCGGGCGGCGGTGGCCTCGTCGTGCACGCCGCGCTCGGCGCACCCGGTCAGGCACACCAGCCCCGCGGAGTGCTCGAGCACCGCCTCGAGCGCCACCGCGGTGGGGGGCGGAGCGGGATCGCGGTCGTGCGCGTGGACCAGGGTGAGCAGCCGACACAGGTTGCTCCACCCCTGGGCGTCGGCCACCAGCAGCGTCAGGTGGCCCCCATCGAGCAGGTCGACCTCGGCGCCATGGATTGCCCGCAGTCCCAGACCGTCGGCGGCGTGGGCGAACTCCATCGAGCCGCACACCCCGTTGTGGTCGGTCAGCGCCAGCGCCCCGTAGCCGAGCTGGATGGCGGCGGCGACCAGCTCCTCGGGCAGCGAGGCGCCGTCCAGGAACGAATAGGCCGAATGGCAGTGCAGCTCGACGTACACGGCTTCAGCGCTGGGAGAACCAGCGCCCGGTCTGCAGGTCACAAAAGACGACGACGTCGGCGCCGGCGGCGGTGACCGCTTCCCAGTAGCGTCGGCGCAGCGGGCGCTCGGTCCACCAGCGGTCCTCGACCAGCCAGGACTCGCGCAGCGCGTGCACGGGCTTGCCTCCTATCCGTTGGGGGGCGCCCCTCGGGCCGGGGACGACGCGGACGGGGCGGGGGAGGTTGAGCGCGGTGGTCTTCATGTCCTCTGGTCCTCCTGGTCCTCCTGGTCCTCCTGGTCCTAGGCCTGAAACGGCGCCAGCACGGCGCGGCGCTCGGGCACCCGCGAGCCGGGCTCCACGCACACCACCCGCAGGGCGGCGCGTTCGCCCGCCGCCGCCCGCGTCTGGCGCACCGCCTCGCGCAGGCGGGCCTGGCGCCGGGCGATCGGCTCCGACAGCAGGGTGCGCTGATCGCCCCCGGCGGGCCCGAAGCGTTCGACCTCCAGGCGCAACTGCTCGGCGGGCGCGGGCAGCAGTGCCAGGCGCGGGGCCAGGGCCAGCCGCAGGCGCTCGGGGTCGGCGAGCGCCTCGCGCAGCGCGACGCGCTCGCGCCAGGTGCCGCCGCTGGCCAGCGTGGCCGAGAGCACCACCGTGCGCAGCGTGCGCCCGCGACGCTCGGCGCCCGCCAGGAGCTGGTCGATCAGGGCTCCGAGCGCCCGCTCGAGCGCCGGCCCGTCCGCCGACTCGGCCAGCTCCAGCGAGCGGCTCACCCGCTCGGTCGCCCGGCGGGGCCGAGGCGGATCGTCTTCGCCGCAGGCCAGGCGATGGGCCAGCGCCCCGGCGGCGCCGAAGCGGTCGGTCAGCGCCGGGCGCTCCAGCGCGGCCAGGCGGCCCAGCGTGCGGATGCCCAGACGCTCCAGCGGGGCGACCAGCTCGCGGGTGCCCGCGCGCAAGCGAAGCAGCGAAACCGGCTCGGGGCGCAGGAAGTGGCGTGCGGCGGCCCGTCCGCCGGTGACGGTCACCGCCCGCCGTGGCCGGGCGCGGCGGGCGGCGGCCAGTGCGCAGAAACGGGTGGGGGCGACGCCCAGGCGTGCGGGATGCTCGAGCGCTCCGCGCACGGCGCCCAGCATGCGCTGCTCTGAGCCGGCGTAGAGCCCCAGCAGGGTGCCTCCGTCAAAGCTGGCGACGCCGGCGTGCTCGGTTTCGACCGCGGCGCCGACCCCCTCCAGCGAGCGCAATACCGCCTCCCAGGCGTCGCCCACCCGCTGGGGATCGGGAGCTACCAGCGCCAGTCGCGGACAGCGGGCCAGCGCCTCGCCCAGCGCCATCCCGGGACGCACGCCGTCGGCCTCCGCCGCCCCCGATACCTCGCCCACGACCTGGGCGTTGCCGGGCTGGGGGGCCAGCGCCAGAGGACCCGCCATCGCCGCCCGCCCACCCGCCGCCACGGCGAGTTCGAAGCGGGGGATCCAGGCGCAGACGATCATACGAACACATGTTCGCACGAGCGGGGCCGGAGGGCAAGGGGTGAACGAGGCCCGGCCTCCAAGGCGATTGCGCCCCCTCGTCGCCACCGGTTATGGTCCTTCGCGGCAGGGGCACGCATGCCCTCGAGCGACCCCTCACCCGCTTCTCCCTCCCGATTCCGGCCCGCGCCGCTGCTGGCGTGCGTCGCGCTGCTGGCCGCCGTCGCGCTGCTGGCGCTGGATCTCGGCTCGGCGGCGGCCAAGAAGCCGCGCCGTCCGCCCTTCGGTGACCACGCCCGTCAGGCCTACAACATCCTCGCGCCGGGCGAGTTCGGCAACGTGCCCCCGACCCGCAACTCCACCGACCAGGGCAGCCTCTACGACGCGCTGACCCCGCTGCAGGGCAACGTCACCGCCGGCGACCTGCAACGGCTGTTCAAGTCCGAGCGCTTCGGTGTCTCGGGTCGTGGCACCCGCAAGGAGGCCACGGGCCGCAAGGGGCTGCGGATCGTGCGCGACGCCTTCGACGTTCCCCACGTGTTCGGGCGCACGCGCGACGACGTCAGCTTCGGCGCCGGCTGGGTGGCGGCCGAGGACCGCGGGCTGCTGCTGCAGCAGGGGCGCGGTCCGGGCTACGTCTCGGCGCTCAGCGTGCCCGGGGTCGACGCCTTCGGCCTGATCGTAAACCTGCAGACGTTCATCCCCAGCCCCCAGGCCCAGGCCTATGTTGGCGGCCAGGCCAGGGTGCTCCAGGGCAGCGCCAAGGGCCGGCGCGTGCTGCGCGACTTTCGCGCCTGGGTGGACGGGATCAACGCCTACTACCGCGCCCGCGTGCCCGCCGCCAGCCGGCCGGCGCCCTTTACGCTCGCGGACGCGTTCGGCATCTTCAGCTTCATCGGCTCGATCTTCGGCAACGGCGGCGGTGACGAGGTGCGCAGCGCCGACCTGCTCGCCGGGCTACAGAACCGGCTCGGCGCGACGGCGGGCGCGGGGGTGTGGCACGACCTGCGCGAGTCCAACGACCCCGAGGCTCCCACCTCGGCCCCTGCCCCCTTCGACTACCACTCCGATCCGGGCGGGCCGACGGCGGGATCGCCGGTGATCGACGCCGGCTCGATCAGCCCGATGGGCAAGAGCGCCGCCCGTACGCTGGCGTCCTCGCGCCAGCGGATGTCAAACGCCCTGCTCATCGCCGCGCGGCGCTCGGCCTCCCGGCATCCGTTGGCGGTGATGGGGCCGCAGCTGGGCTATTACTACCCCGAGATCGTCATGGAGGCCGACCTGCACGGCGGCGGCATCGACGCCCGCGGCGCCGTCGCCCCGGTCGCCCCCTACGTACTCATCGGCCGGGCCAAGCGCTACGCCTGGAGCCTGACCAGCGCGTCGAACGACAACACCGACCAGTTCCTCGAGCAGTTGTGCAACCCCGACGGCTCTCCCGCCACCAGCAGCTCGACCTCGTACATGTACAAGGGGCGCTGCACGCCGATGACCAGCTTCGACGCCGGCCTGCTCAAGGGCTCGAGCGGGCAGCCCGACCGCGAGCTGACCTTCATGCAGACCGTCCACGGGCCGGTCTCGGGGACGGTCACCGTTGCCGGAGCGCCCTACGCGATCGCCACCGACCGCGCCACGCGCGGGCGTGAGCCGGCCAGTGCGCTCGCCCTGGCCGATCTCAATGCCAATCACGCCACCGGGCCCACGAGCTTCTTCCGGGTCGCCAACGAGTTCGAGACCACCTTCAACTGGCACTACGCCGACCAGCGCAACATCGCCTACTTCTCCTCTGGACGCCTGCCGGTACGCGCTCCGGGCCTCAACCCCGACCTGCCCACGCTGGGCACCGGCGCCTATGACTGGCGCGGCTTCCTCTCCCAGAACGCCCATCCCCACGCGCTGAACCCGCCCGCCGGGCAGATCCTCAACTGGAACAACAAGCCGGCCCCGGGGTGGGGCGCCGCCGACAACGTGTGGGAGTACGGGTCGGTTCACCGGGTCCAGGAGTTCACCGGCTTCCGGCGCCGGGGCAACCGGCTGAGCGACGTCGCCTCGGTCATGAACCGCGCCGCCACCCAGGACCTGCGCGCGGTGCGAGTCTGGCCGGTGGTCCGCCGGGTGCTCGCCGGCTCGCCGGCGCCCTCGCCGGTCGCCCAGCAGGCCGCCGACCTGGTCACCGCGTGGTCGGCGCGGGGCTCGAGTCGCCTGGACACGACCGGCAACGGCAAGGTCACCGACCCGGGAGCCGCCGTGCTCGACGCCGCCTGGCCCGGGCTCGCCGACGCCGTCCTTGGCCCGGTCCTCGGACCGCCCCTCCTGAGCCAGTTCGCCCGGATCTACGGCCGCGACAACAAGCCCAGCCCGAGCGGCAGCGCCTATGGGGGGGGCTGGTATGAGTACGTGGACAAGGACCTGCGCACGCAGCTGGGCGATCCGGTCCGCGGGCCGTTCAGCCGGCGCTATTGCGGGGGTGGCGACCTGACCACCTGCCGAAACTCGCTGTGGGCGGCGATCCAGGCGGCCGCCACGCAGCTGTCGATGACCCAGGGCCCCGACCCCAATGCATGGCGCGCCGGCGCCAACCCTGAGCGGATCACCTTCAAGCCGGGGCTGATCCCGTTCAGCATGCGCTGGACCAACCGCCCGACGTTCCAGCAGGCGATCGAGTTCGGCCGCTAGGCGGACGTAGGGCCGGCGGATCCCGCCCGGGCCAACATACAGTTGCACGCGCAACCAGCTAGTCTGATCGGCGATGGCTTCGCAGCCGGCGGCTCAGAGCTCGCGCAAGTGGTGGACGCTGGGCGTGGTGTGCATCGGCACGTTCATGCTGCTGCTCGACATCACGATCGTCAACGTGGCGCTGCCGTCGATCCAGCACTCGCTTCACTCGAGCTTCACCGACCTGCAGTGGGTGGTCGACGCCTATTCGCTGCTGCTCGCCTCGCTGCTGCTGACCGCGGGGTCGCTGTCGGACCTGCTCGGGCGCCAGCGCGTATTCATGCTCGGCCTGGTGGTGTTCACGCTGGCTTCGGTGCTGTGCGGGCTGGCCAACAGCCCCCTGTTCCTCAACCTGATGCGCGGCGTGCAGGGGGCGGGCGGAGCGATGATGTTCGCCACCTCGCTGGCGTTGCTGGCTCAGGAGTTCCACGGCGCTGAGCGAGGCACCGCGTTCGGGGCATGGGGGGCCACGATCGGGGGCGCGGTCGCGGTCGGCCCGCTCGTCGGCGGGGCGCTCACCGAGGGCCTGGGCTGGGAGTCCATCTTCTTTCTCAATGTCCCCATCGGCGCGCTGGCGCTGTATGCGACGGCCACCCGCCTGGTGAACGTGCGCGGACAGCACGGGCGGATCGACTGGCCCGGGCTGGTCACCTTCTCGGCCGCCCTGTTCATGCTCGTGTTCGCGCTCGTGCGCGGCAACGACGAGGGCTGGTCGAGCGCGCTGATCGTCGGCCTGCTCGCCGGTTCGGCGCTGCTGCTCATCGCCTTCGTGCTGATCGAGCGCGCCCGCTCCGACGCGATGTTCGACCTGTCCCTGTTGCGCAACCGCACCTTCGGCGGCGCCTCGATCGTGGCCTTCGGGCTCTCGGCCACGATGTTCGCCATGTTCCTGTACATGACCCTGTGGATCCAGGGCATCCTCGGCTACAGCCCGCTCCAGGCGGGGCTGCGTTTCCTGCCCCTGACGTTGGTCTCCTTCGTCGCCGCGCCGATCGCCGGCCGGCTTTCCTCGCGGGTGCCGATCCGCCTGCTGCTGGGGGCCGGCCTGGCGCTGGTGGCGCTCGCGCTGCTGTTGATGTCGGGCATCAACGCCAACTCGCGCTGGACGGCGCTGCTGGCCGGCTTCCTCATCGCCGGAGTCGGCGTAGGGATGGTCAACCCCTCATTGGCCAACACGGCGGTGGGAGTGGTCCCCCCCCAGCGCAGCGGGATGGCTTCGGGGATCAACAACACCTTCCGCCAGGTGGGCATCGCCACCGGGATCGCCGGGCTGGGGGCGATCTTCGAGCACGTCATCCGCACCCACGTACAGAGCGGCCTGGCGGGGACGCCCGCCGCCGCCCACGCCTCGCAGCTGGCCAAGGCCATCACCGCCGGGGGAGCCAAGCAGGCGCTGGCCGCCGTGCCTCCTGGCGCGCGCGCCGCCGTGCACCATGTTGCCGCTTCTGCCTTTGCCACCGCGCTCGACGAGCTGTTCATCATCGCCGCGGCGGTGGCCGTGGTGAGCGCCCTGCTCGGGCTGGCGCTGGTGCGCGGCCGGGACTTCGTGCCCGCCCAGGCGGCCGCGGCGCCGGCGGCCGCATAGGGCCGACGGGCCGCCGACCGGCGGCCGCCCCCGTGTAAGGGGCGGCCATCGGCCTGGGTGGGCCTCGCCACCAGTGCTGCGCTCAGCCGGCCGGCGGCGTCACCGCCGAGGCCGGCACCGGGGTCACGGTGATCGCGACCCCGGGACGGGCCGCGCCCTCGTTCTCCGGGCCGCCGGGGATCAGGACCCGGAAGGTGCCCGACGCGTATACCCGCTTGGTGATCGCGTAGGCAGAGCCCGGCCCCACGGAGGCGACCGCCACGCTGTGAAAGTCACCGCCGCTGGCGTTCTGGCGCTGCAGGTAGATCACGTGCCCGGTCTTGTCGGGCGACACGGTGCCCGAGAAGGTCACCGGCTGGCCCGCCTGGACGGTGGTCGCCGACGCCGACGCGGTGAGCAGGTCCTTGACGCCCTCGAACAGGACCGCCGAGGAGCGCCGGCCGCCGCGCACCTGGTAGTAGGTGCTGTTGACCGGCGCCTGGGAGAACGCGTAGTTACCCGTGGCGTCGGTGCTGGAGACCGCCACCGCCTGAAAGCCGTTGCCCGCCGTGTGGGCGTACAGCGTCACCGGCATGTTCGGCCCGCCGGCGAGGACGCCGGTGACCGTGACCGTCTGGCCTTCAGACGCCGGGTTGGGAGACGCGTTGATGGTGAGCCGCGGATTCTGCGCCTGGGAGACCTCGTAGCCGATCGGGCTCGAGGGGCTCGGCGCGTTGCGGCGGTTGCCGAGCACCAGTACCCGAAGGTTGGCGTCACCCGGCACGATGAAGTGGTGCACGATCGTGAACGTCCCGTCCGCGCGGACGCGGCCGCTGTCGATCCGATGCCAGTCGTCGTTGCGGGCGGTGGCGTTTTGTCGCTGCAGGAGCACCCGGGCGCCGGCCGTCGCCGGCGAGACCGTGCCCGAGAACGTGTAGGGGTGGCGCGGCCCGGTGAGCAGCGTCGAGCCGGCGGGTGGTCCATTCAGAGTGACCTGGGCCATGACCGGCTCATAGACCGCCCGGCTGCGGACGCCCAGCGCGCGTACGAACCAGCTCCGGTTGGTGGTGACCACGCCGTCGGCGCGTGGGAACTCGTATGCGCCGCGGGCATCGGTGCGCGCGCGTTGCACGAAGCTGAAGCGCCGCTCGAGGGCCACCCGGTGATAGAGGTTCACCACCCGCCCCGCGTTGTTGGGGCCCAACAGCCGGCCGTAGATGATCACCGGGTCCCCGGCAGTGCTCGGCCGTGGCTGGACGTTGATCGTGATGTGATGGCCCGCCGCACGGTGGGCCGATTGCCCCTGGGCGATCGCAGGAGCCAGCGCTCCCATCAGGCCCAGGGTGGCGGCGGTCAGGCCGCCAGCTACGTGCTTGATCCGCATCGAATCCCTCCAAGATGAGGTGGACACTTCCCGAAGCCGGAAACCCCCGGAAGGTCGCGGCGCTGCGCCGTGTTGTGGGGGCCTAACCGACGTCAAACAGACGGTCAGAGAACGGTAGGCCGCGTCAACCTCGCCCCACCCTGGGCGGGGATCTGCTTGGCGGGTCTGGCGGCGAGCGGACCGCTCAGCGCCAGAGGCTCAGCAGGATGCGTTGCATCTCGGCCGACGTCTCGCCCCAGCGCGGGCAGCAGGGCGGCCCCCCCGGGACGCTGATGCCGATCTCCAGATGCGGCCCGGAGGAGCGGCCGACCTTCCCGCAGCCGACGTCGGCGATCGGCTGGCCGGGACGGACGTGGGTGCCGACGGCGACGAGCGCAGGCGCGGCGTGACCGTAGTAGACGTACCGGCCGGCCAGTGCGCCCCGGTCGACGTGCAAGATCGGAGCGTAGGGGCCGAACCCTGAGATGCCCTCGTCGACGACCGTGCCGCTGGCGATCGCCACCAGCGTGGCGCTCGCGCCACAGGCCGAGCCGTTGGTGGCGATGTCGACGCCCTGGTCGGGCTCCCACTCGCTCGGGCCGACCGCCACGCTGCGGGGCTGGATGGGGAAGACGAGGCCGCTGACCGAGTCGGTACTCGGCGGGTGCTTGGCTGAGGCAGCCGCTTGCAGGGCCCGGGCGATCCCCGCCAGCGTGGGGCCGTCTCCGCGCCCGCTGACCCGCAGGTGGACGCGGCGCTGAAAGCGGCGCAGCTCACGGGCGGTGCCGGCATCTTGCCGGCCGGTGATCGACACGCGGTAGCCCAGCGCGACTAGTGCTCGCTGCAGTCCCCGTACGACCGCCCCGCGCGAGTAGCGGGTGAGTGGGCGGGTGGGAAAGTGATCGGCCGGGGTGGCCGGAGTGGCCGGCGTGTAGGTCGCGCCGCCGGCGCCTACCACGGCCCCGGCGGTGGGCGTCTGCTCGGAGACCGGCCCCGCCGCGACGCCCCCGCTGACGCCGACCGCCGCCCCGGCCGGGGCGGCCGCGGCGTTGGCCGCCAGCGCCAGCACAGCGGCGATCGGCAGCGCACGGATGACCCTGGCCCGGAAGACCCCCATGCGTAGCAGTTCGGCAGCTCAGGCGGGCCGGGAAACCCACCGATTCGCACTGCACAGCCTCGGCGGGAAAAACCTGCAGCGAGTCTGCTGTGGCTAGGCGTCGTCCGGGGCCTGGGCGAGCAGGTCCTGGAGATCGACGGGCCCCCCGACGAAGGTCAGATGCCCCGCCGCGTCGAGCGGCCAGTGCTCGGAGGGGCGGTCCCAGTAGAGCTCCAGGCCGTTCTGATCGGGGTCGCGCAGGTACAGCGCCTCATGGGTCCCGTGATCGGTTGCCCCGTCCAGCGGCCAGCGCGCCCGCACGAGCCGGCGCAGGCCGCCGGCCAGCGCCACGCGGTCCGGGTAGCGGATCGCCACGTGGTAGAGGCCGGTGGTGCCGGTCGGAGGAGGCGAGCCCCCGCGCGACTGCCAGGTGTTGAAGCCGAGGTGGTGGTGATAGCCGCCGGCCGAGACGAACAGCGCGTCGGGCATCCGGACGATCACCTCGAAGCCCAGGATGCCCACATAGAAGTCGTGCACGCGATCGATGTCGGCGGTACGCAGGTGCACGTGGCCGATGTCCACGCCCGCTTCGATCGGCTGCGGCGGGCGCTCGACCGGCCGCACGGGCCCGGACGATGTAGAGGCGGGTGCGGGAGCGCGGCCCGCGGAGTCGTTCATGGGAGCGCTCCCGTCACCGACCGAAATGGTCTCACGCCTCGCTCCGCTGCGCCACGGGGCGCGCGACGAGCACGGGGCGAGCGCGCGGGCGTCGGCCTCGCGTAGCCGAGCGCTAGGGAACCGGCTCGGGCTCGGGGGTCGGCGGCTCGGGCTCGGGCACCGGATCAGGTTCGGGCAGGGGGTCCGGTACGGGTGGCCACGGATCCGGGACCGGCGGCGCGGGCACCTCACCCGCCGGAAACGAGAAAGCCAGAAGCATTGACGCGGACTACCCGGCCATCGCGTCCCTGAACCTCCTGGTCGTCTCCCGCCGGACGCCGATACGCGCCTTCGCCATGAAGCCCGCTAGCCGGCCTCAAAAAGGCCCCGAAGCCCAGCGCTCTTAGAAGCGGATGAAGGGACTCGAACCCTCGACCTTCTGCATGGCAATAGAAGCGCACTGGGACTCCAGAGCCTTGAATCGCCCGCAGCGCGGGGCGACTGGCCATATAAGGCCCGAGGCGAACCACCCGCGATTTGGCTTGATTTGCGGCGTATCTGCCAACCAAATGCCAACCAGCGCACAGCCCGGCGGGACGATCGTGCTGTGCGTAGGCGACTGCGAGTTCCGGGTCACGCTCGAAAGCATCGATGAAGCCCGCGTCGCGGCGATGATCCAAAACGGGACCACCCCCTCCCTGGACGAACTCGTCGCCGCGGGCTACGAGGGCGACGACCCCAAGCAGATCGCCGAAGCGATCCGCGAAGGGCGGGCCCTGCTCGGCCGGCGGCTTAGCCAGCGCGGTAATCACCCCGGCGTGGGCCGAGCCGCCTGGTCGCCGGCCAAGACCCCCCACGAGGTACCCGGTCGCACCACGGCCAAGACCCCCCACGAGGTACCCGGTCGCACCACGGACTTGACCCCCCACGAGGCACCCGGTCGCACCACGGCCAAGACACCCACGAGGTACCCGGTCGCCGGCTAAGGCTCCCTCCGAGGTACCCGGTCGGAATCCGTAGGTTGCGAGCCTGTGTTCGACGAGCGTGGCCCAGGCCAAGACCCCCCACGAGGCACCCGGTCGCGGGCGATGTCTACCTCCGAATCCCCCGGTCCCCGGACCCCCCGGAAGCGCAGGACGCCGGCGCGCTCGTAGCAGACAAATGCGGCGACGAGCAGCACCCATGCAAGCGCGATCAGCACCACCGCAAGCGGAACGGTCACGCAGGGATCAGGCGGCCAGTCGCGATCGGGCTCGCTCGGCGAGGCCACCGTTGCCTCGTCGGTCGGCGGATGTAGACCTTGACGAGGCTGGCTGGACGGCCACGCGATGTCTGGCGGCGCCCGTCATGCGCGACCCTAGACGCGGCGGGCTACCGAACTAAAGGCTCCAGGTCTTCACCGCCAGCTTGGCGAGGTCGTCGGTGCGCCTCTGGATCGTGTCCTTGGTCCACTGGCGTCGCTTGAGAGCGTCAGCGGTTAGAGGAGTCTGCTGCCCCCATGTCCGTATGAGCTGCTTCTTGTCGTTCCATTCCTTGGTCGCAAGCAGGTCATTCGCGCCCGAGGGGCCGTCGATGAGAAGCAGGTTTCCAAGCATGTATGGGTACGCCGCGCGATCGTCGTCTGAGAACGCTTGCCACTGGCCTTCCTCCGGCGACTTGGGAAGAACGTGCTCGACCGTGAGAGTGTCGCGGGGCTTCAGCCCGGACTTGTTCGCGATCTTCTGGTACTCGAGTGCGTAGAGGACCGCGCGGGCGCGGGTATGCGACGTTGGGCGGTCAAAGGGGAACTCTCTGAAGCGCGCCTCGAACAGCTTGTCGTCCAGGGACAGCATCTCGTGCTCGCGGAAGTGCTGCTTGAGTTGTACGACCTTCGTGAAGTTCCCGCTGCTTATCTCCAGCGCAGCTTTGATGAAGGTGCGCTCGGCTTCGCCCCCTCCGATCCGACCGTCGACCAAGGCACGCATGGACCACGCCGTGAGCTTGAGGACGGCGTCGCGCTGCTTGCGCCGTCCGGCCGCCGTCGGGTTCGCGCCAGCGAAGTCGCGCATCACCGCAAGGAGCAAGAACCGAAGCTGCCTGAGCGCCAACGCGTTGACAAGCTCGATCGCCTGCTGGGTCCCAGCGCCGATTTGCGACCAGATAGCTGCGGATTCAGCTGGGGCAGCGAGGGCGCGGTAGAGCTTCGCGCTCTCGATGAGCTCGTCGAGCGCTGCAAGGGCGTCCTTGCTAGCGACTTTATTTCGGTAGTTCGTGAAGAACTCTGCGTTCGTGGTGCGTCCGTAGCGCGATCCGTAGTAGTGGAGAAGGAAGCGTTCGAGGTCGTCCTCGTACTTGCCTTTGGCGTCTTTAAGCGCATCAGTGGCGGCAGTCCATTTGGAGGTCGCGAGGTCCACATCTGCAGCGCGAGAGAGCAGATGGCTCTTGACCAGGTCGCCGTTCGAGAGGCGTACCCCGCGGGTGTTGAGCGTCTCAAAGATGTTGTGGGCGTCCTTGGGCGGCACGCGTAGCACGACGACGTACGCCTCGTGCCTCAGGAAGGAACCCCATTGCTTGAGCCGCCCCAGACGGGCATCGGGGCTGGTGCGCGACTCTAGGTCGACGTCGAGGTGGGAACCAAGCTGTTTTCGGGCAGCCGCAAGGCGCTTGGCAGACTCCGGCGAGTCCCCGCGAATGCCGGCACGATTGAGAAGCACCTCCTGGTCCTGGGCGCTGATCCTCAGTGGTGCCGTGGGCGTCTGCCGTAGTGCCGAGGCGACCGCGGCGACCGCATCTCTCACGAGCTGGGCGTCATGCGTACCAGCCGCGGCTACAGCGGCGATGCGGTTGGAGATCTCGGAGGCGAAGAGCAACGTCATCGCTAACCGCTGCTGGCCATCCTGAATCTGATCGGTCGTATCGAGAACGATTAGGCCGAGGAAGTAGTCGTCCGAGGGCTGCGCGTCCAGTGCCCGGCTGAGATCGGTCCAGAACTCGTGAACCTGTTGGCGCCCCCAGGCGAAGGTGCGCTGAAAGGCCGGCGTTTTGAGGTTGCTGTCGTGATCCAGAAGGGTGAGGATCCCCTTTCGTTCAGGAGCAGGCACCCGTCAATCCTACGTAGGCCTGGTGGCGCCTCGCGGGTGGGCGCGACGTCTATCGTCCCGGTCGCGCAGCTTGCTCCGACCGCGGCGGTGCGTATCGTTCGCCGATGCCATGCGCGGACCCAGAACGCCCGGGATGACCGCCTTCGCGACATCCGCACCGGCAATTCCGCGAGCCGACCCGCGCGAGTCGTGGGCATCGAGCGGGGCGGTTCGCAAGGTCATGCGTGGCAATCGCAAGCGGGACACGCGCCCGGAGGTTGCCCTTCGACAGGCGGTCCACGCGCTCGGGCTGCGGTATCGCGTCGCGTGTCGCCCGCTCGAGACCGAGCGCTGGACTGCTGACCTCGTGTTCACGCGAGCGCGCGTCGCGGTGTTCGTGGACGGATGCTTCTGGCATGGGTGTCCAGAGCACTTCTCGGCTCCGAGGACTAACGGGGAGTACTGGAGCCCGAAAATCGCCCGCAACCGCGAGCGCGACGCCATCACGAACGCGGCCCTCCGCGAGGCCGGATGGACGGTACTCCGAATTTGGGAGCATGAGGATGTCGCTCGGGCGGCACGACGTGTAGCCGCGGCTGTTCGCGGCATCGAGGGAGAGTGACGATCGCCGAGGAGAGTCGCAGCGATGCCCTGCTCTCGCTACAGGAAGCCTCGGGCCGGTGCGGGGTGTCCGCATCGCGGCTTCGGCGGCTTGCCTCCCAGGGGGTTTTGCGAGCCACCAAGGTCGGCGCATACTGGGTCGTCTCCGAGCATGAGCTCGAGGAGTTCATGAGGTTGGAGCGACCTCGGGGCGTTCGAGCGGCAGCCCGGCGCACATGGGGCGGGGAGCGATGACTGATAGCACGAACCTGTGCTATCGTTCTCGGGCAATGAATGGGACGCGCCGGGCGCTGAGCTTGTTCTCAGGGGCCGGCGGGCTAGACCTTGGCGTCGAGGCGGCGGGCTACGACGTGGCCTATGCCGTCGAGAACGACGCGACGGCGGTCACCACGCTCAACGCGAATCGCAAGCGCTGGTTCCCCCAGCTCGCCGAGGTGACGCCGCTCGACATCACTGCGCTCGACCCTAAGGCGGTGATGCGCGACCTTGGCCTCGGAGCGGGCGACCTGGACCTCCTCGTGGGCGGTCCGCCCTGCGTCGCGTTCTCGAAGTCGGGGTTCCACCTGGAATACAAGCGTGAGGGGCGTGATGCGAAGGCTGGGCTTCTCGGCGATTATCTGCGGTTCCTTGCCGCCCTTCGACCTGAGGCGTACCTCATCGAGAACGTCTTCGGGCTGGCATACAGAAACAGATCGGCACCTTTCTTCAAGGCCCTGCTGGATGGGATCCTCGAGCTCGGCTACTCGTGCTCCCACCGTGTGCTCAACGCCGCGGACTACGGCGTGCCTCAGAACCGGCAGCGCCTGTTCATGGTCGGCGCGCGCGACGGCCGGAACCTGGATCTGCCGGCCGAGACGCATTGGGGGGCGCATGAACGTCGAAAGCCACCACCCGACGTAGACAGCCTCATCCCGCATGTGACGGCCAGCGCCGCCCTAAGAGGGCTGAGGACCAGGGCAGAGCCTGGCGACGAGGTCAACGGTAAGTACGGCCATCTGCTCCCGGAGATCCCGCCCGGCGGCAATTACCTCTTCTACACCGAGAAGCTGGGGCATCCCAAGCCTCTCTTCAAGTGGCGTTCTCGGTACTGGACGTTCCTGCTCAAGTTAGACCCAAAGCGCCCGTCACCGACCCTGCAAGGCCAACCTGGGCCGTATGTCGGTCCGTTCCACTGGCAGAATCGCCGCCTCCGCGGGCCGGAGCTGCGACGGCTCCAAGGGTTCCCCGACGATTACGTCCTCAGCGGCTCTCGGCGCGACGTCCAGCTCCAGATCGGGAACTCGGTGCCACCTCCGTTGGCGCGCGTCATCGCTGAGGCGATCAGAGATCAGCTCGACGAACGATGAGATCCCGGCGGGGGCACGCCGCGCCCCGTGCAACCCCTAGGTCGCCGGATCTCCCTGCTGCCGTCGCAGCTCCTCAAGCTCCAGGCGCTGGCGCTCGAGCTGGTCACGCTGCTCGCGGTTGAGCCGGTTGAGCGTCTTCTGAACCTGCTTGCTGAGCTTGAAGTCGAACTCGCGCCAGAACTTATAGAAGGCCTCGGGCGAGGCGAACTCGCCCTTGCCCTCCTCTAAGGCTGAGATCAGGTCGACCGCGCCGATGTACTCGCGGGTGGTGGAGGACCGAGACTTACTTGCGATGCGCCACGGCTCCTGAACGATGATCTTGAGGTCCGCCACGCGTCGACGGCTGTCCGCCTCGAGCGTGTAGATCACGATGACGTCGAGATGACCGGCATAGTCCGCGAAGGGGCGAAACGTCCCGGGCCACTTCAGGTCCGGGAAGCGAAAGAACGTGTTGCCGGTGTACAACGTGATCCTGCTCTCTGTCCGTAGCCGGTCCTTCGTGCTGGCTCGGCGAGCGACCTTGACGTCAACCGCCCAGTGCTCGTCGTCTAAGGCGGTCCCGGAGAACTCGATGTCGGGATAGCCGCGTTCCGTCCCTCGCGCCCTGTCAAGCCCGTGCTCGGCGTCGGCGGCTTTCAGGAGGAAGTCGACTAGCGACACCTCTAGGACGTTGGCTAGCGCGGCCGGCTCTCGAGGGAGTGGAATGAG
>Ga0209577_10000008_pt1 | contig 169901 bp, 136 predicted proteins | sample GraSoiAngelo_109_FD_185874 | JGI IMG/M metagenome (GOLD analysis project Ga0209577, IMG submission 185874) | Grasslands soil microbial communities from the Angelo Coastal Reserve, California, USA - 14_0903_12_20cm (SPAdes) (version 2) | ecosystem: Environmental > Terrestrial > Soil >... | reverse complement strand
CCGAAGTTCCACGAGGTTTGAGAGACTATTCTGCTGATTTCCGGAGAGATAGCGCAAAATTCACCTGGCGGTTACTGGGAACGTCCGAACCAATTCGTAGGCTCGGGCCTGCACCGGCGTTGGCTCCGGCACCTGCCGGAACGTTAAATTCGTTTTCTCCTCCGCCTTCTGCGGTTTGAGCGCGTAAGTCACTCGGGCCCGGCTGGCCAACTCCCGCAGCAAGCTCTCGAAGCTGTGCACGGGAAGACCATCCGCAGTTTGATGCGAGCGCTTCTTGCGCTCGGCGGAATCCGAGGGCTTGGCCGGCAGAATGGGATCGCGACGCCTGCGCTCCTCCCACCGCTCTTCATCCTCGAACAACAGCGGCGCCCAAGCTCGGCGCAGATGCCACTCCACGTAGTAGGCCAACACGCACAGAAAAATATGCGCCGGGACGCGATCCTCACTGCGATGCCGAATCGGCCGCACCAACAGATCGATCCCCTTCAGACAGCGGAACGCCCGTTCTACTTCCGCCAAGCTCTTGTAGCTGCGCACCGTCTCTTCCGCCGAAAGCTGCTCGACCGGTTCGCTCGTTCTCAGCACATAAATCCCATCCAGCTTTTCTTCCTGCTCGATCGATTCCGCACGACGACTCCAGGCGAAACTGCCCTCGCCGATTTTGCACGCGAAGTGCTTGCCCATTTTGTAGCGTCCCAGCACCTTCCCCACCTTCACGCCAATCTCCACGGCCGTGAGCGGCTTGTTTTTGCGCCGCGCCACTTCTTTGCTGATCTTCTCCAAACTCTTCTCCGTGGCCTTCAGTAAGGCCTGCCGCTTCCGCTGACGCTGCTCCCCCAGCACTGGGTTGTGACACACCATCAGCCGCTCACCGGGATAATCCGGTGCCGTGATTTCGGCCAGATTCTTCTCGTCCAATAACGACAGTTGCAAGGCCCCCTGCTTCACCAACTCTTGAATTGCCGTGCTGGTCAGTGCCGTGATCCATCCCAAACCAGGATGCTGTTTGAGCTTGTCGATCTGCGGCTGAGTCAGCATGCCGCGATCTCCTACCAGCACCACCCGCTGCAATCGAAACTGCTCCCGCAACTTCTCGATTTGGTCGGCTACCGTCGTCGGATCTCCCGTGTTCCCCGCATAGACGCTCACCGCCACCGGACATCCCTCCCCATTCGTCATCACTCCGTAGACGATGATGGGCAGACCGTTCTTCCCATCACGGTCGTGTCCAAATTGCGCGAGCGGGCAAGTCCGCCCTTCATAAAAACTGCTCGACACGTCATAGAGCACCAACCCGCCCTCCCGCAGATGGCGAGCGGCCAGCTTCTTCTCGATGCGCTCCTGGCGTTCCAAAAGCCAGTCCATGGCTTCGTACAGATCATTCTCGGTGGCCTCGGCCACTCCCAACTCCTCGGCCAGGGTGGTGGTGTGCCACTCGCGGGTGGTTGCCAATTTCGAGCAGGGATCGATCAAGCGCTGAACGATCATGGCCACCACCAGATCTCGTTCCCGGCAGCGCTCGGCGGAAATCAAGCGATTCAGCTTGAGCCTGTCGATCATTTCCAGGATGGCCTCAACATGGCCGTGCGGAAGGGATTTTTGCGTGGTAAACAGATCGTGCGGCGAGACCAGGGGTTCGTCGCGCAGTACGCGGCGAAAGGTTTCGATTCTCTCTGGGGGCCAATCGGAGAGATTAGCCACGGTGCGCTTGTGAGTTTTCTGGCCTTCGCGCCAAGCCTCGCGGAGGAGGACCGCGGGCGGGGAGTTGCGGTTGGGGACGACGTCGATGTACATGGGTGCACTAGATCATAATACTTACACTTTGTAAAGCACAAACATGATTAACTACATGGGTGTATATTGGAGGTCGCGCGACGGGACAATGCACACGTTTCCAACAGTTTATCCCCGGATTCAGCCTCTGTTATTGCTGGAACTTCGGATTAGAGCTCGAGGTGGCGCTGGACGAACTTGCGGAGGCGTTCGCGGTCTTCGTCGCCCATGTGTACGAACTCGACGCCCGTGCCGTCCGAGCTGATGTTGCGGACCACGGCGGTGAAATTGATTTTGCGAAGCCCCGTGCGCACTTCGAGCTTGATGGAATCGCCCACGACGAGTTTTCGCGGAGACTCGAGGTAAGCGCCGCCCAAGCTGATGGTCTTTATCAGGGCCAGTCCCGCAGGTGCTCCTTCAATCTGAGCGCGCAGCGGCGTCTCGAGCGGCACGCGCACGTAGCGGCGCGGAATAAGATAGCCGGAACTCGCTTGGGCTGGCGCGCCAAACGCAGCTGCGGCCTGCTTGAACGAGGGACGATTCTCGATGAGGGCAAGCGCGTCTTGGGCCGCAGCGCGCAGGCCAGCGGGCTCGGCATAGGCCAGGCCGTCCCGCTTTGTCGTGAGCGTGCGCAAGAGTTCGGCGGCGTCGGAGGAGCGCATGCGGCCGAGAGCCTCAATGGCCTTGATGCGAACAAACTGGTCGCGCAACACTTCGTGCTCGCCGGCGGCGATTTCCAAAAGTTGTGCGACCGCGGTAGCTTCCTCGGCCAATCCGATTTGGTCGATCATCATCGGCACAACCATGGGATGCGCTTCCGCGAGGATCGCGGAGAAGACGAAAGCGACGCTCTGCGCAGAGGCGGAATTGGAAGGCCGCGAAAGCTCGCTTACGGCCAAATCCTGCAGGTTCCATTCCCAGCTTCCGATGGCGCGGGCCAGGCCGCGCAGCAAGCGTTCGGGATCGGCAACGGCCAGCAGCTTAATCGCCGCCGTCACGCGTTGGCGGCGCGCTTCGTATAACCGCGTTTCCAGCAGGTTGAGGACAGGAACACCGATGGTCCGCAGGAGACGAGCCATGGCCTGCAACATCTCCGCGCCGCGGGGTTCGGTGAGCAGCAGCGTCAAGCGGTCCAGCAATCGTTCTGGATCGCGCTGCAAGAGCCGCGGGAGAATGGGGTCCAGCGGCCGCTTGGCCAGCGAAGCGTCCACCAGCAAGAACCAGCGGTCTTGCGCAACCAGGCGCGTAGCGAGCGCGGCCATGTGATCGTGTTCTTTGTCGCGAGGCGCGCGTTCGAGACCGGTGAGGATGAATTCAAACCCCGCATAGTCGGCGCGAGTCAGTGCAATGCGCCCCAAAGCTTCCACAAAAGCGGCGAGCAGAGCAGCGGTTTCCGGGGCGGTTTCTTCCCCGAGAGCTTTCATCGCACAGCGGCTGAGCTCCTCCGGCAATTGGTTAGGCCACAGCGACTCGAGGATGGGAACGAGCTCGTTGAGTCCCGCAGCGACCGAACGCCTTGTCGAGGCCTCGGGAAGTTCCAAACGTCGCAAATAATTCAGCACGATGTTCCGCGCTTCACGCCGCGGAGCGTCCGCGCCAGTGTCGACGAGTTGGCCGAGCGTCTGCTGCAGAGCGGCCACCGGAACGCACCAGACCTCCGGCCCACGCACAACGGCCGATTTTTCCCGCGCGGGCAACTCCAGCCAAAAGCGGTCGATCAGTTGCTCGCGATGCTTGTCCGTTGCCCAGGTGAGCGCGAACGAAGAAAGGTGTTGCGAGGCATGAGGACCGTTGTAAGCACCGGACTCCACGAGCACGTCCGCGAGCCCGGTGAATGCCGGCCGGACCCCGGGAGGGTTTAGGGAGCCGCCGGCAAATTCGGCGCTGAGGAACTCGAGAATCATATCTTCCGAGAGGCGCAACAGGTAAGGAAGAGGCTGCTCGCCATCGCCCGGGGTGTACTGCAACACGGAGTGCAGCAGCATGCGCACGCTCTCACGGCTGGCTTCCTCCATCGCGCCGTGGATCGCGCGCGCCGCTTCTTCCGGAGAGAGGCCGCGGGCGGTCTCAAGCGGCGGTGTGAGTCGCGCCAACAGCCGCAGCGTGGCCAGCAGGTCATCGAAGTTCGGCGCTTTGATCGGCGAATCCGCGGCTTCCTTCCCGACGTGGCCGCCATAGGCCACCAAGGCGCCCATCAGGCTGGCCAGCACGGTGTCCACTTTGCGATCGGTTTGTGTGTTAACCGAAATGCCTTCCACTCGATTCTCCACAAGGCGGGAGGCCCACCACCCGTTACCGGCATCCCTTACCGGCCCGTCTAATTCTAGCAATGACTGTTTCATGAGTCGTGCCAGAGTGTCCAGTTCACCCACGTGGAACTTCCGGGAAAAGACCAAGGACCAAATGCCCACACGGTGGAGATCTGCGGCGAGCGCCTCCATCTCGCCCTTGGTATCAGGCAGGTGCCCTTGGCCGATTTTGGGAACTACAATTCCGCCGCGCTCGAGGCGAATCTCCAGGCCCTCGAGGGAATCCGCGATTTGGCGCAGAGAATCGTAGGCGCTATCCAGGCTGTCGAGGCGGCTTGGGTGATTGTTTTCATAGAGCCGTTCGGAACGCAGGAGCAGATGGAAATTGCGAAGCGCGCGATGAACCTCAATGGCTTTGTGGTCCGTGCTCGGGGGATTGGCGGTAGAAATAGGGGCGACGGAGTTATGTCCGGCGGGGTTCGACGCGGGCTTGGCGGACGGCTTGGGCCAGGGTCCGCGTTGATCGTCACTGGTTGGCAATGTGGCTCGAAGAGCCAATGATTTCTCCCGAGAGGCTTTGCATTTGCCGGTTTCAAACCCCTCCCTTGAGGGGATCGACCGATTGATCCACGGCATGAAACCGGACAGCGCCTACCAAATAGGCATGCAACTGAGCATCCTGCGGTAGCGATAGCTAAGTCATTTAGATTCAACACGCAATGCGCAAGCTGTGGAAGTAAAGATCCATCTAAGGTAACAAATTGTTACGGTTTGGGTAGGCTCCCTTGAGCGCTTTTTCTCGGTAGTGACCTACTTGCAGGCGGGAGCGGGGCTTATTTTTGCTGCAAAGTCAGGTTGACTGGAACGGTGCCGCCTTCGCTGGCTTCGACCGTCCGCTTTGCGACGTTGTACCCGTCGAGCTTAAGGGTGATCGTGTGCAAGCCCGAAGGGATCTGCAAGCGCGAGGGCGTGAATTGTCCGGTGGAGTTGCCGTCCACGATAATCTCCGCGCCCTTGGGATTGCTGTTTACCTGAGCCCAAGCGACGTGCGTGGCCGATCTTTCCGTAAGAGAAATATTGAGCTTCGTTTGGCTGTCCGCCACTTGAATATTTCCGGAATACGCTTCGTAGCCGGATAGTCGCAACACCAGGTTGTATTGCCCAGACGCAAGCGGCAGGGTGACGGGAGTTTGGCCGGATTGCTTCGCGCCATTGATGAACACCTCTGCACCGGGGGGATCCGTACTGATGAAGATGCCTTTGGCAAGAGGTTCGAGCTTCACCTTCTGGTCCTGCGCTTCGCCGCCCTTAATCTGCAGCGCGGTCTCGAGCGGCTGATAGCCCTCCTTTTGCACTTCCAGGCTGTAGCTTTCCGGCTTGAGGTTATTGAAGCTGCAGGGCGTCTCGCACTTGCTCAGAACACCGCCAGCCGACCCGTGGAGAGTGGCGGTCGCACCGATCACGTCGGTGATCACGTGAATCGCGCCGCGGCCTGCCCCCGGAACGGGATGGCTGCTGTCGTCCGAGCCGCCCGCCGCGCTCACCGTCGTATCGTCGTACTCGATATGATCGATGACATGTAGGCTTGACGGTAGATTGCGCAAGAATTTCAAAAGCTCGCCGTGCTCGGAGGGGCGAAGTTTGCCGACCAGAGTTAAAGTATTGCCGGTACCTTGTACTTTCGCGCGCCCGGCGAATCCTTTCTCGGAGATGGCTTCCTCGATGCGGTCCTTGTACTCTCTAGTTTTGGAGCCGAGCGGGTTGTCAGGTTTCCTTGGCGCGGATTTTTCGGGGGCGGGGTCTTCGGGTTTTGCTTCAGTGGCCGCGTCAGACGCGTCCGTCACAGGCTCGTTGGAACCCTGTGCGGCATCGCTTCCACCCGGGTCTGCGGCAGCGTTGTCTGGAGCGGACTGCGCAGTTGTTCCCGCGGACGCGGGGGAACTGGATTCTTTTACTTGCGCATCATGCAAAGCGCGGGCGGCTTGGAAAACCGGTTTGATTTTATTCGCGCCGTAGGCAATGACGCCAAGAAGCAGCAAAGCCGCAAAAATCGTTCCAACCACGCTCTTTTTCTTTGCCGGCTCAACCGCGGACGGCGCGATGGTTCCCGTGCGGCGTATGACCGGGGTTTGGCTTGGCGAAGCCGCGCGCGCGCTGAGTGAGCGGGCCGTGGCAATGACCGTGGGATCGTCGCTTGCAATGTCTGGCGCTGCAAGGGCATGCCCTGTTAATCCGTGGCCGCCCACATTGCTGGTGGCCACCGTTGCCGCCGGGGAACCTCCGCCCATCACCATGGTCGCATGGGGATTGCTTCCGGCAATGCCCTGCGCGCGATAATTGCGCAAATCTTCCAGCATCTCGCGGCAACACTGATAACGCTGCTCCGGCTCTTTCGCGAGCGCTCTCATCACCACCGCGCTGATGCCAGGATGAATGGAAGGATCAATCTGGCGCGGCGGAACCGGCTCTTCGTTGACAATCTTATAGATCACCGTGGTGATGTTCTGGCCGGGAAAGGGTTTTTCCCCGGTGATCATTTCATAGAGCATTACGCCAAGCGAAAAAATATCGCTGCGGCCATCCACGGCGCGCCCTTTCACCTGCTCGGGAGACATGTAACTGGGCGTGCCCATGACGTGCGAGGTTTGCTGCGTGCTGCCGAACTGAAGAATTTTAGCCGTGCCGAAGTCGGTGATCTTGACGGTGTCGTCGGCAGTGAGCATCAAGTTGGCAGGCTTGATGTCGCGGTGAACGACGTTGCGTTCATGGGCAAATTGCAGGGCGCTGCAGGTCTGATCCATGATCCGCAGGGTGCGAGGCAGGGGGAAAGAATGTCCGCCGTCAAGGCGAGCTTGCAAGCTCTTGCCCTCCACCAGCTCCATGGTGATGTAGTAGAGGCCGTCTTCTTCGCCGGCGTCGTAGACCACCACAATGTTGGGATGCGTCAGCAGGCCGGCGGCGCGCGCTTCGGTCTGGAACCGGGCCAGAAGTTCGGCGTGCTTGAGTCCGGTGCCCTCTTCGCTGAGGCGGATGGTTTTTACTGCGACGGTACGCCCTATGACGGGATCGACGGCCTTGTACACGATGCCCATGGCACCGCGGCCAAGTTCGCCGACGATCTCGTATCTTCCGGCTTTTGTTACCGTTTCCATCTGCAACGAGGCGCGCGTTTTGCCCACGCACGGCCTTCCCAAAAGTCCCCGAAGCCACCCGGGCGGACTGCGCCCGGTCGGGGGGCGAGGGCCTGTGCTGCTGGACCTTAGTATTCCTTTCGCCTGACGTTCTCTCAGCGTACCTACGTAGGCTCGCCTGCCGCACGCAGGCCGACACCCGGGCGCCCTACTTGGCACAGTACCCAGCGGAATTTCTAGAGGTCAACGCTACGGGGGTACCAGTGTTTCGGACTCGATACCGGACCTAAGTGTTAGGTTGGGCGTTGTTGGTCAAACCTAACACGAAGCAACGTGATAGGCGTCACAGGGGCCAGCCTCAGTTGGTGCTACCGTTCGACCGCAGCGGTCTGGAGACGATTGCGTGCTCCTTCCTTTCGAGCGTCAACTGGTGTTGGAGGTTCCCATGGCCGTTACCTATAATCCCGCGGCGCCTACCCGTCTTGCTCCAAATCTTCGGGGACACGCGCTGCTGGAAACGCCATCGCTCAATAAGGGTACGGCCTTCACCTTGCTCGAACGGCAGGCTTTGGGCTTGGATGGGCTCCTTCCTCCGGCGGTTGAAACCATAGAAGAGCAGTCTTTCCGGGCCTACAAAGCCTATCTTCGCAAGCCGGATGATTTGGAGCGTCACATTTACTTGCGGCAACTTCAGGACACCAACGAGGTCTTGTTCTATCGGCTGCTTTTGGATCACATCGACGAGATGCTGCCCATCGTCTATACGCCGGTGGTTGCAGAAGCATGCCAGGAATTCAGCCATATCTATCGCCGGCCGCGCGGCCTGATTATCTCGTATCCGCTACAAGACCAGATTGAAAGTCTGCTGCGCAATCGTCCCAACAAGGAAGTGAGCGTGATGGTGGTCACCGATGGAGAGCGCATTCTCGGAATCGGCGACCAGGGAGTCGGCGGCCTTGAATACCAATTGGCAAGCTGTCGCTCTACACGTTGATCGGTGGTGTTCCGCCGGCGCAAACTTTGCCCATCATTTTAGACCTGGGAACCAACAACGAACAGCGGCTCGCCGACCCGGAATATTTGGGATGGCGGCACGAACGCATCACGGGTGACGAATACGATGACTTCATTGATCGGTTTGTTCGTGCGGTGAAAAACGAGCTACCGGATACGTTGTTGCAGTGGGAAGACTTTTCGAAGGCTCACGCGCGGCCGATCCTGGACCGGTATCGCGATCAGCTGGTTACGTTCAACGACGACATTCAAGGCACCGCGGCGGTCACCGCAGGCGCGATTTTCTCCGCGGTGCGCGTTTCCGGCAGACGGCTGCGCGATCAACACGTGGTGATGCTGGGCGCCGGCTCGGCGGGGATCGGTGTCGCTGATATGCTGCGCGAGGCTTTCCTTGCAGACGGATTGTCCGACGCCGAGGCGCGCACGCGTTTCTGGCTGATCAATACCGGCGGCCTGCTGCATTCCGGACGCACGGATCTGTCCGAAGAGCAGCGCCAGTATGCTCAGCCCGTGGAGCGGCTCGCAGATTTCACACCCACGCTCGAAAACCACCGCATTCGATTGAGCGATGTGATTCACAAAGTCGACGCCACGATTCTTATCGGTTTGTCGACGCTGCCTGGCGCGTTCACGGAATCCATCGTTCGCGAAATGGCCCGCAAGGCTCAGCGGCCGATCATCCTGCCGCTGTCCAATCCCACGTCCAAGTCGGAAGCGGTTGCCGAGGATTTGCTCAGCTGGACAGATGGCCGGGCATTGATCGCCACCGGCTCGCCGTTCCCCGCCGTCGAGTATAGGGGCAGCAAGGTACGCATCGCGCAATGCAACAATGTGTTCGTTTTTCCCGCTATGGGGCTATGGTCTTGGCTACCCGTGCGCGGCGCGTCACCGACGGCATGTTTCTTGCAGCCGCGCGCGCTCTTGCCGGGCATTCTCCCGCTTTGTCCGACCCATCCGCGCCATTGTTGCCCGCGCTGACTGGGCTTCGCCGTGCAGCCGTTGATATTGCGTTTGCTGCGGGAGAACAAGCGCAGCGCGAAGGGCTATGCGTCAAGACTTCCAGGGAATCTTTGCGCAATGCGATCGTTTCCTCGCAATGGGCGCCCGTTTATCCCTCGTATCTGTAAGAGCAAAATCGTCAGGCTTAGCGGTTTAGACCTTCAATCATTCCTTGCGTGCACGCGCGCGTGTGAATCGTGAAAACAACTCAGCTGGCATGCCATCAAGGCAGGAAGCGCAAGGTGGCCGGTGGTCTAGCCACAGCCGGTGTTGCGTTGGGACTCAGGCCCGGAGCGATCTTGGCGATGCGCAGGCTCCGGAAGATGGTCGGCCAATATTCCTTGACGACGTTGGTGCCGGCCGTGAAGCCGAGCCGCACGCCGTAGCGACGAAAGGTTTGCCCCGCGGCCTGCTGCGTTGCGGGGAGATAGCTATTCGCCAAGCTTTCCGCGAAGAGCGGCCCCAAGATTCCCGGCCAATTGGCGCCTTCGGTCCCCGCATCGGTACGCGCCACCACCAAACGGCTGACCCCATATCCGATGCGGCGCAAGGTGCCTCCGCGCAGACTGACGAGGTAGCGCGGGTCCCGGCGGAATAACGACGCGAACAGAAAGGTGCTGAAAAATTCCGTCGAAGCGCCCGTGGCCATAGAAGAGGCAAAGCGCTTGCTATACCCACCGATTCCCCCACCGTAGGCTGGCACGGTATCTCGTGCCTGAGCAAGGCCCGCGCTCAGAGCGGAGGAAACAAGGCGCGAGGGCGCAATGCTCTTGCCCGCGAAGAGCTCCAGCTTTTCTTTGCTGCTTAGCGGGCCCGGGCTGGCTGCCAAATCTGGAAAGAAAATCGAACGCCGGCCCAGAACTTCAAAGGTCGACTGAAGGCGGCTGGTGTGCTTCTGCGGAGTCTGTTCTTGCTTGGGAGCGGGGGCTTCGGGGAGCTCGTTCGGCTTCGGTTCTTGGCGCCTAGCCGCGGCTGGGGCGGTAAGGATGAGGATCGCGCTGAGTCCTAGAGCCCAGGAGCCGCGGTTCATTCCGCCATGGTAGCACGCGGGCGATGCCTGTCCGGAGAAAGAATGCTGACACAGCTGACCCATGCGCTCGGTCTGCCGCGCACCGCCGAGGTTACCGACTTGAGCATTCATCCAATGCAAAAATCCGATTAGCTCCGCATGCGGGCGGACCGGCAGGTTGCGTCAAGCGCTGGCCTTTTAGTGGTACATGGGCACGGGCTTTCCTTCAATTTGCAGAATCGCCTGGTGTGCGGGTGCCGTGAGGCGCGGACGGTGCGCGATTTCTTCCAGCGCGCTAATCGCATCTTTTGCATCAGGGCCAACCTTGCCAAGCGCATAGATCGCGCTGTCGAAGACGTAGTTCGGACCGGGATCGCTCTTGAGCCGTTCCACCAACGCAGGCACAGCCGGACGGCTGGCTGGGCCTATAGCGCCTAATGCGTCCGCTGCGCCCGCGCGGACATAGGGAACGGGATCGCTCAAGGCTTGAGACAATTGCGGAACGGCCGCCGCCGATTTCGGGCCTATTGATTTCAGGGCCAAAGTAGCCTGGCACCGAACACGCGCCGAGGAATCGAGGAGCAGTTTGCCTAATTCTGAAACCGATTTTGCTGCCGCCGGACCGATCTCGGCTAATGCGTTTGCTGTAGCGCCGCGAATTTCAGGGTCAGCATCGGACAGCAAAGCGATTAAAAGCTCGGTGGCAGAAGCGGCTTCTGGTCCGAAACTCCCGATCGCCCGTAGGAGGTCTGGCCGTTCGCCGGTTTCCGCGGATTTGAGACGAGCGGTATAGAACCTAAGCGGCCGGCCGCGATAAACCGGCGCGTTTGGAGTTGTGTTCCCTAGAACATTGCTCTTTGCCACTCGCGTTTCCTCGACCGGCGGCGCCGGCGTTGGTGGCACTTGCTCAAGATCCACTTCCTGTATCCCCAAATTGTATCCGGCCGAGCGCTGATCTTTCCCCGTGCATAGGAACGTGAGGATGTGGCGCCCTTTCGTCAACGGAAACATACCGAGTGCGCGATCCTTCGCGACGTATACTTCCGGAAGGTAGTTATGAAAAATCTCCGGCCCGGGAAAGGGAATTTCTGAAGTTGCCGGCTGGCGCGTGTCAAGATTCGTGGGTTGCCCGTCGAGCAATGCCAGGTAATCGCCATAGTCCGGCGCCTGCGCCATCATCACAATCATTTCGTATTGCCCTGTTTCCGGAATGTCGATGGGAATGCTGATTTTCGCTCCGGCACCCTTAGCTTCGAGAAACAGTAAATCCTTCGCCCAATCCACTTCACGCTGCACGGAAGCCTTTCCGTTCTCGGCAGCGACCTCGGCCAGGGAGTCCTCGACGGCAATCTGCTTCACATTTCCGAAAGGCTGCCTCGCCGCGCCGTAAGGCGGTTCCGGCAGATCTTCCTGCACGCCTTTTTGGTACCAAAAGGCAACGCTCGAAAAATAATCGGGGCGTTCTTCAAAAGCAGAGCGAACCGATCCATCTTCGTTGACCGTCCATCCCGCGTGCTCGATTCCAGCCCACAAAGAAGTCTTGAACGCAATGGGATCGGGAACGTGCCAGCGGTAGGCGCTCCAGCGCGAGCCCCGGCGCTCGCCTTCCGCCATCGGCGTGCCGGTCCATGGCCCGTCGGAATCGCGCAGGCCCCAGGCGTCGTTGAAATAATCCTCAGAACCAGTACCGTAAATCTGAGGCTGCTTCGCTCCATCAATGTAGAAAAGATCGTCGCCCTCGCCGAACCACGAGAGCTGCGTTTGGATCACGCCCATTACGGTGCCGACGTAATGGCCGGTACCTCGAATATTCAGAAATTCGTAATTGTGTCCGGCACGCGCGGGCCGTTCCTGGCGGTAGTACGCATGAAAATAGGCAATATCCGAAGGCAGAGCCGCGTAGTTTCGATAATCCACGTGATAGTAAAACATGGAAACGATGCGGTCGCCTTCGTTGGTTACCGTGATGCGGCAAGCTTTCCGGTAAGGCATTGGCCAGTAGCTGTTGCGCGCGCGTCCGAGCGAACTGTCGCGGATCATCATGGAGTTCAGGTCACGCTCGGAGCCGTGCGCGACTCCGAAGAAATCACCGAGCGGAGAATCGACGCTCGGTGTTTTGTGTCCGTCGTAATAAACACGCAAACGCAGCAGGCGCGGCCAGCCGAATTCGTTGTTCGCAACCGTTATCCAGATGTGCGTGATCATTCCGGAGCCGGAAACATCCGCCATCACCAGAGTTTCGCCCGGAAGAATCCGCTTGCTGTCGTCGTTGCTGGCAACGTAGCGATTGCCGCTCGAAACTCGGTGGCTTGAATAACTCTTGAGCCGCGCCAAGCCAAGGCCGTCAAGAAAATCATCGGCCGCCCCTTGTGCGCGGCCAGTAGTCGCGGCGAAAAGCGGAAGCACAACGCTACAAACAAATATCACCAAAGGCTTCATGATGGCCGCACCTCCTCCAAAAAGTCCTCGGAGCATAACTGCTCCGCTTGTCGATGTCATTAGTCCTGAAGGATACGTCGATTCGAGGAAATCTGGTGGGGCTGGGGAGATTCGAACTCCCGACAGGCAGTTTAGGAAACTGCTGCTCTATCCATCTGAGCTACAGCCCCGCTAGGCCCATTGTAATACGTCCTGCCAGTTAAAGGGCGATGCGGAAAGCGAGCGATCCTGCGAATTGCAGCGGAGGGAGACGGCAGATTCGAGGAGCCCTTAAGCCTTAGATGTAACAGGGGGGACCAGCAAAAACCCGCTTCTACCAGTCCGCGTAGCGCGTGCCGTCGAGGGCGGTACCTTGTGACTTCGAGTGCACGTCGAAAACGTTGCCACCGCCCCAGGACGTAGAGTCCGGATCATCCTGGATGGATTGCAAATTCCACTCCGCGCGTCCGGTCATGGGATCCACGGGGATACGGCGCAGGAAACGGACCTTACGATCGGAGCCGGGGCCGATCAGCACGCCTTTAACCAACGTGTCCAGGTCCGGCGGATATCCCTCGCTTCCGGCTTCGACGCGGATCAAATTGCGATCCGCGTAGTCCTTATAGCGGTCGATGGCATTGCGAATTTCCCGCAATGCCTTATGAAGTTGTGCTTCCCTGGTCCTAACAATGGTTACACGAACGACGGGCATGGCGGCCGAAGCGAGGATAAGAAGAATGGAAGAAGCGATGATAAGTTCGAGCAGAGTAACGCCTCTTTCGGAGCCCGTGCGTCGTCTAGGCGCGTCATACCGCGGCGCAATGTTCCTTCCGCGAGGAAAAGCTCGCCTCGCGTGATTTGCAATAAAATCCGCCCGAAAGTTCACGCTTTTAGGATACCGCAATTCTCGACTGTGCTGCACAACGTTGTGAAGGATTTTTATCTCTCCGCCGGTTTGCGGACCTTTGCGCCATGTACCAGCCGGCCAAGCCGGCTGAATCAGCTAAATCAGCTGAATCGCGGAAGAGGCGACAGGAGCTTATGCTATGATGCAGTTTCTCCATCCAAGCTATCCCTTCCATACTGGAGGCCCCTATGGGCAGCAAGCTCCGCGTAGTGCTCATCCTAGTCGGTGTCTTGGTCGTTTTGATTCTGGTGCTTCCGTTTTTGATTCCCGTGAACCAGTTTCGTCCCACGATTGAAGAAAAAGCTTCTGCGGCTCTAGGCCGCAAGGTGCAGCTGGGAAACCTGAGCCTTTCGCTTCTCAGCGGTTCGCTGTCCGCCGAAAACCTCTCCATCGGCGACGATCCCAAATTCAGCTCTTCGCCTTTTCTGACGGCCAAATCCCTGCAGGTGGGCGTGGAGCTCATGCCACTGATTTTTTCGAAGACTTTGAACATTACCGGCATCACCATCGACACGCCCCAGGTCACGCTGCTGCATAATTCTGCCGAGGTGTGGAATTTCTCTTCGCTCGGCGGCCAAACGGCAAAAGCCCAGGCCAAGCAGGCTCGTGAGGGAAAGACCTCTAATGCCGCCGCGGATCTTGCGGTCAAAAAACTTGAGCTGAAAAACGGGAAGATCATCGTAGGCCGGACGGAATCCAGAAAGCGCAGCACCTACGACAATCTCACGATCACCGCTTCCGATTTCTCCCTGACCTCGCAGTTCCCTGTCACGGTGACCGCAGACCTTCCGAACGGCGGCAAGTTCAAGCTCGCGGGCGCCGCAGGCCCAATCGATCAAGATGACAGTTCGCTAACGCCGCTCAACGCCACGCTTACGATTAGCTCTCTGAATCTCGCTTCCACAGGTTTTCTCGATTCCTCGGAAGGTCTTGGCGGCATTGTCGATTTGGACGGCAGGGTGACTTCGAGCGGGGGACAGGCAGAAACCAAAGGCACCGTGAAGCTTTCCAAAGCGCTTCTTGTTGCGGGTGGTTCGCCGGCAGGAGTGCCAGTCGATGTCGACTTCAGCACCAAATACAACCTGCGCAAGAATTCGGGCGTGCTGAACCCTTCGACTCTGAAGATTGGCAGCGCGGCTGCACACTTGAATGGCAAGTACGACGCTTCGGGCGAAGCGACGGTGGTCAAAATCGACACGGATGCGAAAGATATGCCCGCCAAAGATTTGCAGGCGTTTCTCCCGGCGCTGGGCATCAAGCTGCCTAAAGGAGCTTCGCTCGCGGCGGGAACTCTCAACTCCGATCTCACGATCACGGGACCGACAAACAAGCTGGTGATTACGGGGAACGTCGGCCTGTTCAATGGCAAGTTGGCGGGCTTCGATCTGGGTGCGAAAATGAGCGCCATTTCTGCGCTAGCCGGGCTTAAGACCGGTCAGGACCTCGAGATAGAAAAACTCACAACCAATCTTCGCATGGCTCCTGAAGGTCTCAAGGCGGACAATTTCAGCGCAAGTGTTCCTGCCTTGGGCACTCTCATGGGGGCAGGTACCGTTGACGCGAAGAACCATCTGGATTTCAAGATGGTCGCCACAGTTTCCAAGAATCTTGGCAGCGGAACTACCGCACCGGCCAGCACGGGTGGCGGTGTTGCGGGCGTTCTCGGTGGATTGCTGGCCAAAGCGGCGGGCAGTAGCCCGGCTACCGCGGTTCAAGGCCTGCGCATCCCATTCCTTGTTCAAGGGACAACTTCCGATCCGAAATTCGTCCCTGATGTTTCCGGCCTCGCAAGCGAAATGCTTAAATCTCAACTGGGCGGCCCGGCGGCTCCCCATAACACACAACCACAGCAGCAGAATCCCAGCAACCCGGTGGATGCCCTCAGCGGCCTGTTCAAGAAGAAAAAGCCCTAGCGTGTTTCTAGCTCTTTATCTAGCTCTTTATCTTGACTCTATGGAAACTTCGCACTAGCCTCGTGCGTCTATTCGAAGGTCGCTACCTTAGCGCCCTTCAAAGTCTTATGGCCGGGGGATTCGCATGCGCTTGAAACTGCTCCGCGGGTGTGCGTCCGCGTTGTGCCTTGCTGCTCTCGGGCTTCTCTTTGTGTATCCACCGCTGGCTCATGGGCAGGGCGGCGAGCCGCAATACTTTGCCATTCGCGGCGCGAAAGTCGTGTCCGTTTCCGGACCGCCCCTTGAAGGCGCGACCGTTGTCATTTCTCGCGGCGTGATCACCGCGGTTGCTAAGGATGTGACCATCCCACCGGAAGCTTGGGTGATCGACGGCAAAGGCTTGACCGTCTACCCCGGGCTTGTGGATGCTTTCAGCGACGTCGGCATACCGGCTGCGCCGCCCGCTGGCGGGGAAAACACCGCTCCTCGCCGTCCGCAACAGCAAGCGCGCGGTCCGGAGGATCGTCCGGCTTCCACTCCTTGGCGTAACTGCGCGGACGAAGCGAGCCTTAGCGACAAGCGCATCGAAACCTGGCGCAACGGCGGCTTCACGACCGTCATTTGCGCGCCAAAGGGTGGCTTCTTTCCCGGGCAGGCTGCGGTACTTGACCTTGCGGGAGAACGCGTCGGCGATCTCGTGGTGAAATCGCCGGTTGCGATTCCGCTCTCTTTCCAAACCACGGGCGGATTTGGCAGTGGCTTCCCGGATTCTCTCCTCGGTGTGCTGGCCTACATTCATCAGGTTTGGCTCGACACCGCTTGGAGCATCAAGGCGCAGGCCATGTACGAGAACAATCCCCGCGGCGTAGCGCGGCCTCGATACGATCGCACCGAAGCTGCCCTTGCCGAAGCGCTCGAAGACCACGTCCTGGTTCTTGTGCCCGCAAACAATACTGTCGAGCTCCGCCGCGCGTTCGAGCTTGTTGACCGCTGGCAGGTTAAGGGCGCGATTTACGGCGGCCAGATGGGCTACGAAGTCGCTCCGGAAATTGCGGCAAAGAAGCTTCCCGTGCTCGTGGACCTGAAATGGCCGGAAGCGGAGAAGGATGCGGATCCGGAGTCGAGGCCGTCGCTCGGGACGCTGCGGTTCCGCGATCGCGCGCCTTCTACCCCTGCGGCCCTCGCCAAGGCAGGCGTGAAGTTTGCGTTTTATTCCGGAGGGATCACCGCCCCCAAGGACATCCTCAAAGCGGCGAAGAAGTCCATTGACGCCGGACTTGCGCCTGATGCCGCGTTGCGCGCGTTTACCCTTTCTCCCGCAGAAATTTTTGGCGTGGCCGATCGGCTTGGCTCCATCGAGAACGGCAAAATCGCCAATCTTGTGGTGACCGATGGCGACCTCTTCGAAGAAAAAACTAAAATCAAAATGATTTTCGTGGACGGCCAGCGGTTCGAAGCGCATGAGCCGGAAAAGCCCAAGGAACCGCCCAAGGGCGACATCACCGGAAAATGGAAGGTTTCCTACACCACGCCGGAAGGCCCCGAAGAATCCACCGCCGACCTTACGATGGACAAGGACGGCACGATCTCCGGTTCGATCGCCAGCCCGCGCGGCAACGCAAGCATCATCAGCGGTTATCTGAGCGCAGATAGGTTCAGCTTCACCATTAACATCATCCTCGACGAAGGCCCGACCGACGTGACCTTCTCCGGGACCTTTGATGGCACATCCTTGAAAGGTTCTATCAACGTCGTCCGGCTGGCCCTAACGCTGGACTTCACCGGCGTAAGGTCCGCACCGACGGGTTCCCGCGCAGTCAATTTCGGAGGTGCACAGTGAGGCTTCGAGGGATACCCCAGAAAAAGCGCTCGCACATTCTGTTCCTTTACTTCCTCTCCCTCCTTTATCTCCTGTCCTTCTCCTTTTCTGCGGATGCCGCGACTCCGCCAGACGCGCCGCCCGTGATTCTGATTCAAGACGCCACGGTGATGACCGTTTCTCATGGCACGATCGAACACGGCTCCATCCTGATTAAGGATGGCAAAATCGCCGAAGTCGGCCAATCCATCAAAGCTCCTGCCGGCGCCCAGGTGATTGATGGGTCGGGGCAGTTTGTGATTCCAGGCATCATTGATTGCCATTCGCATATCGCTGCTGAGGCCATCAACGAGGGCAGCGTCTCGGTTTCCTCGATGGTGAACATGGAAGAGGTTTTGGATCCCCAGGACATCGACATTTATCGCGACCTCGCGGGCGGCGTTACTGCCGCGAACATCCTTCATGGCTCCGCCAATTCCATTGGCGGACAGACTGTGGTCATCAAATTGCGGTGGGGCCAGCCGGCTTCGAAGCTTCCGTTCGAAGGCGCCATGCCCGGCATCAAATTCGCCCTCGGCGAAAATCCGAAGCGTTCGAACTTCAGCATTCCCGGCCAGCCCCGGCGTTATCCCGCCACACGCATGGGCGTTGAACAGACCATTCGCGCCGCATTCAGCGAGGCTCGCGATTACAAGAAAACCTGGGATGACTACAACAAACGCGTCGCCGCTGGCGAAAAAAGTCTTATCCCGCCGCGCCGCGACCTGAAACTCGAGCCGCTCGTTGAAGTGCTCGAAGGCAAGCGCTACGTGCACTCGCACTGCTATCGCGAAGATGAAATCCTGATGCTTCTCCGCGTGGCCAAGGAATTCGGCTTCAAAGTTCGCACCTTCCAGCACGTCCTCGAAGGCTACAAGATCGCCGACGAACTCGCCGCCGCCGGTGTGGGCGCCTCCACGTTTTCCGATTGGTGGGCCTACAAAGTCGAAGCCTACGACGCCATTCCCTACAACGCGGCGCTCATGACCCGCCGCGGGGTGATCGTTTCCATCAATTCCGACGATGCCGAAGAGGCCACGCACCTCAATCAGGAAGCGGCCAAGAGCATGAAATATGGCGGGCTCTCGCACGACGAAGCGCTGAAGCTCGTCACCTTGAATCCGGCTATGCAACTCGGAATCGACAAGCGCGTGGGCACCATTGACGTCGGCAAGGACGCCGACCTTACGATTTACAACCATGATCCGCTGAGCGCGTATGCCGTCGTCCAGAAGACCCTGATTGATGGCCGCGTGTACTTCGACCGCGAAAAAGACGTCGCCCATCGCGCGGAAATCGAGAAAGAGAAAAAAGCGCTCGCCGACAAACTGAAAAAAGCCGAGCAGAAACCGGAAGAAAAGAAGCCCGAAGAAAGGCCCAAGCCGCCCGCCCCCGCTCCTACACCCACGGCGCAAGGAGAAGCCGGTCAGGGAGGTGCGCAGTGAGGAAAAAAAGGGCCAGCGGTCCGCGCAGCCCGCTTTGTCTTTTCAATTTCCTTGTATTGCTTGGTCTCGTTTGCGCCCCTGCCGCGGGAGCGCAAACGCAGACTCCTTCAGTTTACGCGATCACACACGCAAAGATCTTCACGCTCGCGGGCTCTCCGATTGAAGACGGAACCCTGGTCATCCGCGACGGCAAGATTCGGGCGGTGGGAACGGCCGTGGAGGTGCCGGGCGGCGCCCAGGTGATTGACGCGAAAGGGCTGCAAGTGTATCCCGGCTTGTTCGATGCGGTTACCCAGATGGGTTTGAGCGAAATCAGCGCCGTCAACTCTACCGTCGATACCACAGAAACGGGAAACTACAACCCGGACGTTGTCGCCGCAACGGCCATCGCCCCATCGAGCGAGCATATTCCGGTTACCCGCGCTTCCGGTATCACCGAGGTCTTGGCGGTTCCGGCCAGCGGCGGATTTGATTCTGGCGGCGGCCGGGGAACTCTCGGCGGGCAAGCCTCCGCGATTCATCTTGCGGGATGGACCATCGATGAGATGCTGATCAAAAAAAGCGCTGCGATGGTGCTCAATTGGCCGCAAATCCAAACCCAGACTTTTGACTTCGCCACCTTTTCGCGCAAGGAAAAGCCGTACACCGAAGCCAAGCAGGAGTACGACAAGCAGGTCAATGAACTCAACGATTGGCTCGATCGCGCCCGCCACTACGCGCAGGCGATGGAGAAAGGTTCCGTATCGAAATACGACCGCGACCTGAAGCTCGAAGCTCTCGCGCCCGTCGTTCGCGGCGAACTTCCTGTCCTCGTTTTCGCTAATCGCGCGCGAGACATTCGCAACGCCGTCGCGTTTTGCGACAAGCAAAAGCTAAAAATGATCCTCGCGGGAGGCGAGGAAGCTTACAAAGTGAAGGACCTTCTTCGGTCGAAGGAGGTCCCCGTCGTTCTTCGTCCCATGCTCTCGCTTCCCCCGGAAGAAGACGATCCTTACGACCGCGAGCTCACCCAGCCCGCCGAGCTGGCGGCTGCCGGCGTGAAGATTGCCATCGCCAGCTTTGACAACTCGTTCGCGCGGCGCCTGGGACAAAATACTGCGAACGCCGTCGCGCACGGCTTGTCCTACGAAGAAGCGCTGCGCGCGGTCACGATGAATCCTGCGCAAATTTTTGGATTGGGAAGCCAGCTCGGCACCCTCGAGCAAGGCAAGATCGCCAACGTGATCGTCACCAACGGCGACCCCCTGGAATTGACCACTGAGGTGAAGTATCTGTTCATCAAAGGGCAGCTCACGTCGCTCGAAAACAAGCACCATCGCTTGTATGAGAAATATTCGAATCGGCCAAAGCCCTCAGCCGCTAATTAAGTGCAGCTCATCGAAGGGACTGCTTGTGGAGATCGAGAATCTCCCGGCTCAGCACGCGAAGCGCCTTTAAGCTTGTTTCCGGGTCGGGCATGGATTCGGGTTTTCCTTTGTAGGTATCAAGCAAAACGTATTCCGCTCCCAGGGACTGCAACTCCTGGAAATCCCGCCGGATTTGCTCGATGTTGCCTTCGCCAGCCAGGCGCTGTTGTTCAGACAGCGGATGATCGGTTACCGTCATCATGATCCTCGGGCACAACCGAGGCAGGCGAGCTCCTTCTTCTTTCGCTAGCTTTTGCAATCGGGGCAATCCGACGTTCTTCAGCCAATCCATGCGAAACGGCAGCGGGTGCCAGGCATCTCCGAAACAGAGTGTGCGACGCAACGCTGCGTCGCTCATGCCGCCGATCCAAATCGGCGGATGCGGGGAGCGCACCGGCCGTGGTCCGGTATGCACGTTTTGAAACTTCATGGAACTTCCTTGGTGCGAAATTACATCATGGGTCCAGAAATCCTGGATAATCTTGAGGTATTCGTCGGTCAAGCGGCCGCGCTGGTGAAAAGGTATGCCTAGCGTCTCGAACTCGTGTTGCGCCCAGCCGATTCCCACCGCAAAAATAAATCGTCCCCCGCTCAATTGGTCGATGTTGGCCGCCATCTTGGCCGTGTGCAGCGGATGGCGATAGGGCACGATGGTTGCCGATGTGCCGAGTTCCAGTTTCCTGGTAATCCCTGAAAGCCACGCCAAAGTGACGAATGGGTCATAGAATGGCGCGGGGTAGCGACTGGCGACGTCCGGAGTGACCGCGACGTGGTCGGAAATCATCAAGAAGTGGTATCCGAGTTCTTCTACGCTTTGGGCAAGCCTCAGCAGCACGCTGGGGGTCGTGCCGCGGCCAAAGTTAAGCAGGTTGAACCCCACCTTCATGCGCGGTCCTCCGGAGTCTTTTTTTCAGGCCGGATTTCTGTGAGATGCCGCGGAGCGCAAATCGGGCATTTCTGCGCGCCGTCCGAAGAAAGCCAGATTTCTTGCAACTTTCGGCCTCCCTCTGCGTTTCTATAGTTACAGCCATGCGAACACGTGTTCTTGCCTGCCTTGTGGTCTTAACTCTTGGCCCCCTGCCCTTAGCCACTGCCGCGCAGCAGCCCGCGAAAATCGTTGAACAATATGTGAAGGCGGCGGGAGGAGGTCGCGCACTATCCAAAGTCCGCACCCTATCTTTGGAAGGCACCTTCACGACCGGCGAGGGAAAGTCCGGCACCTACACCCTCGATACCAAACTGCCTAACCGCTACTACGTGGAACTGCTCGTGGGCGACCAAAACTTGATTGAGGCGTATAACGGCAAGTCCGCATGGCACCGGGACGCCACCGGCGAGCTCGGCACGCTGGTCGGTGCGGATGGGATGCAACTGGAAGCGGCCGCCCAGTATTACAACTCGCGCCTCGTCAACCCAAAGAAGGAAAAAATGGCGCTGGCGATTGTGGGTATCGCGCAAGTTCGCGGCCAAGAGGCCCTGGAACTTGAAGTAACTAGCGCCACCGGTATGAAGCGCCATGTGTTCTTCGACCGGCAAACTCATTTGATCGTGAAGGAAGCCGCGGCCGTTGGCGGTGTCGAAGAAGAGATCCTTTACGACGACTACCGAGCAGTGGAAGGTGTCAAACTTCCCCACAGGATTGAGCTCGAACGCGGCGGCGCAAAGTACAACATCACTCTCACGCGCGCAACCATCAACGGCACCGTTGGCGAGCGCGTTTTCGATTTCCCGATCAAGTCCCAGGTCAAACTGCCCGACCTCAAGGCCCTCTTCAAAGAAATTGACGACAACCAGAAAGCCATCGACAAGATCAAAGAAAACTACGCCGGTACCGAAACGGAGGAAGAAACGGAATACGACGGAGAGGGAAAAGTGAAGAAGCACGAGGCGCGCGAATCCACCTTCTTCTACCTCGACGGCGATGAAATCACCACGCTGGTGAAAAAAGACGGCAAGCCGCTCGGTGAAAAGGAACAAGAAAAGGAAAATGAGCAGGTCCGGAAGCGCATCGAAGAACACGAGAAGCGCCAGGCCAAAAAAGAAGCCAAAGAGGAGAAGGCCGCCGAACACGGAAAAGACGACAGCAAAGACAAAGATGAGCCGGGCATCGAAGTCTTTTTGCGCGCCTGCCAGTTCGTGAACCCACGCCGCGAGCGTTTTCGTGGCCAAGACGTTCTGGTTTTCGATTTTGAGCCGAATCCGGAGTTCAAGCCGCACACGCTGGTAGAAAAAATTGTCCAGAAACTTGCCGGTGTCATTTGGGTGGACGAAAAAGCCCATGATGTCGCGCGGCTGGAAGCTTATTTTGTCAGCGACGCGAGAATTGCGGGCGGCCTGCTCGCCAGTGTGCAGAAGGGTACGAGCTTTGTTTTCGAGCAAGCCTTTATCAACAACGAAGTGTGGCTTCCAACCTATATGGAGGGACACCTTGGTGCGCGGGTGTTGCTCGTGAAAGGGTTCAAGGTGAGCTTCGTGACGCGCTATTCCGACTACAAGAAATTCAATGTGCAAACGCTTTCCACGGTCGCCAAACCCAAAACCGCCGCGCCGCCTTCCCAGCCCTGAACGCGGCGGCCAGGGTCTCGTGGCACAAAAAAGGGCAGGAATCCCAGGAGAGCAGCCGGCGTGCCTGCGTTTGCATCCAAGAACATGTCTATGTCGGAACCAAATCCCAGTATGACTCCGCGCGAGCTCCTTCGCGCCTGGGGTAGGATCTTGCGCGGCAATTTGCCGATGCTCTCGATCGAGATCACACGGGAATGTCCTTTGAGTTGTCCCGGTTGTTATGCTTACGGCGAATCCCACCTGGCGGGCGGCTTGCAATTGCGCGACCTGAGCGATGCCAGAGGGGACTCCCTGGTCCGCGGCGTGTTGCAGCTCGTGCGCAAACATCGGCCGATGCACGTGTCCCTGGTTGGGGGTGAGCCTCTGATCCGCCACCGCGAATTGAGCGCGATTCTGCCCGTGCTCAGCTCCGAAAACATCTTCACGCTGGTGGTAACCAGCGGCGTCATTCTTATTCCCCTCGAGTGGATGAAGCTGCCACGCGTACGCGTGGCGGTCTCCGTGGACGGACTTCCGGAGCATCATGATATCCGCCGAGCGCCTGCCACCTACGACCGCATTCTGAAGAACATTTCCGGACGCGAAGTGAATATTCATTGGGTGATTACCCGGCCCATGCTGGAGCGCCCCAACTACTTCGAGGAATACGTTTCCTTTTGGAGTGCCCGGCCGGAAGTGAACCGCATCTGGGTTAGTTTCTACACGCCGCAAAAGGACGAGCAGAGTGCCGAAATGCTCACGGTCGCGAATCGCGAGTCTGCTGTCGCGCAACTCACGGAGCTCGCGAAACTGCACCCCAAACTGGTTTTCAATGCAGGGATCGCCCAAGCTTTCCTCCGCCCGCCGGAAAACCCTGACGACTGCCTTTTCGCAAAAATGTCTGCAAACTACTCCGCGGATTTGCAGAGCCGCGTCGAGCCCTGCGTCTTTGGCGGAACTCCGGACTGTTCCCAGTGCGGCTGCATGGCCAGCACGGGTTTACATTGGGTCCGCGGCGTGAGGGTTGCCGGAGAGCTGAAGGTCGGCGATTTCGTGGCCGCTTCGATTCGAATCGGCTCGTTCATGAATCGACTCAGGCGGAAACCCGTTCACCCCTCGCGCTGGAGTCCTCGCGAACCACAGCTCTCAAGTCCTTCCGACCTGGTGCAAATTAAGACTTGATTTGCCTAACTTCTGGTCCCCGGTAACGGAAAATAGTGAAATAAGTAGCGGCCAATTTTCAGCACAAGCGGTTAGATCGTTCTCACTCTTCGCGCAGGATGCGAACGGGCTCGATGCGCGTGGCGCGATACGCCGGAATGATGGTTGCCACGATGCCAACGAGCAGAAGAAGAAGAGCGACGGCCGCAAACGTGAGTGGGTCCGTGGCGCGAACGCCGAAAATGAGCGAAGAGACCACCCGGCTGAGCGCCAAAGCGGCGGCGAGACCAAGCGCGACACCGACGAGGATCGGTTTCAGTCCGTCCCTGAGAACCATCCGAATGACGTCGTTGTTGGAGGCGCCAAGGGCCATGCGAATGCCGATTTCGCGGACGCGCCGACGAACCGTGTAAGAGAGCACGCTGTAGATGCCGACAGCGGCAAGAATCAACGCGAGCCCTGCGAAGCTTGCGAGCAGAAGCATGTTGAACCGTTGAGGAGAAACAGACTTCGCCATCACGTCGTTCATGCTCATCACGTCGACGATAGGAAGATCCGGGCCGACTTCGTGGATCGCCTTAGTCACGGAGGAAGCAGAATTCATCGGATCGGAACTGGTGCGGATGGCGAAGGTCATGCCGAAGGAGCGCCAGGGCTCGCTCGGAGGAGCAGTGAGCTGCCCGAGCGCGTGGTAAATGGTTGCGGCTGGGCGAGTCTCGTCGAGAGCATCCTGTTTGGTATCCCCCACGATGCCGACAATTTCCCGAACGACATGGGGATAAAAAGTCAGCGTGAGATGCCGGCCAATGGGGTCTTCGTTGGGCCAGAAACGGCGAGCCAAAGAGTCGCTGATGAGCACTGCGCCGGGTCTCCCCGCAACGTCGGAGTCGGTGAGGTCGCGGCCTCGAACGATAGGAATGTGCATCGCGCGGAGGTAGCCGGGACTAATCACGCGAACGTCCACTTCGGGCTGGTCGGACATCTGCGCGACGGGGCGGCCCTCGATGGAAAACGGCTGAATCGAGCCGCCCCCGTTTAGCGGCAAGCTGTCGATGACGCCCGCGGAATCGACCCCGGGAAGAGCCCGGATTCGCGTCAGGACGTCCTGGAAAAAGCTAATTTGGCCGGCAGGAGACGAATAACGGTTTGGCGGCAGCGGGACGGTCATGGTGAGCACATTGTGTGGATCAAAGCCAGGCTGGACTTTGCGAAGCTCCCAGAGGCTGCGGATCATGAGCCCGGCGCCGATGAGCAGCACTAAACAGAGTGCGACCTCGGAGACGACGAGAAGGCGGCGCGTTCGGCCGCCGCGGGCATGCGAGCTGCCGCGGCTCTGGCCTTGTTTGAGGGCTTCGTTGACATCCGCTTTCGTGAAGCGCACTGAGGGAATCAGGCCTGCCAAGACGCCGGCAACCACCGAAAGCAAGAGCGTAAAAGCGAGCACCGGAACATCCACAGTGATTTGCATAAACGCTGGAATGCGGTCGCCGAGGACCTTCACGATCAAGGCCATACCAAAGCGAGCAAGGAATAGGCCGAGCGCTCCGCCCACAACCGAGACAAGCACGGTTTCGGCAAGAATCTGACGCAGGACAACCAGGCGGCTGGCGCCAAGCGCAGTTCGAATCGCGATTTCCTTGCGCCGCGCGAGAGTCTTAGCCAGAACAAGATTCGCCACGTTCGCGCAAGCAATAAGCAAAACGAAAGCGACAGCGCCGAGCAGAACGAGCAGCGCCGGCCGCACATCGCCAACCAGCTGCTCCCGCAGAGGCACGATGATGGCGCCCCAGCCTTTATCATCTTCGGGATAAAGCTGTTCAAGGCGCGTCGAGATGGCGCTCAGTTCGGCCTGCGCCTGTCGCATGTCCACGCCTTTCTTCAACCGGGCGATGACGCCGTAGTTGTGATTGCCGCGAACGGCGCGAATTTCATTGGTCCAAGCGAGCGGAACCCAAATCTTGGCCCAACTGGGAAACTGCAGAGTCCCCGGCATCACGCCGACGACGGAATAGGTCACGCCGTCAAGTAGGATGCTGCGGCCAAGGACGTCAGGGTCGGAGGCAAAGTGATCGCGCCAGAAGTTGTAGCCAAGGACAACAACCCTGCCCTGTCCAGGGAGGTCTTCGGCGGGCGTGAAAGTGCGGCCCAGCAGCGGCCGGACGCGAAGTAGGGGAAAGAAGTCAGACGCCACGGCACCGGCCTGGATGTCTTCGGGCTGTTCCGTGCCGCCGACCGTGAATGACCGGAAGCCGTACGCCGCCATTTGTTCGAACGAAGAGCTTTGGCTCTTCCAGTCCAGATAGTTGGCGGGAGAAACCGCAAACCTAGTCAGGCCCGGGAAGCTCTTGGCCGGCGGAACGTGCCAGACCTGCATGATGCGCGAGGGATCGTCGAAGGGCAGGGGGCGGAGCAGCACGGCGTTGACGACGGAGAAAATCGCGGTGTTGGCGCCAATGCCCAGAGCAAGCACGAGGATGGCGGCCGCCGAGAACGCTTTATTGCGCCGCAGGGTACGCAGGGAAAAACGCAAGTCGGAAAACAGGTTTCTCAGAGACATGAACTCCTCCGGTTGCTGGATGGGCCGCCAAGATGGTGACATTCACTAAAACGAGGAAAAGAGAAAATAGTTTCCTGAAAAATACGGTCAACTGCCCCAGGCCGACGCGGGAGCGGCGGGGCCCGCGCTGCAAAAAAGCATGAGCGAGGTGAATGGGGGCGGACCGCGTGGCTAGTTTCTTGACGGGCGCGCGCCTGAGGGCATAGAGTTTTTGCAAACTTAGCCGGAATCTGTGCGCTGAACGCCTGCCGTCAGCGACACCCTGGATGGAGCCTTTGGCGAGCAGAGAGCACACGGAAGCAATCGCAGGCCGCCTGGCGGGCAGCGCCGACTCCCTCGAAACCAGAACCATTCAGAAAGTGCAGATTCGGCTAATCCCTTTCCTGTTCCTGCTTTATGTAGTCGCGATGGTCGACCGCATCAATATCGGCTTTGCCGCGTTGACCATGAACAAGGACTTGCGTCTGAGCAGCCAGCAATACTCCATTGCCGCGGGGATTTTCTTCATCGGGTATTTTCTTTTTGAAGTGCCCAGCAATTTGATCTTGCACAAGGTCGGGGCGCGGGTGTGGATTGCCCGCATTCTTTTGAGTTGGGGCTTGGTGGCCTCGCTGACCGGCCTGGTAGAGACTGTCCATCAGTTATACGCCGCGCGCGTTCTGCTGGGGTTTGCCGAAGCGGGGTATTTTCCGGGAATCGTGCTGTACATGACCTATTGGTTTCGCCAGCGGGAGCAAGCGCGAGCGCTGTCGCTGTTCCTGACCGGATATGCCGTTACCAACATCGTAGGCGCGCCGGTCTCGGGCTTTATTCTGGATCACGTAGATTGGCTGGGCATGGGAAGCTGGCGATGGCTCCTGATTCTCGAAGGAATTCCCGCCGTCGTTCTCGGCATCCTCACGCGGTTCATTCTGCCCAACCGTCCGAGCGAAGCAGAGTTTCTGACGACGGAAGAAAAGGAGTGGCTGAAAAAGGAATTAGACCAGGAAGAGCAGCAGAAATTGCAGCAAAGGCGGCATTCCGCGTGGCAAGGACTCACCAACGGGCGAGTGTGGCACCTCGTGGCCATCTATTTCGGAATGATGATTGGCGCCTACACCATGAGCTTTTTCATGCCAAAGCTGGTGCAATCCCTGTCAAGCAAGTATTCCAACAGCCTGATCGGGTACCTGGTCATGATTCCTTACCTGGCGGCGCTCGGCGGAATGATCCTGGTTGGCCGCAGCTCGGACCGCCGGATGGAGCGGCGCCATCACGCGGCGAGCGCTTTGCTTGTGGGAGGAATGGGATTTTTGTCGCTGACGGCGATGCACTCACCGGTTGTCACGATTGTTCTGCTTTCGCTTCTCATGGCTGGCTATTGCAGCGCGCTCAGCCCGTTTTGGGCGATGCCCAACGAGTTCTTGACGGGTTTCTCGGCTGCCAGCGGAATCGCGGTCATCAATTCGTTTGGAAACTTAGGGGGGTTTTTTGGACCCTCGGTCGTCGGGTTCATCACGCAAAAAACGGGCGCTTTTTACGGCGGCCTGGCCTTCGCGGGAATTTGCATGCTGCTTGCCGCCATTCTGGTATGGCTTCTTCCCCGCAGGGCCACCGAGGCGAAGCCCGCAGGAGGGCAAGAGAATCGCTGAACTGCAGTCGAAACGTCGCTTCATGAGGAACAGAGGAGCGGGATCATGCGTGTAAATCGGCGGGAATTGCTCTACGCCGCGGCCCTTGCGTGCATCGGTTCTGCTGTGCCCGGGTTGTCCGGCGCCCAAGGCGAGCACTCCGCCTTGCGCATTGATGCGGCGCGACTCCGGCGCCGCCTTGAAGATCTCAGTGTCTACGGACGGCCCGCCGGAGGAACATTCGCCGATGGCGTAAGCCGCGTGGCCTATTCGGATGCCGATGTTGGCGGCCGAAACTACGCCATGAATGCGATGCGTGAGGCCGGGCTCAAGCCGCGCATTGATCCGGCGGGAAACATCTTTGGAGCACGCGCCGGTCGGGACGCGTCTTTGCCGCGCATCCTTTTTGGGTCGCACATCGATTCCGTGCCGAACGGCGGAAACTTTGACGGCGATGTCGGCTCGATGTCGGCGATCGAGGTAATGCAGACTTTCGAGGAACATCATGTGACGGCGAAGCATCCGCTAGAGATGGTTATCTGGTCGAACGAAGAGAACCTGGTGGGCAGTGCGCTAGCCGCTGGCGGACTGGACGAGAGGGTGCTCTCGCGGGTTTTCAACGCTATTCGCGTAGAAGACGGCCTTCGCAGGATTGGAGGCGATCCAACTACGCTGGCGGAGGCGCGCATACCTCCGCATTCCTTTTGCTGCTATCTGGAGTTGCACATTGAGCAGGGCGGAACGCTCGATAAAGCCAAAATTCCCATTGGGGTGGTGGAAGGCATTGTCGGCATCGATGAGTACGAGGCAGAAATCCACGGCTTCGCGAACCACGCGGGCACCACGCCTATGTCAGAGCGGCGCAACGCTCTGCTTGGGGCGGCCAAGCTGATTCAAGCCGTGCAAGACGTAGTGACAGGGGAGCCGGGTCGCCAAGTTGGGACGGTAGGACAGCTACAAGTTTTTCCCAATGCTCACAATGTGGTGCCTGGTTTGGTGAAGCTATCGATCGAGCTGCGCGATCTCTCTGCGGAGAAGATCGCGCGCCTGGGCGAGGAGATTCAGCGGCGGGCTCAGGAAATTGCACGCGAGACGAAGACGGACGTCCGGATCAAGACAGTAGATCACGATCCGCCGGCAACGGCCGACCCCGAAATTCAGGCGAAAATCGAACAGGCCGCAGCCAGCTTAGGGTTGCAAACGATGCGCCTCCCGAGCGGGGCCGGTCATGACGCCCAATGGGTGGCGCGATTGGTACCGATGGGAATGATCTTTGTTCCCAGCATCGCAGGCATCAGTCATTCGCCGAAAGAGCTTACCTCGTGGCAGGATTGCGCTGGCGGGGCCAATGTGCTTTTGCAGACGGTTCTTTCGCTCGACCGCCGTCATGGTTGAGACTCGGAACATTCGGAGCCCATATGGCCTTCTGCCAAGCAATCGTCATCCCGACACTCCCATAGGGTGTTCGAGCGCAACGCCTTTATCCACATCCCGCAAAAGCCGACTGGTCCAAAAACCGACTGGCCGTTGCCGCGTCTAAGGGTTCGGGAGGATCCTCGAATGATGAAGCGGCTACCGAGTTGTGTGCTTTTGCTGTTAGCGGCTCCCGTTCTTGGGCAGGACAAAAAACCAACAACGCTAGGAGAGGTTTTGCTGGCGGAACTGAGGTCTACGCACGGCGCCGAAGAATGGTTTGTGCCCGCGAATGTTGCGGTGAAGGGTTTGACCGCGGAACAGGCAAGCTGGACCGACGGCAAAGGCAATCACTCGGTCGGCCAGTTGGCGTATCACCTGGTGTATTGGAATCGGCGGAATCTGGCAAACCTGAAAGGGGAAAAGCTTGAAAAATTCAGCGGCAACAATGATGAGACGTTCGACAAGTTCGACGCCAAGAAATGGAATGAAACCGTCCGGCAACTCGATGAAGTTATGAACGAGCTGGAAAAATGGGTGGAAACCGCCGACGAAGCCAAGTTGAAAGAGTCCGCCCAGGTATTTACGCACATCAGCACGCATAACGCGTACCACATCGGACAAATCATTTACGTTCGCAAAGAGCAACGCTCCTGGGACCCCAACAACGGCGTCCGATAAGCCACTTGGCTTTTACTGCAAGCCTTTCGCAAGCTGCTTTTGTCGGTTCGCCCTTCGCGGTATATAGTGGAAAATGACCGCGCGCACCTCTCTTGGCGCGTGGCCGGGGCAAATTCAACAACAGCAGGCGCCGCAGAGGCAGTTCAAGCGAATGGCCGGAGACGTCAACAAGCATTTGGAACGCGCCAAGCGCTTCCTGGAGAAGAATCGTGTGGCGGACGCCATTCAAGCATATCTGGCGGTCCTCGACGAAGCGCCGCAGCATCAGGAAGCCACGCAAGCGCTGGGCGATTTGCACGCCCGCATCGATCAAGCCGACCGCGCGGCGGTGTACTACGGCATGCTGTTTGATTTGCTCGTTGACCCGAAGGACGAAAGCAAGGCGCTAGCGATTTACAACCGGTTTCTTCGTTCCATCCCGGCGCAGCAAGCCCCCGAGCGCGTGGCGCGCTATGCCTTTCTGCTGCAGCGGCAGAATCGCGCGGATGAAGCGGTGGAACAATACAACAAGGCCGGAGAGCTTTTTGTCGCGGCGGGACGCGATGAGGACGCGCTGTTTTGTTGGGAGAGAATCGCACAACTGGAGCCCGACAACCTGGCGCGGCAGATCAAGCTGGCGGAAGGCGCTGAGCGCCTGGGGAAAAATTCGCTCGCGGCGCGCGCGTTCCTGCGCGCGGGGCAATTGGCGGGCACCAAGGGCTCCTCGTCAGATGCCATGAATTTTCTGGGCCGGGCGCAAAAGCTGGCGCCGCAAGAACGCAGCGTGGCCCTGCTGTACGCGCAGGCGAATCTGCAAAGCGGAAATGCCGTGCGCGCGGTGTCGATTTTGGAGCCGTTCGCGGCTACGGAGAATGACGCAGCGTTCCTCCTGACCCTTTCCGAGGCGCTGATGGGCGCGGGGCAATTGGAGCGCGCCAGCGAAGTCCTGCAGAAACTGCTGCGCGAAAAAAATGAAGGCTTGCCACAACTTTTTGACTTGGCAGAACGTCACGCGGCCGCCGGGCAAGATCAGCGGGCCACGGCCATCCTCGAAATGCTGAAGAAGCGGATGTTCGCCGACAAGCGGCAAAACGATTTCGCGACGATGACGGACGGCTTGGGCGCAAAATTTCCGCACTCACAGGGCATTCTGGAATTCTGGGCCGCCATCCACAACGAACTGAACCGCGAGTCGCAGTATTTCGAAGTGATGATCAAGTTGTTCGACGTGTACCTCACTTCTGGAAACGTCAAGAAGGCCGCGGAGTCGCTCGAACGCCTCGTGGATATTGATCCGTACGATTACCGGAACCAAGAGCGTCTGGAAACGTTAGGTGGACGCGTAGACGACGCCTATGTGAACCGCCTATCCAGCCGAATGATGAAAGCGGGCCAGGCCACCGGGGGACACGCTCCGAGGTCGGGAGCATCGCCGGCAGCTTGCGGGCCGCTTGCTCCTCCAGAAGCGGGACGGCAAATGCAGGCCCTGGAAGATTTGATCGTACAGACGGAAATCTTTTTGCAATATTCGCTGCAGAGCAAAGCCTTGGAGCGTTTGCAAAAGATTGCGGCGATGTTCCCGGGGGAAGAGGTGCGAAACGCGCGGCTGGCGAGCTTGTATCAAACGGCGAATTGGTGGCCGGCGGGCGCGCAGAAGCCGAAAGACGAGCCTCGGTCGAAGGGTGCGCCGACAGCGGGGCCGTTCGCTGGGGAACCGCAAGCAGGGACCATTACCGGCAAGACGGGCGTGTATTCCGCAGAGACGCTGCGCGATTTGTCGAAAATTTCGGAAATTAATCAGAAAATTTTCCGCCAGCAGACGCCGCGGGCGATGCTCAATACGGCCGTGAATGAAGTGGGAACGTATTTGCACGCGACGCGCGCTCTGGCCGTGGTGGGCGCACCGGGGCGGCCGCCGGAAATGGCGGCGGAATTTTGCGGAACCGGCGTGAAAGCGGCGCCCGGCGCGCAAGTGGTGTTGCTGCTCGCGCAGATGGAGATGGCCAAACCGGACGAGCTTGGCGGGCTGGTGGTGCAAGCTTCGGAAGGCTCGATTTTGCGTGACCTGGGCGTGGAAACCTCGCTCGGCGTCATGATTCTGGACAAAGAGACGCAAACACCTGCAGGCATGTTGATTGCCGCGCATGCCGATCGCCACAAGTGGAAGCCCAACGAAGTGTATTTCTTGCAGGCCATCGGCGACCAGATGCTGATGAGCGTGAGCCACACGCGGCTGCGCTCGCTGGTGCGGCGCATGGGCGTGTCGGACGAGCGCTCGGGGTTGCTCGGCCGAAGCTCTTATGTGATTTGTTTGCTGACCGAAGCGGACCGCGCGAAGTCACAGGGCACCCCGTTGTCACTGGCAGTTCTGCAGATTGACCGCGGAAGCGAAATTTTGCGGCAACAGGGCGAGCCGCCGCTCGAGCGCTTCCTCGAACAATTGGCCCGCGCGCTGCAGCCCATCGTGCGGCAAAACGACGTAGCGGTGAAGTACACGGCGTGGTCGCTGGCGTTCATTTTGCCAGACACGACTTTGCGGGGAGCGCAGAACCTGGCCGATAAATTGCGGCGTGCGGCCCTGGGCCTGCGACCGCCGTGGGATTCCACGCAAATCACGCTGAGCGCGGGAATCGTCGAGGCCGTGCCGAAGCCGGATTACGACAGCGAAGACATTGTGACGGACTTGATCAATCGGGCGGAATTCTCCATCGAAGAAGCGCGCAAAAAGGGCGGCGACAGCATCATCGCGCTGGAAATACCAAAACCGTAGACAGCCGAACGCCGCTGCTCATGTGAGCCGCTCGGCCGCTGTTTGCTAGCGCCAGCCTCCCATTCAGCCTCCCATTTCAGCCTCCCATGTACGTCACGTGGACGTATTGCGCACGCGTTTACCCATTGCAGGTTCGGCAAAGAGAGGTTCTTGCATGACGCGTTGGGTTCCTGCACTGGCCATGGTAGGGATAGTCATGCTAAGATGACTATGGACAGGAAGAGGGTACCATGAAGCAAATGCGAGCAAGCGTGTTTAAGTCCCGTTGCTTGAAGGTGATGGACCGCGTGCAGGCAACCGGGGAGCCCGTGATTGTCACGAAACGCGGGAAACCTGTGGTGAAGGTGATTCCCGCGGGCCCGGAAAAGGATGACTTGTTTGGGTTCATGAAGGGTAAGTTTGAAATTGTCGGCGACATTATTTCTCCTGTTGTGCCTCTCGATGATTGGGAGGCCCTAAAAGAGTGATCTTGCTGGATACGCATATTCTCCTTTGGCTGGCCCAGGAGCCCGCCAAGCTCTCGGCGAAAGCGGTCAAGGCCATTCGCGAATCGAAAGACGGACTGGCCATTTCGGATATGACCGTTTGGGAGCTCGCATTATTGGCGACCAGGGGACGCCTGAAGCTCACCGGGACCGTGGAAGCTTTTGTGGAAGAAATCATTTCACGGGCGGCCATTCTGCCGATCACTGCAAGAGTTGCGGCAATCGCAAGCCAATTTCCATCGAGCTATCCAAAAGATCCTGCTGACAGGCTGATTGGTGCGACGGCAGTTTCTGAAAGCATGCAACTTGTGAGCGCGGATACACATATTCAGCAAAGCGGCGTTGTGCGAACGATTTGGTAAACGGAACGAAGATGGGCCATCCAGAGAACTGAGCTGTATATGGGCCCGTTCCTGCGGTGAGCAGCGAAGCGGTAGAATTGGATTCTGGAATACCCAAAAGTGAGGAAGCATGTTTCCAACCGACGTGGTGATCGTAGCCGGGGCGCGGACGCCGATGGTGCGCTACACGGGCGCGTTTTCCGATGTCAGCGCGATTGATTTGGCAGCGCACGCTTCAAAAGAAGCAATTCGCCGCTCGGGTGTGGCCACAGACGGGTTCGATCACGTGATTTTTGGCAACGTGATGCAGACTAGTGCCGATGCGATCTATGGCGCGCGGCACGTAGGGCTGAAAGCTGGCTTGAAACTCGAAACACCGGCGGTGACGGTGAACCGGCTTTGCGGCTCCGGTATCGAGGCCATTGCGCAAGCAGCGCAGCGGCTGCTTCTCGGCGAAGCGGCCATGGTGCTGGCGGGCGGCATGGAAAACATGACGCAGGCGCCGTTTGTGATTCGCGGGTTGCGCAACGGTTTGAAGCTTGGCGGCGGCGCGCTGGAAGATTCGCTGATGGTCGGTCTGACCGACACCTATTGCGGGTTGCCAATGGCCCTGACGGCGGAAAAACTGGCCGAGCAGCACGGAATCACGAGAAAAGATGCCGACGCCTACGCGCTGCGCAGCCAGCAAGCAGCCGACGCTGCGTACAAAGCGTGCCGCATCAGGGAGGAACTTGTGCCGGTGGAAGTGAAGCAAGGGAAAAAGACGATTGTAGTGAGCGAAGACGATCATCGACGGCCGGACACGACCATGGAAAGTTTGGAAAAACTGCCGCCATCGTTCAAGAAAGATGGGATTGTGACGGCAGGAAACGCCAGCGGGATCGTAGACGGCGCTGCGGCCGTGGTCGTGACGCGCGAAAAAACCGCAAAAGATCGGGGCTTGAAGCCCGTCGGACGTATCGTGTCGTGGGCCGTGGCTGGTGTGGATCCGAGCATCATGGGCATTGGCCCGGTGCCGTCTTCTCAAGAAGCGCTGAGACTCGCTGGACTGACGCTGGATCAAATGGATCGCGTGGAAGTGAACGAGGCGTTCGCGGCGCAATACCTGGCGGTCGAAAAGGTGCTCGGCCTGAAGCGCGACAAAACCAACGTGAATGGCGGAGCGATTGCTCTGGGACATCCGCTCGGAGCCAGCGGCACGCGCCTCGTGATTACAATTCTGAACGAGCTGCGGCGAAATGCCTTGCGTTATGGACTGGCGACCGCCTGCATTGGCGGCGGGCAGGGCATTGCGATGATCGTGGAAGCCATGAAGTAAAGGAAGTGGACGAGGTAAAGGAAATAAGAGGACAGAACCAAAAGGCCCGCTTGCGCGTTTTGCATGCTGCTGATGGAATTGGTGCCCGTTCACACCGCACTGCAGTGAATTTCTGATAAACTTTCGGTTCCCGGACGAGCGTTCGTCCGCGGTCTCAGCGAGGAAAAGCATGGCGATTCAAAACCTGGGTGTCGTGGGGTGTGGCCTGATGGGCTCGGGCATCGCGCAAGTTTGCGCGGCCGCAGGATTCCCCACATTAGTACGCGAGGTCAGCGCTGAGCTCGTCGACCAGGGGCTTAGGGGCATCGAGAAGAACCTGAGCCGCTTGGTCGAGAAGGGAACGATCACGGAAGCGGCGAAAGGTGAAATTCGCGGGCGGCTTAAAGGAACGACTTCGCTGGAGGATTTGAAGAGCGCTGATTTAATTATCGAAGCGATCATCGAGCAATTGCCTGCCAAGCGGGAGCTGTTTGCAGCCCTCGACAAGATCTGTCCATCCTCAACGATTTTTGCCAGCAACACTTCTTCGCTGACGATCACGGAAATTGCCACCGCCACGAAGCGCCCGCAACGCTTCGTGGGGCTGCATTTTTTCAATCCCGTGCCGGTGATGAAGCTGGTGGAAGTGGTACGCACGATCGCAACCGAGGATTCCGCCTACAAAGAAGTCGTAGCGTTTGGCACCAAGCTGGGCAAAACCGCAGTGCGCGCGAAAGACAGCACGGGCTTCATCGTGAATCGCTTGCTCGTGCCTTATCTCCTGGATGCAATCCGCGCGCTCGAAGAGGGCGTGGGCTCGATCGAGGACATCGACAATTCCATGAAACTCGGCTGCGGGCATCCGATGGGGCCGCTGACGCTGCTGGATTTTGTGGGTCTGGACACGACGTACTACATTTCGCAGATCATGTTCGATGAATTCAAGGAAAAGCGGTTTGCCGCGCCGCCGCTATTGAAACGCATGGTCCTGGCCGGATGGAACGGACGAAAGTCGGGGCGCGGATTTTACGATTACGCGGATCCGCAAAAGCCCAAAGCAATGAAATTCTAGCGGCAGGCAGGGAAAGAAAAAAGCAAAAGATAACGCAGAGACGCGAAGTTCGCAGGGGAACGCAGAGCAGAAAAGCATGGCTTACGAAAACATTTTGTACGAGAAAAGAGACGGAATTGCGTACATCATATTCAACCGGCCGAAAGTGCTGAATGCGCTGAATCGCAAAACGGTTGAGGAATTGCATCATGCCCTGCTGGATGCGCGCGATGACGCGAGCGTGCGCGTGCTGATTCTGACCGGCGCGGGCGAAAAATCGTTCGTTGCCGGCGCGGACATCAGCGAGCTGGCGCTGGAAACGCCGGTGAATGGCAAAGAGTTTTCGTTGTACGGCCAGAGTGTTTTCCATTTGCTGGAGACCATGGGCAAACCCTCGATCTGCGCCATCAATGGATTCGCGCTCGGCGGCGGGTGCGAGCTGGCGCTTTCCTGCACGATTCGCATTGCCAGCAAGACTGCGAAGCTCGGCCAGCCCGAAGTGAAGCTCGGGATTCTTCCCGGCTACGGCGGCACGCAAAGATTGGCGCGGCTGTGCGGGAAGGGCGTGGCCCAGGAGCTTTGCCTGACCGGAGAAATGATCCTTGCCGACCAAGCGCTGCGCATCGGCTTGGTCAATCATGTTTACGAGCCTGCGGAACTCCTTCCCGCCGCGGAGGCCATGGGGAAAAAAATCATTGCGAACGCGCCGCTGGCGGTGAAATACGCCATGGAAGCGATCGAGCGCGGCGTGGAAATGCCGCAGGAAGAAGGCTTGTTCCTCGAGGCGACGCTCTTTGGTCTGGCGTGCTCAACCGAGGACATGCGCGAAGGAACGAAGGCGTTTTTGGAAAAGAGGCCGGCCCAATTCAGAGGCAAGTAAGGGAGTTGTAGCGCGGGGCGCGAGCCCCGCGGCTTTTCTCCTAGATGAGCAAAGGAAGTATAGGTCAACGACGACAGAGGATTGCGGCCGCTAATCAGCAATGTCAGAGAAACTTCAGCCCGGCAAGATTCACGGCGAGCTCCGCGCCGAGGGTTTGCGTTTTGGCGTGGTCGTGAGCCGCTTCAACAGTTTCATCACCGACCGTTTGCTGGCCTCCGCAATGGATGCACTGGGACGGGCTGGCGCCGAAAGCAAGGACGTGGATGTGGTGCACGTTCCCGGCTCCTTGGAACTGCCGCTAGCGGCAAAAAAACTTGCCGCCACGGGTAAGTACGGTGCTTTGATTGCCATTGGCTGCATTTTGCGCGGCGAGACCGCCCATTACGACTATGTCTGCTCGGAAACGGCGCGGGGTCTGCAGCTCGCCCAAATGGACAGCGGCTTGCCCATCATCTTCTGCGTGCTGACCTGCGACACCCTGGAGCAGGCCATTGATCGCGCCGGGCTAAAGGGCGGGAACAAAGGCTTTGAAGCAGGCCTGGCGGCCGTCGAAATGGCGCAACTTTCGCGAAAGCTTCGCGCTTCCGAAACAAGACCGGCCCCTTCATCCGAACCCCGGCGGCGTAAGTAACGTGTCCCTCCGCAGCAAAGCGCGCGCATTTGCCATGCAAATGCTCTTTCAGTGGGACATGAGCCAGCAGGAGCCCGCGAAACTCGCGGCCAAATTCTGGAAGAGCGCTAAGGCCGCAGACAAGACACGCGAGTTTGCCAACCAACTTTTTGAAGGCGCCACCAAAGACGTTGTCGCCCTCGATGAAATCATCGGGAAACACTGCGAAAACTGGCGGTTCGAACGCCTCGCCGCCATCGATCGCGCGATTCTCCGCCTGGCCATTCACGAGATGAGTTCGACCGATACTCCTGCCAAGGTGGTCTTGAACGAAGCGGTCGAATTGGCCAAGAAATTCTCCTCCGAGGAGTCCGGTGCTTTTGTGAACGGCGTGCTGGACTCTGTCCATAAATCATTGACCACACAGTAGTTATCGCAAGCTTCAAACATCCAAACCTCCATTAGCCAGTTCGCTCGATCGGGTTGCAACTTTGCTGGGCCGCGGGTGTTTCATTCGATAAGTGTGGTGGATCCAGGAACGCTTTTACGGGGAGAAAAAAATGAAAGTAGAACTCTTGGTGCGACGAGGCGTACTCACGTTCGCGTTGGCGGGCTTGCTTGCGGCGGGTGCTTATGCCCAGGACCCGAACCCTCAGCAACAGGACATGCAGAGCGACAAGAAAGACATTCGGCAGGATAAAAAAGACCTGGCGAAAGATCGCTTCGACCGCCATGCGGATCAGCGCGACATCAACCACGACAAAGTCGACCTGGCCAAGGACCGCAGAGACCGCAATGCCGACCAGCGCGACCTCAATCGCGATAAGAGGGATCTAGCGAAGGACCGCAAAGATCGCAGGAAAGATCAGCGCGACATCAACAAGGACAAGCGCGATCTGCATAAGGACCGCAAAGATCTGCGGGCAGACCGCCGCCATCGGTAAAAGTCGATGCGAAACACAAAGGGCCGCCGGAGCGATTCCCGCGGCTCTTTTTCTTTCTTTGCGCCAGGCCCCTTCTCAGACGCTAATCGTTCCCTCAAACACTTTGACCGCCGCGCCGCTCACGCGCGGAACGAGTTTCTTGCCTGACTGTGTGACTTCCACTTCGATGTGGCTCGGTCGCCCCATCTCCGCTCCTTGCAGGATGCTCAGCGTGTGACCCGGCGCCAGCTTTCCGTGGCGCACAAGGTAGGCGCCCAGCGAGCCCGCTGCCGAACCCGTCGCCGCGTCTTCATAAAGTTCCCAGGGAAGCATGCCGCGCGAGCACACTTTTCCGTTGCCGTTTGGCGCGAAGCAGTAGGCCATCGTGGCGTTTTTGCCTTGCAACTTGCCCAGTTCCATCATGTTCATCGTGATTTTGCCGAGCGCGGCGCGATGGCGCAGCGGGACCATCAAGTTAAAGATGCCTGTGGAAACAAGCTCGGGTTCTAGTTTGGTATCGAAATCCTTGGGTGAAAGCCCCAGCGCGGAAGCCAGTTTCTTTTTGTCGATCTTTGCGGGCTTGAAGAGGGCTTCTTCTTGCGTCATGGTTACGCGGTTCGGGCGGCCATCCTTGAAGCGAATTTCCACCGGCAAAACTCCCGCACCCGTTTGCTGAAGAACATGTACGCCCCCTTCCTGCGCCGGAACGACGCCAAGCTCCGCGAGCAGAAACCACGTCCCGATGACCGGATGTCCCGCAAGCCGCAGCTCTTCTTTCGTTGTGAAAATGCGCAGGCGCGCGAGTGCTTCCTCATCCGTGGGCTTTTGCACGAAGACCGTCTCGGAAAGGTTCATCTCGCGGGCAATCGCCAGCATTTGATCGTCGGTGAGCTCGTCGCCATCGGTGAAAACGGCGAGTGGATTGCCGGCAAAGCGCGTGGTCGTGAAAACATCAAGCGTGTAGTAGCGGTGTTCCATGGAGGAGATTCCCGTGCGCGCAGCGGCGCGTTTCAAATGCGCTGGAGCCGGGCGACCGTCCTTTCGTTCACGATATTCCCGGTATTCAAAGTCGTTTTTGGTTCGATCAGCACGACGTGCACTTCCTCATCCGCAGTGGGGCAATGCTCAACGCCGCGCGGCACAAGGACGAATTCGCCTTCCCGCACCACCGCTTCGCGATCGCGGAACTTCATTCGCAGCGTGCCTTTGACCACCAGAAAGAGCTCGTCCTCGTTTTCATGGTGATGCCAGACAAATTCTCCGGCGAATTTGACGGCTTTCAAATAGCAATCGTTCACTTCCCCCAGGATGCGTGGATTCCAGTGGTCTGAAAACTGCGCGAATTTCTCCTTGAGATTGACCGTGTCCATGAGCGCACCCCGCGCGCCACTGATTTAGCTACAGCTGGTGAACTGTTTCCTCTGCGGCTTCGAGAACGCGGCGCGTCGTTTCCGGCTCGGCAGTCTCGCAGTAAATGCGCAGCACGTTTTCCGTGCCTGACGCGCGCACCATCACCCAGCCCGTTTCTCCGAGATACAGTTTGATGCCGTCCAGATTCTCCCGTTGCACGACCGGAAAATCGAGCACACGGTTTAGCTTGCCGTCGGAAAAATGCTCCATGGCTTTTTCTTTTTGACCGGGCTTGAGCTCCAGGTCCACGCGCCCGTAATGATATTCGCCAAATTCCGCGTGCAGCGCAGCCAGCAGCTCGCCCAGCGATTTGCCGTGCCAGGCCAGCAATTCCGCAAGGAACAGAGCGGAAACCGTGGCATCGCGTTCCGGAAGATAAAGGCTCGTGCCGATGCCGCCGCTTTCCTCGCCGCCGATCAAAATGTTTTGCTCCAGCATCAATTCGCAAATGTATTTGAAGCCGATGGGCACTTCGTGGAGTTTGCGGCCGAATTTGGCCGCGAGTTTGTCAATCAGCTTGGTGACAGAAAAGGTTTTCGCAATGTCTCCCGGAAGCTTGCGGGTTCCCGCCAGATGCCAAACGAGCAGCGCAAGGATTTGATGGGGAGTCACGAAGGCGCCGGCGCGGTCGATCGCGCCGATGCGGTCGCCGTCGCCATCGGCACAGAAGCCCGCGTCATATTTGCCTGCCCGCACCGCTTGCCGCAGCGCTTCGATGTGCGGCTCGATGGGCTCGGGATGCACGCCGCCAAAGCGCGGGTCGCGTGTCCCGCGAATCTCGTCGCACGAAATACCGTTCCGGCGCAGCAGCTCCGGAAGCAAGCCCGCGGCGGCTCCGTGCATGGGATCGAAAATGAAGCGCAGCTTCGCTTCGCGCAAGCGTTTCCAGTCCACGAGTTTTTCGAGCGCCTCGAGATACGGCGCGCGAGGATCGAGCGACTGGATCAAATCCCTGCGCGGTGGCAGCGGCGGCACACCTTTTTCCAGCACCCCGGCAAGTTCCTTTTCGATTTGTGCGACGATCGATGGAAGCGCGCTGCTGCCGTAGCTTGCCTTATATTTGATCCCGTTCCAGCGGTATGGATTGTGGCTCGCGGTGATGACCATTCCGCCCGCAGCTTTCTGATGCCGCACCAAAAAGGAAACCGTGGGCGTGGGGCAGGGCTTGTCTGTAAGCCACACCGGAGTTCCCGATGCGCTGATGACTTCGGCGCCTGCGGCGGCCACGCGGTCCGAAGCATAGCGGTGATCATAGCCGACGATCACTCCTTTGCGAGCGTCTTCGCCGCGCACCACGTAACGCGCAATGGCGTGCGCCACGATGCGCGCGTTCGCAAAGGTAAAATCTTCCGCGATGACGCCGCGCCAGCCATCCGTGCCAAATTTGATTGCGGGAATCATAAAAAACAAGAAGTATACGCGAACTGCAGTTCCCGCCAACAGCCGGATTGGCCTGTCCTAAAGCAGCTCTTTTCGCTTCTGTCTGTCGAGCTGTTTGACGACTTTGGCGACGTCCTGGGCGCGGTTGCGGGGGCAAATGAGCAGCGCGTCGGGCGTTTCTACCACGACCAGATCGCGCACACCGATGGCCGCCACGTATTTCGACGGGGCCCACAGAAAATTGCCTTCGGCGTCATCCGTATAGCCCGCGCCTGCAAGCACGTTGTCGCCATTTTTCTTGGCCAGCAGTTCGTACACTGCGGCCCAGGAGCCGATGTCACTCCAGCCGATTTCCGCGGGAATGACGAACACGCGCGGCGGACCTTCTATGCGTGTGGCGGGTTCGAGCACGGCATAGTCCACCGAAGTGCTTTGCAACTTTTGATACATCGCACGCAGGTGCCGCTTGTAGTCCCGCTTGCCAATAAAGCCCGAGAGCTCTTCGAGCGCCGCGTGCGTCTTTGGCAAAAAAGCTTTCAGATTCTCGAGGAACGTCGACACGCGCCAGAAAAACATGCCGGCGTTCCAGTGATACTTGCCGGAACTCACGTACTCCGTCGCGAGCGGCAGCGCCGGCTTTTCCGTGAAGCGTTTCACCGCAAAAACGGGGAACCCCTTGTCGGTAATCGGTTCGCCCATGCGTTCGATGTAGCCAAACCCCGTTTCGGGCCGCGTGGGCGGAATGCCCAGAACCACCATGCGTCCCGGCTCGCGAGCCACATCCAACGCCGCGGCGACGATCTCGCGATATTTCTGCGGCTGTGCGATGTAATGGTCCGCGGGCAACACCGCGAGCAGCGCGTCGCCGCGCTCCACATGACGCGCATGAATGGCCGCTAGGCCAATGGCCGCCGCCGTGTTCAATCCCTTTGGCTCGATCAGTACGCGCTTGCGTGCGGCGGCGGGGACCTGCTTGCGAACGGCAGCAGCTTGCTCCGCGTTCGTGACGCTCCAGATGCGTTCGGCGGGAATCAGCGGGCGCAACCGCGAGACGGTCTGCTCCAGCATCGTCTCTTTGCCCACAATGTTCAGCAGTTGCTTCGGCGTGCGCGTCCGGCTTCGCGGCCAGAACCGCGTGCCTCGCCCTCCGGCCAGAATCACCGCATGTGTGACCAATGTTTCGCCGGGCATCGAAGCTCTTTCCTAATCGAAAACCGTCTTCTCGATCTCTCGCCACGAATGTTCTTGCGCGAGACTGTCGCGCAACGCCTTCAAGTCGGGAACGTAGCTTCTCAGTAGTTTCGTAGGTTCCTTGGGATTTACCACAAATCGGGTCAGACTCGCGGGAATCAACCAGCATTCACCGAATTGGTATTTTGCGGAGTCGCCGTTCCAGCGGAACTCGCCGCCGCCCGCCAAAATGACGTACAAATCAAAATGTCCGTCATTCGAGGCAGCTTCTACACCCGCCATGATTTTCCAGTGCTCGGTTGCGAAATGCTTGCAGGCCGCCAGCAGGGCTTTTTCTGACCCACCTGAAGCCAAAGGGAGCCGTGACACTTTACCGCCAATGGACCTCCCAAACTCGATTACGTCTAGAGCTTTTTGGATGTGCAGTTCTCTGGGCTTCCCATGGTCATCCACGCGGCCATAATCGTAGACGCGATAAGTCAGGTCGGAATACTCCTGGATTTCGCACAGCGTCATGCCGGGCCCAATGGTGTGCGGCGTGCCTGCGGGTACAAAAAATGTGTCCCCAAGCTGCACCCGCCAATGAACAAACAGCTCCTCGAGCTCTTGAGTTTCGATGCCTTTCACGAATTTCTCCCGGTCGGCCCTTGGCACGAGGCCAAGGAGGACCTGCGCGCCAGGTTCGGCGGAGATGGCGTGCCACATTTCCGTCTTTCCGCGCCCACCCGCAGCTTGCTCGTGGGCCGCAGCATAATCATCGTCGGGATGCACTTGGATGGAGAGTTTGTCATTGGGGAAAATGAATTTAATAAGGATGGGAAAATCGTCTGCCTCTTTGAATCCTGTTCCGCGCCACTCTGGCGACATCTCTCGCCACGCTTCTCCCAGGGTCTTACCGGCAAAGGGGCCGGTCGCAACTCTGCAATCGACACCGGTCAGCCAAACTTCGCCAATCGGCTCTGGCAGATCTGTTTTTTGAGGGAAAAGCGGCGCGAGCGAGCGCATTCCCCAGATGCGCTCTACAAATTTCGGCTGAATGCGAAACGGCTCGGGATTCACGGTCTAGGCGGCGGCTTCCGCGCGCGCAAAGAAGCGTTCCAGGCGGCCGAGACCTTCCTCGATGCGCTCAATCGACGTGGCGTAAGACAGCCGCAAATACCCGGGGGCGCCAAATGCTTCGCCGGGAACCACGGCAACATGCGCCCGATCCAGAAGCATCTTCGCAATTTCTGTGTCTGATTTTGCCAGGGCCTGTTTGCCTCCGCCATTGCGCAAATGCTCGGAAATGTTCGGGAAGGCATAAAATGCCCCTCCGGGCCATTCACAGGTCACGCCCGAAATCGCGCGCAGTCCTTCAACAATCCGTTTGCGCCGCTTCGCGTACTCCGCAAGCATTACCGGAACCGTGTCCATGGTACCCGTCATGGCTTCGAGCGCCGCGTACTGCGCAATCGAAGTGGGGTTCGACGTGGACTGGCTCTGCAATTTGACGAGCGCCTGAATCAGCGCTTCCGGCCCCAGCGTGTAGCCGATGCGCCAGCCGGTCATAGCAAATGTTTTCGACATCGAGCCAATGATGATGACTTTCTCTTTTGCGCCGTGCGCGCTTGCGACCGAGTACGGCTTGTTCGGCGCGTAGGTAAAGTGCGAATAGCACTCGTCGCCCATTAGCCATACATTGTGTTTTTTGCAGACCGCGAGAATCCGCTCATACTCTTCGGGAGGAACAACGCCCCCCGTCGGATTGCACGGCGAGTTCACGATCAGAAGTTTCGTCTTCGGCGTAATGGCTTTTTCAATCGCGGAAGCCCGCACCGTAAAAGCGTCTTCGGGATGCGTTTGGACAAACACCGGTGTTCCTCCCGCGTACTTCACAATGTCCGGAAAACTGACCCAACAAGGGACCGGGATGATGACGTGATCGCCGTGCTGAATGAGCACGCTGATGACATTGAAGATGGAATGCTTGCCGCCCACGCTGACCACGCATTCCTTCGCTTCGAACGACGAGTGCAATTCGCGCTTATGCCATGCGCAGATCGCCTCGCGCAGCGGCAGGATGCCTCCCGCAGGCGTGTATTTTGATTTGTTGCTCTCGATGGCCCGCATGGCGGCGTTCTTGATATGGTCCGGTGTCGGGAAATCCGGCTCGCCAGGGCCGAAGTCGGCGACGTCGACGCCTTTGGCTTTCAGCTTTTCCGCCTCGGCAAGAACTGCTGCGGTCGGCGAGATTTGGATACGGTTGATGCGGTCGGTGAATTGCACTTCTGGCTCCTTGGTTCAAGCTCGTTCGAAATGACGGGCAGGTCTACACTCCACAGTTTACAAGCAGGAAGGAGAAGGGCCAACACCGAATTGGCCTGGTCAGGGTCTGTTCGGCTCGGTCGCAGAGGAGAGCGTGGCGCGCCACCTAAATGGTGTTGGTGGGGGCGCTGCGGTTAGGTTAAGGCACTTTGGCGCGCAACCGCTGCTCGACGATAGGAGGAACCAACCCCTCGAGCGGCCCTCCATGTTGCGCGATCTCGCGCACCAGCTTCGAACTGAGGTAGCTGTACGGTTCGCCGGGGAGCATAAAAACCGTTTCCAGGCGCGGCTCCAGTTTGCGGTTCATCAGCGCCATTTGCAATTCGTATTCGTAATCCGAAACAGCGCGAATGCCGCGCAAAATCACTCCCGCGCCGCGTTTGCGCGCGTAGTCGATGAGCAATCCCTCAAAAACGTCCACCTCGACGTCGCTCCATTTCTTGGTAACTTCGCGCAGCATCTCGACGCGCTCAGAAACGCTAAACAGTGGCTGTTTTTCCGTGTTTCGCAGCACGGCCACGATCAGCAGATCAAACATTTTTTCGCCGCGCTCGATCAAGTCGAGGTGTCCATTAGTCACCGGATCAAACGAGCCTGGATAGATGGCGACGGAGGTCTTCATTTTCGCGGCTGGTGTAAACGCCGGGCTATTCTAACTCAGGCGGCGCGAAAAGCGCGACTCCACAAACCTGCCGCCCTGCCGCCAAACCTTCCAGCCCGCCTCGCAGACTCTCGGAATCCTCTTCGCAGAACCGCGGAGTTATGACAGTATGCCTACGCCGCTGCGGCATCGCAGAAACGGGTTCGCGGTTCTCACCTTTAGCGAAAGGGAATTTACCGAATCATGGCCCACGATTTCATTTCGAACTTCGGTTTGCGAGGATTCCTCTTGCTGGTTCTGCTGGCGCTCCTGATCCCTAAGAGGACTGCCGCTCAACAGCCGGCTCTGAATCTCATGCCCATGCCCGCGAGCGTCCAAGCCGGTACCGGGAGCCTGCGTGTGGATTCTTCTTTCTCCGTCGTGTTGACCGGCCACACCGAGCCGCGCCTCGAACGCGGCGTCGAGCGCTTCCTCGAGCAACTGGCTCGTCAAACTGCGTTCCCCCTGAATTTGAAGCCCGCACAGTACGCGCACGCGACCTTGGTCATTCACACCGACCATGCCAGCAAAGAAATCCAGGAAGTGGGCGAGGATGAATCGTACGTTCTCGAAGTGACCACCGCCGGCGCAACGCTCACTGCCCCGACACCTCTCGGCACGCTGTACGGTTTAGAGACCTTTCTGCAGCTCGTGGATGTTACCAGCGACGGTTTCGCGGCTCCAGCGCTCACCATCCAAGACCACCCGCGCTTTCCCTGGCGCGGCCTGATGATCGATTCCGCGCGGCACTTCATTCCTCTGGAGGTGATCCGCCGCAACCTGAACGGCATGGAAGCCGCAAAAATGAATGTTTTTCACTGGCACCTCACGGACAACCAGGGGTTCCGCGTCGAAAGCAAGAAATTTCCTAAATTGCAGGAACTGGGCTCCGACGGGCTCTATTACACGCAGGAAGAGATTCGCGACCTGATTGCCTACGCGCGCGATCGCGGCATCCGCGTGGTTCCGGAATTCGAGATGCCCGGCCACAGCACCGCCTTTTTTGTCGGTTACCCGGAACTGGCGAGCGCTCCCGGCCCTTATGAAATTGACCGCCGCTGGGGCGTTATGGATCCCGCCATGGACCCCACGAACGAGCGGACTTACAAGTTCTTGGATGAGTTTATCGGAGAGATGGCCAAGCTCTTTGCGGATCAGTTCTTTCACATCGGCGGCGATGAGGTGAATGGCAAGCAATGGGACGGCAACCAGAAGATTCAGGAATACATGCGCGCCCACGGCCTTAAGAACAATCAAGCGCTGCAAGCGTATTTCAGCAAGCGGCTCCAGGCTATTGTGGCCAAGCACGGCAAGAGCATGATTGGCTGGGACGAAATCCTCGACCCCACCTTGCCAAAGGACGTCACCATTCAGTCCTGGCGCGGCCCCGAGTCGCTTGCCGCGGCCGCGAGGCAAGGGTACCGCGGGATTCTTTCGAATGGCTACTACCTCGATCTCGGCTGGTCGGCCGCGCGCCACTATGCCGCGGACCCGCTCAGTGGGGACGCCGCCAATCTCTCGCCGGAAGAAAAACAGCGCATTCTGGGCGGCGAGTCCACCATGTGGACGGAATACGTGAGCGCGGAGAACATTGATTCGCGCATATGGCCGAGAAACGCGGCCATCGCCGAGCGTCTCTGGTCTCCGGCGGAGGTCCGCGATCCTGCTTCCATGTACGCGCGGCTGGATTTCCTAAGCCCGCGGCTCGAGTGGCTCGGCCTGACTCACAGAACATGCTATTGGCAAATGCTCCACCGCATTGCAGGCCCCGCGAAGCGTGAGGAGTTTGCTGCGTTGCGGACGCTGGCCGATGTCGTGGAACCGGTCAAGGATTACACGCGAGAGGAGACCGCTGCCGTGGAAGCTACCAGCTTATCGCCACTGAATCGCGTTGTGGACGCCGTTCCTTTGGAGAGCGACGCGGGCAGGCGCTTTGGCGAACTCGTGGACAAATTCATTGGAACTTCCTGCTTGGACCCCGATGCCGGGGGGCGCCTGCGCTCGCGATTCACCGTTTGGCGTGACAACCCCGCAAAGCTCCAGCCCCTCGCGCAGCGTTCGTTTCTCGTGAACGAGGTGTCGGTTCGTTCTCAAGACCTCTCGGCGCTTGCGGGCATAGGACTTGCCGCGCTCGAGGCTATCGCCAAGCGCCAGCCCGCTACGGATTCCTGGAAGTCGCAGCAGTTGGCCGCCCTCGAGCAAATGAAAAAGGGAAAAGTGCAATTGCTTTTGATCCCTGTGTCCGCGGTACAAAAACTGGTCGAAGCCGCCGCCTCCGGCGGAACTTGCGCGAGTGCAAAACCATGAGATGGACCCATTCGCACGGCGTGCGAGGCCATCGGAAACGGCATTAGAATGCTCGGGGAACGGGGTTGCGCGTCTAGTGCTCGCACCATGAGTCGTGAAATCAAAGAGATGGTGAGGAAATAGGGTGAAAAGCTAAGCCTCGGTGAGCGCCCTCATTCATTTCAGGCAAGTCGACATGCTGAGAGGTCGTGTACCGCCAAACAAACTCGGGACTCAATGCGCGGTTGACGGCTGGTTATAGCAAACGCCGTCCCCGGAATCGTGGAACGTCTGGCCCTCTACCGGAATGAACTCCCAGTGGTATTTCGCCCGAGCCAGCGTGAGTTTGAGCACGCCGTAGGTCTTCCATTCACGCACTTCGCTGTTGGGAGTTGGCACCCCCAGCGGTACGTGACTCCTTCCTCCCGTCCCCACAACGATTTCCCGAATCCCATTCGCGGGGTTCGGCCTTCCGTTGGGATCCTGCGGTGCAAACCGTTCATAAGAATGTTCGTGGCCCGCAAGAACCAAGTCGGCGTGTGCCGCGTATAGGTCCTCCCACAATGGCCTCAGGGCTGGGTGCAAAGCATGGCTCTTGAAAACCCCGCTGCTGAAAAGCGGGTGATGGCCGTAAGCGAGAATGCAGGCATGGGGATGCTTGGCCAGGTCTTCGCGCAACCAAGTTTCCTGCGGCGAGCCTTTGTGGCAGCCGCCCATCTTCTTGGCATTGCAATTGGTGTTCAGCACCACGATGTGCCAATCCCCCAGATCATAGCTGTAGTAGCCTTTGCCTGCTGGCCCGGCTTGCGTGCCCCAATACTCGAAATATCCGGTCGCGTCGCGCGTACCGTATTCGTGATTCCCCAAAGCCGGTTTGGTGCGGTCCTTGAACAATCCCCACGCCGGGCCATAGCAATTCTTGAACTCCGCCGCACTGCCCTTCTCGTAGGCTAGATCGCCTGCTGCAAACACCGTCCCGGGAATCCCCTCAATCAACTTGGCCGTGGCCGCAGCACTCTCAAGATGCTCGCAGGTGGCGATGTCTCCAGCTCCAACCAGCGTGAAGGCAGTCTCAGCGGGGTCACCAGAAGCGGTTTTCTTGGGCGCACGGTGCTGAAGAGTTCCCGGGGCCCGAGCTCCAGGCCGTAGCTGAGCTTCGACTGCCTGCGGAGATGCGAGAGCGAGGAGCACGCCTATTCCAAAAATTCCCAGGAGTTTCGAGCTCTTTCCGCTCGCAAAGCAAAATGTCGCGCTCATAGCACCTCCACCGGAGCAAACCGTCACCGGCCCGCGAATTCTGCCCCTTAGAAAGCTATCGGTCAGGATTCGCGCTCGGAACCGACCTCTGACAACAGAAGGTCCGCTAAACCAAGACTATCTTAGTCCTAATATAAGCTGTAGCAAACAAAAGGGTTATAAAAAACGTTTTGCACCTCACAGCATTGACTTTCGTCCGCCGAAAAGTGTATACTCCGATGTGCGACTAGAACGGTCGCATATGTAGCTTAGCATGTGGGGGACTTAGAGAGTCTCGGCTCGATGTTCAAGCTTTCCAAGAAAGCCGACTACGGGTTGATTGCCGTCAAGCACCTGGCTCTGCACCGTGGCGACCATGCTTGCAGCGCCAGCGAAATCGCCGAGGAGTACGGGATTTCCGCCACGCTGATGGCCAAGGTGCTGCAAAAGCTGGCGCACAAGTCCATTGTCGCGGCAAAGCATGGTTCAAGCGGGGGCTACCAGTTGTCGAAAGAACCCTCGCAGATTAGCGCTCTGGACGTGATCTCCGCGATTGACGGCCCGGTGCTAATCACTTCCTGTGTCACGAACCACGGGGACTGCGACGCGACGCACCGCTGTTCGGTAAAAGAGCCGTTACGGCGCGTGAACGAGAGCATCTTAAATGTGTTGGGCTCGGTCACGATTGCTCAGATGAGCGAGGATCCGCACGAGCCAGCGCTCGTGGCATTAACAAGAACTTAGGAGAACAGGGACATGGCCGTCAAACTGCCGATTTACATGGACAATCACGCTACCACCCCGGTCGATCCTCGGGTTCTCGAGGCGATGATGCCGTATTTCACCGGGAAGTTCGGGAATGCGGCAAGCCGCAACCACTATTTCGGCTGGACCGCCGAGGAAGCGGTGGAGAACGCTCGCCAGCAGGTCGCTTCGCTGATCAATGCCACGGCGAAGGAGATCATTTTTACCAGCGGCGCCACGGAATCGGACAACTTGATGATCAAGGGCATCGCGGAAATGTTCCGCGAGAAGGGCAACCACATCATTACGCAGTCGATCGAGCATAAAGCCGTGCTCGACACCTGCAAGAACCTCGAGAAGCACGGCTTTGAAGTGACCTATCTCCCAGTGCAGCGCGACGGCCGCATCAGTCTCGACGATTTGAAAGCGGCAATTAAGCCGAAGACCATTCTGATCACCATCATGTACGCCAACAACGAAATCGGGGTGATCAATCCCATTGCGGAAATCGGCAAGATGGCTAAGGAACATGGGATTTTCTTTGCCGTCGACGGCGTCCAAGCGGTGGGCAAGATTCCGGTCGATGTCCAGAAGGACAATATCGACCTGCTGGCCGTCAGTGCCCACAAGATTTATGGACCCAAGGGAGTTGGCGCGCTTTACGTGCGGCGCCGCAATCCTCGCGTGCAGCTCTCGGCCATTATCGACGGCGGTGGGCATGAGCGCGGCATGCGCTCCGGCACGCTGAATGTGCCCGGCATTGTGGGGCTCGGCAAGGCCTGCGAAATTGCGCAAAAGGAGATGCCGGAAGAGAGCGTGAGGCTCCGCGGCCTACGTGACCGCCTGAAAGCTGGCCTGGAATCCAAGCTGGACGAAGTTTACGTCAATGGTTCGATGGAACACCGTTTGCCCAACAACCTGAATATGAGTTTCGCTTATGTGGAAGGGGAGTCCTTGCTCATGGGCATTAACGACGTGGCGGTTTCGAGCGGTTCGGCTTGTACTTCGGCAACCCTCGAACCCAGCTATGTACTCAAAGCTTTAGGCGTGGGCGAAGACCTCGCTCACACTTCGATTCGATTCGGCCTCGGCCGTTTCAATACGCAGGAAGAGGTCGACTATGTCATCGATAAGATGGTGCAGGTCGTAACCAAGCTGCGCGAGCTTTCCCCGCTCTACGAAATGGCCAAAGAGGGAATCGACATCTCAAAAATGAAATGGCAAACCGCCTAAAAGGAATGAGAAGCAACAATGGCAAATGAAGGAACAATTCGGATCCATCGCTCCATCGCGGGTACAGGCGCGGCTTTCCGCGTGAGCTTCGTGCCCTACGATTCGGAGGAGGAGACCGGGGGTGAGCGCTCTTTCCGCGAGCTTCAGCAGGTGCGAGCCTTCTTGAAGATGCTCGGGCTTGGAGCGGAGTACAGTAAGGATGCTCTTCGTCAGCTGACCGCGGGCCGTTCGGCTTCCGTGCCGAACGTGTCCCTCTCGGACAAGGCGGTGAAGAGCGCGGGTTTCGTAAGTCTCGCAAATCTGGCAAGGAGCAACGGGTAATGGCATACAGCGACAAAGTAGTGGATCATTACAACAATCCCCGCAACGTCGGCAGCCTCCCGAAGAACGATCCCAACGTGGGGACCGGTCTTGTGGGCGCGCCGGAATGCGGCGACGTGATGAAGCTGCAGATGAAAATCAACCCGGAGACGCAGGTCATTGAAGAGGCCAAGTTCAAGACCTTCGGCTGCGGGTCGGCCATCGCCAGCTCCTCGCTCGCCACGGAATGGGTGAAGGGTAAAACCGTCGATGAGGCGCTGGCCATCAAGAACACGGACATCGTGCGCGAGCTCTCGCTTCCGCCGGTGAAGATTCACTGCTCCGTGCTCGCCGAAGACGCCATCAAGGCCGCCATCGGCGACTGGAAGAAGAAGCATGGGGTCGAAGCTCCCGCGGCCGCCGAAACGGCATCGCACTAAGAGCTCAGGTCTTTCCGGCGCCGCAATTTGCTGCACCCTTCTTTGTCGGGGCACAGCATGCGGGGTCCCGGCTGGGTTACGGGCGGAAGCGTATGCGGCTGAAAAGATACTGACCCCTAAACGACTTAGAGGGAAGCTAAGTGGCTTAGAATGAACACTTACGCAAAAATAGAGGGGGGGCTCCCGAACGTCGCCGCAATCCACCTCACCGAGCGCGCCGCCAAGAAGATTCGCGCGCTGCTCGAAAAGGAAGGCGTGTCGCCGGAAGTTGGCGGCCTGCGCGTAGGCGTGCAGGGTGGCGGCTGCTCCGGCTTGTCCTACGCGATGCGCCTGGACACCCAACCGCGCGACCGCGACAAGATTTTCGAAGAGCATGGCGCGCGCCTTTTCGTGGACCCCAAAAGCTTTTTGTACCTGAATGGCACGACGCTGGAGTACGAAGAAACGCTCATGCGCCAGGGATTTGTCTTCCAGAACCCCAACGCGGCGCGGAGTTGCGGCTGCGGCAGCTCTTTTACGGCGTGAGGTAGCACAGGCACTCCTGCCGGCGCTCGTCGGTTTCGCTTTGCTTCGGCGGGGAGACAGACAGGCGAGTTTGACAAGTGGTTGGCAGCCGCACTCGCCAGCCACTTTTTTTGTGCCTGCTCCCAGGAGTTCCTGAAAAAGTTATGAGCACGGTTCCCACATCGGCCGAAGCCCCGCTCGTCTGCTGGAACTGTCACGAGCGCACGCTGGGCACGCATTTCTGCTCGAATTGCGGCAAGCTGCGGCAATTGCCACAGGGCACTGACTACTTCGCGTTGTTCGAGATGCCGCGAAAGTTGTGGATGGAAATGAGCGAGCTGGAGCAAAAATTCCTGCGGCTCAGTTGGAAGCTGCATCCGGACAATTTTGTGAATGCCAGCGAGCAGGAGCGCGAGGTTTCTCTTAAGCGCAGTTCGGAGCTGAATGACGCGTACCGCACCCTGCGCGATCCCATCGCGCGCGTCGAGTACCTGCTGGCCATCGAAGGCGAACGCAAAGAGGGCGAAAAGAAGCAGCAGGCGCCGCCGGAGTTGCTCGAGGAGGTCTTCGAGCTTAACGAATCGCTCGATGAACTGCGCGAAGCAAAAGCCTCAGGAGAAGATTTGGCGGCGTTAAAGGCGCAGCTTGAAAACGCGGAGAAGAATTTTCAGGAAAAGCTTGGCGAAGTAGACGGCGAACTCCAGGCCACGGCGCGTGAATGGGACGCGGTTCTCACTGGTGATTCGGCAACACGAAAGAAAGTCATGGCCAAGCTCAATGAATTGCTGAATCGCCGCTCGTATATCCGGAATTTGGTCACGAACGTTGCCAAGGAATTAACGGAGGTTTGATTTAGGAATGGGACGGATTGTTGGAATCGATCTGGGAACGACGAACAGCTTGGTTGCGTACACCGATCCCGAGACCGGTCAGCCCAAGTGCATTCCCGGACCTTACGGAACAACTTTGTGTCCCTCGGTGGTAAGCCTTGATGCCGACGGCAGCATCATCGTAGGCGAGCCCGCCAAGCGGCGCCTTCTTACACAGCCCGAGCGCACGATTTATTCCGTGAAGCGTCTGATGGGTCGCGGACCGGCGGACGTTCAGGATGAGCTAAAGCTTTTTCCCTTCCGCATCGATCCTTCCAGCAAGTCTGTGATTGGTGTGCGGCTCGGCGAAAAAGTTTTCACGCCGCCGGAAATTTCCGCTTTCATTCTGCGCGAATTGAAGAATTGGGGGGAAGCGTTTTTCGGCGAAACCGTGGACCGCGCGGTCATTACCGTGCCAGCGTATTTCAATGACGCGCAGCGCCAGGCCACCAAGGACGCCGGGAAAATTGCGGGACTGGAAGTTTTACGTTTAGTAAACGAGCCAACGGCTGCGGCGCTGGCGTACGGGCTGCACGAAAAGCAGCGCGGACAGGTGGCCGTTTATGATCTAGGCGGCGGCACTTTCGACATTTCCGTCCTGAAGCTGATCTCCACGGGCGAAGGCGACATTTACCAGGTGCTTTCGACCAACGGGGACACCCATCTTGGCGGAGATGATATCGACAATTTGCTTCAAGCCTTCGTTCACGAGCAGATTTTGCAGCACGACCAGATTGATTTTTCGCCGCACGACGAAGTGGCGCAAGAACTTCGCAAGGCGCTCATCAGTCGAAAACACCAGTTGTCCGAGGCGGAGACGGCGACACTGCGGTTTACGCTGCCAAGCGGGAAAATCTTCACTTACGAGTTCACGCGCGGCGCGTTCGAGGCGCTGATTAAGCCTGTCGTCGACCGCACCATGGGCCCGGTGAAGCAAGCGCTGGCCGACGCGCAGCTCAAGCCGAGCAACATGGACGAAGTCGTACTCGTGGGCGGCGCCACGCGCACGCCGCTGATTCGCCGCATGGTGCAGGAATACTTCGACCGCAAGCCGCACACGGAATTGAATCCTGATGAAGTGGTGGCCCTGGGCGCGGCGGTGCAGGCAAACATTTTGGACTGCGGCGTGAAAAACATGTTGCTGCTCGACGTCACGCCGCTCTCGCTAGGAATCGAAACCTACGGCGGCGCGGTGGGAAAAGTGATTCCGCGCAATTCAACGATTCCCGCGAGCGCTCAGGAGCTATACACCACGGGCGTGGACAACCAGACGGGCATCGACATTCACGTTCTGCAGGGCGAGCGCGAACTGGCAAAAGACTGTCGCTCGCTCGCGCGATTCACTCTGAAAGTGCCTCCGGCACCGGCGGGATTGCCGCGCATCGAAGTGAAATTCCTGATCGACGCCAACGGCATCCTGCAGGTTGGCGCGAAAGACCTGCGCACCGGCGAGCAGCATTCGATCGAAGTGCAGCCAAGCTATGGCATCAGCGATACCGAGATCGCGCGTATGCTCGAAGAATCTATCGAATATGCGGAGCAGGATTTCGCCGAGCGCCAGTTGATCGAAGCCCGCACCGAGGCGGAATCGATTCTGGCCGCGACCGCTAAGGCGCTGGCGAATCCGCAATCTGTCAGCTTGAGTGCGGAACAGCGGTCGAGGATTGATTCAAGCGTAGCCGCGCTCAAACAATCCGTGGCGGGCAGCGACTATAAGCTCATTCGCAAGGGCATTGACGAACTGAATCAGGCAACCGAGCCTCTGGCGGAGCTGCTGATGACCAGCGCGGTTTCCACGGCGCTTGAGGGCCGGAAGCTCGCGGAAGTCTGAACTTTGGTTGTAAAAGGGCAGCCTGCTCCGGCCCCAGCCTGGCGCGATGTAAGCGCCCGCGAAGAGAAATCCTTTAGGCCTAAAGGCTTGAGATACAGCTCGGAATGACGGAGGTCGTAAACGGCGCGGCGATCGGAAAGGAAATTAAATGGGCGGCACAAATCCATACATTGAAGAAGTCAAATACAAGCCGGCCACGAAGAAATACAAGGTGACGTTTCTTCCCAGCGGCAAGACCGTCGAAGTCGATCCGGAAAAGGTCCCCTACGGCCACAACGGCTTGCCGGGCAGCATTCTGGACATTTCCGAAGGCTTCAAGATGGGGCTTGACCATGCCTGTGGTGGAGTCTGTGCCTGCTCGACGTGCCACGTGGTCGTGCATCAAGGCTTGGAGTCATGCAACGAAGCTACCGACGCGGAACTCGATGAGCTCGACGAAGCGCCCGGGATTACGCCGAAGTCGCGCCTGGGTTGCCAAACCGTTCCCGACGGCACCACGGACATCATCGTGGAGATTCCCGACTGGAACAAGAATTACGCCAAGGAAGCGGATCATTGAGCATTATGAACAAGGTCTGTTGAATTATGAATCAGTTATTCAAAATTTGGGTCTTTGCGTTTTCGATCCCTTTCATTTGCATAGGGTTCTTGATGCTCGTCGCGCCAAAGAGATATCCATCCTTGTATGCGGGGTTTGAAAGCATGAGCCGGCGGGCGAAAACGGAGCGCGGTAGAGAACTGGCAATCCGTATGCAAGGCTTGATGGCCCTCGCGGTCGGCTGTTTTATGGCGTTTTTCGTTTGCGCCAGGTGGGACGGCAAATAAACAAAAATAGACAAGAGGTCTAGGCCTTATCGAGGATCGAGGAGGCTCGCATGCCCGCCAATTTTACTTGGGACAATTTTGAAGACATCGCTATCGCTTTGGCCGACAGGTACCCGGACACCGATCCGCTGAGCGTTCGCTTCACGGACATGCACAAGTGGATCACCGAGCTGCCGGGGTTTACCGGGGATCCCGCAGCATCCAATGAGTCGAAGCTGGAAGCCATCCAGATGGCCTGGCACGAGGAATATCAGGATCGCCAGGGCTGAGGTTCGAAATCGAGGTTCGAAAATAGAAACTCGAAACTCTCCGAAAACGTAACAGCAAGCCGCAGCGCCGAGCGCCCGGGCCAAAAAATCGCCGCGATTCAGACTGCTCCACCTGCCCATGAGCCTCCTCTGCAACGAACTTTAAGAAGCCTGACGGGGTGTTTCGTGCTTGCGGCCAAATAATACGTCAAGAAGGATGAGCACGGCACCCATGGTAATGGCGGAATCGGCCACGTTGAAGGCGGGATAATGATACGAGCCAAGCCACACTTCGAAGAAGTCGGTCACCGCTCCCTGGAAGATGCGGTCGGCCACGTTGCCCGTAGCGCCGCCGAGCAAGAGCGCCAGGCCCGCGTTTCCCATGGCGCTCGTAATTTTGCCGGCCACCAGCAGCCACGCCAGTACGCCAATCACCACCAGGGAGCCCGCAATCAAAATGACCCGCGTAACCATGGATGCGGAATCCGCCAGAACGCCGAAGGCGATGCCGGGATTCCGCGCGTGCACCAGATAGATGAAGTTGTGAATGAGTTCGTGGTGCCAGCCTTCCGCGGTGCGCGCTTCAAACCATGCTTTGGTGGCGCGATCGAGCAGCACAACAGCCAACGTGAGCCAGAGCCAGCGCAGGCGGGAAGTGGCAGTCATGAAGTAAAGCAGATAAAGGACATAAAGGAAGCGGCGGAACCGGCCGCCACGCTAATTTGTTGGCTCGCTCGAGTCATTGTAGGCATGCTCATCTCGCCGCGACACCTGCGGCAGCATCCCTCTCGATTTCGGCGAGCGCTTCGCTGCAGCGTTCGCATACCGTGGGGTAGCGCGTGTTTTCGCCGACGTGCGTCGAGTAATTCCAGCAACGTACGCATTTCTTGCCGTCGGCGCGTTCGATTTTCACAGCCAAGCCCGGCAACGTTTCACTCGGTTGAAGCCCGTCAGTTTCGGCGGGATCCACCGCAACTTGCGACACGATGAAAAGCGCGGGAAGGAGCGAGCCTTTTTCCTGAAGCAGTTCTTGCAAACCAGGCGCTTTCGAATTGGCGTGCAGGCGGACTTTCGCTTCGAGGCCGCCACCGATGGCCTTGGCGGCCCGCGCTTGTTCGAGTGCCACAAGAACGGCGCTGCGAACCTGAGCAAGGCGCTCCCACTTCTGGGCTTCTTTTGCTGAAATGCCGCAAGCCAGTGCTTCGGCTTCGGGGAAAAGCGCCATGTGCGCGCTTTCCGGCGAGCCGGCGGTTTTCGGGAGATACTTCCAGATTTCTTCCGCAGTGAAAACCAGAACGGGCGCGGCCAGCCGCACCAGCGCGTCGGCAATCTTCCAAACCACAGTTTGCGCGGAGCGCCGCGACTTGTTCTTCGGCGCTTTGGTGTAGAGCCGGTCCTTGAGCACATCGAAATAAAACGCGCTGAGATCCACGACGCAGTAATCGTGGATCGCGTGGTACACGCGGTGGAATTCGTAATTCGCATACCATTCGCGGCATTTCTTCACTAACTCTGCCGTGCGGTCGAGCATCCACTGATCGATTTCTTCGAGCTGCGAATTTGCGAGGGCGTTGCGCGAGGGATCAAAATCGCCGAGATTGCTTAGCGCGAAGCGGAACGTATTGCGAATTTTGCGATACGCTTCGCTGAGCTGCGTCATTACGCGCTCGCTCATTTTCACGTCGGCCTGGTATTCGACCGACGCCACCCACAGCCGCAGCAAGTCGGCCCCCCAGCGCTCGCAAATTTCAATCGGATACAGCGCGTTGCCCAGCGATTTGGACATGGGCCGGCCCTGCTCGTCGAGGGTCCAGCCGTGGGTCACCACGCTTTTGTATGGCGCCGCATCGCGCGTGCCGGTGGCCACGAGCAATGAACTGTGAAACCAGCCGCGATATTGATCCGGCCCTTCCAGGTAAACATCGGCGGGCCATTCCTTGCCCTTTAGCACCGACAGATGCGACGAGCCCGAATCGAACCACACGTCGAGAATGTCGTTTTCTTTGCGCCAATCTGAGGCGCCACACGAGCACTTCGTTCCCGGCGGCAACAGTTCCTGCGGCGAATGCTTGTACCACGCGTCCGCGCCTTCTTTCTCGAACCACTTCACCACGTTGCGCAGCGCTCGGTAATCCTCCAGACGTTTCCCGCAAGCGTCGCAGTAAAACACGATGATGGGCACGCCCCAGAAACGCTGCCGCGAGACGCACCAGTCCGGGCGCTTCTCAATCATCTCGTACATGCGGTCTTCACCCCAGGCGGGAATCCACTTTACTTGGTGAATTTCTTCGAGCGCTTCCTGGCGCAGCGTTTTCTGGCGGCCCTTTCCGGCCTGGTCCATTTTGATGAACCACTGCTCCGTGGCGCGGAAAATCACCGGATTGTGGCAGCGCCAGCAGTGCGGATAGGTGTGCTTGTAATCGTGATGCCCAAGCAGCGCGCCGCGATCCTCGAGGAGCTTCACGACAATCGGGTTCGCGCTGAACACATCCTTGCCCCGGTATTCCGGCAAGCCTTCGGTATACACACCCTTGTCGTCGAGCGGCGCGTAAATCTCCAAGCCATATTTTTGTCCGGAATAAAAGTCGTCCGCGCCGTGGCCCGGAGCGGTGTGCACGATGCCGCTGCCCTGATCGAGCGTCACGTAATCGGCAAGAATTCCCGGCACCTCGAGGTCGAGAAAAGGATGCTGGAATTTCATCCTCTCGAAATCGCTTCCTTTGAAGGTGCCGCGTGTTTTCGCTTCTTTGATCCCGCATTCGGCTTGCAGCGCGGTCACGCGATCCGCGGCAAGCAACAGCGCGCCGCGTTCGGTTTCCACAACCGCGTATTCGAAATCGGGATGAAACGCCAGCGCGCGATTGTGCGGCAGGGTCCACGGCGTGGTGGTCCAAATCACTGCGCTCACGCCGCGTGCAATCTTTGCCGCATCGCCTTTGCCGCCGCCCACAACGCCAAACTTCACCCAAATCGACGGGCTGGTGTGATCCTCGTACTCCACTTCTGCCTCTGCCAATGCCGTGTTGTCGACAATGCACCAATACACCGGCTTGCGCCCGCGGTAGACGTAGCCTTTCTCCATGAACTCCAGAAAGGCTCCGGCAATCGTCGCTTCGTAGCCAAAGCTCATGGTCAGGTACGGGTCGTTCCACTGGCCAAAGATTCCCAGGCGCTTGAAATCACGCTTGTGCTGCTCGACGTAGCGCGTGGCGAACTCGCGGCACAGTTTGCGAAACTCCGCCGGCGGCACTTTGCCTTTCCCGCCTAGCTCTTTTTCTACCTGGGTCTCAATAGGCAGGCCATGGCAATCCCATCCAGGCACATACGGCGCGTAGTAACCCGCCATGTTCTTGGTCTTGACGATCAAGTCTTTGAGGATTTTGTTCAGGCCCGTACCCAGATGGATCTCGCCGGTAGGATAGGGAGGACCGTCATGCAGCACGAAGAGCGGCTTGCCTTGGCGCGCTTCCAGAATGCGCTCGTAAATGTTCCCCGCATACCAGGCCGCGAGCTGTTTCGGCTCGTTTTGCGGCAAACTGGCCTTCATGGGGAAGTCGGTTCTGGGCAGGTTCAGCGTCTTTTTGAGTTCGAGTGGTTCGGCCATGGCTGCGAGCGCCGGATATCCCTTCCTTACTAGACTAAGACTAGCGTTTTGTGCTCTACCGTGCCGTCCGTTGGTCCAGGTACACGGGAAGAAACATCGGAAGGCAGTCGAACTACGTATGTTACAATGAATGCCAGATGAGTGTCAGCCGCAGGGGGCGCACAACCTTTCCAAGCCCGGGCGAATCCTATCGCTGAGGGATACCAAAGGCGGGGCGTCAAGCGTCTATACTGAGAGGTATACGGTGCCGGGCAAAATCAACAAATTTGTGCCACCTCCTCCGCAAAGGCCGAACGTGTCCGGGGCGGCTCCGCAGCCGCCTGCTCCAGCGCGGTCTTCCTATGTTCCGCGGTTCGGCAGGCCCGCGATTCTGATGCCCGATGATTTTTGGTCGAACCTCAGGCAATTCCTGACCGAGCGCCCCATTAAAGTTCGCGGGCGCAAAGATGCGCCCTTTACGCAGACTTCTTTCGGTTCCGGGCTCGCCGGCAATTTCGCGGAATTTTTCCGCCCTGACCCGCTCAAGAATCGTCGCGTGAACAGCCGCTTGGCGGTTTCTTGGGGAGCGGGCTTCGGCACTTTCGGCACTCGCATCAAGGAATTCTTCTCTCCGCCGAAGCAGGCGCCTCTGCCGCCAGGCATCAAGCCCATCAAGGTCAAAGAGATCTGGTCGAAAGACGAAAATTTCAGTACCAGCCAAATGCTGGCGATCCTTGCGCACGCGGCCGTCATTGCGTTGCTCCTGCTTCCCATCGGGTTTCGTGTGGTCCAGGTGACTCAGGCAAAGAACACGGTTGACGTAACGCCTTTGGATATTTCCCCGTACATTGCCAAGCTTCCGGCGGGCGCGAACAAGGCCGGCGGCGGGGGCGGCGGAGGCGCGCACGAAGCGTTGCCTCCCACGAAGGGCAAAGCGCCGAAGTTTCAGTACACGCAATTTACTCCGCCCGCACCGGTCATTCGCAATCCCAACCCAAAGCTGGCGATGGATCCTTCGCTGCTCGGCCCGCCGGATTTGAAGGTCAGCAATCCGGCGCTGAGCAACATGGGTGATCCCCTGGCTGCTTCTGTGAATTATTCCGCGGGACCCGGCGGCGGCGGTGGCATTGGCACGGGGGATGGCGGCGGCATCGGCAGCGGATCCGGCGGCGGTCTTGGCCCGGGTGAAGGTGGTGGAACGGGCGGCGGCGTGTTCCGTGCGGGCGTGAACGGCGTGGGCCAACCTGCCTGCATCTACTGCCCGAATCCCGATTATTCGGATGAAGCACGCAAGGCCAAGTACCAGGGAAGCGTCCTGCTGGACGTGATCGTCACCGCGGACGGCCGGGTGATCGATCCGCGCGTTCTCAAGGGACCCGGACTCGGCTTGGAAGAAAAGGCCATCTCCGCTGTGAAGAACTGGAGAATGCGTCCCGCGACCGGACCCAACGGGAGACCCGTGGCCTGCCGCGTCAACATCGAGGTCGTCTTCCGCCTCCTCTAACCTTTTTCCTTAGCTTCGTGGCTCTTTCTCTACCTTTTTCTCGGCAATCCGTGTACTCAATCTAGACACGTTCCGGCCGCCAGAGTAGCATTTTGCCATGCCCTACGAATTCGCCGAGAACGAATTTGAGCTGGAGCCGGAAGCCTCTTCCGCTCACTCGGGTGGGCCTCCAGGCAAGCTTACAGGAATCGGTATTCTTGACCCTCCTGTTCCTCCCAGGCGCCCGCCCGGCCCCATCCCTGCTCTGCCAGCGTCTTTGTTTCTTCGCATCCTCGGTGGCTTACTTCTCCTCGGCCTTACGGCCGGAATTCTGTTCTCGCTCTTCGCCAAGCGTTGAAGTTCTGGCAGGAATCCGACCGTAGCATTGCCATGCTTTCTAAATTTTTTGACTCTCAACCTTTAACTTTTGAATTAGCACGGAAAGCCGAAAACGGAAACTCATATCCCCGGAGGCAGCCATGCGCCAAACCCGCCGAAAGTTTTTCCTGAATGTCGCGTTGCTCTCCGGCTATCTGGCTCTGCCTGTAGGAACGTGCCCTGCGCAAAATCCACCCACTCCTCCCCCGAAGCCCCAGCCCGCTTACACACCGAACCCGGCGGAAATTTATTCCAATCCTCCGGAAGCCGCTGCGGCCAAGCGCGCTCGCTTGCTAGAAAACGAAAAGGAATTTCGCCAGGGCGTCGAGCGCCTCTACCAGCTCACCTCGGACCTGCGCAGCGAACTCCAGAAAACTCCGACCGCCGAGGTCTTCTCCGTTCACATTGTCAAGCAAACCGAGCAAATCGAAAAGCTCGCCAAACTTCTCAGGTCCAAGGCCAAATCCGCCTGAGCCTGGCCTCCTCGATTTTTTGGCAGCGCCACCCTTCGCGGCGGCATCTTCCTGAACTCCGCACCGCCGTGGCAGGCCTTCCGCCGTTTACGGCTGAGCCGGGGCTGCCGCCGCGGCGCGCGTCCCATCGTCCGCTGGCCCGCGCGCAAGCGTCACAGGATGCGGCAGAACCATTTCGAGCGGGGCGCCTTCTCCCAAGTAAAAGTGATGACTCCGCGCGACCAGCACGAAGGATACAATGGTTCCCGCGGCGAGGCCGGTAATGCCGCCGATGGCCACGCCTTTCAGGGTGTTGGTGGTCATCGTCATTCCTGCGAAATTTGTCGTTTGGGTGGTGTGCGCGGCGGCGCCAATCGCAGTTCCCACACCAGACCCAATAAACGGCCCCAGGATCGCTCCCACCTTTGCGCCATTGCTCGGATTGATCAACGCCGTGCCTTCCTCGCTTTCGATTTCGAGCGGGCCGTTCACGTTGAGGATGTAGCCGTCGGGGAAAGCGATCGAGACCGATTGCAGCAGCAAGTTCGCTCGGGTGCCTTGCCGCGTGAGCTTCTCCACCTTGCCTTGAACATAGGCTCCTGCAGGAATGGCCACTTGGCTGTCGTTGTCGGCAAGGACGGGATCGGTGATCTGAGCAAAAATCTTATTGCCGCGATGCATCACCTTGCTGTCGACCGGATGCGTCAGAATCAGGGCAAGTTGCGTTCCGGGAGGAAGGGTGATGGGCGTTTGCTCCTGCGCGGAATTTTGCGCCGGCGCTTGCCCTTGAGGAGCTGCGGGCTGGCTCGGCGTAGCCGTTTGTTGCGGCGCTTGCTGCGCACCACTTGGCGCGGCCAGCAGAAGCATGGCTGCAATCAACCACAAAATGCGCTTCTTCCGAGCAGTCAGGAAAGCCGAGGTAAAACCGTCGAAACGACCGATGCTTGGTGGCATGGGGACCTCCTGAGGAGGGCCGGCGAGCTAACCTTGGCACGGTGCGGCCCTTGGATGGTGTGCGGACAGGGAGCGCCCACATCTATGAGACGACACAAGATGCAACCCTGGGTACGCCTAAAAGTTGCTTACCTTGCTAGATGCGCGCCTCGTTCGCCGCGGTCTCCCGTTGCTGCATGATGCCATCCCAAGCCGGCCTTGCACGGGCAGGAATAGCTCAATATCCCCTTTACTGCTTGTCCGCTCTGCTCGTTGCCGCCGACGCCACCAAACCGTGATAGATTCGGGGCCAAGAGAAGTCCGTCGGGTTGCCTTCGGAGAAACTCGATGCCGACCGCAAAAGACTTGCCGCCTTTTCATTTGTGTGCTGAGGGTTACCATCGAGCGTTCATAGGTCACTGACAAAGGTCACTCGGCGGAGTAACAACCTGCCGTTGCCACTCACTCCGTGGAAGATATGGGAGAAAGACGCTCGTGCAACACACGCGGATTGTCGTCACCCATTACGGCGGGCCCGATACCATTCAAGTAGTGGAAGAGGAGTGTCCCGGGCCGAAGCGGGGTGAACTGCGCGTGCGAATGCTGGCCGCGGGCGTGAGCTTGCCTGACGTACTGGCGCGCGAGGGCGTCCATCCGGAAACACCGCGCGTGCCCTATACGCCAGGTTGGGATCTGGTCGGCGTTGTGGATCAGATCGGCGAAGGCGCCTCCGGTTTCGAGCTGGGCCAGACGGTAGCGGCCATGCCGATCAGCGGCTGTTACGCACAATATGTTTGCTTGCCACAGCGCAAGTTTATTCCGGTGCCTGCAGGCTTGGATCCTGCCGAAGCTGTCGCGGTCGTCTTAAACTACATCACGGCCTACCAGATGCTGCATCGTTCGGCGAAGGCCAAGCCGGGGCAGCGCGTGCTGATTCACGGCGCCTCTGGTGGCGTCGGCACTGCATTCCTGCAGCTGGGACGGCTCGCCGGCGTGGAAATGTACGGAACGTGTTCCGCGCAGGCGGCGGAGGTTGTTAAGGAACTCGGCGCTACCCCCATCGACTACCGCAGTTCTGACTTCGTTCAGGAAATCCACCGCCTTACCGGTGAGGGTATGGATGCTGTTTTCGACGGCATCGGTGGGGACAATCTATGGCGCTCGCGCGAAGCGCTCCGCGATGGCGGTCGCGTGGTGGTCTACGGATTCCAGGCCAAGCTCCGCGGAGGAAGGATGGCGTCGGGCACACCGAACGGCCGGCATGCAATTCGCGAATCCGCGATCTTGGGGTGGTATATCCTCCGAAACCGGTTTCTGCCGGGACGCAAGGGCATGGTGCCTTACAGTATCAGTGGCTGATGCGCCTGAAACCCACGTGGTTCCGCCACGACCTGCTGACACTGTTCGACCTCCTGCAGCGGAAGAAGATCACACCGCTGATCGCACAACGGTTGCCTCTCCGCCAAGCGCGGCACGCACACGAATTACTGGGAAGCGGAGGGGTGATCGGGAAGATCGTGCTGGTGCCGAACGGGTAGCAGAAGCGTTTCTACTGCTTCACCGCAAAGGACCTCTCGGGCCAGGATCTCCCTTTGTTTTCATGCGCTTACGAACTGCCCAATTTGCGTGGGTACGACTCTCGCCCGCCAAAGTAAGACTCCGCTCAGTTGCCCGGATGGTATTGGCGCTCGGTGTGGCCTTGGAGCTGGGAACGGTAGAAGTACACTTCACGCAGAATGCCGGTGGCGTAGCGCTGGGCTTCATCGTTGAAATGCGGCGAGGAGGGATGGCCGCTCTCGCCGCCCGCGGTGACGGCGCGAGCGCGGACTTTGTCACCAAATTCGACGACCGCCACGAAGCTGTTGCCACGGTCCCCGTACCACTTCTTCGTTCCAGGACACTCGTGCGCTCCAAACGAGGCCAGCGAACCCCAGAACGAGGACGTAAATCCCACAGGAATGCTCGCGGCGGAATCGCTGAAGGGCTGAACGATGTCCCCCGTGAGACGCTGAAAGCGATTGATGTCGCCCCAGGGCATCTTCCAGGTCCCGAAGTCTGCGGCAAGCTTGTCCGAGGCGTCGGCGAGCGCTTCGAGGAGAATTTCGGGCGGAACTTTGGTCGAGGCGTAGTCGCTCAAGTAGATGCCGGCCCTGCGCGCCTCCGGGCCGATGCGGCGCTGCAGTTCCTCTCCCCAGAAGACGGCGAGCGAGGTGGACACGGAGGCGACGCCCCAGCGCAAATCCCAGCCGCGCAGCGCGTCAATCTGTTCCGCAATCTTGGCTTTCAACGGATTGCTGGTTGGCGTTTCGTCCCAGGCCTGGATCAGCGCGGAGATGGGTTTCGCGAACCACGGCAGATAGCTGTCATAGGCCGCGGAGATGAGCGAATCGAGCGTGAAATCTTTTTTGTCTTGCAGCACGCGAACGGCATGCAGGCCGCGCGCGGTTTCTCCGCCGGTTTCCACATACGGGGGAAAATCCTCCTTCTTCGGACTGTCCGGCCCGGCGGCGGACCACGGCCAATTGTTCACGTTGTAGAGCCAGCCGACTTTGGGATTCAACAGGTGCGGCGTTTGGTCCACGGAAAGCAGGCCGTGCCAGTCGGTCGCGGGATTGCTGCCATTCACGGGCTTGGTCCAATCAAAGCTGGGATCGCGGCGGGGAATGAAGTTGGCATGGAAGTAGGCGATGTCGCCGTCGGCATCGGCGAAGATGGTGTTGTTCGAGGAATTGGTGTGTAGCTCCATCGTTTCGCGAAACGTTTTGTAGTCTCGCGCTTTCGTGCGCAGGTACGATTGCGTGAGCGCCTTGACGGGTTCGTTCATCAAGCGGATGGTGAGCCACTTGCCATCGGATTCGCCGATCACCGGGCCGTGCTGCGTGCGGTACACGGTGAACTTTTTTTCGGCCATGCCGCTCGCGGTTTTGTACGGCACAATGATTTCGCTCGTCTCGACCGGGAGTTCTTCGTCGCCATATTTGTAGTAGAAGCGGTCGCCTTTTTTCTCGACGGTTTCCAGATAGAAGCTGAGCTGGCTCGCGCCGCTCGAAGTGTGCATCCAGCCAGCGCGGTCGTTGAATCCCTGGTAGACGAAGAACTGGCCCCAGGTGACCGCGCCGTAAGCGTCAAGGCCGTCTTCGCTCGCCATTTGCAATTCGGAGCGGAAGAAAAACGAGGTATGGGGATTGATGAGCAGGAGCGCATGATGGTTCAAGCTGTTCGAGGGCGCGATGGCGATGCCATTTGAGCCCCCCGGCTCCTCGATGTCCTCGTCAAACGCTGGCGAGTTTTGGGTCACGGGAACTTGACCGTAAAACGCTTCAAGGTGACTGAGTTTTACGCGTTCGATGTCGCCGCCAATGCTGCCTTCGGTGAAGGTGAGGGCCATCCACGGCTCGAATCTGTGGATCACACGCGGCCGGACATCGGGATGTTTCGCGAGATAGAAGTTCAGGCCGTCGGCCCAGGCGTTCATCAGTTTTTTCAGCCATTCGGGGCTTGCGGCATAATCTTTTTTGATGGTTTCGGGGTCGCTGAAGAGCTTCATCCGCAGGTCCTGATAAATTTTGGATTCGCCTTCGGCTTCGGCGAGACGGCCCATGGCGTTGATGTAATTGGTCTCTACGCGGTTGAAGTCGTCCTCGGCCTGCGCATAAATCACGCCGAAGACGGCGTCGGCATCGGTTTTACCGTAGACATGGGCGATGCCCCAATTGTCGCGAATGATAGTAACGTCGCGCGCCTCTTGCACCCAACGGGCCTCCTCGGCCGAGCTGGCAGTTTTTGGCGTTTCTGTTGCGCCGCGTGTTTGTTTCGCCTGCCGAGCGTCGGATGGTCGCGAGGCAAACGCTACACCCGTGAAGACCGGCGATGCGACCAGAAGAAAAGCGAGAACAAACTTCTTCATGGATTCCCCTTCCGCCAGTGCGGGATTTCGAAGATGAGTATTGTTCAGGTACTTGAAACCGTTCTCAGTCAGGATGAAAAACTAACACACCCGCACCGCTTGTGGTGTAATTGATGCGCGGTTCGCCAATTCCGCAAACCGCGGCCCGTTCCTTTAGCCCGTTTCGCGGCAATCTGCTACGATTTCCGGCATGAGAAAAACAGCCTCGTTGCTTTTCCCGCTTCTTGCGTCGAGCTTCGCGTTAGTGAGTATGTCGGAGGCTCAAACCAGCACGGGGTCGCTCGAGTTTACGGCGCGCATTACCCCCACCGCAGCGCGGCCCGAGCCGGTGCGGCAGTTCACGTTCTACATTCTCAGGAAGAGTTACAAAGATATCATGAAAGAAGCGGAAGAAAAAGACCCGGCGCCGGCGCGAGACGCGTTCATCGACAGCCTTACGGTTTCTCCCGAGCTGCGCGCCTGGCTCAAAGCTCACGATACGCTGGACCTCGGTTCCCCGGACATCGACAAGCTGTTGTCCCCGGACGACCTCGTGCACGTTCCGGAATTCCTGCGCGCCTATGAGCGCTGCAACCGGGGCGGCGCCATGATGGGTTTCCCGAAGCCGAAATACAAGGAGGCCGACCGCACCAAGAATCCCGAGAAATACGCAAAGCAGAGGCAGGATTACCTGGCGGCGATACACAAATTTGCCGGCGCGCATCCGGAATCGGCTTCCACCATTGAATTGGAATTGGAGGACGTCAATCCGCAAAGAAAATGGGGCGTCCTCCAGAATGAACGACAGAAACGCGTGCAACTTGCCGCGCCGGAGATGGCACAACTCCAGTTTCTCGCCGCCAAAGCGGAGACCGACCTGGAAGGACACGCCTCCATTTCGGGCCTGGCTCCGGGAAATTATTGGATTTCTTCGCTCAACCTGGAAGCCAATGCCGGCGACTTGCGCGTGCAGTGGGACGTACCCGTAAAGATCGAAGCGGGGGAGACGGCGCGCGTGGAGCTTTCGAACCTGAACAGCACCGGAGCAAGCGGCTCCAAACCCTGACACAGGAATGCCGCCGGCATGGGCACGCCTCTCCAGTGGATCGTTTTCAATGCTTTCATCCTCCTTGCGATTGTGCTGGACCTGCGCGTGTTTCACCGGCATCCGCACAAAGTCGGGCTGCGCGAAGCGGCGATTGTAAGTTTTTGCTGGATCGCGATTTCCGTCCTTTTCGGTTTGGGCGTGTTTTATTTCCACGGCAAACAGCCCGCTCTCGAATTCTTCACCGGTTATCTAATCGAGAAGGCCCTGAGCGTGGACAATCTCTTTCTTTTTCTGGTGATTTTCCGCGCGTTCGCGGTGGAAGACCTCCTGCAACACCGCCTGCTCGAATGGGGCGTGCTGGGCGCCCTGGTGATGCGCGGCGTCATGATTGGAGTGGGGGCGGAACTCATTGAACACTTTTCCTGGGCTCTGTATGTGCTGGGAGCATTTCTGGTGTACGCGGGAATTCGGTTGTTTTTCAAGAAGGAGGAGGCGCATCCAGAGAAAGGCAGGATTGTGGGCTTCGCCAACCGGCATTTGCGCGTGATGCGCGAATACCAGGACGACAAATTCTTTGTGCGCAAAGGAGGACGGATATTTGCGACGCCGTTGTTAGTGGTTTTGATGGTGATTGAACTTACGGATGTGACCCTGGCGGTGGACTCGATTCCCGCGGTGTTCGGAATCACGCGAGATCCGTTTATCGTGTACACGTCGAACGTGCTGGCGATTCTGGGCCTGCGCGCGCTGTATTTTCTGCTGGCGGGAATCATCGACCGGGTGCGATTTCTGGACGAAGGGTTGGCGGTGGTGTTGGTTTTTATTGGCGGGAAAATGATTGGGGAGCCGCGGGTACGCATTCCGGTGGACACGTCGCTCTTGGTTGTTGGCGGTGTACTGCTGGTTGCTTTGCTGGCGTCGGTTTTGATTCCGGCGAAGAAGAAGGTTTAAAACCAGGAAAGTGTCGCATATGTTTGAGCAGGGTACCGACCCAAGATTCAGTTGTCTTCCAGCATGAGTTCATCGACGTAGCACCACATCCAGTTTTCACCGGGCTCGTGCGAACGAACAATGGGGTGCTTGGTAGAGCGAAAATGCTTGGTGGCGTGCTTGTTTTTGGAGGAATCGCAGCAGCCGACGTGGCCGCATGTCAAGCACAAGCGCAAGTGCACCCAAGTGTCGCCCATCTTCAGGCATTCTTCGCAGCCCTTGGTTTTCGGCTTGACGCGCTTGATCTGGTCAAGATGAGTACAAGTATCGGCCATGCGAGTCTCCTTTGATTCACGCGGGGTGAATCACATTGTGGCTTGAATGGGAATGCGCACCTGGAAGCGCGTGTCGCCGGGAACGGACTTGACGGTAACCAGGCCGCGCATTTTTTGCACGATACGGTGCACGACGTCGAGACCGAGCCCCGTGCCTTCACCCACACCCTTGGTGGTGAAAAACGGCTCGAAGATGCGGGATTGCACTTCAGGCGGAATGCCCGGACCGTTGTCCACGATTTCCACGAGCACGTATTCATTTTCACGGGCAGCGCGCACGAGAAGCTTTCCGGTACTGCCCATGGCGTCGGCGGCATTGTCGATGAGGTTGGTCCAAACTTGATTGAGTTCGCTGCCGTAGGCCATGACTTTGGGCAAGTCCGGAGCGTAATCGCGGGTCACCACGATGCCGCGCTTCAGTTTGTGATGCATGATGGTGAGCGTGGTTTCCAGGCTCGACTTAATGTCCACTTCCTGGAGCGGAGCCTGGTCCATGAAGGAATATTCCTTGATGGCTTTGATCAGGTCGGAAATGCGCGCGGTGCTGTTGTCGAGTTCGGAAGCGATGCGTTCCATTTCGAGAAGCGTGGCGAAGCGCGTCAGTTCCGCTCCAAGCGCGACACCCGCGGCTCCCGCGAATTTTTCAAGATGTTCGTCGCTAAGGTTGGCATCGGCGAGAAGCGGAGCGAGCTTCCAGGCGTCGGTGACGCCGCGGGCTTCCAGCCAGGACTGGATGGCATCCTGGCGATCGGCGCGGGTGAATTCGTCCTTGTAATCTGCGCACTTCAGGGAAGCGCGAACTTCGTCTTCGCACTGGGCAAGCAAACCGCAATCTTCGGAGCGAAGAGTGGAATTGCGGCCAGCAGCGCGTAGGCGATTGAGGCAATCGTGCAGCGCAGCGGCCGAACGGCGCGCTGCCGCAGAAGGATTGTTCAATTCGTGAGCGAGACCTGCGGACAATTTGCCGAGAGCGGCTAGTTTTTCGCGCTGCTGCTCGTTGCGCGTGACGGTTCGAACGCGATCGGTCAATAATCCGACGAGGCGCTGAGAAAGTTCGGGCATGCGCTGAAAGAGTTCCGGGAATTTCTTCGTAGGAAACGCGAGAGCGCGCATGGGGAGGACCGCGCGCACGGTCACGCCGTATATCTTCATTCTCGAGAACGGCAGGACGCCGGTAACATCTCCGGCGCGCGCGGTATAAACGGGGCCGTCGGCGGGCCCTTTTTCGCTGCGGGCGCGCAATTCTCCTTCCAAGATGACCAACATGGTGTCCGCGGGAGCACCCTCGTTGGCTGCGATTTCGCCCACCGCTGTCCTCTGTTCCTCGGATTGGGAAACAAACCATTGGAGGTCATCCTGGGTCTGGTCGGCAAAGGGCGGGACTTTGCGCAACTCGGCCACTAAGGCGTCGATGCGAGATTGCTCGGCGGGAGCGGTCATTAAAGTTGTCGGTCCTCAGTTCTCAGTCTTCCGTAGGAAAACAGCCATGGAATGCCACGTAAGCGGTTACCCGTCGAATCGATGCCGCGCTCATTGGACCTTGGCCAAGTATTGGTGCATGAATTGGACGACGACGGCGCCTTCGCCTACGCCGGAGGCAACACGCTTGACCGAGCCGTGGCGCACGTCGCCAACGACAAAAATCCCAGGGACGCTGGTTTCGAGCAAACTGGGATCGCGGGTGAGCGTCCACGAGGCAGGCTTCTGGCCATCGTGGATCAGCTCGGGACCGGAAAGGATGAAGCCGCGTTCATCGCGCTCGACGACGTTGCCAAGCCATTCGGTGCGAGGCAGCGCGCCGATAAAAATAAAAAGACTGGTGGCAGGCAACTGCTTGGTTTCGCCTGAAGGTGAACAGAGAACGGTGATGCCGCTAAGGCGCGCATCGCCGTGAACGCCCACAACGCTCGTTTGCGTCCAAACCTCGATGTTGGGGGTCTTTGCGATCTGCTCGATGAGGTAATGAGACATGGTGCTGGCGAGAGAGTTGCCGCGGACCAGCATGACCACTTTTTCGGCGAACTTGGAGAAATGCATGGCGGCTTGACCAGCAGAGTTCGCGCCGCCGATGACATACACCGTTTCGCCTTTACAGGAAATGGCTTCGGATGTTCCGCCGCCGTAGTAAACGCCAGCGCCTTGAAGGCCATCAATCCCGGGCACGTCCAGGGTGCGCCACTGAACGCCCATGGCCAGAAGAAGCACATGGCAGGAGATTTCCGAGCCGTCGGCTAGTTTCAAGTAACGGTAGGGGCCTTCGGTCCGGATACCGACAGCTTCCTGCGGGGAAAGAATCTCCACGCCAAAGCGCTTCGCCTGAGCCACGGCGCGCCGTGCCAAATCGCTGCCGGTAAGGCCGGATGGAAAGCCAAGATAATTTTCGATGCGCGAGCTGAGGCCGGCCTGGCCACCGGGGGCTTCGCGCTCGATGATCACGGTGCGCAAACCTTCGCTGGCGCCGTAGACCGCAGCAGCAAGGCCGGCCGGCCCCCCACCAACAATGGCAAGGTCGTAGAAATTGGTTTGCGCGTGAGTACGAAGGCCGATTTTGTCGGCGACGGCGGGAAGAGGCGGCTCGGCAAGACGCGCGCCATCGGGGAATAGAATCAGCGGAAGCGATTGCGCTTCCGGACCGAGAGAATTCACGAGGCCACGCACCTCGGGATCGCTTTCGGCGAGTTCCACGTCGATCCATTGATAGGGCACCTGATTGCGAGCAAGAAAATCGCGCAACTCGTAAGAGCGATTGGACCAGCGCGTGCCGAGGACGCGGATGCCTTCGTAGGGAGGCCGAAACGTGCAAGTCCAGTCGTGGAGCAGGTCGTCCAGGGCGGGATAGAGCTTTTCTTCCGGAGGATCCCAGGGCTTCATGAAATAATAGTGAACGCGAGCTTCGTTGATGGCATCAATGGCGGCGCTGGTATCCGCATAGGCGGTAAGCAACGCACGCTTGGCGAGCGGATGAAGCTCCATGGCTTCGGAAAGGAAGCCGACGCCGTCCATTTGGGGCATACGTTGGTCAGCCAAAAGGAGGGCGACGGGATTGTTGCGAGCTTTGAGTTCGCGCAGCGTGGTTATGGCAGCGCCGCCGGAGTTCGCGCGCATGACGCGGTAGCGATCCGCGTAGCGGCTGCGCAAATCGCGTTCAATGGCGCGCAAGACTTCCGGGTCGTCGTCCACAGTAAGCAAAACTGGTTTGGGCATACCCCTCAGATGAACGAAAGCAAGAGTTCGTTGCGTCCCCCAACACCTTCTTTTAGAGGCCCCCTCACGCTACAATTTCTAACGCTGCCATGTCCAGTCCCCTAGCTGCAGTGATCGCCGGATTATCGTCCTCCGAACCGTCCGCCAGGCAGGCCGCAGCCGAAGAAGTTTATCGGCTGGGTCACGCCATCGCCGGAATTGCCGTTTCCGCTTGGTGGGCGAACGAAGAACTCTCGGCCCTGTTGCATGGTCCCAAACCGACAATCACGGTGGGACTTGCGGTGCAGCGGGAGACCTTCAACCGGATTCGCATTGCCAACGGCACGCCCCGGCTCGCGGAAGTGCCGCCGGATCAGGACGCCGAAGAATTCGAACTTCAGTTTCCTCCAGAGACTTTTCTCGACATTCTTACGACGAGAGAGCCGGGCGGCGAGGGGGCCATTGCCAAATACTTGGCTAAGTTTGGAGAGGGCGTACAACAGGTGGAGCTTTTGTGCACCAACGTGGACCGCGCCACGGAAATTTTGAAGGAAAAATTTAAGATGTCGCCAATCTATCCAGCGACGCGGGCGGGAGCAGACGGTACGCGGGTCAACTTCTTTCTGGTGGCATCGCCGGATGGAGGCAAGGTTCTTATTGAGCTGTACGAGGGGAACTGATCGACCGCTTGCGTTCCTTGAGGGTGAGCTTTCATGAAAGCAGGTCAGAAAGGGAATCGAGTGGAGAGAAGGAAATCAAGAACGGGGGCAGTGCCTTTCCGAAATTCAGAGGTTTCCGGGAACAGGGTACAGCGCGAGGTCAACTCTGCCCGTAAACGGGGATGGCCGCGCCGTGGATGACTTTGGCTTCGTCACTGCATAAGAACAAAATGACGCGCGCGATGTCCTGGGGTTTCGGCCACTTCGCAAAATCGGCTTTTGGCATGGCTTTGCGGTTGGCGTCCGTGTCGATGATGCTGGGAAGAATGGTGTTCACGCGAATGCCGGTACCTTTCAGGTCCGCGGCAAGAGAATCCAGCATCGCCACAGCAGCAGCTTTGGAAGCCGCGTAAGCGGAAGCCCCGGCAGCGTGGTCAAAAGCGGCTTTGGCAGCGACATTCACGATGGCCCCGTGGCCCTGTTTCAGCATCGCGCGAACCGCGGCGCGTGACAGCGCGTAGCCCGGGCGGAGGTTCAAGTTCAGCATCTGCTCGAAAACCTTCGTCTCCATTTCCCACATTTTCAAACCGCCGGCATATCCTCCGACGGTGTTCACCATGGCATCGAGGCGGCCATGTTTGAGAACGACCTTTTCAATCATCTGAGCGACGGCCACTTCGTCGGTGACGTCGATGGCCAATCCTGCGAGGCGGGAGGCGTTTCGGGACTCCGCGTCTTGCAACGCTGCCCATTCCTGCTCGCGGCGATAGGTGACGACCATGTTCGCGCCTTCGGCGAGGAACGCCGAAGCTACGGCGCGACCCAAGCCGCCGGTTCCGCCCGCGACGAGAACGGCATGGCCTTCGAATCTTGCGCTCATAAACACACCTCGCCAGGATTGGCTTCGCGAAAATTCGGAGAGGGCACGTCATTCTCCGCTTTGCTCGAGGAGCTTTGCGACCAGGCTGGTCCAGCCGGTCTGATGGCTGGCGCCAAGACCGGCGCCGTTGTCGCCGTGGAAGTATTCGTAAAACAGAATCAGATCGCGCCAATAGGGATCATTCTGGAAGATCTCCGTTCCACCGGCGACGGGGCGGCGGCCGCTCTGATCGCGCAAAAAGATATGGACCAAACGGCGGGAAATTTCCGCCGCGACCTGCCAGAGGTCGGTTTCGCGGTTCGAGTGCGTCGGGAATTCGACTTTGAAGTCTTCACCGTAGTAGTGATGGAACTTCTGGAGAGACTCGACAAGGAGATAATTCATTGGGAACCAGACGGGGCCGCGCCAGTTGGAATTGCCGCCGAAAAGACCCGTGGCAGCTTCCGCGGGCTCATATTGCACGCGGCTGACGTGTCCGTCGACTTGGGCTTCGTAGGGGTGGTTCTGGTGATAGCGAGACAAAGCCCGCACGCCGTAGGGCGATAAGAATTCCTCTTCGTCGAGCATTCGCGCGAGAACGCGCTTTAATTGCTTGCGGTTTACAAGAGAAAGCAAGCGACGAACGCCATGCGCCGAGCGTTCGGTCATTTCAATGTGCTCGGGGATGTCCGGATGATTGTCAATGAACCATTGCATGCGACGCTTGAAGCCGGGCAGGCGATCGACAATTTCCGGCTCGAGGGTTTCCACGGCGAAAAGCGGAACGAGGCCCACCAGGGAGCGGATCTTGAGATAGTGCTGGCTGCCGTTGGGCAAGCGAAGGACATCGTAGTAGAAGCCATCTTCATTGTCCCATAAAGCCATGCCGTCAATGCCGATGTCATTCATGGCGTGCGCAATGTAAACGAAATGCTCGAAAAATTTGCTGGCGACATCTTCGTAAGCCATATCATCCTTGGCGAGTTCGAGGGCGATGGCCAGCATGTTCAGGCAATACATACCCATCCAACTGGTGCCGTCGGATTGTTCGAGGTGGCCGCCGGTAGGAAGCGGGGAGGAGCGATCAAAGACGCCGATGTTGTCGAGTCCGAGGAAGCCGCCTTCGAAAATGTTGGCGCCGTCGGGATCTTTGCGATTGACCCACCAGGTGAAGTTCAGAAGCAGCTTGTGAAAGATTTTTTCGAGGAAGGCGCGGTCGGCGAGGCCACGCACGCGGCGTTCGATTTTGTAGACTCGCCACGCGGCCCAAGCATGTACGGGGGGATTTACGTCGCTCAAAGCCCATTCATACGCGGGCAGTTGCCCGTTGGGATGCATGTACCACTCGCGGAGCAGAAGAACGAGCTGTTCTTTGGCGTAATCGGGATCCACGAGCGCGATGGGGATGCAGTGGAAGGCGAGGTCCCAGGCGGCGTACCAGGGATATTCCCATTTGTCGGGCATGGAGAGGACGTCGTCATTGTACAAATGCGTCCAATCTTTGTTGCGGCCTTTCCGGCGTTCGGCGGGAGGGGTGGGCCCTGCGGGATCGCCCTCGAGCCAGGTGCGAACGTCGTAGTGATAAAACTGCTTGGACCAAAGCAGGCCGGCAAAGCATTGCCGCATGACCGCCTTGGCATCGGCAGAAAGAGTTTTTGGAATGCGCGATTCGTAGAACTCCTCCGCTTCTTTTTGACGCCTAGCGAAGAGCGCGTCAAAGCCAGCCGCAAAATCATTGGTGCCGGGAACACCCTCGGCGCGCTCGGCATGAGCCGGTGAAGTGATGATGCCGGTTCTGGGAGAGTCCGTATCCAGGCCCGCGAGAGGTTCGATGTCGGTCAAGCGGAGCTTGAGCGTGGCGGACGCGCCTGGTTCCAGATGCAGCGGATAATGGGCGGCCACTTTGGTGCCCGCGAGCGCAGCATTGACCGCGCCCTTGTAGCCATGAATGAGGTAGTCGTGAAACGCATCTTTGACGTAGGGGGAGCGATTTGGGACGTTGAAGAGACGAGCGAAATTCGTTTCGTTCTCCGTGAAGAGCAGATTGGGATGGCCCGCGCAAAGAAGCCAGCGCTTGCCGTACTGCCAGTGCTCGAGTTCAATGCTGGCAGTGCCAGGAAAGCTGGCGGCCGCTCGCGCAATCGGGCGGCGCAGATCCTTGCCCCAGGACCAGGTGTTGCGAAACCAGAATTGCGGGAGGATGTCGAGCGCAGCGGCTTCGGACCTGCGATTCACAGCGGTGATTCGAATGAGAATGTCCTCGACGTCGGCTTTGGCATACTCGACGAAAACATCGAAATAGCGGTTTTGGGAAAAGACGCCGGTGTTGAGCAATTCGAATTCCGGCTGGCTGCGATTGCGGCGACGGTTTTCTTCGAGCAGCCGTGCGTAAGGAAATTCTGCCTGCGGATATTTGTAAAGCATGCGCATATAGCTGTGCGTGGGAGTGGAATCCAGATAAAAGTAATATTCCTTCACGTCTTCGCCGTGATTGCCCTGGTTCCCGGTGAGGCCGAAGAGGCGTTCCTTGAGGATGGGGTCGCGGCCGTTCCAGAGCGCGAGCCCGAAGCACATCATCTGATGACGGTCGCTGATTCCTGCAATGCCGTCTTCGCCCCAGCGATAAGCGCGCGAGCGCGCGTGGTCGTGCGGGAAATATTCCCAAGCCGTGCCGTTCGCGCTGTAATCTTCGCGGACCGTGCCCCACTGGCGCTCGGAAAGGTAGGGACCCCAGCGCTTCCAGTGTTTCTTGCGCGTGCGCGCTTCTTCGAGGCGGCGGTCTTCTGTAGCTGGGATTCGTGGCATGAACGATGAGCCTTAGATGAACAGGCGATTGTTATGGTCGCATTTTTTCGAGCGGAAAACGCAGGGCGTGCAAAGCGAGCCTCTGTTCCGGCGCCGGTAAGCCCGCTAAGGCCCCGGTTTCTGCTAGCGATTTGACTTCACCCCAGAGTCGCAGACTTTTTGATGCGCTTGCAACTCAAGAAATGGCGGTTGCGGCTAGCGCTCTCGCAAGGAAACCGCCAGTGAACCAGAGGCGTTGTACTCTAATGAATCTCTACGGCATCCATCCGAGTGCGCACCTGAGGAGGCGACGGTCATGTTGCAATGCCAAAACGGTCTGAGCTCGAAGAGTTCCAAAACGGGGCGGCGCTTCTACCCCCTGTTCATGGTGGTGATTCTTGCCTTCTTAAGCCCCGGTGCTAGCACCTCGCGAGCTCAGGATCGGTCGCCGGACGATTTGCGCAAGTTAAACCAGTCCGTGGACGCGCTCGTCAAGAAAGTGTCGCCGAGCGTGGTGCAAATCCTCGTAACCGGCTATGGGCCGCTCGAGGAAGGAGACCGAGGCAATACCACCACGATTGTCGGCCCGCAACGGGCGATCGGCTCCGGCTTCGTGATCGAAGAGAGCGGTTACATTGTAACCAACGCCCACGTGGTAAACGGGGCGCAGCGCGTCGAGGTGGTTTTGCCCAATCCCAGCACGGAAAGTTCGCTGCAAGCAGCGCTTTCGACCCGCACCAGAATCGTTCCCGCGCGTATCGTGGGCGTAACCAAGGAACTCGATCTCGCGGTGATCAAAGTGGACGCGGGAAAACTGCCTGCGCTTGTTTTGGCGGATTACCGGAGACTGGGTCAAGGCGAATTGGTGTTTGCTTTTGGAAGTCCAGAGGGGCTGCGAAACTCGGTGACGATGGGCGTGGTCTCCGCCGTCGCGCGGCAGAGCGATCCCGATTCGCCGCTGGTATACATCCAGACCGACGCGGCCATCAATCCGGGAAACTCGGGCGGTCCGTTGGTCAACGTGGACGGAGAAGTGGTCGGCGTGGACACCTTCATCCTATCGCAATCGGGGGGTAATGAAGGACTGGGGTTCGCTATCCCGAGCGGTGTAGTGAATGTGGCCTGCCGGCAGTTACGCAAGTTCGGACACTTGCACCGCGCGCAGATTGGAGTCGGATTGCAGACCATCACACCCACACTGGCAGCGGCGTTGAACCTGCCGAGAAACTATGGGGTATTGATCTCCGATGTTCTACCGGACAGCCCGGCGATGGCTTCCGGGTTGCAGATCGCCGATGTGCTGGTGGATGTGGACGGAAGGCCTGCGGAAAATTTGCCTTTCGTCGCATTTCACTTCTTTGCTCTCGAATACGGGCAAAAAGTGCATCTGGAGGTTCTGCGCGGGAAGGAGCAGCTGTCGTTTGACGTGCCTGTGGCGCAGCCACCGCGCGATACGGATCAAGTTGCAGCGCTCGCTGATCCGGAAAAGAACCGGGTGGCGACGCTTGGCATTCTTGGCGTGGAAATCGACCCGAGCATTGCCGCCATGGTTCCGGATTTGCGCGATCCCTTCGGAATTGTCGTGGCGGCGCGCACGACGGGAGCGCGCGTGGAACTACCCCTGCTCACTGGCGATGTGATTCGAACTTTGAATGGGCAGCCAATGACCACGTTGGATCGCCTGCGGAACGCGTTGAAGGCTCTGTCGCCGGGAGCGGCGGTTGCTTTGCAAATTCAGCGCGACCAAAAGCTTCTCTTTATCGCCTTTACCATGGATTGAAAAGCAAGAAAGCGACGGAATATGCACGAACGGCGGGCTGGCGAAAACGGGCTTGAGGGTACCGAAGTCTTTTACGAATACAGAAGATTCGCGTCGATAGAGGAGTTCGATAAATCCTTGAGGTAATGGACGGGTCCCTGCACGACAAATCGCCGGTGATAGAGCAGGACCGCGCGCAGGCCGGCGAGCTCCTCGCCTCCGCCGGCTCGTCCCGGACCGCCGTGGAGGCAACTGGGAACCACGTTGCCGTGGCCGGTGTGCTGACTTCCCACCGTAGAATCCACGGCCACGATTCTGCCATGCAAATCGCCGATACCCAGAGCGACTTCCTGCAAGAAGGCGGGATCGTTAGAAAAAACAGAGGCCACCAGCGACCCACGTCCTCGCCGAACCATAGGAATGAGGTCTTTGGGGCTAAGGTATGCAATCAAGGTCATTACTGGGCCAAATACCTCGACGTCGTGAACGTATTGCGACCTAAGCCCGTCATTGCTTGAGAGTAGCGTGGGCTGGACAAACGCAGATTTTTGCGGATCGGCGTCCACGGGCGCAAAGTGGTCATTGCCGCCAAACACGACCGAGCATTCCGATTGCAGTTTCTTGAGCCCCTCGAGACACGCGGCTTGCTGGGCCTTGTTGACCACCGGTCCAACTTTGACGTCGGAATGGCGGGGGTTTCCTACTTTCGTCGTGTTTAGGCGCGAAGAGACTGCTTCGCCAAGGGCTTTGACAGTCTGTCGCGGAGCGAAGATGCGCCGGATGGTCGTGCATTTCTGGCCTGCCTTTATCGACACTTCCTTCAGAACTTCCTTGACGAGCAGATCGAAGAGGTCGGAAGCTGGCGCGCAGTCTGGCCCGAGAATGGCCGAATTGATGCTGTCGGCTTCGATATTCACGCGCACGGAACGTCGCAGCACGCTGGTGTGAGAGCGCACACGCGCGGCGGTGTCTGCGGAACCGGTAAAGGAAATGATGTCTTCTTCGCGAACGTGGTCGAGCAGTTCGCGGGCGGAGCCACAAACCAGAGAAACCGCTCCCGGCGGCAGGATGCCGGACTTCACCACGTCCTCCACCATCCGATGAGCGAGCCACGCCGTCGGAGAGGCGGGCTTCACGAGCACAGGAACTCCCGAAAGCAGCGCTGGCGCAGCCTTTTCACAGAAACCCCAGGCGGGAAAATTAAACGCATTGATGAACACGGCTACGCCCTTGGCAGGCGTGAGAAAGTGCTGGGCGCCGAACACGCCGGTCTTTGAAAGGGATAAGGGCGCGCCTTCTTTGAGCATTTTCCCTTCGGCCAGGGCGCGGCCAATTTTCGCGTAATACTTCATGGTGTAGAGCGCACCATCGACGTCGAAAGAGGCATCCGCCTGCGTGGCGCCCAGATTCAGCAGCGAAAGGCGAAAATATTCCTCGCGGTTTGCGGTAAGCACTTCGCCGATTTTCGCCAGCATTTCCGCGCGCTGCCCGTAAGTCAGCTGGCCGAGCGCGGGTCCACCTTGTGTCCTGGCAAAATCGAGCGCGGTCTTGAGGTCCGCGCCTTCCGAAGAGATGCGAGCCAGCTCGTCGCCCGTTACGGGGTCAACCAGCGGTGTGCCGGGGCCTGCGCCCTCGACCCATTTGTCAGCGAGATAGTTGGGGAGTTTCATCGGACGACCTTCCTATATAGGCGAATCTTTTGTCAGCAGAATAATGCATGTTTGGCTGAACAAATTCTAGTTTAATTCCTTCTGCAGCATGCCAGCAATCGCATCAACATATTGAATTCTAAGTATCTTATCTGTATTTTTCCATGTGATCGAGCCCGTGAGGCGATCTGCACAGGAGTTCCGATTCCAGCATTGACGTGCACCTACGAACTTGTATTATAATGCAAGTGGCCCATTCTGCCGAACCATGGCACCTGCTACCATGCCACCGAAGAATCCTACTTTACATCCGCCGGGACTGTCTGAGAACGGTGATTTTCTTACCTCCCTTGGCAGGCGCGTGCGCGAATTGCGGAACCGCCGCGGCCTGACTCGCAAAAAAGTGTCAGAAGAAGCGGACGTGTCGGAACGGCACCTCGCGCAATTGGAAGCCGGCGAAGGAAATATCTCGGTCGTGTTGCTGCAGAGGATCGCCGAGGCGCTCGATGTGCCCATCGCCAATCTGTTTTCGCCACAAACCGACGAACCCACGGAGAAGAGATTAATCCAAAGATTTCTGGAGCGTGTGCCGCAGCACCGACTGGAGGACGTGGTATTCCGATTGATGCGCGACTTTGGCCACGAAGAGAAGATGCGCCGGATGCGCATCGCCTTGATTGGGATGCGCGGCGCGGGCAAGTCCACGCTGGGAACGAAACTGGCCGCGGAAATGAACAACCGCTTCGTGGAGCTGGATAGTGAAATTGAAAAAGATACGGGAATGCCGTTGGGGGAGATTTTCTCGCTGTACGGACAATCCGGGTTTCGCGCGATTGAGAAGCGCACGCTCGAGAAGGTGCTGAAAGAGAACGAGCGGGCGGTGATTTCCGTGGGGGGCGGAGTGGTCTCTGAAAAGGAGACTTTTGATTACCTGCTCTCCCACTGCTACACCGTGTGGATCAAAGCGCAGCCGGAAGAGCACATGGCGCGCGTGATGGCGCAAGGTGATTTTCGCCCCATGGCGGCAAACGATCAGGCGATGGAGGATTTGCGGCGCATCTTGGAAGCGCGCGAACCGCTCTACCGGAAAGCAGACCTGGTTCTTGACACTTCCGAAAGTTCCGTGGACGAGAGCTTTGCGAAACTGAGAGCGACGCTGCAAGCGAATCTGCAGTAGGAGGGTGGCGTGGACGTAGCGGTAACGCATGAAGCGAAGACGAAACCGGCGCCGGTGGACTATCAGACCGAGCCTTCGCGCTACAAGCATTGGAAACTTTCCTTCGATGGCGCGGTCGCCACGCTCACGATAGACGTGGCGGAAGACGGCGGGATTCGTCCCGGCTACAAACTGAAGCTGAATTCGTATGACTTGGGCGTGGACATTGAACTCCACGACGCTTTGCAAAGAATCCGGTTTGAGCATCCGGAGATTCGCTCGGTGATTTTTACCAGCGCGAAGAACCGCATTTTTTGCTCTGGAGCCAACATTTACATGCTGGGGCTCTCCTCGCACGCGTGGAAAGTGAATTTCTGCAAATTCACAAATGAAACGCGCATAGGCATCGAAGATGCGAGCCGAAATTCGGGACTGAAGTTTCTGGCCTCGTGCAATGGAACGACGGCAGGAGGAGGGTACGAGCTGGCGCTGGCATGCGACGAAATCATCCTCGTTGACGACCGCTCCTCCGCCGTGAGCTTGCCGGAGCTTCCCCTTCTGGGAGTCCTTCCGGGAACTGGAGGGCTAACACGGCTGACGGACAAGAGAAAAGTTCGCAAAGATCTTGCCGACATGTTCTGCACCAACCAGGACGGCGTGCGCGGGCAGCGAGCGAAAGATTGGGGTTTGGTGGATGAAATCGTCAAGCCCCAACAGTTCGCAGAGCACGTCAAGCAGCGCGCGGGAAAGTTGGCGGAATTGTCCGACCGGCCTCTAGGGGCAAAAGGGGTGTCCCTCACACCGCTCGAGAAAGTCGCAGATGAAGCGGGCCTGCATTACCAATACGCGGACGTCCAGTTCAACCGATCAGGGCGCACCGCGACGATTACCGTGCGCGCGCCGGAATCGCCGAGCGAGCAGACCGTTGAAAGAGCCCTTGCAGCGGGAGCGAATTGGTGGCCGCTGCAGATGGTGCGGGAACTCGATGACGCCATCCTCAGCCTGCGCACCAACGAACTCGAATTAGGCCTCTGGGTAATGAAAACGGCCGGGAACCCGGACGCCGTTCTTGCCATGGACAAATTTCTCTTGAGCCATCTAGACCACTGGTTCGTACGCGAAGTGCTGGGAATGATGAGGCGCACCTTCGCGCGGTTGGAAGTGACGTCGCGTTCCATTTATGCGATTGCCGAGCCCGGCTCCTGCTTCTCGGGGACGCTGCTCGAACTGGCCCTCGCTGCAGACCGCGTGTACATGCGAGACACCGAAGAAGGCGACAGCGTGGCCACGATGACGCTGTCGGAGATGAACTTCGGGCCGCTTCCGATGGTGAATCACCTTTCCCGGCTGGCGGCACGGTTTTATGCAGACGCAGCTCAAATCGAACGGCTTCGTCCACAAGTTGGCAAGAAGCTTTCCCCGCGCGAGGCGCTCGAAGCGGGCTTGGTCACCGCTGCGCCCGATGATCTCGACTGGGAGGACGAAATCCGCCAAGCCATGGAATCGCGCGCGGCACAATCCCCCGACGCGCTGACTGGTCTTGAGGCAAATTTGCGGTTCGGTCTTAGAGAAACGCCGGAAACTCGAATTTTCGGGCGCTTGTCCGCCTGGCAAAACTGGATCTTCATCCGGCCGAATGCGGTTGGCCCGAGCGGCGCGTTAAAAGTCTATGGCACAGGCGCTCCGGTGAAATTCGATTGGGAAAAGGTTTAAAAGAGATTTCGGAAGGGAACTGCGGGGAAGTCATGATTAATTACACGGAAAAGATTCCCAATAACGTGGACTTGGGGCGCGACCGCGTCTTGCAGCGCGCGCTGGAGCACTGGCAGCCCGCGTTTCTGGGCTGGTGGTACGACATGGGACCCACCGAGAGCCGCAACTACGACGTTTACCTGCGCACGGCTGTCAGTGTGGAGCCGGACGGTTGGGCGCAATTCGATTACGTGAAAATGCCGGAGTACCGCTGGGGAATTTTCCTGCAGCCGCGCGATGAAAACCGGCAGGTAAATTTTGGGGCGCACAAATGCCAGCCGGCGTGGCAGGAAGTGCCGGGAGAATATCGCTCGACACTGCGGCGCATCATCGTGACGCAAGGCGATACGGAGCCGGCCTCGGTCGAGCAGCAGAAGATGCTGGGGCTTTCCTGCCCGTCCTTGTACGACCTGCGGAACATTTTTCAGGTAAACGTCGAAGAAGGACGCCATCTTTGGGCCATGGTGTATCTGCTGCATCGCCACTTCGGTCGCGACGGCCGCGAAGAAGCAGAAGCCTTGCTCGCGCGGCGCTCCGGGGATACCGACAATCCGCGAATTCTAGGCGCGTTCAATGAGCCCACGCCGGACTGGCTGGCGTTTTACATGTTCACTTTCTTTACCGACCGCGACGGAAAATTCCAGCTTTGTGCTTTGGCAGAATCGGGCTTCGATCCCCTCGCGCGCACTTGCCGCTTCATGCTGACCGAAGAGGCACATCACATGTTCGTGGGCGAAACGGGTGTGAGCCGCATTATTCAGCGGACTTGCGAAGTGATGAGAGAAAATAACGTGGAAGATCCTTCGGACGTGCGCGCGCTCGGTGTGATCGACCTGCCCACGATCCAGAAATACCTGAACTTCCACTACAGCGTGACGCTGGACCTTTACGGTTCCGATGTTTCCTCCAACGCCGCGAATTACTTCACCAGCGGTCTGAAAGGGCGGTTCCGCGAAACCAAGCTCGATGACGATCATGTGCTCACTGATGCCTGTTATCCCGTTTCCGAAGTCGTGGGTGACAAAATTGTGACCAAGAATGTTCCGGCGCTAACGGCTCTGAACGAGCGTTTGCGCGACGACTACATCGACGAGATTTCCGACGGCGTCGGCCGGTGGCAAAGAGTGATCGATCAAACTGGCATTCCGTTCCGCTTGACCTTGCCCCACAAGGGCTTTCATCGCGCGATCGGAAACTTTGCCGGGCACTTCGTCAGCCCGAACGGTGAAGTTCTGACGGAAGAGGCATGGAAGAGCCGCGAGTCCGAATGGTTGCCGAGCGAGAAAGACTATAAATTCGTGCAATCGCTCATGAGCGGGCGCGTGACAGAGCCAGGGAAGTTCGCGAACTGGATTGCGCCACCGCTGCGCGGTATCAACAATAAACCCTTAGATTTTGAATACGTCCGTTTCGACTGATAAGCGGAAACACCGGTGTTCCCTGACCGCGGGGTAGAGTTCTGTGCAACCCATCATCGACATTCACATCCACATCATGCCCTATCACATGATGAAGCCCGCGGCGATGGAGTTGATGCAAAAGGGGCGCAAGGACTACGCGGATGTCGAACGCTATTGTGCAAATCCGAAAGCTTTCCTGGCGTTTCTGGACAGACTGGGAATCGAGCGCGCGGGGCTCATCAATTACGTCGCACCGAAAATCATCGGTTTCACGCCCGAGGTGAATGATTGGAGCGCGAAGTATTGCAGCGCGGCCCCGGACCGCCTCATCGCATTTGGCGGCGTCCTCCCGGGAACCGTTCCCGATCCCGGCCGGGAAGTGGACCGCCTTGCCAACCTCGGCATTCGCGCCATCAAAATGCATCCGTCGCACCAAGTGCTCTCGCCGAACGCTTATATGGGCGACAACCGCGGGCTGGCCGCTGTTTACGAGCGGGCACAAGCGAACAGCTTGCCGGTCATGATCCACACTGGAACTTCCATTTTCCCCGGTGCGCGCAACTTGCACGCGCAGCCGATGCTGTGCGACGACGTTTGTATCGACTATCCAAATCTAGTGGTCATTCTCGCGCACGGAGGAAGGCCTCTATGGATGAACGAAGCGTTTTTCCTTGTGCGCCGGCACAAAAATATGTACATGGACGTTTCCGGCATCCCGCCGCAAAAATTGCTGGAATATTTTCCGCGCCTCGAAGACATTGCCGACAAGGTTTTGTGGGGCACGGACTGGCCCGGGCCCGGCGTTCCGGAAATCAAAGGGAACATCGAAAAATTCAACGCCTTGCCGATTGGAGAAGTGGCCAAACGGAAAATTCTTTATGACAATGCGGCGCGGTTGTTTCCAAAGTGAAGCAGATATTCCCAGGGATTTCGCTGGCCCAATTTAAGCAACTGGGAGCCGGGCTAAATTGGACGGCTGATTTGGACGACTCTGACGACCGTGAAAAATTGAACACGCCATGACGCCCGCCGACCTGCCCTTGGAGAATGCACCGCGTGAACAACGGCGCGAAGTTCAGTGGCACAAGCTTCAAGAAGTGTTTCGAATCGTCTTTGGCCGCAACCGTTTTTACACGAGAAAATGGCGCGACGCAGGTATTGCCCCCGGCGACATAAGGTCTCTGTCAGATCTACACAAACTTCCTTTTACAGAAAAATCCGAGTTGGCGCGCGCGCAGGAGGAAGCGCCTCCCTTTGGAACGAATGCCACATTTCCGCCAGAAGCGTACACGCGCGTGCATCAGACTTCGGGAACGACGGGAACTCCCTTGCGCGTGGTGGACACGCCGGAGAGTTGGCAGTGGTGGGGCCGATGTTGGGGGCACGTCCTACGCGGAGCCGGGGTTAGTGAGGCTGATCGCGTGTTCCTTCCGTTCTCGTTTGGTCCCTTTATCGGATTCTGGGCGGCGGTCGAAGGCGTGCGGCAACTCGGCGCGATGATGATTCCCGGAGGCGGATGGGATTCTTTGCAACGGCTTCACATGATGCGCGATCTTGGTGCGACGGTCATTTGCTGCACACCGACGTATGCGCTTCGGCTAGCAGAAATCGCGCGCGAGAACAGATTTGATCTGCGATGCATTCCTGTCCGCGCGTTGATCCATGCAGGAGAGCCGGGAGCGAGCGTTTCGCAAACCAAAGCGCGAATCCAATCCGCGTGGAATGCGAAGTGCTTCGATCACGCCGGTGCTTCGGAGGTCGGCGCGCACAGCTTCGAATGCGAACTTCAGCCCAATGGAATTCATATCATCGAGAGCGAGTTCATCGTTGAAGTGATTGACCCGAAAACGCGGAAAGAAGTGTACCCCGGCGAAATGGGAGAGCTGGTCATCACGAATTTGGGACGCCCTGGATTCCCCGTGATTCGCTACTGCACCGGAGATTTGGTGCGGCTAAATCAGAGCCCCTGTGGCTGTGGACGTACCTGGGCGCGATTCGAAGGAGGCCTGCTGGGGCGCAGCGATGACATGGTGACCATCCGCGGCGTGAATGTCTATCCCGCAGCGATTGAAAATGTCATCCGCCAATTTGCCGCCGTCGACGAATTTCACATTACGGTGAAGACGCAGCGAGAAATGCGCGTCCTCGAAGTACAAATCGAAGTGACCTCCGGCAGTGACGCGGAGGAAGTGCGCGCACACGTTGAACAGGCCATCTACCACGTGCTTTCGCTACGACCTACGGTGACGGTGGCGGAACCCGGGGCACTTGCCCGATTCGAAATGAAAGCTCGGAGATTCCAGCGTCTCGACCGGACTTAGAGAAACTCCCATTTGCCGTCGCTGCCATTTATTTCGCTTCCGCTGAACAGGCGTTCGCTTTACGAACAGCTGTTCAGAATCCATTGACATCGGCAAGAAAAAGGCCGACACTTTAGGTGAGGAAGCCTCTCGAATGAGAGTCCTCCTCTTGTAGAAGGAACCATGCCGTCGGAGGACCAGCCTTTGAATGCCCGCAATGGCCGCCAGCGGCGACGCTATCGGACGCGGCGCCTTGAGATTCTACGCGCGGCGGGACGGGAATTCCGCTCCCGAGGTTTCTCGGAAACTGGGATGCGGGACATCGCGCAGGCAGCTGAACTTTCCCCCGCCAACCTCTACAACTACTTCCAGGGCAAACACGAAATTCTTTTCTTTTGTCAGGACAGTTCGCTCGATCGCATGATTGCGGCGTTGGAAAAAGCGCGCCGTGCGAAGACGAGCGCGGCCGCCCGATTGCGTCTTGTGATCGTTTCCCATTTACGTTGTCTGCTTGACGAAGTGGAGGGTTCCGCGGCGCATCTGCTGACTAATGCTTTGCCGCCAAGGCAGCAGCGGTATCTTGTGGCCAAGCGTGATCGCTATGAATTGGGCCTGCGCAACCTGATTGCCGCCGGGATGCGGAGCGGTGAATTTGGTCCAGGCGACGCTGCGCTCGCAGCACGGGCGATACTCGGCGCTCTGAATTGGAGCGTGCAGTGGTTTCGGCCAGATGGCCAAATGACTGCGGAAGAGATTGCGGAAGCAATGGCGGATTATCTGATCCGCGGTTTGCAGGCCAAGGCAGACTCCGTCAGGCAATTCTCTCCTCGGAGAGTGGCACCGCGAGTCCTCGGCAAAGATGCTTCTGAGGACGCGGAAAAACGCGTGGTGGGTGGATAGCCCAGTCGAAAGGCGGACCGAAGGTGGCGACAATCCCCATGGAGGCCGAGAGGACAGCGCAGATTCGATTTACGCTGAATGGCGAGGAAGTCGACGTTTTCTTCGCACCCTACAAGACCCTGCTGGAGGTTTTGCGCGAAGACCTCGGCCATACGGGAACAAAGCACGGCTGCGAATTAGGTGAATGTGGCGCTTGCGCCGTTCTATTGGATGGCAAACCCGTGCTCTCCTGCTTGGTGCTCGCTCTCGAGTGCAGTGGAAGAGAAGTGCTGACCGTCGAGGGACTTTCCGCTGATGGACGACTGCATCCGCTGCAAGATGCCTTCGCTGACTTGGGTGCAGCCCAGTGCGGCTACTGCACGCCGGGGATTCTGGTCACGGCAAAGGCCCTACTCGACGCGAATCCGCATCCCACGCGTGATCAAATCCGCGAAGCGCTGTCAGGAAATCTATGCCGCTGCACCGGGTATCTGCAGATTTTCGAGGCCGTGGAGGCGGCAATGATCAAGATTGCCGAAAAAAAGACCGAAGCCTGAAGGGATTGAGCAGTGCGCTGTTATCAGCCGCACGGAGAGGTTAGATGCCAGAGCGAAAGGAATCAACTAAGGTGTCGCAGGTCGCAGATTCCCGTTCGCAGGGTGAAGACCTGCGGGTGATTGGTGTGCCGCGGCGCCGCGTGGACGGTCGCGCGAAAGTAACCGGGCAGACCCGCTTCGCTGACGACATTTTCTTGCCGCGCACGGCACACTGCAAGCTACTCCGCTCTCCGCATCCCCATGCGCGCATCCGAAAGATCGACACATCGCGCGCGCTGGCACATCCAGGCGTCTATTTGGTGCTCACCGGGAAAGATCTTCCTATGCAGTACGGCATCCTGCCGGTGAGCCAGGACGAGCAAGCGCTATGTGTCAATCATGTGCGGCACGTGGGTGATCCGGTCGCTGCAGTTATAGCCCGCGAGGAATTGACGGCATTTGAAGCCCTGGACTTGATCGATGTGGATTACGAGATTCTGACGACGATTTCTGATCCCGAACAAGCGCTGGCGACTCCCGAGCCGCGCATCCACGAATACGGCGAAGAAGGAAACATTCACAAGTTTGTGGCGCTGGAATTCGGCAACGTGGAACAAGGAGTTGCGGAAGCGGACGAAATCTTTGAGGACACGTTCTTCTACCAGGGAAGCACGCATCTTCCCATCGAGCAGCACGCTTCGGTGGCCATCAAGGATCCTGACGGAAAACTGACCATCTGGTCCAGCACGCAAACGCCGCATTATCTGCATCGCGCTTTGGCAAAAGTGCTGGAGATGCCGCCAGCGCACATTCGCGTGATTGCCACGCCGAACGGCGGCGGGTTTGGCGGCAAGAGCGATCCCTTCAACCACGAAATCGTCGTGGCGAAGGCTGCGCTGCTGCTCGACCGTCCGGTAAAAATCTGCCTGACGCGCGAAGAAGTTTTCTATTGCCACCGCGGGCGCCATCCGGTGCTGATGAAATTCAGGACCGGCGTGAAGAAAGACGGCACGATCACCGGCATGCATCTGCGGACGTTGATCGACGGCGGCGCGTATGGTTCGTATGGAGTTGCCAGCACTTACTACGCGGGCGCTCTTCAGACGACCACCTATCATATTCCGCGCTACCGCTATGAAGGCTGCCGCACGTTCACCAACAAGCCGCCGTGCGGACCCAAACGCGGTCACGGCACGCCGCAGCCGCGCTTTGGCCAGGAAGTGCAGCTCGACAAAATCGCCGAAAAACTCAAAATGGACCCGGCAGATTTGCGCTTGCGCATTTTGGAATCTCCGAACGCGGTAACGGCCAATTTTCTGCGGCTGGGCACTGTGAATCTCACCGAATGTATCCGGCGAGTCGTTAGAGTTTCCGACTGGAAAAACAAATTCCGGAAGCTCCCCGAGGGGCACGGCGTAGGAATCGCTTGCTCGGCTTATCTGACCGGAGCGGGCTTGCCCATTTACTGGAACAAGATGCCGCATTCGGGCGTACAGCTGAAATTCGATCGCGGTGGCGGCGTGAGCATTTTCTGCGGCGCGACGGAAATCGGGCAGGGCTCGGACGACGTTCTCGCGAGCATCGTTGCCGAAGTTCTTGGCATTGATCCCTTTGATGTGCGCCTGTTCACCGGTGACACGGATCTGGGCCCCGTGGATTTGGGCTCGTATTCGAGCCGGGTGACGTTGATGGCGGGGAATGCGGCGTTGCAAGCGGCGGAACGCGGCAAAGCGCTTCTCGCGGAAGCCGTCGCGCTGAAATGTGAAGTGCCGAAGGAGCGATTACGTTTCGCCGACAAGCGCGTATTCGATTCCGCAGCACCCGACAAAGGCGTCAGTTTCCCAGAAGCTGTTTGTCTTGCGGAAGCGCGTTTCGGAACGATCGGCACGGTCGGCTCATACACTCCGCCGGAATCGCCCGCGCGGTACAAAGGCGGCGGCGTAGGACCTTCGCCGACCTATTCGTATACGGCTGCCGTCGTCGAAGTGGAAGTGCATCCCGTAACGGGCTGGGTGCATGTACCCAAAGTGTGCATTGCGCACGACATCGGGCGCGCGCTTAACCCAACGCTGGCGCGCGGCCAGGTGGAAGGCAGCGTTTACATGGGCCTTGGCGAAGCGCTGATGGAGGAGCAGGAGTTTCGCCGCCTGCCCCAGCGGCTCTCGCATGCACTGGTACACAAATTCCCGTCGCTGCTCGAATACAAGAGCCCAACCTCGCTGGATATGCCCGAGGTGGTCACGGAACTGGTCGAAGATCCCGACCCTCGCGGCCCATTTGGCGCAAAAGAAGTCGGCCAAGGTCCGCTGCTGCCGATTATGCCCGCGGTGGCGAACGCGGTTTACGATGCTGTGGGCGTGCGAATTGACGAAGTCCCCATCACACCGGAAAAGGTCATGAAGGCGCTGGCTGACAAGAAAGCCGGCCGCGAGCCACGGTTTGGCCCGGATCATTTCCCGCATATCAATTGGCCGGAAGCGCTGCGCGTTCCTCCACCGTGGGAAGGCGGCGACGGCAACGCCGTGAACGACGTTCATCGCGAGAAGCCGCGTGCCGTCAAAGAGAAGGTACTCGCGCCATGATGCGCCTGCCGCTCTTCGAATTCCGCGCGCCACAGACGGTGCTGGAAGCCGTGCGCATTCTCGACGGCGAAGGGCCCAAGGCCATGCCACTGGCGGGCGGCACGGACTTGTTGCCGAACATGAAGCGGCGGCAACAGGTCCCGAAAGCCTTGATGAGCCTGAACCATATTCCGGAGCTGCATCAAAAAACACTCAGCGATTCGGGGTCCCGCCTCGGTGCATGCCTCACGCTTTCTGAAATCGCCGCCGACGCGGGCTTCCGCAATGGCATGACGGCACTCGCGCAAGCTGCATCGTTCGTTGCAACTCCGCAGATCCGAAACATGGCCACGCTCGGCGGAAATCTTTGCCTGGATACGCGCTGCAATTATTACGACCAGAATTACGAATGGCGAAAAGCCATCGGCTTCTGCTTGAAGAAGGATGGTGACACTTGTTGGGTCGCGCCGAGTAGCTCGAAGTGCATGGCCGTCTCTTCCACAGACACCGCTCCGGCGTTGATGGCGCTCGGCGCGCGGGTTCGATTAGTTTCGCGCTTAGGTGAACGCGAAGTTCCCCTCACCGAACTTTACCAAAACGATGGCATCCACTACATCAAGCGCCGGCCGAATGAACTGCTCACGGAAGTGCTCCTGGATTCCTTGCGCGGCTGGAAGAGCGCGTACTGGAAGTTGCGCCGCCGTGGGTCTTTCGATTTTCCGGTCTTGTCGGTTGCTGCGGCCGCGAAGTTGTCCGGGACTGGCGTCGTCGAAGCCGCGCGAATCGTGGTGGGCTCTGTAGCGTGCCTCCCGCTCGTTGCTAGGGAAGCGTCCGAACTCCTGGTGGGCCGGCCGTTGAATCAGGGAACGATCGCGGAAGCGGCAGCGCTGGCCGCGCGCATCGCAAAGCCGCTGGACAACACGGACTTCGACATGACTTGGAGGAAGCGCGTGACCGCTGAATTCGTGACCTATGCGCTGCGCGAGCTCCGCGGAGAGGACATGCGCGGCGAGCGGTTGCTCCTGACGCGTCACTCCTCCAGCCTTTAATTCGTCTGGCCTTCATGGGACTGCTCGCTAATCGCTGGGCGTCTGCGCTTTGGCGTACCGCACAACTTTTACTGTACCACCAGGGTGATGGCTTGGCTGTGGTGGCTGGTACTACCCTCCGTCGCCACAACTTGCAAGGTGTATGTAGCTGCTGGCGCGAGCCTGGAAGGGTGCCGCGGGGGAAACCGAGGTTCCCAGACGTAAAGCTGTATCCGGCAGAGAGGCTCGAGGCCCATCGGTCCTGACAAATCGCTAATCGGTAAAGTTCGCTCCAGTACCGACTTAGCGACCTGGGAGCGCGATCATCAAGCGCTGGAGCGGCGTTCGGTCCTACAATCTCTTCATGTTGCTGCTGATTCCCTCAATCGCAATGCATTGTCTACCTTGTGAAATATCGGCACAGAACGCAATTGTGTCGAGAGCGAAAGGCGAATCACTGTAAGCTTGAAACGGAGGGAGAATGAAACGGACACTGTTTCTCGCATTCGTCGGTCTTATAACGAGCCTCCCGTCTATGGCTCAGGAGAACGAGAAACGCATCGCAGAGCGCACGACAGACGTTCAGGCTCTCGCCATGCATGAAAGCGCGATGAAACTTCCCAAAGTGAGCGAAGCTGAGTGCTCTGATACTCTCAGACTTTGGGATGGCAAGGAGAAGCAGGACAGTAAGGAGAAACGCGATAGCTGGTATTTGCACTTGACTGTGCTTGAGGTCCTACGCCTACAGGCTCAAGCAAGAGCATGTCATCTGAAAACGAATGTCGCTCAGAGGAAAGAGTTCGACTATTGGGTTGAGCAGTTTGATCTTGCGATTGAGACCGCGCTTTGGCATGTCATTATCGAGAACAATTTAGTTGCTTCAATTCATGGCCGTCCGGTAACAGAGTGACCGTCCGGATTAGAATGGTGAGGGCTTCCCACCGCAAAAGCGCAATGGCGTGAAGGAGAGCCTTTGTGTAACGGTCAGCATCCTCGCCAGTAAGAAATGCTATTCCCTCTATCACGCTGGTTCTGTTGGGTGTGGTGATTGTAGACCGCCACCTTGTCTTTTAAGGAAAAACTGAAGATATAATATAAGCTGCCGTCGGTTTCCAACCAGGTTACCGCGCCAGCCCCTCGGTCAGCGGCGAAACTGTGCGTTTATTGAAGGGTTGGCTCGCCTGCCGTTGTTTTCGATTTTGTTGCCACACCCGGACTACACCACAGTAAAATAAATTGCCCCTGCGAAGATCAGCTTCAGCCGCATTGCGAGAGTGTATCCCGTTGGAATCCCCCGAACGGATCGCCTCTTACATTTTTTGGCACCTTCCAGTTAACACCAGGTTGGAATGCCGAGGGAGGCACAAACTACGCGGCTTTTTTCGTCGCTTTTAAGAGACGCCATCTTTTGCGTTGCGCTCTGGCGATCCGTGCTTTTGCAGCGGCTGATAAATGACGGCCCTTTCTCTTCTTTCGGCCATTAGTAGAATCGATAGCTAGAGTACTGCCAAAAGCCTTCACAGCCGCACTGATGGCATTCAACTGCCGTTCCAGGTCAGCTTTCGCCTTTGTAAGTTTTCGTGCTTCTTTTTGCAATGCTGCTAGTAGTCTCATTCGAATCCTCCAACCCAAGTTACCCTAAGCGATCCACAAAAGAAAAGCTCGTCTTTCCTGACGAAGCTGTGATGGGGAGGGCCACTGACGAGCCATTCAGGCAGGTGTTGGCTGCGGCAACATTTCTTCGAAACAGAGAGCCGAGGAACGGTAGGGGCGTATAGTCCTCGTAGGGGAAACCAATGGATTTGCGAAATATGGACACCGAGACTCTGGAAAAAACGCTAGTCCTGCTTACTGAGAAGCGAGACAGAGTATTCAAAGCCGAACGAGGCTTCTTGAAGCTCTTAATAAGCTTGGACACCGCAGCAATCGGCGGATTCTTCTACGCCCAAGAGCATCTTATTATTCTGCATTCGATACCAGCCCAGGTGTTGTATTCCGGCACGTTGCTTGTGTTTTTGAGTAGCTTAATATCAGCTGTTTGGGGTACTCGCTTACTCGCTATATCCGAGCAGGAGGAAGTTATCTTCGAAGATGAGAACATCGAGATACCGAACAGCAACAAACAGAATTGGTGGGATGGATTGACCAGGTATCCGATGGTTGTTAGGTATTGTACATGGTGTTTCTGCAGCGGAGTCTCGTTGTCTGTTGTTCTGTTTCTCTGGAATCTTGGACAGTTGAACTCTGCAACGGGAAAGTAGCGCCCCAATTTTCTTGACTGCGGATTCCGGCTGAAACCGATCGCCATTCCGGGGTGATTCCGATCACGATCAGCATTCCTGGGCGAAAGCGATCACCATTCCTGGGCCAAGCCGATCAGTGATTGGCACTTGCCGGAAGGGTGATCGGGATGGTCAGGAATTGTCTGTGGAAAAGAGTAGCATTACTGGTCCCCGTTCTCATGCAAACTGCGGAGCGGCGGTATGCACGGATTCAGACATCACAGAGTTAGTACCCTTGTGATGGCTGGGGTGTCAAATGATGTCATCAAGAACCGGATTGGACACGGCTCCGAAGAGATGATAAAGCGTTACACGTATCTTCGTCACGAGTTCATTCACAATGAACGCGACCGCGTCTGAAATTTCGTTCCGATGGACCCATTTGACCGACGAATGCAGGCCATGCTGTAATCTAAGTGCCCTGTTTTCAACTGCTGGGAGGTCGTCCAATTGGTAGGACTCCAGACTCTGGATCTGGCTATCCTGGTTCGAGTCCAGGCCTCCCAGCCAACCTTTTCAATTAGATACGACAGGAAGATTCATCCGGCGCAGCAGCTCCTGAAAACGGGGGCGCAGGGGATCAAACATAGGCTCCCTTTCATCACAGCAAGTCCTTGCTCGCGCCCTAGCTGGCGTGCTTGACGCAAGGCCGTTAGCGCCCTAACATGCGCGCAAATGGCCTCTTTCGATCTTCTTCGCTCGCCAGTAAGCTTTCTTCAAAGCAGACTTCCCCAAATTTTCCATCTCGATGTACTCGAAACGGAGCAGCAGTGGTGGAAAACTGAGGGCGTTTCGATCTCTGGCGCAATCGATCGCGCTGGAACGCCCTGGTTGCGTGCGTTCGACAAATCGGGAAAACGAACCGATGAAATTCTCTATCCTCGCGAATACCAGACGATTTTGCGAAGGGGCTATCGATGCGGAGTGGTCTGGCGCGCAATGGAAGAAAATTCCCTGGTCCCCGCGTACCAATTGATCTACGCGATCTCGTTTTACGATCCCGGAGTGTGTTGTCCGTACACGGTGACACTCGGAACGGCGCTCCCACTTGCGAAATACGGGGCCGCCGAATTACAAGCACGTTTCCTACCTCAGCTCTTGCGCAAGGACGATTCGGCGTGGCAAGGAGCTACCTGGATGACGGAGGTTGAAGGAGGCTCCGACCTGGGTGCCGGCGTAAAGACGGTGGCTCGGCCCGCTAACACCGACGGGTGGTCGCTCACTGGCGACAAATACTTTGCGAGCAACGCAGGAGCTGAGTTGGCGGTTGTGGCTGCGAGGCCGGAACGAGCGGCGCCGGGCGTGCGCGGCCTTGCACTTTTCCTGGTGCCGCGCTTTCGCAAAAACGGCGGTCTCAATTACTTCATCCGGAGATTGAAAGACAAGATCGCCACTCGCTCGGTTCCCACCGGAGAAGTGGAATTGCGAGATAGCGAAGGATACTTGCTGGGTTCCGCTGACTTGGGCATCTATTTGATTTTGGAAGTTTTGAACCTCTCGCGTGTGGCGAACAGCATGGTGAGCGTTGCGCTCGCTCAACGGGCTATGGCGGATTCTCTGGCTTATGCAGAGTGCCGCGCGGCCTTCGGAAAACGAATCCTTGATCATCCTTTGCTTCGACGTCAGTTTGAAGTCCGTTTGAAGGGACTTCAATCCTCGTTTGCTTTGGCGTGGGAAGCGCTCCAGCTCCTGAATGAGGTCTGGATGGAACGGCCGCCTTATTCCGAACGCTATCATTTGTTCCGGCTGATGGCCCACTTGGCGAAGTATTGGACAGCGGAATTTGCTGCTGACACGGCGAAATGGGCCATGGAGGTGCACGGCGGTCTTGGGGTGCTGGCGGAGTATGGCGTGGAGCGCTGGTTTCGCGAAGCCATGATTCTTGCGATTTGGGAGGGAACCGCGCACCGCCAGATTCTGGATGGCCTGGAAGTGATGGAACGCAAGCAGGCGCACAAAATGCTTTTTCAACACTTGGGTGACATCGTGCCAGCTAAAGAACTGCAGGAGATGGAATCGGAATTCGACCAGCTCTTGAAACTGCCGGCCGATGAAAAAGAAGCCCGTTCGGAGGCGTTTTTCCGCCAGCTTGCGGTTCTTACCTCCGATAGGCTCGCGCTCAAATATCAGCGATAAAGCAAATCAAATCAGCTACCAATCGCGTCTCGAGTGAGAAGAGCAACTTGACGTGGGTTTCTATCATGTTAGAGTAACTCTTGCAATTTTGCCGGTGAAGGCCATTTCGAGCTTCCCGCGGTCGAGGAGAACAACCCAAAATGCGGCGAATGAGAGTCGCCCGAAATGAGCCGCTTGCTCCAGGGGGCCGAGCGGCCCGAGGTCACGCAAACTTAGCGCCGCAGAGAAGGCTTTCCCGGGTCGATAAGACGAGTAGTAAAGAAACATTGGGCCTTCGCGAGCGCAAAAAAGCGCGGCTGCGGCAACAAATCATTGACACTTCGATTCGCTTGTTCCGCAAACGCGGATACGAGAATACCAGAATCGAAGATATCGTTCAGATCCTGGAAATCAGCCAACCCACGTTTTTCCGCTACTTCCCGAGCAAGGATGCGGTCTTGCGCGAAGTTGGCCGCCGCGGCTTCAGTTGCATCAAGGACCATCTCGAGACGGAACTTTCCAGTGACGTCTCGACCGCGGAACGATTGCGGCGAATGTACGAAGGCATGGCCCGCGAGGTGGAATCCGACCGGCCCCTTTGGAGAGCGGTCGTGCTTTCCGGAGCGATGGATCCCGTGCGGTCGCCCGAAATGCGCCGGCCGGAAGAGATGGCGGTGAGCCTTTTAAGGGAAATCCTCGCCGAAGGGCAAAAGCGCGGAGAAATTACCAAAGCATTTCCCGTAACGCACTTGGCGGAGTTCATGGAGGGACTCTACACCACGGTAGTTCGACGCTGGGCTGTGGACCTTTCCGGGCCGCACAATCTGAGCGAACGCGTCCGCAGCGCGGTGGGGTTTTTTCTGAAGGGCGCACAGCCGTAAGCCCCTGAGCGGAGAGCCGCTTGCTTGGTTTCTTGCCCAGCTTCAGATTTGTCCCAGAAAAGTATCGTCTGACTCCAAAATCTCAGGAAAGTATTAGCCTGTTCTTGTCCTCGAGGCAGAGGCAATGAAGGCCGCTGTTTTGCACGAATTCAAAAAAGCTTTGGTGCTCGAGGATGTCCCTCGTCCGCTGTTGGAAGCGAACGAGGTGCTCATTCAAGTTGAGGCTTGCGGCCTCTGCCATTCGGATCTGCATGTAGTCGATGGAGACTGGCCTCAGTTCCTTTCGATCACGAAAATGCCACTGATCCCTGGACATGAAATCGCGGGCCGCATCGTTGAAAAAGGCTCCGATGTTCGAGAGCTCCAGGTCGGTGACCGAGTAGGCGTTCCATGGATTTACTGGACGTGCGGCGAATGCGAATTCTGCCATGAAGGAAACGAAAATCTCTGCGCACGCCAGAAAATCACGGGAGTGATGGTGGATGGTGGCTTCGCCGAATTTGTAAAAGCTCCCGCGAGCCATGCTGTGAAAATCCCGGATGCGCTCTCAGCGGTGGAAGCGGCGCCGCTGTTTTGCGCCGGCGTAACGGTCTATCGAGCCTTGAAGCAGGCGCGAATTTCCGCCGGACAACGGCTGGCAATCTTCGGAATTGGTGGCCTAGGCCATCTCGCCGTGCAAATAGGGAGAGAACTCGGAGCGGAAATTGCTGCCATTGACGTGGCAGACGAAAAACTGCGCCTCGCAGAAAGGCTGGGTGCAGCGAACTGCCTAAATGCCGCTTCAACGAACGTCGCGAAAGCCTTGCGCGCGAAAGGTGGTGTCCACGTCGCCCTGGTGAGCTCCGCGGCAAGGGCCGCGTATGACACGGCGTTTGCGTGTGTTCGGGCAACAGGGACCCTCCTGGCCGTCGGCTTGCCCGCTGAAAACGTTTGCTTTCCACCCATTCTGATGGCGGCCAAGGAAGTGCGCATCCAAGCGAGCGCCGTCGGAACACGCGCGGACCTGCGCGAAGTACTGGCGCTAGCCGGCGAGGGAAGAATTCGCTGTCACGTCACCGCACATCCTTTATCCGATGTGAACTTGGTCATCGATCGTCTGCGCCAAGGGCAAATCTCGGGCCGGGTGGTGCTCTGTTTTGCGTAGGGTTTTCTTCCGTGGGATTCCGTGCGCGTAACACCCAAAACCTGCCAGTCAGCCCGCTGACTCCGTTCCATCGGGGGTCGATTTCCCGGTGCACGGAATCCCGTAATCCGCGTGCATTAAATTTCGTATTGACGTTAGTTCGTAAAATGTGATACCGACTATCACAATCTCGCTGCTCCTACCGGGCGCGTGGGAGGAAAGTAAGGCAGGCTTCCGGTCTCATGCTCTTTAGAGGGCTTTCTTATTCCAGTCGAGGACGACCACGGCGGTGATCGAGGCTGCCACAGGCACAGGGCCATGGTTGTGAGGTTCGAGCGTGTCTGAAAACCGGTTTTCGGTTCCTCAGATAAACCAGGAGGAGCTATGAAGTCGACCCTGCTAACAGTGGGAATTCTTTTGGCCGCGTCTTTCTTTCCTGCAAGCCTTACAACGAAAGCACAGGGTGTGGGAGCTTCCGCGGACCTGACGGGAACGGTCACCGATCCGACCGGCGCGGGCGTGCCAAACGCAAAAGTCACTGTGACCGACCCTGAAAAGGGCGTCGAGCGCAGCGTAATGACCGACGAGCATGGCTTCTACCGATCATCCGGCCTCGCGCCCTCAACTTACAAAGTCACTGTCGAGCGCGCAGGTTTTCAAACGGAGACGGCCAACGGGGTGGTCTTGACCGTTGGGCAAACCCTGGTTTTCGACTTTCGTCTCAAATTGTCGGGGATGTCATCCCAGGTGGAAGTAAGTGCGGAGCCTCCCGTCGTTGAGACCGAGAGAGGAAGCCAAGCGGATACTCTCACACAGAACTATATCGCGGATCTGCCGATCGACCGCCGCGACTACCTTACATTTACGATGCTGATGCCGGGCGTGTCTAATTCCACGCGGCTGGCCGACGACCAGGATTTTCGCGTCAAACAAACGCCGCAAAGCGGCCTCTCTTTTTATGGCAGTAACGGCCGCGGCAACAGCGTCACGGTTGACGGAGGTGAGGCGAATGGTGATTCGGGTGGCGTTCGTCTCACCGTCAGCCAGGATGACGTCCAGGAGTTTCAGGTTAATCGCAGCAACTACGGCGCGGACTTGGGCGGCGCGAGCGGTGCGTCGATCAACATTGTCACCAAGTCAGGAACCAATGATGTGCATGGAGGTCTCTACAGCTATTTCCGTAACGACGCCATGGACGCGCGCGATCCCTTTGCCTTCAGCCAGGCGCTGCAACCCGGCCAGGCATTCAACCCGTTAGCCAGTGACACGACCGGCAGCCCAATCAAAAATTCGCTGGTCCGGTATCAATACGGCGGCACACTCGGGTTTCCGGTCAGGAAAGACAAGACCTTCTTATTCGGAGCTCTGGAGGGCCTGCTGCAAAACTCGCAAAATGCGGTGCCCCTGCTGACGAGCACCAGCACTCTTCGTCCCGACGCAACGCAGCAACCCATTATCGGCGGCTTGGTTGCCCTAGCGACCCAGTCGGGGAACCCCAATGTCCCCTGTTTGAGCGGCCCGATCGGAGCAGCCGTCGCAGCGAAACTGGGCCTCCCGGCGCCGAATCCGACCACCAATGTGCCCGCGGGAACCTGCGCGGCGATTCTTGGCGGAACGCTGACCCTCAATCCCGCCGCTTCTCCCCTGAGCGCTTTCCTGGTGAACCAGTTTGAAAGCAACGGCGGCGTGTTTAACTACAACACGCGCGAGTATCTTGCTTCCGGACGGCTGGACCATCGCTTCAGCGACAACAACCAACTCTATCTGAGCTACCGCTACGGGCATGACCTCGAGGAAAACCCGGACGTGCAATCTCTGACAGGCTTTTCGGCAGGCAGCTCGACTCATAATTATGACGACAACATTCAGCTCGGCTGGTACCACGCGTTCGGTGCGAAGGCCCAGAACGAGTTCCGGCTGCAGTGGGATTACAACAGCTTTAACGTCATCCCCAATGAGCCGGGAGAAGTAGGGCTGCAAATCTTCGGATTCATCAACAATCTGGGAACCAACATCTTCTTGCCGAACTTCACCATCACACGGCGCACCGAGATTGCCGACAACTTTACCTTGACCCGCGGCCTGCACACCTTGAGATTCGGCGGCTCCGAGTTGCTCCGGGGAAATCACAGCGAGTCTCACACCTACTTTCCGGGCCGCTTCGTGTTTGGGTCATTGCCTGGAAACTTGCTGAGCCCTTGCCTCACTACGCCTATTGCTTGTCAGCTTCCTTCGGTGAATTCGGCGCTGCTCAATTCCCTGCAGTCCGCCAATTTCGGCGTACCGCAGGTCTTCCAGCAAGGTTTTGGCAATGCGGACTACCCCGCCTATACCCGGCCGTACACTGCCGCCTATCTGCAGGATTCATGGCGTATGGCATCAAACTTTACGCTCATCTACGGCGCTCGTTATGAAATCGACTCCGAGTATCTGCCGCTAAACACGTACTACAAAGATATTGGGCCGCGCATCTCGTTTGCCTGGGACCCCTTCAAAAACCACAAGACTGTAATCCGGGGCGGTTACGGGATGTTCTTCGGGTCGATTGACACGCAGATTCCACAGGTGGACCTGAGCCTGGGCGTTCTGAACAAAAACTACAGCACGGTGGAGAATCGGAACAACCAGTCCCAAGTCCCCGACCAAGTGAATAACGTCGTGGGAACCTGCGGAATAAGCTTTGGGCCGGTGACGGTCGCTCCCGGAACGGGCGCGAGCCCTTGCCTGCGTTTTATCACCATTTATGTGGACCCGATTACTCCGACGCCCTTCGCTCCGACGCTACAAACCGCCCCGCAAGTGTTCCAGGGGCTGTTTGCTCAAGGCCTGATTCAATGCACAACTCCTACCGCTGGCAACGCTGCTTGCATCACTCCCGCCGACGTCGCGCAGTTTGGCATCTTTGTCGCGAATAAGGGCCCGCTGTCGCCGTTGACCGTTCTGTTTAGCAACCCGCCGAACTATAAGCCGCCTTACTCGCAGCAAGCTTCCATCGGCGTTGAACGTGAATTCGCGCCCGGTTTCTCCATTTCTCTGAGCGGCATTTATTCGCACACGCTCCGGCTCCCGGTCGCCATTGACACCAATTTGCTGAACGCGCCCATGAGCACGGTCACCTTGGCCAATGGAAGCAAGGTTTCCTATCGGAACTGGAATGGCGGCACCCCGGGTAATCCCGCACCCGCCGACCCGCTGGGAGGCACGGAGTTTCCCGGCGGCCTTTCTCCTTGCGCGAATCCTTTTGCTTGTTTTGTGAATCCTTTGATCGTGCAGAACAACCAATACACTTCGGCGGCGTCGGCGCTTTACGAGGGAGGAATCCTGGAAGTTAAGAAGCGCTTCAGCAATTCCTTCACGCTGCTGGGGAATTACACCTACAGCAAAGGCTTCGACGCCTCCACGGATTTCAACAGTGACTATGGACCGCAGGACCCCACAAATCTGGGACTGGACCGCGGCCTCTCGGAGTTCGATGAACGCCATAAGGTGGTCATCGCCGGCGTGTTCGATAGCCCGTGGAAGAGCGCGATCATCTCGGGCTTCCAGCTCGCCCCGATCTTCTCTTACAACAGTGGGCACCCCTTCAATCTGCTCGCGGGCGGTGAAGTCAATGGGGACAATCACACCACCAACGAGCGCCCCATTGGCGCCGGCCGCGACAGCGGCCTCGGCCCGAGCTACACCAACTTCGACATGCGCCTGAGCTGGCACCACAAGGTCCAGGAGAAGGCAACGTTGCTGTTGACTGCGGAAGGATTCAACATTGCGAACCACACGAATTTTGCCAGCGTGAATAATGAAGTAGGCCCGCTTTTTGGCCTTGCGCCCGGTTTCGCCACTTTCAATGTTCATGGAAGCAGGTTCTTGTCGCCCAGCCAGCCGCTGGGCTTTACCTCGGCGTTCCCCAAGCGCGAGATTCAGCTAGGCCTGCGGCTGACGTTCTGAGCTACAACCGACACGTCGCGCGGCAGAATCTCTAGCGCGGACAAGAATTCCGCGTTGCCCCGAACCGGCGCAAGGCATGAAAATTGTAGGGCGAAAAAGAGCACGTGATTTTATGGCGTGGCGGTGAATACCAAGAAGCTTTTCGATCTTTCCGGGCGCGTGGCCATTATCACCGGCGGCTCCATGGGCCTCGGACGCCAAATGGCGGAAGGCCTGGCGGAGATGGGAGCGAACCTGGTGCTGTGCGCGCGCAAGAAGGAGCGCTGCGAGCAAGCCGCGGAAGAACTAAAACAACTTGGCGTCAAAACGCTGGCGTTTGCCTGTGACGTCAAGAATCCAGACGAGATTCGCGATGTTGTACAGCAGACCGCTTCGCGGTTCGGCCGCATCGACATCCTGATCAACAATGCCGGCACCGCCTGGGGCGCTCCGGTCGAGGATATGCAGTTGGAGCATTGGAATAAAGTTATCGAGACGAATTTGACCGGCACATTTCTTTTTTCTCAGGCCGTTGGAAAGTTCATGGTCCCGCTGCGGCGCGGAAAAATCATTAACATCTCCTCGGTGGCGGGCCTACGCGGCGCCCCGCCGGAGTTCCAGGCCATCGGGTATCACGCCAGCAAGGGCGGCGTGATTTCTTTCACCAAGGATCTTGCCTGCAAGTGGGGAGTTCACAATATCCAGGTGAATGCCATCGCTCCCGGATGGTTCCCCACGCATATGTCCAAGGTGGTGATTGAGAGGAACCGCGAGATCTTTCTGAAGAAGATTCCTCTCGGCCGTTTCGGCGGCGATCAGGACCTCAAGGGTGCCGCGGTGTTTCTGGCCTCGGACGCTTCCGATTTTGTTACCGGGCACGTGCTCGTCGTGGATGGAGGGCAGACCGCCTAACACGAGGGCATTGAACGATGAACATTCCCCTGACAGCAATTCGCTTTCTTCGCTACGCCGCGCAGCAGTATCCAAAGCGGACCGCCGTCGTCTGTGGAAAAGAGAGGTTTACCTATGCTCAGTTTGCCGAGCGTGTTGCGCGGCTTGCTGGCGCTTTGCGAAAGGCCGGAGTTCAGCCTGGCGATCGCGTGGCCTTTCTGAGCGCCAATTGTCACCGCTTGCTGGAAGCCTACTATGGCGTCATCGAAGGCGGCGCGGTCCTTTTGCCGCTGAACATTCGCCTCGCTCCGCAAGAGCTCGCCTACATCCTGAACGATGCGGGCACCCGCGTGCTGTTTTTCCAGAGTCACTTCCTCGAGTTAGTCGAGTCCTTTCGCCCCCAGCTCACCACCGTCAAGACGTTTTATTCTCTCGATGCCGCTCCGGAAGTGGACTGGCTCTCCAAGCAAGATTACGAAGCGCTTCTCTCTGATGCACCGTCGCATCGCGCCGACATCATGCAGGTCAACGAAGACTCACTCGCTGAGCTTTTTTACACCAGCGGCACCAGCGCGGAACCCAAAGGGGTGATGCTAACCCACCGGAACATCTACTTGCACGCTCTCAATGCCGGGCTAGCTTTGAACACCGACAACGAAGCGGTAGAGCTGCACACGATTCCGCTGTTTCACGCCAACGGTTGGGGCGTGGCTCACTTTTTGACATTGCTTGGCGGCAAACACGTCATGATTCAGAAGTTTGACCCGCAAGAAGTCTTTCGGCTCATCGAAGCCGAGCGCGTCAACTATTGCAGCCTCGTTCCCGCCATGGCCACCGCGCTCGTGAATTGTCCGGAGCGTTCGAAGTATGACTTGAGCAGCCTGAAGCGAGCTACCATTGGCGGCGCTGCTTCGTCGCCCACCTTAATCCGCGAAGTAGAAGAAAAGTTAGGCTGCACCTGTTTTTCGGGATATGGCCTTACCGAAACCGCGCCCGTGTTGTCCATCTCTCGCATGAAACCGGGCATAAGTTGGGAAGGCGAGCAGCGATTTGCAGGACAAGCGATGACCGGTTATGCCATTCCCGGCGTCGAGCTCCGCGTTGTTGACGCAAACGACCAGAACGTGCCGCGCGACGGAAGGTCGATGGGCGAGATTATTACCCGCACCGACGGCGTCTTCGAGGGTTACTGGCAACAACCCGAAGCCACGGCAGAGGCACTGCGCGGTGGTTGGTTTCATACCGGCGATATGGCCACTTGGAACGAAGACGGCTACATCCTGATCGTCGATCGCAAGAAGGACATTATCGTGAGCGGCGCCGAAAACGTTTCTTCGCTTGAAGTAGAAAAGGTTCTTCTCACTCACCCTGCGGTCCTGGAGGTCGCTGTTTTGCCTGTGCCCGATGCGACCTGGGGAGAAGTGCCGAAGGCTCTCGTCGTGTTAAAACCCAACGCACAAGCGGGCGAAATCGAACTCATCGAACACTGCCGCTCGCGACTTGCGCATTACAAATGCCCGCGCTCGGTCGAATTTCTGGAGAGCTTGCCCAGAACAGGGACGGGCAAAGTGCTGAAAAGGGATTTGCGCAAGAAATACTGGCAAGGCCGCGAAACGATTCGCCCGGAATTTGATGACCGTAAAGGTCAGGGTAATACCTCTGGGACCCAGAAGGACGCCGGTCCAGCTGCCAAGCGCGCTGCGCCAAACCATTGATCAGCCGTTTCGGTTACAAAGGAGCAAGAGAAGAAAAGTGGATTTGAATCTCACCCCAGGTGAGGTTGCCTTTCGCGACGAATTTCGCGCCTGGCTCGAAGCCAATGTTCCAAAGGATTGGGCAGAATGGCGGGAGAAGCCGTTGGAAGAGTCCTTCCCGTATTTGAGAGCCTGGCAACGCAAGCTTCAGGAAGGGGGCTGGGCCGCCGTCTCATGGCCAAAGGAATACGGCGGCCGCGGCGCCACGTTGATGCAACAGGCCATTTTCTGGGAAGAGATGGCACGGCTTGAAGCGCCGCCTATGGCCAATGCTCTTGGTTTGGGCCTCATTGGACCCACCATCATTGCTTATGGCACGGACGCCCAGAAAAAGCGCTTCATTCCCAAGATTCTCAGCGCGCAAGAAATTTGGTGCCAGGGATTTTCCGAGCCCAACGCCGGTTCCGACCTCGCCGCGTTGCAAACGGAAGCGCGACGCGACAATGGATATTATGTTGTCAACGGTCAGAAGGTTTGGACCAGCTACGGTTGGGTCGGAGATTGGTGCGAGCTCGTGGTTCGAACGGACCCAACCGTTCCCAAGCACAAAGGCCTCACCGTTCTCCTTGTCGATATGAAGTCGCCCGGCGTTGAGGTTCGCCCTTTGCGCCAGATGACCGGCGAGAGTGAGTTCAACGAGATCTTTTTCCGCGACGTGCGTGTTGCCGTGGAAAACCTGCTGGGCAAAGTGAATGACGGCTGGAACGTCGCGGTTAGCACCCTCATGCACGAGCGCGGGGCTTATGGCGCGCGCCTGATTCCTATTTTTAAGCGCAATATCAATCGCTTGATCGAACTTTCGCGCAAGATTCAACGCCATGGCCAGCCTGCGGCTCAGGATCCCGTCCTGCGCCAGAAGCTCGCGCAATGTTACGCGGAAGTGGAGATCATGCGCTTGAACCAGTTGCGTGCGTTCAGCCGAATCACGGCCACCGGCGCTCCCGGTCCTGAAGGTTCCATTCAGAAACTCTTTTGGAGCGAACTCAATCAGCGCTTGCAACAGCTCGCGCAAGAAATGCTTGGCCCTTATGGTCAGCTTCTCGCGAGTGACCCTCGCGCCGTTGACCAAGGCCTCTGGTCCTACGGTTACCTCCGTTCGCGCGGCAACACCATCGAAGCGGGCACCTCGGAAATTCAGCGCAACATCATTGGACATTTTGTTCTCGGGCTCCCCCGAAGCTACTAAGGACCATGTCATGCAATTTGGACTGAACGAAAGCCAGGAATTCCTTCGCGACAGCGCCCGCAAATTCTTCGCCGCCGAGTGTCCCATCGCGGAAGTCCGCCGCTTGATGGAAACGGATACCGCGTTCGACGCGGACTTGTGGAGCAAACTTTCCGAACAGGGTTACACCGGCATCATTTTCCCCGAAGAATTTGGCGGGGTCGGCCTCGGCATTGTCGAGCTCGTTTTGCTGATGGAAGAAGCCGGGCGCGCTCTGCTTCCAGGCCCCTTCTTCTCGACCGTCGTTTTCGCGGGAAGCCTTTTGGACTCCCTTGCCACGAAAGAGCAAAGAAGAAAATACCTGGCACCCATTTGCCGGGGAGAGGCGCGCTCCACAGTGGCATTCTGCGAGCCCCAGGGGAGCTGGGACCTTGCCGATGTGCACTTGACCGCAACCAACGGAAAGTTAAACGGGGAAAAACTTTTTGTTCCGGACGCGGCAGTGGCCGACTGGATTCTCGTTGCCGCGCGCAACGGCGTTTTCCTCGTCGATTCGAAAGCGCCGGGAATTGGCATCGAGCGCATGCACGGCATGGATCTCACTCGCCGCCTTTATTCCGTGCAATTCGAGGGTACACCAGCAGAAAAGCTCGGCGAAATTGCCGGCCTGGCAAGGCCGCGGGCCATTGCCACAGTCGCTCTCGCCGCCGAAATGGTTGGCGGAATGCAGCGGACGCTCGATATCACCGTCGAATACGCGAAAACCCGGAAACAGTTCGGCAAGCCCATCGGAATGTTCCAGGCCGTGCAGCACCAGTGCGCCGACATGTACCTTGAAACCGAGAGCGCTCGCTCCGCCGTTTACTACGCGGCCTGGGCCCTGCAGCATAACGCTCCTGATGCCGCCGCGGCGGTTTCCATCGCCAAGCTTTACCTAAGCGATGCCAGCCGTAGTGTGGGCAACCGCGGAATCCAGGTTCACGGCGGCATGGGCTTCACCTGGGAAAGCGACCTTCACCTGTATTACCGGCGCGCGAAGGCTTCGGAGACCGCTCTGGGCGACGCCACGTTTCATCGCGAGCGGCTCGCCCGCCTGACCATCGATGCGAGAGCGGTCTCCGCCGAGAAGGCTTAAACTAGTCAGTGCTGACGATGCTAATCAGACAAGTCAGCCCTGATTTTGTTTGGAAGTAGTTAAATCAAGACCAGTTCAGAGGCGGTCATGGGCGATCTTGTTCAATTCACAAAGTCCGGCAACGTCGGCGTCATCACCATCAACAACCCTCCGGTCAACGCTCTGAGTCCCGGCGTGCCCGAGGGAATTTCCGATGCCATCGACCAATTGCAGAAGGACGACGGACTGAAAGCCGCCGTGCTGATCGGAGGCGGCAGCACTTTCATTGCCGGTGCGGACATCAAGGAGCTGGAAAAGATGGCCGCGGGAAAGCCGCGCGGAGCCGGTCTGCTTCCGCTGCTCCTGAAAATCGAAGATTGCCGCAAGCCCGTCGTCGCCGCTATTCACGGGACGGCATTGGGCGGCGGGATGGAAACTGCCATGGCTTGCCACTATCGCGTTGCCGTTCGAAGCGCGAAGGTTGGTCAGCCCGAAGTGAAGCTCGGCATCATCCCTGGCGCTGCGGGGACACAACGGCTGCCGCGGCTCGCGGGCGTGGCCAAGGCGGTCGAGATGTGCAGCGAAGGCAATCCCGTCGCCGCTGAAGGGGCGCTGCGACTCGGCCTCATCGACAAGCTCATCAACGGAGATTTGCTGGCAGGCGCAATCGCTTTTGCTCAGGAGCTCGCGGCTAAGCCAATTCCGAAGACGCGCGAACGCCACGACAAACTTGGCACGCCCGAGCAGAATGCCCCCGTCTTCGCCGCTGCTCGCGAGAATGCGCGCAAGAAGCAGCGCGGCCTGCTGGCGCCGCTTGCTGCCATTGATGCGGTGGAAGCCGCGACGAAAATGCCGTTCGGGGAGGGTTGCCAGGTCGAACAAACACTTTTCGTCGAGTGCCTCACCTCGCCGCAAGCCAAAGCGCTCATGCATGTTTTCTTCGCCGAGCGCGAAGTAGCCAAAATTCCCGACATCCCGAAAGACACCCCGCTGATTCCCGTCAAAACAGCCGGCGTGGTCGGTGCGGGCACGATGGGAGGCGGAATTTCCATGGTGCTCGCCAACGCCGGAATTCCCGTGCTGGTCAAAGAGGCGGACCAGGCCGCGCTCGATCGCGGTACGAGCAACATCCAGAAAAATTACGCAAACTCCGTCAAGCGTGGCCGCTTCACCCAGCAATTTGTGGACGAACGACTCAAGCTAATTCACCCGACGCTCAGCCTGGATGGATTTGCGGATGTGGATCTGGTGATCGAAGCGGTCTTCGAAGGCATGGCGCTAAAAAAAGAAGTCTTCGCGCAACTCGACAAAGTCTGCAAACCTGGAGCGATTCTCGCCAGCAACACGTCCACGCTGGATATCGACGAGATTGCTTCCGCGACGCATCGGCCACAGTTTGTCGTCGGGACCCATTTCTTCAGCCCCGCCAACGTCATGCGCTTGCTGGAAATCGTTCGCGGCAAAGCCACCAGCAAAGAGGTGATCGCCACCTCCATGCAGCTTGCGAAAAAACTCGGCAAAGTCGGCGTGCTTGTTGGCAATTGCCGCGGCTTCGTCGGCAACCGCATGTTTCATCCCTACGTGCGGGAGTCGGTATTTCTGCTGGAAGAAGGAGCTAGCGTCCAGGAAGTCGACAGCGTGCTCTACGATTTCGGAATGGCCATGGGCCCGCTGGCTGTGGGAGACCTCGCGGGACTCGACGTTGGCTGGCGCATCCGCAAAGAATATCGCCATCTCGAGAAACGCGGCATCCGTCAGCCGTTCGCGGGCGACCGCCTTTGCGAAATGGGAAGATTCGGCCAAAAGACCGGCCGAGGGTGGTACAAATACGACGAAAACCGGCGCGCAATCCCCGATCCGGAAGTAACCGCTCTGGTAAGAAAATGGGCCGCGGAAGCGAAAATCCCCCAGCGGCAGATTACGCGCGAGGAAATTCTGGACCGCTGCCTCTACGCTTTGGTAAACGAAGGCGCGCGCATCCTGGAAGAAGGCTATGCGCTGCGGCCTGGCGACATCGACATCATCTACATCAACGGCTACGGCTTCCCGGCTCATCGCGGCGGGCCGATGTGGTATGCCGATACCGTCGGCTTGAAAAACGTTTACCACCGCATTCTGGAATTTCACAAACAGCACGGCGAGCTCTGGGAGCCCGCGCCGTTGTTGAAGCAACTGGCCGCACAAGGAAAGACGTTTGCAGATTACAGCATGGAGAAGCGTGCAACCGCCTGAGACCCCCGCCTCTCGGAGATTTCGTTTTGAGACTGGATTGCGAATGTTACCTGGCCCGCTAGCCAAGCAGCAGCCCGCGAACGTGACCGACTTCGAGGACAAACCCACTGCCATTCGCCCCGGCGAGGAACTCGAACTCGGCAAACTCGAGCCTTTTCTGCGCTCTCATTTTCCAGGCGAGGCAGACCTTTTCAGGGTCACACAATTTCCGAGCGGCCATTCGAATCTCACCTATTGCGTAGAGCTTGGTCATCGAAAAATGGTTCTGCGCCGCCCTCCTTTCGGCAGCAAGGTCAGATCGGCCCATGATATGGGGCGCGAATTTCACGTCCTGTGCAAACTTCATCGAGCTTATCCCCCTGCGCCCGAGGCCCTCCTTTACTGCGAGGACTCCTCCATCCTTGGCGCTCCTTTCTATCTGATGGAGCCGATTAGCGGAGTCATCCTTCGGCGGGATCCCGCGCCGGGTCTTCCATTCACTCGAGACACCGCCCGCGAGCTTTGCGAATCCTTCATCGACAATCTCGCCCATCTCCACAGCATCGATTACACAACGATCGGTTTGGCCGATCTCGGAAAACCTCAGGGCTATCTCGAGCGTCAAGTCCGCGGTTGGATTGAACGCTATCATGGCGCCAAGACTCACGATCTTTCCGAAGTCGAGCAAATCTCGTCTTGGATGCAGCTGCACCTGCCGTCTTCGGGTGACGCCACGCTCATTCACAACGACTACAAATTCGATAATGTCATTCTCGATTCAGACGATCTGACCAAAATCATAGGCGTTCTGGATTGGGAAATGTGCACGCTTGGCGACCCGCTTAGCGACCTGGGCACTGCGCTAGCCTATTGGGTGGAAGCGGACGACTCGGAGGATTTGCAGAAACTGCGCTGGGGGCCGACCAGCTATCCCGGCAGCATGAGGCGGAATGAGATTGTGCAGCGCTACGCTCTGAAGAGCGGCCGCGACGTCTCGCGTATGGTTTTCTATGTGGTCTTTGCGCGTTTCAAAGTTGCGGTTATCGTGCAGCAGATTTATTACCGCTACCACGTCGGACTAACGAAGGACCCGCGCTTTGCGGTCATGCCGGAAGTGGTTTCTACTCTGCTGCGCCATTCTTTACAATGCGCGGAATCAGGGAAGATCTAATGCCACTCGATTCTTCGCTGCAAGAATTCTGCAAAACGCAAATTACGGTGCCGCTGGTCATTTGTAGTAGCGCACAATCCACTCCGCCACGCAGCAAGGCTTGCTGCTCCCCTCGCATTCCACGGAGCAAGCAAAAACAGTTTCTAGCGCATCTCCAAGATCCTTGAAGCCCAGCAAATTGAAGTGCCCCCGGATTTTTGAGCCTTCGCGCACGGGGGCAGGAAAGCGCACGCGGTTCAATCCATAATTGACGGCCAGCCGCGTGCCGCTGCCAATTCGGACCACGTCTTTGATCAGGTGGCTGATGAGGGAAAGCGTCAGGAATCCATGGGCGATCGTTTTCTTAAACGGCGATTCGCGCTTGGCGCGCTCGTGATCGACGTGAATCCATTGCCGGTCTTCGGTTGCCTCCGCAAATGCCCTGATTCTTTCTTGCGTTACAACCAGCCAACCGCTCGCTCCAATTTCTTTCCCTACCAACGCCTTCAACGCATCCGGCGTTTCAACCGTTAGCCCGGGCATCCGATATTTCCTTTTCCGAAAGTCACCGCCAGCAAGGCCAAGAAAGTCCGGAGATCAATGAGAGGTGGATTGCGCCTTGGGCTTGCTCCATTTCCCAAGCTCCCATTTCGCGATCGACTCCGTGTGCACTTCATCCGGTCCGTCCGCCAGCCGCAGCGTGCGCACGTTGGCCCACGCGCTGGCGAGAAACGTATCCTCGGAAACGCCCGCGCCGCCGTGCGCCTGGATCGCGCGGTCCAGCACGCTCAGCGTAACATTGGGCGCAACCACTTTGATCATGGCAATTTCCGTGCGCGCTGCTTTGTTTCCAACAGTATCCATCAGCTGCGCAGCCTTTAGTGTCAGCAGCCGCGCCTGGTCAATCTCCAGGCGCGACTTCGCGATGTCCGCGCGAATCGTTCCCTGTTCCGCCAGCGTCTTGCCAAACGCCACGCGCGACAGCACGCGTTTGCACATCAGTTCGAGCGCCCGTTCCGCCACGCCGATGCAGCGCATACAGTGATGAATCCGCCCAGGCCCCAACCGCCCCTGTGCGATTTCAAATCCGCGCCCTTCTCCAAGCAACAAATTCGACTGCGGCACGCGCACGTTCTCAAACGAAATCTCCGCGTGTCCGTGCGGCGCGTGATCGTACCCGAACACCGTTAGCATGCGAATAATCTTTACGCCGGGCGAATCCATGGGTACCAGGATCATCGACTGTTGTTTGTACACGGATGCGTTCGGATCGGTCTTGCCCATGAAAATGGCAATTTTGCAGCGCGGATCGCCCCCGCCCGAAGCCCACCACTTTCGTCCGTTGATGATGTATGCGTTCCCCTCGCGCACGATCCTGGCGCTGATATTTGTCGCATCGGAAGACGCCACGCTCGGCTCGGTCATGGCAAAACACGAGCGCATCTCTCCTGCCAGCAGCGGCTTCAGCCAGTGCTCTTTCTGCTCCGGCGTGCCGTAACGGGCCAGCACTTCCATGTTTCCCGTATCCGGCGCCGAGCAATTGAAAACTTCCGGCGCCATCGGGCTGCGACCCATGGTTTCGCATAACGGGGCGTACTCCAGATTGGTCAATCCTGCGCCATTTTCGTCGTGCGGCAAGAAAAGATTCCACAGTCCTGCCGCGCGCGCTTTCGGTTTCAGTTCTTCAATAATCCGCGTCGGCTGCCACCGGTTCCGCGCGATTTCTTCGTAATAACGCTTCTCGTTCGGATAGATGTGCTCGTCCATGAACGCGAGCAGCCGGCTTTGCAATTCCTTGGTCTTCGCGGTGAATTCGAAGTTCATTGCGTGTGCTTTCGGTCTGTCAGGCGCAATGGCCCGAGGTTCTACGGTTTTACGCCGTCTGGCATCTCGGCGTTGCTTTAGCCTGTCATTTTGGCGTGATTATATCCAAATGCGGCGCCGGGAGTCACTCTCATCTGTAAGTGACTATCATTATCTTTGTCGGTCCCCTCGTGCGGCGACCGGCACCATTCGCCCTTTTTGAATCGCGAATTCCGCAGAGCCCCAGCGAATGCGGTTTGAAGCAAAGCTCGCTAGCCAAACAACAAAGTAAATGGCGTCGCGAACCGGCACGAGCCAGAGATTCCGCCGCAGGACTTCGTCTCCGACGCCCCACACACCCACCGTCCACGCCATGGCCAGCCGCAGAACAACGTAGGCGGCCAAATACGCGCCCCCGATCCAAGCTGGCGGAGCAAGCAGAGCGGCGAGCACGGTCCAAGGGAGTCCTTGCGTGAAGAGCAACCCCATGTAAGAAAGGGGCCTGCAGGACTTCACCGTGCGCGCCCAACGCAACTGATGCTCCCAGAATCCGCGCACGGGTTGCGCCGGATAGGTCGTCCAGACAGGTTCGCGCGACAGAACGATTTCTCCGCCAGCTTTGGCGATTCCCAGGCCCAGCTCGTAATCATCGCCCAGCGTGTCCACCAGACTCTCGAAGCCTCCCATCTTCCGGACCCACTGTTTTGTCGTAGCAATGGAGGCGCCCAGCGCGAAGCGAACTCCTTCCTTCCAGCGCGCCATCAGCACGCCCGCGAAGAAATCGCTGGCCGCACCCACGGCCTCCAGCTTTGCGCCAAAGTGGTCTTGAGCGATCGCGCGGTAGAAGCACGTCACGGCGCCGACTTTCTTTTCCCGCAAGGGCGCAACCACTTCGCGAAGATAACTTGGCCCCACTCGCACATCTCCGTCCGTCAGCACGAGCACGTCATGCTGCGCCTCGCGGGTCAGCATCGCTAGTTTGTTCACCTTGCGATTGGCTCCCAGCTCTTTCGCGCTGGTAAACAGTCGAATTCGGCGTTGAGGAAATTCCGCCATGATCTGCCGGATCAATGGCAAGGCCGGGTCGCTTTCGTCATTCACCGCGAATAGAATTTCGTACTCTGGATAATCTTGTTTACAGAAACTCGCGAGATTTTCGCTAGAACCAAAGTCCACGCCACGCACGGGCTTGAGCAGGCTCGCGGGAGGCGAATACTCCACATGTGTTTGTTCCCGCTGCCCGAAGAAGCGCAAGGCGGCAAAAATCGCCAGAGCGTAATAAACGAATGGCACCGCGGCCACCAGCAGCACGGCATCGCGCCAGAACGCATAGTGCCAGATCATGAAGGCTGGCCCGCCATCATCATCAAGATTTTCCCGGAATTCCCTTAACCTGCCGCAACCAGCGCAACGCCCACGCAGACGAGAATCACTCCAGCCCACCTCGCCGTACTCACCTCTTCGCCCAGGATGAATTTTGCCCCTAGCGTCCCCGCGACATAGCTCAGCGCGGATGCGGGGATCACCATACTGATTGGCTCCCAGGACAGCAAAAGAAGCAGGGCATAAAAAGAGAGTGCCATCAGCGGAACGCCAGTCCAAAACCAGCCGTTGCGCACGGCGCGTCCCAGGAACTTTATCACCGCACCTGGCCGTAACCGCGCCGGCTCGCCCACCGACTTCATCCCGTGCGTGATGGCGATTTCCCCGCAGGTGCTGCCCAAAATCAAAAGCGCAAGTCCAGTGATGAGGCGAATCACGCGGCCACCTCGCTAGGTACCTCGGTCGTTCGCGGTTTCGTTTGCCCCACCAGGAGGACGCCCAAGCAAATCAGCACGACGCCGACCCAGCGCCGCAGCGAGACGGACTCGTGCAGCAAAATGACCGCCAGAAACGTAAGTAGCGCATATCCAGCCGCTCCTGCGGGCATAACGTAACTGTAATCCGCCCAACTCAGCACCGTCATGTAACTGACCATGAAGCCGATGAGAAAAAGGATGGCCAGCCAGATGATCGGGCTCTTGACGGTTTGCCAGAAAGCTTGCGAAAGTCCATGCGGGGTTAGCTCCACCGCGCCGATCTGCGCCATACCGTACTTCAACAGCAAGTCTCCTGCATTCGCGCACACGACCATGGCCAAGACCATGATCAGCGTCTTGATTCGCAGCCTTTTTTCGCTTGCCATTTTTGGGGGAAGCTAATCGTTTCCGGAAGGCGAACTCGTTCCGGGGACGGAAACCATGGGCTTATGATATTCTTCACCGCCCTTGCGCGCCCATTTCAAGCGCTCGGCGCGCAGCTTCAAAAACTCCGTCGCTTCGGAGTAGAGCCGCTTGCGCTCGTGGCTATCCCACAAAGCGTCTTTCACGATGCGCCAGACCACGCGCGGCCGGAAGTAGTATTCATCATAGAAGCGGTTGACTCCCGCCATCATTTCGGCCTTCGAAAGGTGCGGGTACTCGATGTGCGGAAGCTGGTGCCCTCCGGAATCCGCCAGGGCCTCCACCTTCAGGAATCCCTGTGCCGCCATGGAGTCATGAAGCTCTGTTCCGGGCATGGCATGTGCCAATGAAACCTGAATCGTCTCGCAGTCCAGCTCTTTGGCAAAGTCAATCGTCTTCTGGATAGTTTCCTTCGTCTCGCCGGGCAAGCCAATGATGAAATCGCCATGCACTTTGATTCCATACTTGCGGCTATGCTTGCGGAAATTGCGCGCCATCTCGAGGGTCGCGCCTTTTTTGATGTTTTTCAGGATTTGCGCGTCACCGGATTCGAAACCCACGATGAACAAACGCGCTCCGGACTCGGCCATCGCTCTGACGGTTTCTTCATCGCTGTGCACACGCGCCGTGGACGACCATCGAAACTTCAGCGGTTTGAACTTGGCGCAGAGCTCCAACACGCGGTCCTTGCGGATGTTGAAGGTGTCATCGTCAAAGAAAATTTCCTTCATTTGCGGGAAGTAGCCGAGCGCCTGTTTGACTTCTCGTGCCACGTTATCGGTCGAGCGCGTCCGCCAGGCGTGTCCGGAAATCGTCTGCGGCCACATGCAAAAGGTGCAAAGCGCGGGACAGCCGCGTGTCGTATAGAACGAAATGAAGGGATGCAACAGGAAGGGCACGTTGTACCGCTCGATTTCCAGGTCGCGCTTATAGATGTCGGAGGCGAATGGCAATGAGTCGAGTTCCTCGGTATGCAGCTGCGGCCGCTCGGGGTTGTGCACAATCTTGCCGTCTTTGCGGTAGCTCACGCCCTGGATTTCGCTGAGGGGTTTCCCGTGCGCGTACTCGCTCACCGAGAAGTCGAATTCTCCGCGTGTCACAAAATCGATGTCTTCGCTGGCTTGCAGCGTTTCGTCCGGCTTGATATGCCCGTGCGGGCCCGCAAAGGCGATTTTCATGTGCGGATTGGTTTCTTTGATCTTGCGAATGAGCTTGATATCGCTCTGTAGTCCCACTGTTGAGGTGAACAAGACCAGGAACTCATAGTCCTTGCAAATTTCCACCGTCTGCCGCCAGTTTACTTTGTGAGGAGAGGCATCCAGCAAACGGCTTCCAGGAATCATTCCGGCGGGGTAGGTCAGCCAAACGGGATACCAGTAAGACTCAATTTCGCGCGTCGCGGGCCACCGCGAACTGGCACCGCCGTCAAAGTTCTCGAAACTTGGCGGGTTCAGCAATAAGGTTTTCATCACTTCCGGCATTCATCACCCTCAGTGTTCCGCAGGAATTAGGTTTGTCTGTGTAGTGCTACTGGGCTGAGCATCCAGGCAGCACAGCTTCGATGACACACGACACAAAGCCCGATGCTTGGACACCAGTGTACCTGACTTTGTTGCATGGCCTCAAATTCTTTCTCCGAATCGGTGTTATCGAGGCGTGAATCGCAATATCCTGCATGAAACGGGCTCATAGACCGCTTTGCGGCGCCATAGCTTTAGCGCATCCGCAATTTCAATTTTCTATTTTCGTCTTTACATCTGTTCCCCGGAAGACTTCTAGCGCGGCCATCGAAAGCAATTCCCAGATGCGTTCTACGTATTCCAGATGTTCCGGCTTCATCAGCACGGAACGCAGGCAGGTGATCTTGTCGCGGTCGCGTTTCATCCCGCTAAGGTTCTCCTCCCAGAAATGAATAGGCAATTCGGCCACTGCAAGATGCAGATTGCGCTTAGCGGCGGCTTCAAAAAGCTTCCTGCTCAGTGCCGAAGACTCGCTGACACGATCAGCGCGCGGCGCAAAAAACAGGATGTCCAGCTCAGGCGGAAACGCCGTGACAAACCGTGAATCCGCTCTCAGCTTCTCGAAAAGCGCCAGCGCGGCCTTCCTCCCCTGCTCCAGCCCGCGTGCGAATTCTCCCCCCTTCCTAAGCGGCAGGAGCTTCTGCGTCGCCCAAAGAGCTGCTGCCGACGCACCGGGCCTCGAACACTCCAAGCTGATCTCTCCCAAATGCAGTTCCTTCGAGCTGAAGTACGTATACGGCGAGTCGTGTTTGTACAGCCGCCCCACACCCGGGTCGCGAAACAAGACGCATCCACAGCCGTATGGCTGTAAGCCGTGCTTATGCGGGTCAATCACGATGGAGTCGACTTTCCCGATTTGCTCTAAAGCCAGCCTCGCATCTCTCTCGAGATTCTCCGCCAGAACGAAATATCCTCCGTACGCGGCATCCGCATGAATTCGAAATCCGTGCTTGGCTCGCAACCCCAGAATCTCACGCAGCGGGTCGACGGAACCAGTCGCCGTTGTGCCCATGGTTACGACAACGGTGCCTAGGTCTCCGCGCTCCAGCCGTTTCGCGAGCGCATCGGTGTCCATGCGCCCAAACTTGTCTGTAGCAATCGGTTCGAAGGGCAGTTGCAGCACCGCGCTGATTCTGCTGTGCGTATAATGTGCCTGTTCGCTCGCCAGAATTTTCTTTCCGGGATGGAGTTGTCCAGAAACCCACAAGGCCTCCAGGTTCGCCATCGTTCCACTGCCGCAAAGGTGCCCCAGAAAACTTGTCCAACCGAACATGCCGGCAATCTCCCCGACGGCTTCTTTTTCCATCGCGGAGGTGGCGCGTCCGCCATCCAGCGCGTGATTGTTGGGATTGAGCCACATGGCCAGCGCGTAGGCCAGCCGCGCCACGGGGTGCGGAGGCTTCAGCATCTGCCCTGCATACAGCGGATGAAAATAAGGGTAGTTGTCTTTCAGGCGTTCGGCCGTCGCGTTCAGGACCTCTTCAAGTCGCTCCATTCCAGGAACTTCACCGCTGTCGAGTTTTGGCAGCCCGGCGAAGCCGCATTCCAGCCGCTTTGCGGCTTGCAGAAGCGCGGCAAACTCCTTTTGGTCGAGCATTCTCCGTCACCAGACCGCCCCAAGATTCGCGGGCTCACAAGTCACTCTTCAACGGCTCCTTGCTCATTGCCACACTTTGTCCAACTGGCCAGCGGCTTTGAGCAAATCCAACTGCGCCTGCTGCTTTTGAAAATTGGCGTCCAGGTAGGCCATCCATTTGTCATTTTCGTCCAACCTCGCTTTTTCCATGTCGCGCAGGTTCAGTTTCCCTTCGCCAAACTGCGCTTGCAGCACAGCGACGTTTTGCTGGGCGAGTTGCAATTCCAGCCGGGCCACTTCTTTTGCCGCATCTATCTCTCGCACGCGCCGCGTTTTCTGCCTTACCTCCGCGCTCAATTCGCTGCGCTTGCTGGCCAAGGAGGCCTTGGCGGCATCCAGATTCACCTGCGCCAGACCGACATTGGCTTTCAATTGCGCGCTGAAAATCGGCATCTCCACGTTGATTCCGGCATTGTAATTGTTCCGCTGAAAATGATTGAAAAACTCCGTGTAATTGTTGAATCTTGCTAGCACGCTGTAAATGCTCACCAGTTCCAGCGTCGGGAAATACCCGCGCTTTTCCCCTTTCAGGCGGAACTCTTTGGCGCGCACGTCGGATTCGGCGAGCCGCAACTCCGTATTGTTCCCGAGCGCCGCGGCGATCAGGTTGTCGCCTGCCTGCTCGGCTGCTCCCGGCAAGTCTTCCGGAGTGACTTCGATCGCCTGTGTTTCCGGCAGTCCCAGCTGGTATCTGAGAAAAACTTGCAGTTCGTCTTCGCGCTCTTCCAGTTGCAGATTACGCTGCACCACCCGAGCCTTGGTCAGTTGCGCCCTGGTCACTTCCACGGGCAATTCGAATCCCTGGCTCTCCCGGTCCTGGGTCACCTGGAGAATTTTTTCGGCGCTTTCCTGTTCCGCCCGCAACAGCTCGAGCGAATGCCGCACTTTTGCGAGCTCCAGGTATGCCATGGCCGTCCGGCTAATGACGTTGTTCCTGGCTTCCTCCAGCGCGATTTTCTGCGCCTTGGCTTGCTCTTGCCTCTCTTTCGCATGTCCTCGTAGCGGTTCGTTAAAAACCTCCTCCGTATAAGTCACATTGAACACCGCAGGCGCACGGCCTCCCGGCGTTTCCGGTATGCCATTTGTGTAGCCCGCGCCGGAGCCGGCATAGAGATTGGGCATGAATTGCGCCTTGGTGATTTGCGCAGCGTGATCTGCCACGCTCGCCTGAATCTTCGCCACTTGAATTTCCTTGCTGTTCTGCAGCGCGAGTTCAACCGTGCGTTTCAAGGTCAGCGCGACTGGTGCGGCAGCTTCGGCTGACGGCTCCGCAGCCTTTGGCGCTTGCACCTCTTGCCCTTCCAACACCCCAGCGCAGATCAACAGCAATCCGGCGACTCCCGCGACACCCCGAATGAATCGCATGTTCAGGCTCCTTGGTAGCAGTTCACTTGCCTCGAACTGGTGTTCCCAAATCCCTGTCACTCATACCGCAAAGACTCCACCGGCTGCAGGTTTGCTGCCCGGCTTGCTGGCAAATAGCCAAACAGCAGCCCCGTTGAGCAGGACACCACAAAGGCGATCACAACGCTCAGGTTAGAGATCGGCACGCGCAAATTCGGCGGCAGCCAAAAATATTGGACTACCACGGGCACAGCAATGCCCACCAAAATTCCAATTACCGCGCCCCCGCCACTGATAAAGAAGGATTCCACCAAGAATTGGTACAAAATCTCCCGCCGTGCCGCCCCAATCGCCTTGCGGATTCCGATCTCGTGGGTTCGCTCTGTTACCGTCACCAGCATGATGTTCATGATGCCGATGCCGCTAATGAGCAGGGCGATGGCGGCGATAACGATCAGCAGAATGGTTAGCGCCAGTGAAATCTTTCTCGCGACATCCACGATCGCCGACAATGTCTGCACGTCATACACGGCGTTGGCAGGATGACGGGCATGCAGAAATTGCGCTAACTCTCGCTGCACCCGGTCTACATCTTCGTGAGTAACCGTTTGCACGTATAGTGTCCGCACCACATCCGTGCCCGTGTAATACTTCATCAATGTAAATGGAATGATTACGGAATCATCGTGAATTTCCGATTGCCCGAAGGTTGATACTCGTTCTCGGAAGACGCCGATCACGGTAAACGTCAATTCTCCCAGCCGAAGGTCTCTGCCTACCGGGTTTTCCACTCCATACACGCGCTGTGCCAGATGCTCGGAAATGAGACAGAATTTACTGCGCATTTCCATGTCTACCGAATCGAAGTACCGGCCGCGAAGGATGACGAGTCGACGAATGGCTTGGTAACCCTCCGTCACACCAATCAGATTCACCGGTACTGCAGCGCCACCGACTACCACTTCCATCGGCAACTCTCGGATCCCCGCTGTTTCCACCACTCCACGGATATCGGACTTTACTGCGTTCATGTCCGCAAGGGTAATCTCGTAGCTCAGCGGCTCGGCTCTGTCTGAGCTTCTGACCAACTCCACCCACATGATGTTTGAACCTACAGCCTCGATTTGGGACAGAACATATTTGCGGCTGGTCAGCGCCACGGTGACGACCAGCACGATCGATGCGCTTCCAATAATCACCCCGAGCGACGTCAGACCCGCGCGCAACTTGTTCGCGCGCAGCGCGTCGATGGCCACCGAGATGATTTCTCGAATGTGCATTGGTCTTCTGTAGCAGCGAGAACGCTTCGAAATCCGGCTGGGCGCGGTGGGAGAAGACGCTTAGTTCTTCTTCAGTTTCTTCAACTCTTCCTGCGCCATTTTGTTTTTCGGGTCCAGCTGGAGCGCGCTCTTAAATTCCTCTCTCGCATTTGCCGGTTCGTTCTTGCTTTCATACAGCCGCCCCAGCCAGGCGTGCACCCAGGCTGGGGAAGGGTAACCGTTTCTCTTCGGAGCCCTGGTCGCATATTCCTGCAACAACCGCTTGGCTTCCTCGAGTTTCTCCCTTTCTAGAACCAGCCCCACTCCCCGGTAAAACTTCCCCCGTGGATCGTTTGGCGCTACGCGCTCTCCGGCTTCGGCCACCGCGAACAACCGCTCCGGCTGACCGCGCTTCATCGCATAATCGCCAATGTCGTAAATGAGTTCGGCCGATTTCGGATGGCTTTCCAGCGACTTTGTGAACTCTTCGTCCGCGGCGACGAAGTTTTTTTTCTGTCGGCGGCAGTTCCCCGCGGCGTAGTGGCCTTCCGCGGCATCCAGTTCCATCATTTTTTGGATTTGCGGCTGCGCTTTCTCTTCCCCTCCACCTACGATCCCCGGGGCGCTGCAATCAAATTCGACCAGCGCCTGGCGGGCAGAGAAATTCCCCTCGTCCAGCTCCACCGCCTGTTGGAACTCCTTTCGCGCTTTTTTGGCAAGAGACATCGCGGAAAACCACCCTGTATGGTCCGCCTTGTCTCCGTATGCCCTGCCCAGCCATTCGTGAAAAACGGAATTCTGCGGATCCAGCGCTACGGCCTTCTCTGCGCTGCGGATGGCCGCATCATGTTCTTGCAGCTCAAAGTAATTTTTCGCCAGCAGCAATTGAATGTCACCGTTTTTCGGCTGTTTGGCCGCGGCCTCCTGGAGCACCTGGACAGCTTTCGCGTAATTGCTGGCTTCGTAAGCCCGCCGCGCTTCTTCCAGGCTTTCGTCATGCCGGACGGTCGCCTGGGCAGCTGCTACCGCAGCGCCCGCCAGGAGCGTCACCGCAATGCCTAGTTTGCTCCTGGAGGCCATTCGTTACTATTAAGAATTCGCCGCCGATGTATTTACTACGATTACGTTCATGCCGTCGTGCAAGTCTACGTCGCCCGGCAACGCCACCAATTCACCCTCTTGCAACCCGCTCACCACCTCGTAATTTGTGGCGTCGGCGATGCCCACATGAATCTCCCGTTTTTCCAGTGTCGATTTGCCTACGCCTAGCTGGTTGGGCTTCACCACGTACACATAACGGTGCCCGCCATCGACTTCCACCGCTCCGCGCGGCACAGACAACACGCCAAAGTGTTCTCGCGAATTGATGCGCACGTTTACGTTGGTATTCGGCAACAACTCCAGGTTGTCATTGTTCACCGAGCAAAGAACATCGCCCACACTTCGCGTATTTCGCTGCACCACCTGTTTCGGAAGGGTTTCCGTTCTGCCGGACCAGCTTTTGTTCGGCAGGGCGTCCCAGGTGATTTTCACTGGTTCGTTCACTTCCAGCCCGCCCAGGTCGGGCTCATCAATGAATGCCCGCACGCGCACCTTGTGCAGGTCCGCCATCTCTGCCAGCAAATCTCCCACTTTCACATAGTCCCCGGGCTTGAGCGGTTCCGAGCCTTCATTGCGGCCTAGCGAATAAACGGTTCCGTCGGCGGGCGCGATGATTCTGGCTTGCCGCACTTTCTCTTCTAGAGCCGCAATTTGGTTTTTCAGTTGATCGACTTGCAAAGCCGCCTGGTCGGCCGCCAGCTTTACGCTGCGGTCGAATTGCTGCTTCACCGCGGTGAGTCGCGTCACTTCCGCTTGGGCCTCGGTCAAAGACAAGTCGTTGGCTGCCAATTCCTCGCGCGTCGCCGCTTGCTGCGCGATCAAATGCATCAGCGCGTCATGATCTTTCTGTAGCTGGTCGCGCTTGGCCTGCGCCTTTGCCAGGTCACCCAAGACTTTCGCTGCTTCATCCGGTTTCCCTCCAGCCATGGCAGTCCGCAAATCATCCTGGGCTGCAAGGAGCTTTGCGCGCGTTGCCGCAAGCTGTGCCGCGGCGTCCTTCACATCCAATTCCATCAGCAACTGGCCTTTTTTGACCTGCTGTCCTTCTCTGACATAAACCTTGTCAACGAAGGTATCCAGTTCCGCGCGCATGACGTAGGGAGAAACGGGCTCGACTTTTCCATTGCTGCTAATGGACGAAATCAGGTTCTCCCGCACCGGCGTCACCGCGGAAATTTTCGGCGCCGGCTTCCGCCCGCTCAACTCGATGAGAACGTACGCCAGCACCCCTGCCAGGAACAGGTAGAGCAAAATCCGGTTTCGCAGCTTTCGATCCATAACTTCTATTCGGCGCGTTCCCGCTTTTCCCGCTCCCGGGCGGAAAAATTCCTTTCCTCGAGCGCAATTCCCGCCAACTTGTTCGTGGCTAGCCCTGCTCTTGCTTGGAAGGTTCCAAGATACTTCATTCTAGCAAGGCCCGCGCGGCTTTCTGCCTGCTCCATGTCTTAGGTAGACACACCTCAGGAGTTGCACCTGGAAATGGCGGACGGCCGAAACCGCCAGTGCTGATCCTTTCTGCACGCGGCGCCCTTCATCAAGTTGTACGAGCCAATAATGTTAATCCCTCCTAATGAAAGATGCCCCCGTCGAGCGTTGGGATGCCGGTCCTTGGTCGGCCAGCCTCTACGTGCTAGTATCAGCTCATGGCCCCCGAAACCAACAACACCGCCACTCATTCACCCGCCGCAAAACGCGCACCCAAGCTTGCGCCCGTTTCGAGCACGGTTCTTCATCGCGTCTGCATCCAGTGCAATAACATGTTTCGGGTTAGCCCCGATAAGTTTGATGCCAAGCAGTGCCCCGCCTGTCACAAAGGCTAACTTTTGTGTCCAGGCCCTACTGATTACGTCCCGTAACAGTTCCTTGTCTCATACGTAGTACACTCTGAAGGCTTTGTGTCCCGCATCAAGAATTTCCTAACAAGGATTTCGGATGATTGAAGCTCGTGGCCTGTCCAAGCGATTCCAAGACAAGAAGCGTGGCGAAATCCGCGCTGTCGAGAAGGTTAGTTTCACCTGCCAGCCAGGCAAGATCTATGGTCTGCTCGGCGCCAACGGAGCCGGAAAAACCACCACGCTGCGCATGCTTGCTACGATCCTCGAACCGACCGACGGCACCGCGATTGTCTGCGGCTATGATGTCGTCGAGCAGCCGGAAAAGGTTCGCGCCAGCGTCGGCTTCCTTTCTACAGCTACCGCTCTTTACCCGCGCCTGACTGCCCAGGAACTTGTCGAATACTTCGGCCGCCTCAACGGCCTCGATGAGCCCACGCTCAAAAAGCGCGTCGACGACATTTTTGACCGTCTCGACATGAACAGTTTCCGCGACCGCCGCTGCGATAAGCTCTCCACCGGCATGAAGCAGAAAACCTCCATCGCGCGCACGCTGGTCCACGATCCCCCGGTCATGATTTTCGATGAGCCGACCACCGGCCTCGACGTCATGACTGCTCGCACCATCATCACCTTCATCAGCGATTGCCGCGACCGCGGCAAGGCCATCATCTTTTCGACACACATCATGAGCGAAGTGGAGCGCCTCTGCGACCACATCGGCATCATCCACGACGGTAAGCTCCTGGCGCACGGCGCGGTTTCTGAACTCCGTTCAAAATACGCGGAACACAACCTTGAGGAAATCATCGTCAAGGTTGTCGGCCCGTTTCTCAAGAATTCGGAGGCCTGAAGTCATGAACTTCCGTAACGTCGGGATCGTCTATCGCAAAGAATTGACCGAGTGGCTCCGCGACCGCCGTACGCTTATCTCGACCGTCCTCGTGCCCCTGCTGGCTTTCCCTGTCCTGATGGTTGGCATGACCTCGCTCATGGCCGTGATGATTGGCAAGGCGGAAAAAGAAACCGCGAAAGTCATGATTATCGGCGGCGAAGATTCACCTCAGGTCGTCGAAAAGCTTCGGCATGTGAAAGACCTGGAAATCGTCCCCTACGCGGACGATTGGAAGAAAGGCATTTCCGAAAAAGAGATTCGCGCCGCTGTGGACATCCCTGAGGGCTTTGCGTCTGCCCTGACGCAGGGGAAAGAACAAACCGTCAAGATCTATTTCTATCAGGGAGAAATCAAGTCTTCCTTCGGCGCAAATCATGTTGAGAAATTCTTCGACGATTACCGTGACGCGATTATTTCCAGCCGCCTTGCTGCTCGCAACCTTCCCACCGACATCATCAAGCCCTTTGAGGTCAAGCAGGAAAATGTCGCTCCCCCGGAAAAAGTCAGCGGCGCAGCTCTCGGCGGTCTCCTCGGCTATATGGTCATCCTTCTTTCCATGACCGGCGCCATTTATCCCGCCATTGACCTTACCGCCGGTGAAAAAGAGCGCGGCACGATGGAAACCATCCTCTCCAGCCCCCTTTCGCGCGTCGATCTTGTGCTTGGCAAATTCTTCCTCGTCCTCTCCGCTTCACTCTCTACAGCCATCCTCTCCATCATCTCCATGGGCACGTCTTTCTATCTGGTAGGCAATTCCGGCGCGATGGCAAAGAAGGAAGCGGCCGCATTTCAGTTGCATATCGGCTTTCTTACGATTTTGTCCGTTTTTCTGATGGCCCTTCCGCTGGCGGTGCTTTTCGCCGCAGCCCTGCTGACGATCGCCTTGTTCGCGAAAAGCTATAAAGAAGCGCAGAGCTATCTCACGCCGATGACTTTCATCGTGGTCATCCCTGCCGTTGCTTCTCTTCTGCCCGGCTTCGATTTGAACCCCAAGCTCGCACTGGTTCCCATTCTCAGCACGAGCCTGGTCTGTAAGGAAATAGTGGCCGGCACGTTCCACTGGAACTACATCCTGCTCATCTTGATTTCAAGCAGCGTGTATGCCGCAGCGGCGCTTTTCATGGCCGTGAAGATGTTCCAGCGCGAGTCCGTTCTTTTCCGCTCCTAATTTAAAGGCACAGTTGTAAGAAACTTGGTAGCCCATGTCCTTTGGGCCTGACGGGAATTTTGCTTGCGCCTGCGCAGTCCTTGAGACTCAGATACAATGCTTCCCCTCGGAGGGCGCATGCCAGATTCTCGCAGGCAGTTTCTCGCAAAAACATCGCTGGGTCTTCTCGGTGCGGCGGTTTCTCTGAACGGCGAGGCGCAAGAGCCATCGCAACTCCCGCCGGGCGCGCCTCCTGCTTTTGGCACCGGCCCTGCCGTCGGTCCCGAAGTTTCTTCCGCCACGTTCGCCGAAGCCGAAAAGCTAGCCCGCGTGCAACTCACTCCTGCCGCACGCGCGCAGGCCGCCGCTTCTTGGCGCGTCAACATGGCTCCGCTAATGGAGCGTCGTACTGGTCCGCGCAACGTCGCCCTGGAACCCGCGCTCGCTCCCTTTTCGCGTTATGAATCTGTTCTTCCCGGACAGCATCCCGCCGCGCAGCGCGATCGCTTCATCCGCACGATCTCCGACCCTGGCCCGCTCCCCACGAATGACGCGGACATTGCGTTTGCCCCCGTCACCAAACTCTCCCGATGGATCGAGCAGCGCAAACTTACTTCCGAGCGCCTTACGCATATCTATCTCAATCGGATCGAACAATTCGATTCCGAACTTCGCTCGGTCATCACCCTTACGCGTGATCTCGCGCTCGCGCTGGCGAAAAAGGCCGACGCCGAAATCGCCGCTGGCCAATACCGGGGCCCGCTTCACGGCATCCCCTGGGGCGCCAAAGATTTGCTGGACACTGCGGGAATTCCCACCACCTACGGCGCAGAGCCTTTCCGGAACCGCGTCCCAACGCAGGACGCCGTCGTGGTCCAGCGCCTTCACGACGCTGGTGCCGTGCTCATCGCCAAGCTCAGTCTTGGCGCACTCGCCCTCAACGATGTCTGGTTCGGCGGTCAAACTATGAACCCCTGGCTGCCGGAAGAAGGCGCTTCTGGCTCAAGCGCCGGTCCCGGCGCCGCTACCGCGGCAGGACTCGTCGGTTTCTCCATCGGCAGCGAAACCGGGGGCAGCATTGTCAGCCCCAGCATGCGCTGCGGCATTACGGGACTTCGCCCCACCTACGGCCGCGTCGCGCGCACGGGCGCTATGACGCTCTGCTGGTCGCTCGACAAGCTCGGCCCCATGACGCGTTACGTCGAAGACGCCATTCTCGTCCTCCAAGCAATTAGTGGCCCCGATGCCGGCGACGTTTCCAGCGTCGCGAGCCATCTCGACTTTGATTCTGACGCGCCCCTCAAGGGCCTTCGCGTCGGCTACTTCCCCAATTGGATGAAACAGCCGCCGGCCACCGACGTTGACCGCTCAGCCCTGGAAACCATCCGGCAGCTAGGCATGCATCCTGTCGAAGTCTTTCTTCCGGATTGGCCCTACGGCACGCTTAACATCAATCTGTTCTCCGAAGCGGCCGCCTCTTTCGAGGAGCTTACGCTTACCCACGGCGTCGACCAGCTCAAAATGCAGACCAACGATGCTTGGCCTAACCTTTTCCGCCAGGCGCGCTTTCTCTCCGCCGTGGATTTCGTGCAGAACGACCGGTTCCGCCGCAAAGTGTGCCAGGAGATGGCCCGCATCTTCTCCGACGTGGACTTGCTTCTGGTGCCTTCACTGCGCGACGAAATGCTCACCATCAGCAACAACACCGGCCATCCATCGCTTACCCTGCGCGCCGGCTTCGTCGAAGTTTCTCAGGCGCGTTCGGACTGGGCGCCCGATCCACAGCATCCTCTGCCTAAATTTTCCCCGCCGCGCCGCGCTCCCCATGGCGTGACGCTTATCGGTCGCCTCTTCGAGGAAGGCACGGTTTGCCGCGCTGGCATGGCGCTCGAACGCGCCTTCAACGTGGCCTCCTATCATCCCCCCGGCTTCTAATTTAGCTTGTCGGCCGCGAGCCGCGGGGGGCGTACAGCCACACCACGCCAAACCCCATGATGAAGGTCGGGACTCGAGACCCTAATATACGTGTTTTCTTAAACTTACCGTTCATAACAGAGTACCGGGTGTCTTTGCACGCCTGTACCTAAGGACGGTTGATGGCTAGGTCACAGGGACGGCGCGGCGGGAAAAGAGTCTGCGAAACTTGGGGGATGGGGAAGCGGATCCTATGCGCGGCGCTTTGGTGCGCGTTCGCCTCAAGACTCGAGCCTGACGCATTCGCGGGGCAGGGTCAGGCGGCCGGGCAAGAAACTACCGGGCGGCAGAGTCTACCAGCGGGGCAGAAGGTACAGACGGCGCTGCCCCACACGCAACAAAGCGGGCCGCAGGCGACAGGAAACGGCGCCAAGCCGCCCGCAATTCCGCCGGGAATGCGCCCGCTCAGCCTGAAAGAGGGGCGGGGGATTGTCGAGAGAATGGCCTGGGCGGATGACGAAGAAGGACTCGCGCCAGATTGCTCGCACCTGGTCCACAGGTTGTATCAACAAGCGGGATACCCGTATCCCTACGCCAGGTCTCTGGATCTTTACCGTGGTACGGGGCAGTTCTTGCGCGTGCGCTACCCCCAGCCGGGTGACCTGATCGTATGGCTCGGGCACGTGGGGATTGTGGTGAATCCCAGGGAGCATTCGTTTTTTAGCTCCGTCACCTCGGGAACAAGGATCGAGGATTATAGTGCGCCGTACTGGAGGGCCAGAGGCTATCCGCATTTCTACCGATATTTGACGAAGAGCCCCCTGAAATCCGGAGAGACAACCGAAACAACGCGCCGGTCATCCGGGCTGGGGCCTACGGAACAAGCCGTACTCGGTAGCGCAGAGAATCGGCCAAGCTATCAGGGAGTGAAGGCCTCACCCGCTGCGTCGACAGTTAATGCGAGCGGTGACGGTGCGCCCGGCATGAGGCTTGGAGGAATGACCACTACGAGCGCGACGCGTGCCGAAAATGTTTCACAACTACAAACTCACGAAATCCCGCTGCGGACGCACGGAAAACAGCCTAGCGCCTCTGAGGTAACCTCCGCATTAGAAACGGCGAATGTCGAGGGCGGCGAGATTCTCCGCGCAGGGAACCTGGAGCAACTCGAGCGGCCGGTGGTGGTTTACCGCCAGTTACAAGTGAGCGGCGTCGAGCTGAAAGGAAAACGGGGCATGGCGCAGATCCAAATCGAGACCTTGGCGGCACTCACGGCGGAGCGCATCAAGCTGCAACTCGGTTGGGAAGACCATCAACTGGAACTGTGGCACACGAAAAAGGGCTGGGTGATGGTCGAGGGGCAAGAGATCGCGTATGTGCCGCGAGAGGCAGCTATGCGCGTGCTGGCGGAAAGACTGGCGGCCCTGGCGCAAGGCACCGAGCGTAGTACGCAAAAAGACCGCGAGCAGGCGGATATCGTCCGGGTTATGAATTTGCTGATCGAGTAGAGCGGGGACTTTCACACCCCGTCGAATCATTCCCAAAAATCAGGATCGGAAATTAGCAGCCGCTCGGCAAGCGTGCTGGAAGCCTGAAAACCGGCCACGGCACACTGCAAATAAAGATCGCGCGGCTAAGGCCCGGAGAATTACGCGCGACAGTCGGGATCGACTGTCAATCTTCGCTGAGTGCGTCGAGGGGGCGCAGATAGGGGCTGGGAGTGAAATCGAAGAACACAGGTTTCACAGGCAAAATGACCCGGGTTTGCTCGACATCGGTCTGACTCAATTCCTCAACCATTTTAGCGGGTTCGTTCTTGTTGCTAAACGGGTAGAATTCACCTGAAAGTTCTGGGCTAACCTTTGGTTCATCGCCGTTTTGGGGCCGGGAGTGGCCGAACCCGCGGAGGTGCGCAACTTTATGAAAGCAGCTTCCTGGTTTTTGCAGAAGCCTCTGGCAGCTCGCCTGTTGCGAAACCTCATGACTTTGGCGTTGGCTCTTTCCTGTCGAACGCCGAACCATGCCGGGGTTCGCGTGGAGAAGACCGAGTATAAAGGTTGGAAGAACTGTTATCGCATCACCAATGGAGAAATCGAAGCCATTGTGACCGGCGACGTGGGACCCAGGGTTATTCGTTTCGCGTTCGTGGGCGGGCAGAATTTGTTCAAGGAATTTGCGGACCAGCTGGGAAAGAGCGGAGAGGAAAAATTTCAGTTGCGCGGCGGCCACCGGGTTTGGAAGGCCCCCGAAGATCCCGTGGCGTCGTGGGCGCCCGATAACGTGGCGGTGGAGATTCAGATTACCCCGACCGACGTCATCGCTCGCGAACCCGTCGAGCCGCTGACCAAGCTAGAGAAGGAGATGGAAGTTCGCATGGCGGAATCGGGCGCGCGGATGACGGTGATCAACCGCATCAGCAATCGCGGGCTGTTTCCTTTGCGGTTTTCTGCCTGGGCGCTGACGATGATGGCGCCTGGAGGCGTGGCCGTCAGCGGATTCCCGCCGCGCGGCAAGCACCCCATCAACCTGGAGGCTACCAATCCCCTGGTCATGTGGGCATACACCAACTTGGCCGACCCTCGTTGGAAATTCACCAAAAAATATTTGATGCTTCGCCAGGATCCCCATAACGCGGATGCGCAGAAACTCGGCATGTTCAACCCGGACACGTGGGCAGCTTATCTGCTGAACGGTGAAGCCTTTGTGAAGCGCACGAAGGCGGACCCCGCAAAGACCTATTCCGATTTCGGGTGCTCGTTTGAGACCTTTACGAACAATGAGTTTCTGGAAATTGAAACCCTCGGACCGATGACCGAGGTGCAGCCTGGGCAAACCGTCGAGCACATCGAGCATTGGGCGCTGTTTCGCGACGTGAAAGCCAATTCGCTGACGGAGGAAGACTTGGACCGCGTCCTCGTTCCCTTGTTGAAAACCGTCCCAACCGATCAGTGAGGCCTAGCCTACTTGTCTCCGTCGGCAGGGAACTCTGCTCTATAAATTCCCCGACCGGCGGCGGATAGCAGTGCCGGAAATCTCTGATAGAGGGATGCGCGCTGGGGAAACAGAAATCAGCATGCGGAGAGCAGAGAGTAGAGGGCAGAAGGCCAGAGGCCCAACAGTCGAGTTCGCTACCGATCTAGCGTTCTCAGCTTTCTCGCCAAGCTTTTAGCAATATTGCTCCGAAGGACTTGAAGAGCCGGGATGTCGCTGCAAGTGCCTGCGAATGAGCGGGTTAGAATCAAGGATAAGAATTGCATCCGGTTTGCAAGATGTAATATTTGCAGCCGCCGATGCGTACTAGTCGATGGAAACCGAAAAGCCACGCCGGATGAGCGCGCCGGGAACAACGGAGCCGACTGGGGCGATTGCCCGTGCCAGGGCGGGCGACGCCGAGGCTTGGGGCGAGCTTTACCGGGAATATGCTCCTGCGATCTTTCGCTTTTGCCGGCGGGCTATGCCCACGCGGGAAGATGCGGAAGACGCCACGATGGAAATTTTCATGAAATTAAAGGGCAAGCTCAGTCAGTACGACACAACGCGGTCGTTCTCCGCCTGGCTGTACAAAGTAGCGGCGAATCATTGCTGGGACATTTTGCGTCGCAGGAGGATCCGCCAAGATAAAGAAACGGAAGACGTAGAAAACCTCCCGCTGGAGCACCCTGAGCCAACCCAATTGGAAAAACTGATCGAGCAACGCTCCGGCGAGGAGGTGCGCAGAGCCCTCGAGAAAATGGGCGCGCGCGCGCGCATGGCCCTGGTGATGCGTTATTACTCGGATATGACTTACGACGAAATTGCCGATGCGCTGGGCGTACGCCGCGCCTTCGTGGGGGTGGTGCTGCTGCGCGCCCGGCATGAACTGCGGCAAGCGCTGGAAGGCAACGCAGCGATCGCGGCGGGAGGGGCTTCATGAGCGAACCTGGGGATGACAAGGTGAAGCATCTCGACGAGATGACCTGCCTGCTGTATCTCGAGCGGCAGTTGGACCACGCTCGCGGGCTGGAAATTTCCGCGCACACGCAAGAGTGTGAGAGCTGCCGCACGCTGCTGCGCGCGCTAGAGCGCGAAACGCGGCTGCTGACGCGAGCGATGCTCGAAGACACCGAACCGCTGCCGTCGCGGCTGGCGCAGTTTCACGAGGCAGCGCGGCGCTCGATGCAATGGATTTGGGGTTTGGCTTTTGGCATGGCGGCAACGGGCGTGTACGCGCTCTATACCGGATACATTCAACCTTGGCAGCAACAATTGGAGCAGGCGGGATTCAGCGGAACGAACCTGCTGGGTCTGCTGATTTTCCAGAGTCCGTTCTGGAAAGGATGGCAATCCATGGTCACACTTCTTGAGATTCTGGCGCTCGCCACACTCGGCGGCTTGGGTTTCATGTTCTTGCGGCGCCGGCTGCGTCGCGGCTCGGCGCTGGCGCTGGTGTTTGCGGGACTGTGCGCGGCGATGCTGATTCCCGCGCAGGCATCGGCTACCGAGCTTCGCAAGGGCGACCGCGTCACCATTGCAAAGGATGAAGTGATTCACAGCGACTTGTACGTTGCGGGCGGGCGCATCCGCGTGGACGGTACGGTGGAGGGCGACCTGGTGGTGGCCGGCGGCGACGTGGAAGTCGCGGGTCATGTTCTGGGTGACATGCTCTCGGCATCGGGCTCCGTGCGCGTCCCCGGCCAAGTGGACGGAAGTATTCGCGGCTACGCGGGCAACATCACCATCAAAGGCCAGGTCGGCCGCAACGTCATGACCTTCGGCGGAGACGTCAACATCGACAGGGATGCGACCATCGGCGGAAGCATCACTTCGTTTTCCGGAAGAGCCAGCTTTGACGGACACGTACAACGCGATGTTTTGGCGATGGGCGGCCAGGTAAATATCGGCGGGAATATCGGCGGCTCCGCGAAAATCAGGGCCGACGAACTGAATATCGATTCGTCCGCGCAAATTGCCGGCCCCGTGAACTACCAAGGCAACAAACCGCCGCAAGTCTCGGAACAGGCGAAGCTGGCCTCGCCGGTTCGCTTTGAGAAAGTGAAACACGGCCCCGATTACTCGAACTTGCATTACTACATTTGGCAGGTCATCTGGCTGGCGGCGTTCATCCTTTATGGTTTGGTGCTGTTCTCGCTGATGCCGAAGTTCGCGCAAGAGGCGGTGCATTACGCCGAGCAGTACGGCGCGGCCGCCGGGCTTGGCGTGCTGGTGCTGTTCGGAGTGCCCATCGCGGCGTGCATTGCATGCATCACCGTGGTCGGATTGTTTATCGGCATCTCCACACTGTTCGTGTGGTATGCCTCGTTGTATTTCGCGCAGGTCATTATTGGAACTGTGGTTGGCCAATGGCTGATGGGCCGCACCAGTGAGTTCTGGCCGTTCATCGGACGGATGGCGGTGGGCGTGATCATCGTGCGCTTGTGCACCACAATTCCGCATGTGGGAGGTTGGGTAAAGTTTGTCGTGATTCTGTGGGGCATCGGAGCCATTTCGCTGGCGATTTTCCGGCGGTTCCAGCCTGCGGCGGCCACGGCGCAGATGCCGCCGTCGGCACAGCCGCTTCCGCCGAATACCACCATCGGCGGGCCGTTGCCGGCGTGAGACAAAGGTTTCCCTTTTTTGGTTCTAAGTTCGTTCTTAGTCAAAAAAAGAAAGAAGCCTTGAAGTAGCTGGGGTGCTCTTGTCAGTAGTTGTTGGAGGTAGAGGCTGGCGCAACGAAAGCCCCAAGGGAAAAACTTGATAAAGAAAGGGTGGGCTCTCCAGGAAATGCTGGAGAGCCCTTGCCTTTTGCGGAGGCGGAAGAAACAAGAAAATTCTCTGCGGCGAAACTCACTGTTGCCGAATCTTCGCGGCCATAAAGGGGAATTGCGAACTGTTCGTGGAGTTCTCGAGATAGAGAACGCGCAGTCCCACCGGCAAACTTGGATTGACGCTGTTGGCCGAGCCAATGCCATCGAGGTTGGTCACTCCGTCTGCCCCAAGAGTGCCGGTGAAAACTTCCGTTGGGAAAATGGACGCAGAAGTGAAGCCGAAATAGCTCGGAACCGTGTTCACGTTGATTTGAGTGGTTGAAGCGGCTCCCGTTACGGACGCAATCAGACGAGACCATCGCAACGTGACGGTGTCGACGGTTGCGGAAGCAAGGGTTCGACCGCTGGCCGCGGTGAACGCCGAGACGTGGAGGGCCACGCTTTGGCCTTGATGGATAGCCGCCGTAGTGGTCTGGGTAGCGAACAGGTTGTAGCTGACGCTGAACGAGTTCTCTACCGGCAGCCCTTTGGTATCCACGAGGAAAGGATGGACCGGCGGAGAAGAAGAGAGATTCACGGTCAAGAGATCGCCAGTGCTAAGTCCGCCGATGAGCGAGCCGCTGGCAGCCTGGACCTTGTCCGTCACGACGATACTGAATTGAGTGCTGCTGCCCGGAGTAACGTTGTAAACGATGCCCTCGACGAGATCTTGCGCGGTCGAGGTGAGCGGCTCGTATTCTTTTAATGCCAGAGTGCCGTCGGAATTGAGGAACACATCCACGCTGGCCACTTGGCCATTCACCGCACAGCTGAAAGATGCGGGCGTTTGGCACATCATGCCGTCGGGGCTGGCATCAAAAAAGGAAGAGGAGCTTTCCACGGCGGTTAAGGCGCCGCGAACGGGTGAAGTCACCGTTACATTACTGCCGCCGAGGCTGACGACCCCGGTGAAGTCCTCAAGGAGTTCGAGTTGATTGGAGCCGAGGTTGGCGTTCTGCCGGGGAAGGTTGAACGCGCTGAAAACCCCCGGACTTGACGCGGATGGATTGAAATTCACAGACAAGGTTCCCCCCGAAAGCGAGATGGCGCTATTCAAATTAAAGTCCAGCTCAACTCCTTGATTGGCAGAAGCGGCGACCGTCAAGTTGAAGGAACTGACTGTGGGATTGCCGGTGGCGGTCAGGGTGGCAGTACAAACGGAACCGGCGGTACAGGTGGTTGAGCCCGCTGTGATCGTAGAGCTTGAGTTGTTAAGAAAACTGACAGCAGGATTGGAAAGCGAAACCTGAACGGTATAGATCCCTGCAGGAACTTTGCTGAGACTCCCAAGAAAGGCACTGTCGGACTCGAGACGCATCAAGTCGATGACGGGGGTGGCAGGAGTGAGAGTTAGAGCAGAACCTGAAGCCGGCTTAATTTGAACGCCATTGATGGAAACCTTGAAGGCAAGCAGGGACGGACTCGCGGGAGGCGTGTCAGCAATAAGCGTAAAACTCAGCGTGGCGTTGCCGCCGCCACCGCCACTTGCGCTGCCGCCCTTGAAGGGGCCGCTGCAGGAGGCCAGCGCGAGAGCGGCGAGCAAAAACGTGAAGGAGAAGGTTTTCTGGCGATTCATCGAGGACCCCACGGCAGATAGTCTACGTTTTCCTTCCCGAATGTGAAGTGCAAAATTTTCCCGCTGACGAATGTAACGCTCGGCAAGAATTGCAAACCTTCAAAGAGCAGTGCGTTGTTCAACCGCTAAAGGCCTTAAATCCAAAGACCTGCAACGTGCGCCCTGACAGGCCGAGAGCGGTGAGGCCAGGCAAGCGCGAAGCTTGCGCCGCAGCCCTACGTACCGATACAGTGAGGGATTCTTGTTCTCGACAAGCGTGCGTCTAACCGAAGGTGACGGAGGGTCGATTGGCGGGTGAGCGTCTGAGCGGGTCGGAAAAACGCGCTCTGCTGGTGTGGGTGGCCGCGGGAATCCTCGGCCTCATTTTCGCCTACCAATATTTTTTCCTAGCCTTTCCCGAAGCCTCGGTCAATTTCCAGATTTCGCGAACCGAAGCACTGGAGCGGGCACGGAAATTTGCTACCAGCCTCGGCGAGAACATCAGCAGCTACAAATCTTCGGTCATTTTTGATGTGGATGAAGACGCCAAAGTGTATTTGGAGCGCCAAGTCGGTTTGCGCGAAGCGAACCGGCTGATGTCTCAGGATCTGAATATTTGGTACTGGGACGTGCGTTTTTTCAAACCGCTCCAGGAGGAAGAATTCGCAGTGCGCGTCAGCCCGTCCGGGCAAATCGTCGGTTACAACCACAAAATCGAGGAAGCCCGCGCCGGAGCCTCCCTCGAGCGCGACACCGCGCTGTCCATCGCGCAAAATTTTCTCACCACAAAATTAGGAATTGATCTCCGTGTTTGGGACGCCCTTCCGGAGGAGGCGAATTCCAAGAAAAAACCGAATCGCACGGATTGGACCTTCACTTGGGAAAAGCATGGCTTCCGCGCGAAGGATGCCCCGTACCGTTTGCAAGCAACGGTCGAGGGCGACGTCATCGGTGGCAGCGAAGAATTCCTGAAGGTTCCGGAAGCCTGGGAGCGGAGTTATGAGCGCCTGCGCTCCACGAACGACACGCTGGAGCTGGTTTTTACCGTCCTTTATATCGCGCTGCTCGTCGTGGCGGTCTGGTTTGGAATCAAACTTACTTTGCAAGGACAAACGCGCTGGCGCGGAGCCATTTTGCTGGGCTTGCTGGTGGCCGCGCTCCTCTTCTTGCAGGGCTTAAACGAGTGGCCGTTGTGGGGCGCCAGCTACGATACAAGAGTCTCTTACTCAACCTTCTTAGCGGGAAAAGTGGGCAGCGCGCTCTTGTTTGCTGCTTTATCCGCGCTGACCATCACCTTGGTGCTTCCCGCAGCGGAGCCGCTCTATCGCTCCTCGTGGCCGGAACGTTTGCGGCTTTCGAAAACCTTCACGCTGCGCGGATTGCGTTCCAAAGAATTTTTCTCCGCATCGGTCGTGGGGCTTTCTCTCGCTGCCGTGCATATCGGCTACGTGGTGGGATTTTATGTCCTGGCCAACTGGCTGGGCGCATGGGCTCCGCAAGAGGTCAATTACCAGGAGTCCGTGAACACACTCTTCCCCTGGATTTCGGGCGCGGCCATCGGCTTGTTGGCCGCGACCAACGAGGAATTCACCTTCCGCCTCTTCGCTATTCCTTTTTTCGAGAAATTTACCAAGTCGCGCTGGCTCGCGGTCATTGTTCCGGCCTTTCTCTGGAGCTTTCTGCATAGCAATTATCCGCAAGAGCCCGCTTACGTCCGGGGCATCGAGATCGGGCTGATCGGCATCGTCGCGGGAATGGTGATGCTGCGTTGGGGCATCCTGGCGACGCTCATCTGGCACTACACCGTGGATGCATCGCTGGTGGGCTTGTTTCTTCTGCGTTCGAACAGCCTTTATTTCAAAGTGTCCGGCGCGGTGGTAGCCGCCGCAGCCTTTGCGCCGCTCTTGTTCGCGGGTATCTCCTGCCTCGCGCGCGGCGGATTCGAGGCCGACCAAGATCTGCGGAACAGCGCGGCTCCGCCGCCAAACCTGGACCTGGCTCTGGCTCCGTCTTCGGCGGCTTCCGCTGCTTCCACACCCCGCTACGACGCGCTCCCCGTCAGAATGATTGCGTTTCTCGCGGGGTGCCTGCTTCTAGGAGCGCTCATGGCCTGGCGCCTGAAGCCCGAATCCATCGGCGATTATCTAAAACTGTCCATAAATGCGAAGACCGCCCGCGCCAAGGCGGACCAGATCCTGCGCGGACGCGGCTTGGACCCGAACTCCTACAAATGCGCGGTGATCTTCGCGGACATCGTAGACCCAGTGACCAATGAATTTCTTCGCGAGCGTTTGGGCATCGCCCGCGTCAACGAAATCTATGACAAGCAAGTGCCGGGCGCGGTTTGGCAGGCGCGCTATTTTCGCGACAGCCAGCCCGAGGAGTACGCCGTCAAACTCAAGCCGGACGGCTCGCTTTTCGCGCTCCAGCATAAGCTCGCCGAAGACGCTGCCGGGGCCTCGCTGAAAAAGGAAGAAGCCGTAGCGCGCGCGGGAAAATATCTGCGCGAAGAAAAAAAGATGGACCTAAATCAATGGACGCTTGTCGAGACGGATTCGGAAACGCGACCGCATCGCGTCGATCATTTGCTCACCTGGCAACAGAACACGCCCCTCGATTCGAATGCTCCCCGGCAAGCCGAGGCGGGCGGGCAGGCCTACGTGCGCGTCCGCGTCGCCGTGCTCGGCGATGAAGTCACCGATTACCGGCGCTCCTACTTCCGGCGGTCGGGATCCGCCGATGAAGATGAGCCGGCCAGCGAGGGCTTCAGCACTTTTATCAAAATCCCCGATGACTGGCGGCGCAAGCAGGAAGAAACGACGCTTCCGCGCGAATCCCTTACTTTTGGCCCCATCGTCCTTCTCGGTGGCTTAGGCCTCGCCGTGCTGATCATTTTCTTTAAGAATTTGCGCTCGGGAGCGGCGCGCGGGATCCCGTGGAAGCGGCTTTCCCTTTGGTCCGCTTGGGGCCTTGCTTCTTTTTACCTGGTCTTTGTGCTGGGCAACCGTATCGCAAACTTTCTGAATGCCTACAACACAGCGATCCCGTACAAAACAACCCTTGGGGTCCTGGGCATTACCGCATTGCTTGGCGGTCCCTTCAGCTTTGGTTTCCTGGTGCTGCTGTTCGGAGTTGGATGCTATTACGCAAGATTAGCCTTCGGTGAGGAGCGCCTCACCAGGTGGGCGGGGATGCCCGCAGCGTATTACCGAGACGCGCTTTGGATCGGCTTGGGGGGCAGCGCCGGGTTGCTGGGCCTGGAGCGGCTTCTCGCAACGGCCGCGATGCACTGGCCCACTGTGCATCGCTATTTCGAGGCTTCCTTCGGGCAGGACTTCGATGCCATTCTTCCTGCTGCTTCGATCCTTGGGAGCACTCTGTTGAGTGGCCTGCGGATGACCGCGTATGTGGTAATCATCGCCTCTTTCATTGCCGCCAAAATCAAGCCCACCTGGCTTCGCGTTTCGCTGTTCTTGGTTGGCGCGCTGGCAGTGGTAGGTGAAAGCTGGGGCAGCCCAGCGGACTTTGCTAAGCAATTTTTGGCTCGGCTCATTCTTCTCGGCGTGTTGGTCTTTGGCGTGCGCTTGGTGATGCGCTTCAGCCTGTTGGGATGCTTCCTGGTCATTGCGGGAACGTCCCTTGTGAGTGGCACCGCCGAGTTGCTGGCGCAGCCGGATGCGTTCTACCGCCGCAATGGCTATGCGATCCTGCTCGTGCTGGTTCTGCTCTTTGCCTGGCCGTTCGCCGCATGGCGGCTGAATGCAGTGAATGTTGGTGCAACTGCCGCTGGAACTGGGGCCAACCCCTAAGGGAAACCACTCAATCTGCTCCGTCCCAAAAACCCAACGAAACTTCCTCCTAAAGCGGCGTAGTTCGCGTGTCTTTTTTCGAAACAAAATCCACAGGATTGACGTTGTTAGCAGAGGGGAGCTACGCTCACACTTTGGGTAGTCGTCCGTCCAAATTGGATGAATACTGCGGTAGCCAGCCTCAAACGGAGTGCAGAATTTTGCCCTAAGCTGTTATTCTGCAGCCCGTAACGTTGGCCATGCGCGAAGAGAAAACGAAAAATGCCGCTCCCCAGATGGGCTTTTGCCTTGGCCGATGAAAACGGTTGCTCGGGTAGCACGAATGCCGCCCTGGTCTCGGTGACCTCCTTGCCAAATCTCGACGAGCGCGCATTGGTGGCGGAAGCGCAGGCTGGCAACCGTGCCGCTTTCGAGGAATTGGTTCGCCGCTTTGACCGCGACGTGCTGCGCCTGGCCCTGAACCTGATGAAACGCCCGGAAGACGCCCGCGACGTGTATCAGGAAGCGTTCCTCAAGGTCTACCGCAACCTGCATCGCTTCCGCTTCGAGTGCAGCTTCTATACATGGCTCTACCGCATCGTGACCAACGTCTGCCTGGACCACTTGCGCCGCCGGCAGGCGCGCCCCGAGGATCAAGCGCCGGAGTTCAATCCCAACCACCACGAAGAGGGCATCACGGATTTCTTCGAACGCCAGCGCGAGCACCGGCCAACGCTCGATCCGGAACGCTCCATGATGGGGCTGGAGATCAAGGCGCGCATCGCTCACGCGATGGAGCGCCTGTCGCCCCGCGAGCGCGTTGTTTTTGAAATGAAGCACTACCAGGGGCTGAAGCTCCGGGCCATCGGCGACGCGCTCGGCACTACTGAGGAAACCGTGAAAAATTCGTTGTTCCGCGCCACGCGCAAACTCCGCAACGAGCTGGGAGGTTTGCGATGAGTCCTTTCGAAAAGAAAATAGCCTGCGGGGATGTTGTACCGCTTTTGGTTTTTTATGTTTGCGAAGAAATCACCGATAGCGAGCGGAAGCTGATTGAAACGCATCTGGCAAATTGCAAGGCCTGCTCCGAGCAGCTTGCGGAAGAAAAAGAATTGCATGCCACTCTGGTTTCTGCCGGGCAATCGGCCGACGAACTCGATGCTGCGGGAGTTCTTCTTTCCCAGTGCCGCAGCGAACTAGCAGAAGCTCTGGATGATCTCTCCGCGCCGCCGCTTCAGGAACACTGGCGGCCGTTCGGCTGGCTGCGCCGTTGGATGGCGCTGCGGCCAGTCTGGAGCGGAGCTTTGCTGCTTCTCGTGGGGGTGGTAGCAGGAACGCAACTCGTTCCGTCGTTGCAGCAGAATCGGAACAATACCGGGCAGGTGATGAACGTTCGCGCCCGGCAGCCGCTCACCCCCGATCAACTCTCCAAAATGGTTTTAAGTGGTGTAGACATTACACCCTCTAATGGTTCTGACTCCCCCACCGTTCAACTGCAACTCAGCGCCGAACAACCCATGGTGTTCATCGGCAGAGCGGACGATTCGAACATGCGTCAGGTGCTTACCTATGTGGTCGAAAACAGCGAGCGATTCGATGCTGGAGTGCGGCTGGATTGTTTGGACGCCCTTAAGGCGGCGGTCGGCGACCGGCAGGTTCGCAGGGCTTTGCTTGCCGCCGCCCGCAAAGACCAGAACCCCGCCGTGCGCATGAAGGCTTTGGAAGCTTTGCGCGACACGGCACGGGAAGACGATGTTCGCCAGACGCTGCTCGACAGGCTCCAGCATGACAGCAATCCCGGCGTGCGCGTGGAAGCCGTGAACTTGTTGGTTGGCTCGCTCGATGGCCAGGGGTCGGACGCCGACACTCCGGAGGCCGCGCCGGAGCCTCCCGTCGTTGGTTCCGCGCCAGGAGCCCGGGCATCCGCCGAGGAAGATGCTTCGTTCGAACATGTCGTGAGAGTGCTTCAGGAGTTGCAACGGCGCGATCCCAATCCCTACGTTCGGCTGCGCAGCGCTGCTGCTTTGCGGCAGATTGGCCCGCGCGAAGTGCAGTAATCCGCCGCAAGGCAAGAATTTATTTTCGTGATGAATTGCAAATGCGATCGTAAGATGCGTTTCCGAGCGCGCTCCGCCGCGTTGCTCTGGATGCCGGCTGGGCTCCTTTTAATCGCGCTCACTGCGCCTTCTGCCCTAACCTTTCCCGCGAAAGAACCGGGCTCGCCGGAAAACCCGGGAGGGCCAGGAGCGCTTCGCACTTCCATCTTTCGCTCTGGAGTGCTCGAAACCAAAGAAGGGTTAACGCTGCGCCTTGTTGCAGACCTCGGTTCGGTGAACATTAGAGAAATCGAACCAGGCGCCTCCCCGGTCGTGCGTTACACCGTACATGTCGAAACGGACGCGAACGGTGGCCTGGCGACTCAGCTGCTGAATAACTATTCCCTGAAAGCGGGAACGTCTTCTACCGGGGTGGAAATCGCCAGCACACTCTTTCCACAGGGCGCGCCTTATCCCAACGCCCAGTTCTGGGTGCGGTTCGAAATTGCCATACCGCGCAATTACAACGTTGAAGTGAACACCGGTGCAGGCGACGTCACTACCGCAGACATTGGCGGCACGGCGTCCTTGAAAACGCAGGGCGGAAACATTTCTGCTGGGCGCATTGGCCGACCGGGTTTGCGCGAAATCTCGCACCGTCCGGTCGCACGCCTGGAAACCGAAGGCGGGCACATCAAAGTCCTCGATGTTGCAGGAGACCTGACGGCGTTTACTGCCGGGGGGCACATCAACGCGGGGAACATCGCTCAAGATGCTTCGTTGCATAGCGGCGGCGGACATATTCGAGCCGGGAAGATTGGTGGACGCGCCGATTTGGAAACGGCCGGGGGCAATATTGCTGTGGGAGAGGCTCAGAATTTTGTGAACGTCCGCACGGGCGGCGGCCAGATTGACTTCGGGGAGGTGCGCGGCTCGGTGCGCGCGCAGACGGCCGGAGGCGGTATTCACATCATGTACGTCTCCGGGCCCATGCAAGTGGAATCGAATGGCGGCAGCATTTGCGTAACCGGCGCGTCCGGCGCAGTGCAAGCCGCGACTTCTGCCGGCAGCATCACCGCCTGGATCAATCCAAATGCGCCCTCTGGAAACGGACCCGTGCGTCTGGAAGCTCCCTCGCAACTCGCTTCCACTACCGGCGACATCATCGTGTACCTTCCGCGAAATCTGGCCACAACCATCGACGCGCTGGTGACCAACGGCACCGAGCAGCACATCGAAGCAGACGCGGCTCTCCACCTGATGATGCAAGGGCCCACCAACGGTACTGGCGCTGTACGCGCTGTGGGGGTGTTGAATGGAGGCGGCGCGCCGCTGAAACTGCGAACCACGGCCGGCAAAATCCGTCTGCAATATATCGATTCTCAAGTGGCGCTTCGCGAATCACTGATGCGCGAACAGGCGGAGCGTCTTAACAAGCGTCTGACGGAAGCGGGTCTTGCGCCGGTTTCTTTCCCTCCCTCCATGTGGCCTTTGCCCGCCACCGCCAGTCCTCAACCACAGCCGCAGGTCGACCTGCGGAACAACAATATCGATTGGATTGAGAAGTTTATCAACGGCCTGGAGCTGACTTTTCGCGGGAGCATCAGCGAAGACCCGGACGATTTCTTGAGGCGTGTTACTTACCACCCGGATCCTTCCTATCCAGCTCTTGCCCAACGCGCGGGAATCCACGGGTTTGTAACACTCGAGGTCAAGCTCACGAAAGATGGCCGCGTCGAAGTGCAAAAAGTCTTGGAAGGCGAGCCGGTCCTGGCCGATGCAGCAATCGATGCCGTGAAGCGGTGGCGCGCGAGACCGGCACGGGTCAAGGGAAAGCAATGTGAGGTGATCTCGACAGTCAAATTCGATTTTCAGTTGCCGCGCTGAGCAGCGGGAGTTCAAGCGCAAGGGATTTCGTTTGGGGCCAGCCCTGGGTTCGGTAAGTTGCAGGTTCAAGGAGGTAGAACATCATGTCACGTCATGGTTTCCGCGCGACGGTTTTTTCCTTTTGCCTTCCTCTGATGGCCGCACTTTGGGCCACTCCCGGCTATGCCATCAACAAGGACTTCGACCAGACCTATCCGCTAGAGCCCTGCGGCAGGTTCGAATTGCAGAACATCAACGGCCCCGTGGACGTGCAAGGCTGGGACCGCAACGAGGTTGAGATTCACGCCGTGAAAACGGCCGAGCAGCAGGAATCCGATCTGGAACGCGTGTCGATTGAGGTCAATGCGCGCGCGGATGCTGTCGCCGTGACTACGCGCTATCCCCAAAATGAAGGCGTGGAAGTCATCGTCAAATACGTAGTTCATGTACCCCATCGCGTCCACGTCGAACACATTGGGACGGTAAACGGTACTTTGCGCATTTCTGGCCTGGACAACGTCGAAGACCTGCACACGGTGAACGGCGACATCGACGTGTTCGAATCCGGAGGAAACGTTCGCGCTCACACCACCAATGGAAACGTACGCGTCGAACTGACGCGCGCCCCCGATAATGCCGGCGCGACTGCGGAAACCACCAATGGTTCGCTGGTTCTGGCCGTGCCTTCCGACCTGCAAGCGGAGATCGACGCCCGCTGCATGAACGGCAACTTCTATTCGGAGCTTCCTATCGCGATGGAAAGCACAGACCGCCCGCGGGAAATGCACGGCAAGCTCGGCGGCGGTGGAGCTCCGATTCATCTGCGCACCGTGAATGGGGGAATCCGCCTGGTCGTCCTTCGCTCCAGCGTCTGACAAATTCCCCGGTGCTGCGTCTAAGTGCACAGGAGGTTGAGATCGAAAATGAAGACACGAAATCTTTTGGTTACAGGAGGGGTCGCGGCACTCAGCCTGGTGCTGATCGCGCTGCCCGCGCCTCCCGCCAATTCACAAACACCTTGTCCGGATGACTCCACCCTCGCCCGTCTCGAGAGGAAACTGGATCAGCTCCAGGCAAAGCTTCAAGGGCGCGACGGCGAAGCCGCTAAGCTCGCCGAGCTGCACGCGAGGTTGGCCTCCGCGAAAATGGCTCTTGCGCAGCATCGCCAGGCCCTTGAGCAACTGCAAAGCCTCCAAGCGCAGGCGGACGACGACGGTGTCCCTGGATTGCTTGATGGGGAGGACGCCGGCTGGCTGGGCGTGGAAGTCCGCGAAGTCACAAGCGAGATCGCCAAGGACATGAAGCTCCCCGCGGAACGCGGTGTGGTTCTCAGCTCCATCGTTCCCGACAGCCCCGCCGCCAAGGCCGGCCTGAAGGAAAACGACGCAGTAACGGAAATCAACGGTCAAGCGGTCGAAGGCGTCGCGCAATTTCGCCGCATGATCCGCGAAATTCCAGCTGGACGCACGGTGCAACTCACCGTGTGGCGCGATGGCCACGCGCAAACCGTAAGCGTCACTCTTGGCGAAGCCGAAGAGCGGCGCCATTCTTTCAGGTATTTTTCTCCTGCGCCCGGCGCCCCCGGGACCTTCACCTTTCACGTGCCGGAATTCCCCACCATCCCTAACCTGCCGGAATTCCCAACGTTCCCGCCCACGGAATTTGATGGGTGGAGATTCCTGACCCAGCCGCGGCTTGGCATCGACGCGGAAGATCTGAACGGCCAGCTGGGCGCTTTCTTCGGAGCCCCCGACGGCGAAGGGGTTTTGGTGCGCGGCGTGAATCCCGGCTCGCCGGCGGAAAAGGCGGGACTCAAAGCAGGTGACGTCATTACGTCTGTCAACGGCCAGCGTGTCCGCTCGGTTGGCGACTTGCGGGAGAAACTGACGGCCAGAGGTGCAGCGCAGGACAAGGCTCAAACTTTGCAGCTTGGCGTTTTGCGTAACAAAAGCGAGATCTCGTTGACCGTGGAGCTGCCGGCGCCGCCTCAGCGCACCAAGCACTTCGCCTTAGGTCACACCAACATCTAAGCTTAAGCCCGTCTCTGGTTGTCGATCTCCGTGTCGTCAAGTAAGCCTGGCCTTCTGGGGAATATCACCCTCTTTAGGAAGCGGGCTTTTTGAATGGGAATCGCCGCAGGAAACGCCAACGCGCCGCTCCTCGGAATCTTTTCAATCGTTCAGCGTTCTTCCTCGGGCATGGACGCAAGCGCGGTGTCAAAAACAGCGTAATGCCGGTGATGCGCTTCCGGCTCATTCAGCGCACCGCCCTCGCGCTCGACCCATGCGTGCGCTTCGAGTTTCTCGTTGGCTTTGCGGATGCCAATGCGCAGCCGCGAAGTTATCCCCTGCCGCCCGAGTAGCCACCACAGCGTCAGCGACTTGGCAAGACAGGAAGGATGAACGACCCCATGCCGGTCCGCGGCATGCACCATGTGCGCGGTCAAAGCCGCTCGTTTCTTCGCTAAACCATCATCCATTTGCGGAACAGCCCGGGAAAGGAACCTCTGGAGTGAAGATTGCGTAGGGCGAAACCCGCGCAGCCTCAAACTTAGCGAAACCAGCGGCAACATCCCGGCTGCGCGCAAAAACAACGCTTGCGCAGGACGTTCGAGCGCGCTAAACCTCCGCAGGCTTTCCAGCGTCACTGGGCAAAACCTGCAGCAAGCCGTGTTCGAGGAGATGGCCCAAAAGTTCGGTCAAGTTTTCGCGCAACTGGTCAGGCTGGACATCATATTCCGCGAGCAGTACCCTGGTAAGCCGCGTTGATGCTCGGCGAAGTCGTTAGCAATTGCCACATCCGCGTGCCCGTCTCATCCAGGCCGAAATATCGCTCCGTCTCCAGGTTGAGCAAAACCGATTCCTGATCGAGAAATCGCACCGGTACGTGCGCTGGCGCGGCCGCGCGATCCTTAAATGTCATCGGCAGGAGCTCCTCTTGTGACCGATGGCCCCGGGCTTCGCCTTTTTTTTCGGGACTGGCCTGAAGACCCAAAACAATTGTCCGTTAGGACTTCTTCTTCCTCACATTGACCTTGGTGTCGATGCCTGGCGCCAGCTGCTGGAGCATCTCGAGCCCTTGCTTCGCTTGCGCGCCATACGGACCGTTAGGGTCCAGCTCCAAAGCCTTTTGGTAAGCCTCTACCGTCCCGGGCGCGAACTGGACCTCCTCCTTGTCGCCTACCTTTTTGGTCGTCATCTTGCTCACCAGCGCAGCGCCCAACAGATACCAGGTCTGTGCGTTTTTCGGATCCAATTCCGAGGCCTTCTCGAGCGGCTCCACCGCATCGCTCAAACGGTTCGCGTTATACAAACTGATGCCAAAGTTTCTCCACGCCGTCGCCGCGTTTGTCGGGTCGAGTTCCGCGCTCTTCGTGTACGCTGCCTTGGCGTCGTCTACTTTTCCCATGCGCGCCAGCACGTTGCCCAAGTTGTTGTAGTATCCAGCCAGTTGTGGTCCTTTGACTGCGGGGTTGGCCTCCGCTGCGGTTATCGCTTGCTGATACGCTTGCGCGGCCTCTTCGTTGCGGCCCGCGGTGTCATAAGCTTCTCCGAGCTTCGCCCACAGGAGGTGCAGATTCGGATCCTTGTCGCCGGCGGATTCCTGCGCGGCCTTGTATTCTTTGGCCGCCTGATCGGAAAGATCCGCTAATTTTTGCTTTGCGGCATCGCGCTGATCCGCGGGGGCCTTCTGCAACTCGGCCTTCGCGGCCTTCTCCTGCTCGAGAAGCGCGTTTCCCGCCGTAAAGTGCGCTCTCATGCCTTCGAACTTGGCCTTTGCTTCTTCCTGCTTCTTCACCTGCTCCTGAGCTGCGGCCCCTTGCTTGGCCATAATTTCTTTGAAGTTTGCATCCGCCTTGGCCTCTTCTCCGCTTTCCACGCGTACCTTCGCGAAGTCATAGGGCGGCTGTTTGTCATTCGGCGGCGGAAAAGCAACTATGGTCAGGGTATAAGTGCCGGTGCGCAGCCCGGGAATGCTGTATTTCCCGTCGTTGTCGGTCTTGGCCTGTTGCTTCGCGCCTTGCTCGCTCACCGCCTGCACCGTCAGCCCGGCCCACGGCTTCCCGTTGACGTCCATAACCTGCCCGCTGATGGAACCCGTTTGCGCCGCGGCGCGTGGTGCAGTCACAAAAAAGAGTGCTGTCGCAAGGATTACCGCCGACATTATCGGCTTATTAGAGATCTTCATGCTCCATACTCCTTTTTTCATGAGGGAGCTGGGTCCGGAACCTGCGGACCCCTTTTCCGCCCCATTATCGCTCTTGTTTGCGCTGGATTCCAAGTCAGCCGGCTCCGCCAGCGCTGCTGCTCCGTATGCAGGATGGTGCAGGCGGCCAAAGCTCAACGCCCCGCGGAAACCACTCGGCGATATGGGATGGGGTCTGTTGCTCCTGCTTCGGCAAACGCGCGCAACCGCAACAGGCAACTGTCGCACACACCGCAGGCCATTTCCTCTTCCTGATAACACGACCACGTGAGGTGTAGCGGTGCTCCCAGCTCGAAGCCGCGCCGGATGATCCCGCTCTTTTTCATCTGAATGACCGGCGTCACCATTGCGATGTGCGTTTCTGGCCGTGTTCCCACGCGAATCAATTCCTGAAACACCTGGTAATATTCCGGCCGGCAGTCCGGATACCCGGAGCTGTCTTCCGCCACCGCGCCAATATAGATCGCGCCCGCCCCGATCGCCTCCGCCCAGCTCACCGCCACAGAAAGAAAATGCGCATTGCGAAAAGGCACGTACGTCACGGGAATCGCGCTGCCATTCCGACCCGTTGCACCCCGTTCGTTTTCCGGCACGGCGATCTTCTCGTCGGTCAGCGCGGACCCGCCAATCGCGCGGAAATGGTCGAGCTCGACCACCAGCCGTTCACGAACGCCATAAAAATCCGCGATTTCTTCGAACGCCCGGCGCTCGCGCCGCTCGGTTCTCTGCCCGTAGCCAGCGTGAAGCAGCGCAATGTTTCCCGCGCCATGCCGTTCCCGCGCGATCGCCGTGCTCACGCACGAGTCCATGCCCCCGCTCAGCAGCACCACCGCTTTTCCTGATTCGCTCATCTTGCCGTTCTTTCCTTACTTCACTACGTCCGTGCTTCTCTACTTCTTTTTTCAAACTCCTTTTGCCGCCGGATCCCAAATAAACTTATGCAATTGCAGTCCCAGCCGCACCGGCAGGCCGTCCGCAAGAATCCACTCCGCCAGCGCGCGCGGCTCGAGGCCCTGCCATTTTCCTTGCGGGTCTTCAAACACCGGTGAAAACAAGACTTCCCGCACCTTTCCCGCCAATCCGTGCTGCCGTGTGAACTCCCGCGCGAATTCATAATCGCGCCGCGTCGAGAGCACGAATTTCACTTCATCATTTTCCGTCAGCTCTGCCAGATTTTTCATGTCAAAAGTATCCGGCTCACCAGAATCCGGGCACTTCACATCCACGATCTTAATCACTTCCTTCGGCAGCCGCCCGATGAAGCGCTCCCCGCTGGTTTCAATCATCACCGTATAGCCCGCCAGCAGGCTTTCGGCCAGCGGATAAATCTCCTTCTGCAGCAACGGCTCCCCGCCTGTCAACTCAACCAGCGGCACCGCCGCTTGTGCGCCTTTCCCGTCGGCGCTGCGTCCCGCCAACTCGTCTACGCGCGCCAGCACTTCCTCGACACTCATCTTCTTCCCGCCGTGAAACGCGTACGCTGTATCGCACCACGTGCAGCGCAAGTTGCAGCCCGTCAGCCGCACGAAAACACACGGCAAACCGGTGCGCGTGCCTTCGCCCTGAATCGATTTGAAAATTTCGGTGATAAACATAACAGTGGAATCATGACGGAGCGGGGGCTTGCCGCAGGCAAGTTGCCGCCCCGCGATTTACTTTACGCTCTTTATGCTGCTCGCCTCTTTCTTGGGCCAGAGCCAATATGCAGCGGCGACAAAAACCGCGCCTCCCAGGATGAATCGCAGATAACCCAAGGAGAGCCCTAGGAAACGGAAAACCAAAACGTAGCCTGTAGCGACTAGGATCGCGGGAACCAGGATGATCAGAAACGCGCGGTTCATCTCTTCACGGTGCCCTTCCCTCTTAGTTTCCCGGCCGGTACTGCGCCCGGCTGGTGTCCGTCTCCCACAAAACCACGTCCGTCACTTTCGCGCCCGGTGGCATGCCCCTCAATTGCTTGGTAATCTCGTCGTAAAAATACTTGGCCACGTTTTCCGCGGAAGGATTCACGGTCTTGAAAGGCTCCAGGTCGTTCATGAACTGGTGATCCAGCCGCCCCATGACCTCACGAATAATCTGTTTCACTTGCACAAAGTCGACCAGCAGACCGATCGGATCCAGCCGCGGCCCTTCCACCGTTACGCGCACCCGGTAGTTATGGCCGTGCGGATTTTCGCACTTACCCTTATAGCCGCGCAGGGCATGCCCCGCGGAAAACGTTTCCTCCACGCTGACTTGAAACATTTCGCTCCAAATTGCGCCGCCTGCTTCCCTGGATTTCTGGTTCGTAACGCTTCAGGCGGGACTTGCCGGATGCGCCGCTTTTTCCCTGCTGTTTCCATCCAGAAACCGGCCTACTTCGGTTATTTCGTGCGTCACCCGGTAGCGCGGCAGCGACTCCAGAAAAATCTTACCATAGGGCATCCGTAGGATGCGGGTATCGAGCAGCGCCAGCACTCCGCGGTCCGTCTTGGTTCGAATTAGCCGCCCGAATCCCTGTTTCAGCGACAGCACCGCTTGCGGCACCTGAAATTCCGCGAAGGCGTTTCGCCCATCTTCCTCTAACGCCGCGACCCGCGCGGCCACGATGGGATCGCTCGGCACCGCGAACGGCAGCCGGTCCACGATTACGCACGACAACTGTTCCCCAGGCACGTCCACGCCCTGCCAGAAGCTGGCGGTCGCAAACAGTACTGCCGCTTCCGTGTTTTTGAACCGTTCGAGCAGCGCCGATCGTGGCGCCGTTCCTTGCAGCAGCAAAGGGAACGACACGCGCGAGCGCACGCGCTCATACAATTCATTCATCTGCGCATAACTGGTGAACAGGCAAAACGCCCGGCCCTGACTCAGTTCCAGCAATTCGACGATCTCATCCGCCGCTTTCGAGGAAAATCCCGCGTCGCGCACGTCGGGCATTTTCCGCGGCAAATACAGCAGCGCTTGCTTTGGATAATCGAATTCCGGTGGCAGCTTGCGTTCTTTCGCGTGATCGATGCCCAGGCGCTGCTGGATGTAGTCAAATCTTCCACCGACCGTCAGCGTCGCCGAGGTCAGGATCACCGTGTCGAATTGTTCGAACAGCTTGTTCCGCAGAATGTGGCTCACATCGATCGGCGTGGCCGTCAGAAACACTCCTTTGTTCCGCCGCTCGTACCAATACACAAAATTCTTCTCATTCGATTCGAAGAGAAATGAGAGTTCCTGCCGCAGCTCGAAGCTCCGCCGGGCCATGCGCGTCAACTCTTCGGGTTTGTCTGTCTGTGCGGCAATCCCGGTTTCCAGGCTCTTCAAGGCGGAGACCAATGCGTCGTACGTCTCGCGGTTCTGCTCCAGAAACGCTTCGCGCTCGCGCCGAGAAAACGAAAATCTTCCCTCGCGCGGCGGGAACGACTCGAAAAAGCTGCGGCTGCGTTCGCGGATGCGCTGCGTCTTTCGCAGCAGCGACGGCGTGCCCAGGTGCAGCAGCCGCAGTGTTTGATCGGTGTCTCGAGCCAACTCCTCGAGCCGGAAATTCGAAATTTGCCGCCCGAAATATTCGCTGGCCACGTCCTCCAACTCGTGCGCTTCGTCAAACACCACCGCCGAATATTCCGGCAAAATGCTTCCGAAATCGTCCTGCTTCAGCGCCAAATCCGCGAAGAACAAGTGATGGTTCACGATAATCAGGTCGGCTTCTTTCGCCCGCTGGTGCATGCCGGTCACGAAGCACGGATTGAACGACGGGCACTTCTGCCCCGTGCAGGTCTCCCGCCGCGCGTCGAGTTTCCCCCATAATTCCGAATCATCCGGCAGAAAAGTCAGCTCCGCGCGGTCGCCCGTCTCCGTCAGCTTGGCCCAATCCTTGATCTGCTGGAAATAATCAAGCTCTTCGATCCCCTTGAGCAGCCCCTGGTCTTGCACCTGGCTCAGCTTAGAAAGGCACAGAAAATTCGAACGGCCCTTCATCACCGCGACTTTCAAATTCGGCGCAAAATGCTTTTGCAAAAATGGAATGTCTTTCTGGAAGAGCTGTTCCTGGAGGGATTTCGTGGCTGTGGAAATCACCACGCGCCGCCCGCTGCAAACCGCGGGAATCAAGTATGCCAGTGTCTTGCCGGTTCCTGTCCCCGCCTCCACGACCGCATGATGATGGGTTTCGAACGCCTCATCGACCAGTTCCGCCATCTCCAGTTGCGCCGCGCGGTATTCGTAGTCGGCGCTGACAACGGAGCGGTCGAACCCTCCTTTCATGCATTTTTCGAGGAATCCGTCCGGTCCAAACACTTCCCGCATGGACGGCTTGCCGGCGCTGGCCTCGCCCTGCCCTTTGCCGCCCACGCGTTCTGTCTCTTCCTCGCGAATATCGGCTTCATCCTCGAGAGGCAGGTATTCCCTCTCGGCGGTTTTCGCTGTGCGTTTGCCGTCGCCTAGGGAATTCCGATTCGAATTGGTGAAGTTTTTTCTCAGAAGGTCACCAGAGCCCGGCCGGCTTCGCCCGAGACCAGCTACGATAACACACCCGCCCGCAGTGCCCCACCGCTTGCCGCACGCGCGGGGCTGCAATGATATAAAGAATAAGCCATGGCAATGAGCCTCCGTACCGAAGTGCGCATGATCAAGGGCGTGGGGCCACAGCGCGCGCAGTTGCTCGCCGAGCGCGGCATTTACACGCTAGAAGACTTGCTCGCCTACTTGCCGTTCCGTTACGAAGACCGCATGCACTTCTCAAAAGTGAAAGACATCCAGCCAAACGGCACGTACACCATTCGCGCGCGGGTGATGAGCGGGCAGGCCCTTCGAAACCTGCGCTACCGCCGCGACGCCATCTACCATCTGCTCGTTCAAGATGAGGCGGGAGGGTTGCTGCCCTGCAAATTTTTTCACGGCGGCTATCTGGAAGGGCGCTTGCAGCCCGGGCAGCTCCTGATTCTTCATGGCAAGGCGGAGATCGATAAGCTGCGGCCCGCACGGCTCGAGATGATCAATCCGCAGGTCGAGTTGCTGAGCAGCGACGAAATCGATTCCCCTGAAGTGGGCCGCATCGTGCCGATCTACGAAGCCATCGGCACGTTCAGCTCGAAGCAGATTCGCCGGGCAATGTATGCGGCGGTGCAGCTCATCGATCCGCGGATGCCGGATGTTTTGCCGGAAAACCTGCGCGCGCGGCTAGGTTATCCTAAGCGCGGGGAAGCTCTCATTCACACGCACTTCCCGGAACCAACGGATTCTCCCGATGCTCTAAACACTTTTCAAGCCCCCGCGCAGCAGCGGCTGATTTTTGAGGAGCTTTTTCTGTACCAGCTCAGCCTGGGTTTGGATCGCCGAGCGGCGCGAAGGGAAAATGCCATCGCCTTTCGCGTGCGCGAAGACCGCATCCGCGAAGCGTTGAAGCGTATCCTCCCGTTCAAGCCGACGGAAGCGCAGAAACGCGTGCTCGCTGAGATTGTTGCGGACCTGGAAAAACCTGTGCCGATGAATCGACTCCTGCAGGGGGACGTGGGCAGCGGCAAAACCATTATCGCGTTGCAAATCGCGGTGATCGCTATCGAGAACGCTACGCAGGCTGCGCTGATGGCGCCCACGGAAATCCTCGCCGTTCAGCATTTCCTTTCGGCCCGGCGGATTCTCGGGAAAGCAGGCTACCGCGTCGAGCTGCTCATCAGCGGGCTAACGTTGGCGGAAAAGCAAGCGGCGCTCGAACGCATCCGCTCGGGAGCAGCACAACTGGTGATCGGCACGCATGCGCTGATTGGAGAAAATGTGCAATTCGCGCGCCTTGGATTTGTAGCGATCGACGAGCAGCACCGCTTCGGCGTGCTGCAGCGAAAGCGGCTCATGGACAAGGCCGCCTCGCACGGCCATGCGCCGCATGTCCTTGTGCTTACGGCCACGCCGATTCCGCGCACGCTCTCGCTCACGCTTTACGGCGATCTGGACGTTTCCGTGCTGGATGAACTGCCGCCCGGCCGTACGCCCATCGTCACGCGGGTAACCACCGAGACGCATCTCCCCGGCGTATGGGAATCGCTTCGCCGTGAGGTCCAGGCCGGACATCAAGCTTATATCGTTTATCCGGTCATCGAAGAATCCAAGCTCGAACTGAAGGCGGCTATCGATGAATATGAACGTCTTTCGAAAGAAGTTTTCCCCAAGGTGAAGCTCGGCCTGCTACACGGGAGGCTGTCGAGCGAAGAGAAAGACGACGTCATGCAGCGGTTTCACAGGAATGAAGTGCAGATCCTGGTCACCACCACGGTTGTGGAAGTCGGCGTGGATGTGCCCAATGCCACAGTCATGGTGATTGAGCACGCGGAGCGCTTCGGGCTCGCGCAACTGCATCAGCTTCGTGGACGCATCGGCCGCGGCGCGCAAAAGTCTCACTGCATTTTGGTGGCGCCGTTTCGAATGACCGACCAAGCCCGGGCCCGGCTCGACACCATGGTGCGCACGTCGAATGGCTTCGAGATCGCCGAGGCTGATCTACAGCTTCGCGGGCCGGGGGAATTTTTTGGCACACGCCAGTCCGGCGAACTTGGGTTTCAGGTCGCGAATCCCCTGCGCGACAAGGAGCTTCTCGAACTCGCCCGCAAAGAGGCTTTCGCGCTGGTCGAAGACGCATCGCAGCGGGACGAACTGCAGCGCGTTTTGCGAATGCTCCCGGGGCACTGGCAGCGCCGCTATCATCTGGCGAAGGTGGGCTAGGAGGTAGCGAGCTAGGAATTCAATTGCGCGGCACGTGGCGCCACCTGTCTAGAAGACCGGACAAGCGAGATGGCGCGGCCATGGGCTTTGCGGGGCAAGGCCAAAAGCGCGCTATCCCCTTGCAAATGAAGCGGTTAGCAAGATTCTTTGTAGCTTGCGGCCCCGCAAGGCGCTTGACTTAGAACCAGCAAACTAAGCTAATAACGGAATTGATGCGCATCATTGCGGGCACTTATGGCAGCCGCATTCTGAAGAGTCTGAAAGGCCAGGCGCTTCGCCCGACTAGCGACCGCTTGCGGGAGACGCTTTTCGATGTGCTGGGGCAGGACGTTGCCCGTTCACGATTCCTGGATCTTTTTGCGGGAACCGGTGCGATTGGCATTGAGGCGCTAAGCCGCGGCGCTCGAGAAGCCATGTTTGTGGAAAACCATGCGCCCGCCGCCACGCTGATTCGCCGCAACCTGGAGTCGCTCGGCATTCGAAACGGCGCAACGGTGCTTTGCGCGGACGCTCTTCGCGGGTTGCAAATGTTGGCCACCGGAAGAAAAGGCAAAAATTCGCAATTCGACTATATTTTTCTCGATCCCCCTTATGCCGCAGCCAAGGACTATGCTCGCGTGCTAGAATCTCTGAGTTCGGAGAATCTTCTCGCGCCCGGCGGCGTGGTGATCGCGGAGCACCGCCGCAGCTTCCCTTTGCCAGAAGAGGCGGGTGCGCTCGAGTGCTACCGCGTTCTCATACAGGGCGATGCGGCTCTGAGTTTCTACCGCCGCGCTGGCCTAGCTGCCGGCAAAAACAACGCTGCTCTGTAAACCCGCCAGGCAGAGCATCTTTTTTCCTGTGTGACGCCAGAGTCGGAGGCAACGACAGCGCAGCGTGGAATCGAAAGGGATGTGTTTTTGAGAAGCTTTGACTCCTACTCCAGTCGAGGACAGGCCACGGGCGTGGCACGCGCTCCAACGCGCTTGCCTGCGGGCCGCGGGCCACAACTGGAGATTGCCTGGGGAAGTTTCGAGCAAGGCATCGGCAGTGATCTAGCAATTATCTTCAGCCGATCTCCGGTAGGCAAGAAATTCTCGAACGAAGGATTTTTCAAATATTGCTGGGTCGAGAGCAAATTGCCCCGCCGCGCAATGCTCGCCGCGGCTTTGTGGCATATCGTTTTTTTGGTCTTGCCGTATCCGAAGTTCCCCGCGAGAGCGCATCACAATCCGGCTTTCGACAATGCGGAACTTTCCTGGTCAGGGCCGATCAACGATCTGCCCTTGTTGGACCTGCAAGCTCCAAAGCCTGCTGAGCCAACGCCCAAGCCAACCCCGCGCGGCGAGCCGGAGGCGCCTGTTCCGCCGGAAGGAGCAGACGCTTTTCATCCGCGCCAGCACATCTTCAGCGACCCGGCGCATCCGAATCATCCGCGGCAAACGCTGATCAATTCCCTGGCTCGGGCTGCGCCGCCGAAAATCCTTCCAAACCTCCCAAACATGGTGCAAATCCAGGACATGCCCGGCCCGGCGCGGCCGCATCTGGAAATCAGCAAGGACGCACTGGCCAAACTACATCCGAAGCAGCGTCGCGTAGCTATGGTGACAGACGCACCTCCGCCAGATGTGCCTGTGTTTGATGAGAAGCCGGGCAAGATGGCGCTGATCGCGACGCCCAATGGACCCAAGCGGCCTGACCTTGAGCTAAACGGAGGGGCCGCGCCCCGCATCGCGCCGAAAGCGCAACCGGGCAATGTGGCGCCCGTGCCGGACGTCGGAGCGGCGCAACTGGCAGGCATGAACGGCAACTCTTCCACATTGATTGCGCTCTCCGCGACGCCTGCTCCGCCAGCGCCGGTTGCTCCGCCCCAAGGGAATCTCGCGGCGCGAGTTTCCATCTCACCGGAAGGCAAGAAGCCTGGCGTGCCAGGCGGTTCGCCAAAGGGAACTCCGTTCGCTGTCGGCGGCACCCCCGCCAACAGCGGAGGAACAAGCACCGGGAATAGCGCCGCCAATAGCGGAATAGACGTAAGCATTCGCGGCGGGAATCCTCCGGCGAACAAAGGAATGTCGGGACTTGGCGATGCCGCAAAAATCAACGCGCCCACGCCTCATACCCTTATCAGGGAACCTGAGCCGCACGTGCCGCGTGATGACGAGCCGGTGCGAACCGCGCCACCGAATTTTGCCGCGCTTCCGCCGGGAGCGAGACCGGAAGAAATCTTTGAGTCCAAGAAGATTTACAAAATGCAAATCGACATGCCGAACCTGGCGAGCGCCACGGGAAGCTGGATCTTGAATTTCACCGAGCTACGGACGGATTCCAACCTTCCTCACGTGGCTTCCCCGGACCTGTCCGCGCCTACTCCGATCCGCAAGGTCGATCCGAAATATCCTCCCACGCTTATTAATGAGCATGTCGAGGGCGAAGTAATCCTCTATGCGGTGATTCGGCGTGACGGCTCGGTGGATAGCATCCAACTCGTCCGCGGACTCGACGAAGAACTCGACAAAAACGCCATGAATGCACTGAGCCTGTGGAAATTCCGTCCGGCAACGCGACAGGGCGAACCCGTGGACCTCGAAGCCATCGTGCACATTCCGTTTCACGCGCGAGACGATCGCGAATAGGAACTCGCTTAGGAACGGCCTTCCGCAAGCTTCACTAACGAATAGAGCGCATGATTTACCGGAGTAGGAACGCCGAGTTCGGCGCCGCGACGCGAAACGTAGCCGTTCAGGGAATCAATCTCCGTGCGCTTACCGCGGTTCATGTCCTGCGCGGTCGAAGAGAGCGCTTCCGCCATTTGCGTGGCAATTTTCAGTGCGCCGGCTAAGGCCGCCTTGGGATCTTCCAGCCCGGGCGGATGGATGTTCGCGGCACGCGCGACGGCGAGCACTTCGTAGACCGCGGCCTCAACGACTTGCCAGGCATCCGCGCTTCCGGCAATTTGGCCGTACTTCGCGTGGCCGAGCGCGGAGACGGCATTCAAGGCGCAGTTCCACACCAGCTTGGTCCAAAGTTCGCCTTCGATGTTCTCGGAAATGCGGCAGGGAACATGGGCGCGAGAGAAGAGCGCGGCAATGCGCTCTGTTCTTGCGTTCTTCGGGCCAACCACGAGGTCGCCGCGGCCCGCATGCTTTACGCGGCCGGGTTCGGGCACGGAGGCGGCGACGTAAACGACGCTAGGCAGCGCATCGATCGCAGCGGCAGCGCGAATCTGTTCCACATTGTCCACGCCGTTTTGCATGCTGAGGACGAGTGCGTTTTTCGAAAGCAGTGGCGCGATGGCCCGTGCGGTCGTGGCATTGTCCGTGGTCTTCACACAAAAAAGCACAACTTCCGCGCCGCGCACGGCGTCCATATCCGCAGACGCTTGGACACGGACTCTTTCTTGAAACTGGACGGTATCGAGAAAGAGTCCGTCCTTCTGAACGGCCTCGACGAACGCCGGGCGTCCGATCATCACGACTGGTGTGCCCCCTCGGGCGAGCAGGCCTCCGAAGTATCCACCGACGGCGCCTGCGCCGACGACGGCGATCTTGGGCCACGGCTGTGATTCGGTCATGGTGTGATCACGCGGATAAGGCGGTCGATGTCGCGTTCGGCGTTGTACAGGTGCGGAGAAACACGAATGTTGCCTTCACGCAGGCTGACGATCACGTTTTCCTTGCGCAGGCGCTGATAGAGTTCGGTAGTCTTTTCGCGGCCGCGCGCGGAGAAACAGCCATACGGGCCCCGCTTTGCGGCGTCAAGCGGGCTCGCGGGAATGCAGCGATCCTTGGGAAGATGCTCATACATGAAATCGATGAGTCTCGAATTGTGTGCCGCGACGCGTTCCGGGCCCATGCGCGAGACCAGTTCCACCGAAGCGTCCATGGCCGCCAGATTGAAATTGAAATAGCTAGCCCACTCGGGGGCATCCCAGCGTTTGGCATTCGGCGCGGGCCTGGGATCATCGAAATTCAGCGCGGAAAAATTGTCGGCGCCCTTTACCGCCATCCAATAGAACGGCCCCGGCCGGACCCTTGAGAGATGCTCGCTGTTGATCCAGAAGAATCCCGTGCCGAACGGACCAAGCAGCCATTTGTACCCGGCGCAAACCAGGAAATCAGCGCCTAGTTGCTTCACGTCCATAGGCATCGCACCACAACACTGGCTCACGTCGAGAAGCAGCAGAGCGCCTTGCTTATGGCACGCCTCGGCGACGCGCGGCGCATCGAGGAGCGAACCGTCATCGTAGCGAACCATGCTCACCGACACGAGGCGTGTTCGTGGCGTCATTGCCGCAAGCAAGTCGTCGGCGGAAATGAACCGCTCGCGCGGCGCGACGATCGCGACCTTCACGCCTTCGCGCTCTTCCATAGGCATCCACGCCGTGTACTGCAGAGGGAATTCGCCCCTTGCGGTGATGACTTCGTCGCCCGCTTTCCACGTCAAAGCGTGAGCAACCGCCGCCACGCCCGCGCTGGCTCCGCTCGTGAGCGCAATTTCTTCAGCCTTGCCGCCGATGAGCTTGGCGATGTTTTCGCGGATGCGATTGGGCACTTCGAAATAAGTTGCGTCCGTCTTGTGATGCGGGAATTTCTTGGCTTCGAGCGCTGCCTGCACCGCACGTACGGAAACCCGGGGAAGGGGCGACTGGCCTGCCAGGTTCAAATACGTGGCGTCCTCAAATTCGAACCACTCCTGGCGCCAGTCGGTTTGCGGAGAAATTGTGGTGGAGGCCATGAGCTGTTCCTTTCCGACGGTATTAACGGGACATAAAAACTTAGATTCGCAGGAAAGGTCTCCGGTACAACATCCAAATTGGGGCACAGGTTGGGGGAAGAAGGGAGGAACGATTCCAATGGAAGCCCGGACCAATCTTAGCCCATCGATCCAGGTAGCCAAAGACTTGGCTACGGATGCAAATCTTAATGCGAGGCTATTATCGGCAGTGTCTCCGTGGCGTTTGCCACAGAGCCCGGTACTTTCATAACCCGCCGGCCCAGGACGTACCCCAGCGTTCCCGTGACCAACCCACCTAGCACATCGGCGACATAGTGGTTACGCACGTACACCGTCGAAACGCACATGCACGCGACGAAGGGGAGAAAAATCCAAAACAGCCAGCGGCGGTGCCGCCACGCTCCCCATAGCGCTGCCGTCGCTCCAGCAACGTGCTGCGAGGGAAAGGCGGCGCCGTGCACGCGGCCGTATTTCTCGATCCAATTAATCAACGCCGTGAACGGCCCGCCGCTCTGTCCGCTATGCCACTGGCCCGGCAGCGTGAACCACGGACTCTGTACAGGAAAGAGCATCGCGATGACGTAGCCGAACACGTAGCCAACGGCGGAGTAGGTCATCACCGCCCAATAACTTTTCCAATCACGCTTGCAATAGAGAATGCCACCAAGAATCAGCAGGTAGACGAAATAAGTGAAATAGGAAAACTCCATGAACTCGGTCAGCGCCGGGCGCGCAAGATGTTCGAACCAAAGCGCGGGATTTACGCCCGTGAGCCAGAGATCGAAGGCCATAAGCTTGGCGTCCTCCCATCCGGGATTCACCAAATGGATAAGCCGGCTCATTTCCTCGAAACAAAAAAGGAAAAACACATGCGGATACCAGTGCCGCCAGAAGTGCCAGAATTTTGACGAGAACGTGCTGCTGGCTTGTTTGACCAGTTCTGCGGATCTCGCTTCGCCGTAGCACAGGATCAAAATGACCGCCGCGACGAGCGCCTGCAATCCGACTAATCCCGCCAGATGCGTCAGGTTTTCCCCGAATAGCGAGATCATCACGCTGGACAGAGCCAAATATCCGAGCGCGGTCCATTCGAACGCGCCCGAAGCCTCCCACGCCCCGAGGAATGCTTTCACCACCAGCGTCCTAAATCGAAACCGCGCTGCTTCGGCTGTCCATGCCACGGCGTTCTCGCCACCTTGACAGTTCCCTTCTTCCGTGTCTTTCACGCGTATCGCTCCGTTTGCGGCACGAGCTTTTGCGTTTTCTCAAACGCGGTCCGTCGTTCGCAAGATGGGCCAACCTCGTTTTCGAGCAATCCTCGCAAGCTCGGATGCCGGATTCATGGCCACCGGCCTGCCCACGGCTAGAAGCATCCAGCGATCCTGTGCGCTGTCTCCGTACGCCCAACACTGCGACAGGTCGAGATGCATTTCCCCCGCCAGCGCGCACACGGCCCGCGCTTTGGCTTCCCCCAATATAGGCTCACCAAGAATTTTTCCGGTCCATTTGCCGCTCATCTCTTCCAACCGCGTGGCGCACACCCGGATTTTCCTTGTAAACCCCCGCGCGGCGATTTCTTGTTCCAGGGCACGCGCTGCGGCAATCGCCAGGGGTTCCAGCGTTCCGCTGACAATTACAATCTTGTGGCCCAACATGGCATGGCACGTGACTCGCTCCACTCCCTGTTCAAAGAAACGAGGGACAGGCCATCGTGGGTTGTGCCTCGGAGGCTCGGATGCCTGTCCCTCGTCCGGGTGGCCGCTCGTGTGCACCAGAGAATGGGGGCATTTCTCCGTGCGACGCTCGTCGAAAGTTCGTATGCCTTTCAAGTACATTTTACTTGTGGCCGCGAACGCCGGAATGCCGCGCGGCAATAACTCGAGCGCTTCCCCGAACCACAAAAAATAGTTCGCCAGTGGAAGTTCGCAGCGCCTGCGTAACGTTCGAAAAAAGCGGCGTTCCAGCGAGGGCAGCGGCATCAGCGTTCCGTCCAAATCGAAAAACGCTGCAACTTGCGCGCTCATGCGGCCTCCTGCATGGCACGCTTTGCTCCGCGGCTTTGGCGCAACGCTCCTGCAAAATGCTTCCAGCCCTCCACGAGCACCGGCAAACCGCGCACCAGACAAAACACCGCCGTCGCCCAAGTCAGCGCGTGCGCGCCCGTTCGAACGAGCGCGTCGACATCCGCAGTAAGTCCGCGGAACAATGCCACCGGTCCGCGCGTCAACGCCAGTTCCAAACCCAAATAGCAAAAGCATAAGCATTTCATTGCGGCGTAGAGCCCGCGGCTCCAGCGCGACGCGACCAGGGCGCGCCCCCACCAGCTTTCTACCATAGCGTTCGCTCCCCAGCCGGAGCGACCTGCCTTGCTCGCCAGTCCTCGCAGAAAATCTGTGGCCGCGCCGCGCGCGAAGAACAAAATCGGCAGCCACAGCGACACCATGCCAACCACGGCGAAATACGTGAAATACACATTTTCGATCAGGCGGTCGCCGAGAATGTCCAACTGCGCGCCCACGGGCGTGGCCATTTTTTTCTTGCGCGCCAGGTGCCCGTCCAGGGCGTCGAGGGCGATCGACGCGACGGTTAAGGCCACGGCCAGAAGATTGCCCCAAGCGCCGCGACCGAATAAACTCACGGCCGCGAATCCAACGGCAACGCGCAGTAGGGTGATCTTGTTGGGCGTCCATTCAAAGGCCATGACGGGGCGCGCCTCGCGAGCGCTCCATGAGCCGAGCGGCAGCTGACGTGCCAAACTCGAATGGCAGAATCCCTTTAGAATCAAAACATTCCAACGATGCGAAAAAAGCCTCGCCGCTCGAGCGCCAGCCAAAGACCTCATCTGTCGGCTATTCGCTTGACGCCGACGGTGTGTTCCTTTTTCATCTCCCGCGCGTCTAATGATGGGACTGGTCCTTCGTCCTCGCTCGACAAGCCCGGGGGCATGCGGATGGGCGCGGGAATATTCCTGGGGATTACCCGATTCTTTCCGGTCCAGGTATGATGCAAGGCTGAAGGTATGTCGCAAATATGACGGATGTCTCTTTAGCAGGGGCGTTTCTGGCCGGGCTGGTTTCGTTTCTTTCGCCTTGCGTGCTGCCGCTGGTTCCCGGTTATATCTCCATGCTTTCCGGCATCGGCATGGAGCAGTTGCGCGAAGGGGACGTTCCGCGGTCCGGACTGTTTTCCTCCGCGGTGGCGTTTGTAGCTGGCTTCTCCGTGGTGTTCATTGCGTTCGGCGCTTCGGCCAGCGCCGTTGGGTCCTTCCTCCTTCGGAACCGCGCGCTTCTCGCCCCGATCGCTGGTGCCTTGATTCTTCTCTTTGGCCTGCACCTTACCGGCGCGCTGGTCAAACTCAAAGTGCGCGTTGGGGTAATTCTTGGAACTATTCTCGCCGGGCTGGGAGTTGTCGCGCTGCTTCGGCACGCGCCGCTTTTTGCCGGACTCCGCGCGATTCACTTTTTTTCTCTCTCGCTGATTGGTTTTTTTGGTCCGCCGATGGCGCGCTGGCTCAATCGCGACGTCCACTTGCGGTCGAACGCCGCGCAGCCCGGCATCTGGAGCGGCTTCCTTCTGGGCTTCGCCTTCGCTTTTGGCTGGACCCCTTGCATAGGTCCCATCCTCAGCGCGGTGCTCATTCTTGCCGCCAACAGCGAGACCATCACTCGCGGAATCCTTCTTCTCGCGATTTATTCCGCGGGGCTGGCGATTCCCTTTTTGCTTACCGCTCTTGGAATCGGCCAGTTCATGGCGTTTTACAGGAATTTTCGAAAGTATCTCCACGCCGTGGAACTCTTTAGCGGCGCCTTGCTGTTGTTTGTCGGAGGCTTGGTCTACGTCAATAAGCTGACCTGGCTTTCGGGCAAGCTCAGTTTCCTGAATGGAATTGTTTTGTGGTTGGAACGCGCTGTGACCGGAGGCCGATAGCGCCCGTCGCGCTTAGGCATTAGAAATTGGGTTCGGCCTCCGTTTATAATTTCTCTTAAAGGATATTTGATGAAAAAAGTTCTCCTGATCATTGGCACCGTGGTGGTGCTCATTGGCTTAACGGTTTATGCGGATCGCGCCACTCGGCTGAAGCCGAGAAATTCCGTCGACGGCGCGGTGCATGCCGACACGGCGGTCGTGGGCACCCCGGAGCCCGAGGTTACCTTCAAGGATCTGGACGGCAAGGAGGTGCCGCTCAGCGCGTACAAAGGCAAAGTCGTGCTCGTGAATTTCTGGGCCACGTGGTGCGAGCCGTGCCAGATTGAAATTCCTTGGCTCATTGAGATGCAGCAGAAGTATTCGTCGAAGGGCTTTACCGTTCTTGGCGTGGACGTGGACGATGAAGGCAATAATGTGGTCTCCGCGTACACGGCCAAGGAACGCTTCAACGTGAACGGGCAGAAGCTTCCGATGAACTACCCGGTGCTGCGCGGTAATGACGCCGTCGCCGACAAGTTCGGCGGGCTACTCGGTTACCCGACCAGTTTCCTCATCTCTCGCGACGGCAAAATCGTGAAAAAGACCCAAGGTCTGATTGACTACGAGGAAATTACCAAAGCCATCGAGTCACAGTTATAGGCAACTTGGCCCCGTTCCTGACGGAAGTCCCAAGAAGCTTCAGCCACCTGTCTTGTAGCTTGGTTGGTGAACCGCCTGTGAGGCGCGTGCGATTTCGTAGGACCTGCGAAGGAGTTCGATAGCGCGGCCCACATCGGCGGGGTTTCGAAGATAGATGCTGACCCAGCCCGACCGCGGAAGGATGTGATGCGGTTCAGCCTCGCGGCTTTGCACTAGCTCATCACGCACACGCAAAGGAAACGGAATGTCGACTAGGCGGTCGCCGTGGACGTGGCCCACTTCGCGGCGGCCCACGCGATATTCGGTGCCGCCAAAACGGTGCGGCCGAGACGCCATCTCATCCCAGCGCGTCACCGCTTCGTGGATGTGCTCGCGGGCACTAGATACTGGCATTGCTTCACCCCTCCACTCAGGAGCAACAATCTGCCATTTCACCTCGTTGGATGCATCCTAGTGTGACTAAGCTACTTCCGGGATAGCCGGAACCAGGGTCAGCAACCTTTTGCGGACCATCGGGTTTGATTCGGTAGACGCCGCTCCAAACGGATGAGGGAAAAGACCTCGAGTGACTCCGGAGGGGGTACCAGGCGCTAGCAAGGGGCTCAAACAATGCGATATCTAAGGTATCCGGCATTACTTGGCATTGGCCTCTTTTTTGCGTCGTTTGCGCACGCGCAGAGAGCGTTTGTGGGCGTGGAGGTCGGTCGGGCCTACTACGGCCGGGCTTATGTTGGCGCACCGCCAGTTTGTCCCTATGGCTACTATGCTGATTACCCCTACGCCTGTGCGCCATACGGCTACTACGGGCCGGAATGGTTTGTAAACGGCGTGTTTATTGGCGTGGGGCCCTGGCATCACTGGTATTGGCGGCATCCTGGTTGGTACGGTCGCGGTTTTTATGGGCGAAGCTGGCGCGGCGATTGGGATCATGATGGCTCCCGTGGGCGCGGCTTCCGCGGACGCGGCTGGGACCACGACGATTTTCGAGGCCGCCGATTCGATCATGAAGGCTTTGGGCCGGGCGGCGGCTTTCACAGAGGTGGTCGCTGGCATGGTGGTGGAGGTGGGTTCCACGGCAGAGCTGGATTCCACGGCGGCGGCCATCTGGGTGGGCGTGGCGGACACCGCTAAGGGCAAAGCATTCAACTAAGCATAGTCATAGAGAGAACCGGGGACGGCTGGCAGTCAACACACCAGCCGTCTTTCTTTTTGGGAGCCCAACTCGGGACTTGGGCCTTTTGAGAAGCGGAAACATACAAGAGGATTTGACTTCATGGACCTCAGAAATTGAAGCGGTAGCCAAGAATCATCTTGGCGATTAAGTGGTCGGTCGAATGCGTCATGCCGACGCCCAGGCCAAAATTGACTTCCCAGTTCGCGGAAAGATTGAGATCGATGGTGGGGAAGATCTGATGTTGCTGCTGACCGATGGGAAGAAAATCCGTGGCCGGACCGATGGCGCCGTAGTATTCAAATCCACCGGTGATCTTCTTCGTGAAATCGTAGCTGAACTTGAAATCCGGCGAAAACGTGACGCCTTGATGGACCGTCTCTCCGTGAAAGGAGCGGTCGAACGCCGGATTGAAGGACCAATACCAAGGGCCTGATTGTTGGTCGATGATGGGGCGCATCTCCCAGGTCCAGGTGTCGGTGGAAAATCTGCGGCGCTGGTAACCGATTTCGTTCGAAAGGCTGAGGCCGACGGGCCACTTCCACTGTTTTGGCACACGCACCCGCGGACGAATGTGGTCGCCCACCCAATCCCAGCCCTGGCCATTTTGCGCAGAAGTGAAAATGTAGAAGCCGGTCTCGAACCAGTCGGTGAAGCCACGCGTGATTTCGATCGTTTCGTGTAGCTGGTGGTTTGTCGGGAGGAGGCCGTCTTGAAACGTTTTTGAGCCTTGGAAAGTGAAATTGCTGTGCAGCTCGACCATAGTGTGATGCGGTTCGACGGTCTCGTAGCCGTAGACTTGAATTTCGTAATTGTCCTGCGCCTGAGCAGGGCCTGACAACAGCATGCTCAGAACCGCCAGAACCCCGCAAACAGTACCGCTGCGCAAGCTCACTCGTCCTCCGACCTTCGAGGCCTCGCTAGGGTATTTCAAGATGTCCGACCGACAAACAGAATGAGATGCGCGAATCAGGCGTGGGGGTGCGCTTTGTCGTAGACCTCCATCAATTGGCGGATGGAGGCGTGCGTGTAGCGTTGGGTCGTGGAAAGCGATTGGTGGCCGAGGAGCTCCTGAATGGCGCGAAGATCAGCGCCATCGGCGAGCAGGTGCGTGGCGAAAGCGTGGCGTAGGGAGTGCGGGTGCAAGTCCCAATTGACGTTTACCAGGCGGACGTACTTCTTGACGATGCGGCCCACCGAGCGCTGCGTTAGCCGCCGGCCTGCATAGTTAAGAAAAACGGCCTGCGGGTGCGCGTCTGCCGGGCGATGCGTCCCGTTGGGTTGTTTCAGAAGCTGCTCCCTCACGGGCCAATACTTTTCCAAAGCTTCCTGCGCCTTTGCCCCGTAGGGCACGATACGCTCCTTGTTGCCTTTGCCACGCACCCGCAGAATACGCTCCTTTTGCTCGACGTCCGGCAGATTCAAGCCCGTAAGTTCGCTGACACGCAGCCCCGCGGCATAAAGGAGCTCGAGCAGCGCACGGTCGCGCCGCAGAAGCAGGCCTTCTTCGGCCAGGGCCGCCTGGCCCGCTTTGTTCGATTTTCTGACAGACCGAGAAGCTTCCGTTGACGCGCGATTTCTGGAGGGTGAGGAGCGGCCCGCCGGGCTTTGAACCATTCCCGCAAGCTCGTCGAGGAACGTGTTCATCTCCTCGGCAGAAAGCACGGAAGGGATGCGTTTCGGAAGCTTGGGTGTGGGCACGAGTCGCGCCGGGCTTTCCTTCAATTGGCCTTCACGCACGCAATACTTAAAGAAGGAACGCAGAGCCGCGAGTTTTCTCGCAATCGAGCTTTTTTCCAGGCCATGGTCGTGCAAGTGCACGACAAATTCTCGAATCATGCCGTGGCCCACGGCGCGCAGGGCCGGCGGTTCCGAACCCGGAGGTGAAAGGAACGCGAGAAATTGGCGCAAATCCTTGCCGTAATTGGAAATCGTGTGAGGCGAGGAATTCTTTACCGTCTGGAGGTATTCAAGGTACTTGGCAATCGCTTCTTTCATTCCTGCCTGCAATCGGAAAGGGAGACCCACAGACAGTATAGGCGCACACCGAAGCGCGGAAAGTGAAATTGAACGTGTGTTTCCTCAGGCGCCGGTGGGTTAGGACTTGGCTGCCACGGGCACGGGAGCGTCTTCGGTCGGAGCTGGCGCCGGCGTTTCAACGAGCTTCTCCCAGTCGCAACCTTCCTTCAAGCAAGCGTGCACCGTGCCAATTTTCGAGCGCTTCTCAACGATGAAAGGGGCACCACACTTCGGGCAGGGTTCCGCGATGGGCATGTACGGCGTGGTGAAATCACAGTCCGGATAGCGCGAGCAGCCGTAGAAAATGCGCGGGCGCCCTCGGCCGCCTTTCCCGGCGCTGCCGCGGCGCACAAATTCACCTTCCTTGCACTTCGGGCATTTGATACCCATGGTGATTGGCCGCGTGTATTTGCACTTCGGATAGGCCGAGCAGCCAATAAACTCGCCAAAACGCCCATGCTTCTTCACCAAGCCGTTGCCGCACGTAGGGCATTTCTCGTCGAGCGGCTCATCCGGCTGGTGCGCAATGCGCGTGCCCTGCACGAGACGGCGCGTGGTCTTGCAGTCTGGATAGCCGGTGCAAGCAAGGAAGGTACCGAAGCGCCCGCGCTTGATGGCCATCTCCTTGCCGCAGTTGTCGCAATATTCGATCTTGTTCGGATCGCCGGCGTCAGCCTCAACAGGCGAGAGGTCTTCAATGAAGTCGCACTCCGGATAGCGCGAGCAGCCGAGGAAGAACCCGTGGCGGCTGATGCGTTCGAGAAGCTCTCCCTGACCGCACTTCTCGCACTTTTTCCCCGTGGGGATGCCAGCCTTGTACGAAAGCATTTCCTCGTCGGCTTTGTCGAGGTCGATGACGAATTTTTCCCAAAATTCTTTCACGGACTCGCGCCAAGGCATCTTGCCCTCTTCAATTTCGTCGAGTTCGTCCTCCATGCGGGCAGTGAATCTGAGATCGAAAATGTCCTCAAAACTTTTTACCAGCAACTTGCACACGCGCTCTCCCAGCATGGTCGGCGAAAAGCGCCCTTGGTTCTTGGTGACATACTCTCTTTCGACAAGCGTCGAAATGATGGCGGCATAAGTCGAGGGGCGGCCGATGCCATCTTCTTCGAGTTCTTTCACCAAGGTCGCATCGTTATAGCGCGGCGGTGGTTCGGTGAAGTGCTGCTCGGGCCGAATCCTATCGAGGCGCAGCAACTGGCCCTCGGCAACCTCCGGCAAGGCGCGGCCCTCGCCCTCCTCATCCTTTTCGTCCTCTTCGCGATCTGCGGCGGACACCGGCAATTGGTAAACGCGCAGGTAACCGTCGAACTTTTGCACCGAACCGCTGGCCCGAAAAGTGTATTCGCCAGCGCGTATATCAATCGTGGTTTGATCAAAGATCGCCGGAAGCATCTGAGAAGCTACAAACCGCTGCCAGATCAACTGGTAGAGCTTGAAGAGGTCGTCGTCCAAATATTTGCGAACGTCTTCCGGCGTGCGTGTGACGTCGGTCGGCCGCACGGCTTCGTGCGCTTCCTGGGCGTCTTTCTTCGACTTATAGAAGTTCGGCTTCTCGGGGAGGTAATTCGGGCCAAACTTCGCCGGGATGAGTTCGCGGACCTGCGCCAGCGCGTCGTTCGAAACATGCACCGAGTCCGTGCGCATGTACGTGATCAGCGCGACGGAGCCCTCCGAGCCCAGCTCCACGCCTTCATAGAGTCTCTGCGCCAACGACATGGTGCGCTTGGCGGTGTAGCGCAGCCGGTTGTAGGCCGCCTGCTGCAATTTCGACGTCGTGAACGGCGGCGGCGGATTGCGCCTCTTCTCCTTCTGCGCCACCGACGCCACTTGCCACTTGGCCTTGCTCACCGCCGCAACAATCTGGTCGGCGGCTTGCTGGTTCTTGACTTCCATGTCTCGGTCGTTGTGCTTGATGAGCTTGGCTTCGAACAGCGGCGGCTTGCTTGCGTCCAGCGTCGCGTGGATGGTCCAATATTCCTGCGGCACGAACGCGCGAATGGCCTGTTCGCGCTCAACGATCAACCGTAGCGCTACGGTCTGGACACGTCCCGCCGACAAACCGCGCCGCACCTTGTTCCACAAAAGCGGCGAGATCTTGTAGCCAACTAAGCGGTCGAGCACGCGGCGCGCCTGCTGAGCGTCCACGAGCTTGTCATCAATGGCCCTGGGATGTTCAAACGCCGCCCGAATGGCCTTCGGAGTGATCTCGTTAAAGCTTACGCGGAAAATCTTCTTGGGGTCCGCCGGCGGGATATCGGTGGCTAACCTTTCGTCATTCGCTGCGCGCTTGGCAGCTTTGGAGTTCGCCCCTTTGTCCTTCGCTTCAGCGCCCTTGCCGTTCTGCCTTCCAGGAGCTTCCGCTTCCACAAACCGGCTCGGTTTCGAAAGCACCATTGCCAAGTGCGCTGAAATCGCCTCGCCCTCGCGGTCCGGGTCAGGCGCCAAATAGACTGCTTCCGCCGTGTGGGCGGCTTTGCGCAAATCGTGAATGACCTTGCCCTTCCCGGAAATGATTTGCAGCGTGGGCTCGAAAATCTTTTCGTCATCCAAAGTAATCTTGGGCGTCTTTGCTTCGGCTTTCGCGCTTTTCTTTGTTCCCTTTTTCTTTTTGGCTTTTTTGTTGCCGGTCGGATCCTCGCCGGGAAGGCGAATGCCGATAGTCTTTGTCGGCAGGTCCATCACGTGGCCAATGGAAGCCTTGACGGTGTAATTCCGTCCCAAATATTTATTAATCGTCTTCGCCTTCGCGGGCGATTCGACAATGACAAGCGAACGAGCCATTTAACTTTTGTAACTCCAGTTTGTATTTCGGAAAGGGCGGACCGCGGGGCGTGTGTCGTTCTCGCTACCTTTGGCGCATGTCCCTGAGATGGGCCCAGCCTTCCATGAGATGCATTTGCGGGGCCTACCGGTTCCTGCTTATTAGATGTTGTTCCACCCGCAGAGGGACACTTGAACCCCTATCCCCCTCTAATAGCAACACTTTGCAGAACTGCTTCCCCGGCAATCGCCGGACAATTCCTTTCCTCTCAGGCTTAAACAGGGTAGCCAGACAGTCGGAAGAGTTCAAGCCGGAGCGCTCTACAATTTCATCGATACTTCCATTCGCGCGGTGATCAACGACCGGCGGTAGTGCGCCCCTTCCACGATTACCGCGCCCAAGGGTAATCCCGCAACCTTCCGACACAGGTTCAAACTTTATTTTCTCCCGACCAAGCGCACGCGCAACGTCGTAGCTCGGCCTTGCCCGCCTGCGAACGCGCCAAAGCATCCGGATCGGACAGAACTAGTGCACGCCGGCGCGCCAATATTATTCACTACGGAATCCGGATTTTCCCGCCCAAGGATGTTCACCGCTTCGACCCGTGCTGCCCACAAGTACCCGTGAAATGCAAATTTTCGTTCGAGGCCCAAATTCAAGCTGGCGTATGCCGGAAAACGCGAGGAATTTGGCGGACCTATGAGTTGCTGCTGCAGATTCACCACGCTGAACGGATACCCCGTCCGATATTCAAAGAAACCGCTCAACTGCGTGCTCCATATATGTGTGGGGAGCCAGCCCCAAAGCAGCAGGCGGTTGGGCGCATCCCAAGCCACCGGACCAGGCTGCTGCGCCGCGTAGAAAATCGAACCTAAGGACGGGTTAAGAACTTCGTTCGAACGCGCGCGTGAGCGTGTGTACGCGCCGTAAATCTCCGTGCTCTTGGAAAACACGTGCCGCACGGAAAGCGTGGCCGAGCGATAGCGGTCCTGGCGATGATCCTGGAGCAGAAAAATCCCGCCCGGCTGCGAGGGCTGCTGGCCCACAAAGGCGAAGGCGTGAGAGCCGTTACGCACGAGAAGGTCTAGACTAACCAGCGTGTTGCGCCCGAACTTCTCCTGCCAGCCGGCGCTAAAGGTGGCAAAACGCGGCTGCTGCAAGCCGCCCGCGGGCGACACGAATTGGCTAACGACTGGACCGGGAGGAACCACGTTGCCGGCGGAGTCGTAAAAAGTGTCGACCTGTCGTTGGTCCAGCACCTGCCCAATCAGCGCCAGGTTGAGAGGCGCGTTGTAAATGCCCCAGCCCACTGAGAATTTGGCCCGATCATCGCCAAAGGGCAGCACGTTCGCCGACACGCGCGGCTCGGCCACGGCGCTTTCGGTGAAGCGGTCCCCGTCCGTGCGCAAGCCGGCTTGAAAAACGAAGTGCCTGCTCAGGGACCAGGTATCCTGCGCGTAACCGCCCGCCTGGGTGTTCGAAAGCCTAGGAGTAGCGCTTCCTGTAAACGTGGACCGCCGCACCAGGCAGCCCGGCGTTGGCGAAGTGCATGTCGTCCCATCGTTTGCATTGGTTGCTTGAAGCGCGTCAATTTCTCCGCGCTCGGCAAACTGGTGGTAGATCAGCCCGGCCACATTTGCCCCGGCGGAAAGCTGATGGGTGCCGTGCCAGTGGCGCGAGGCGGCCATGACGTTCGCGACGGCTTGCAAACGCCGCCCACGCTGACGCAAATGCTGAAAGTAATTGCCGCTCGTGCCGTTAATGAGGAGGATGAGCGGCTGCGGGCCTTGTGGTGTGTAATCAAGCACGCCGTCATCGGCGGCCACTCCGAGCTCAAACAAAATTTCGTGGAGCCAGATCTGGTCCTTCAGCGAAACAAACCCTCGGCGCTGATCCGCGGTGACGGTAGTCGATTGTGGGTCGAGTGCGTCCAGGCCCAGATTGTTGTCACTTGCGCGATTGTAGAGAAGCGTCGCGTGAAGGATGTGCTTCGAGGAAAAGTTGTATTGCAGCCGAAGCAGATTGTCTCCCGCCCACCGCTCGAAAGTGTTCGCGTTCGAAGGAAGTTGTTTCACCACCCCGAAGGTATG